>ERZ824488.31-NODE-31-length-166737-cov-6.784170_pt1 | contig 166737 bp, 147 predicted proteins | sample MGYA00519936_ERZ824488 | MGnify/ENA primary metagenome ERZ824488 (study PRJEB31778, sample SAMEA3449153) | human gut metagenome | biome: human gut; feature: human-associated habitat; material: faeces | place: United Kingdom | collected 2010/2012 ...
ACCGTTTCCTTAATTCCGCAAAAACAAACTGGCTCCGTTTTACTTCTCTTCTTGCCGCAGATATCGTAAACAATGACATCAAAGGTCTGACGAATGATAGCAGGAAAAATGTCTTCATCATTGATGACAGTCTTTTTAACCGCACCAGCTGCAAGAAAACAGAACTGGGATCAAAAGTTTTTGATCACACGGATATGCATTTTAAAAAAGGATTCCGAATGCTTACTTTAAGCTGGAGCGATGGAAATACATTGATCCCGGTAAACAGCTGTCTGCTGGCATCTGCAAAAGATACAAATATCATTGGTCCGGTAAAGACCTTTGATAACAGAACCGTTGCAGGAAAAAGACGCAAGCTTGCTCAGACAAAAGCGCCGGAAGCAATGATGACCCTGTTGGACACTGCCCTCAGTGCAGGAATGAAAGCGGATTATGTCCTGTTTGATTCCTGGTTTTCCAACCCGGCACAAGTCACAGACATTCACTCAAAAGGTATGAATGTGATCGCCATGATCAAGAAAAGCAGCCGGATCAAATATTCATACTGTGGTAAACAGCTGAACATCAAAGAGATTTATTCCCGGAATAAGAAGCGTCGTGGCAGATCAAAATATCTGCTTTCCGTTGACGTTATGGTCGGAAAAGAGAATCCGATTCCAGCAAAGATTGTTTGTGTAAGGAACAAAGCGAATCGCAAGGAGTGGCTTGCTTTTATCTGCACAGATACGACTCTTTCCGAAGAAGAGAGCATTCGTATTTATGGAAAACGCTGGCAGATTGAAGTTTTCTTCAAGACCTGCAAATCTATGCTGAACCTGATTGGAGAATGCCACAGCCTATCTTATGATGCACTGACAGCCCATGTGGCCATTGTGTTTACCAGATATATGTTACTTGCGATGGAACAGCGCCAAAATGAAGATCAGAGAACTCTTGGTGAGTTGTTCTTCTTTCTTGTCGATGAAATGTCAGACATTACTTTCAGCAGATCGCTTGCTATTCTGATGGCTGCCTTAATGGCAAGCCTTCAGGAAATCTTAAAGCTCAGTGACGAACAACTGACTGCTTTTACTGCTGATTTTGAGGCAAGATTACCAGAATATCTGCGTAATGCACTTCATCCAGAGATTGCAACGGCATAAATCACTATTTTGTTAGCTGAAATATTGAATTTTTAAGGTACGAATCCCATTTTAGGTATGGGAAGTCTTAGTTATTAACTTAAAGGCCGATAAAACTTCTCTCGCAACCACTGATCGAAAGCTTGATGCACTCTGGAAACTCAATCAGGGCATCAGCTACAAATTTGAAGAAGACAGCGCAGAGGCCTATCAGAAAACTGTGCCCACCGGGGCGAAACTGGCATCTGTGAAAAATATCGGTGGAAAGACAATTGTGTGGAATCAGTTGCTAAATTATGATGTACTTGAGAGCGGCCTCAATAGAATATATGACGTTTCTAATGAGGATGGAATCTATACATTGATCGCAAAAGGCTTCGGAAACCGAGTGCAACAAACTATAGAGGTTGAGCAGAATCATATGTATCTAATGCGACTTTTAGCGAATTAAAAAATGTCATAAAAACAAAATAGGTATATGAATTTTATACGCATTGTGCTATAATCAAGGTAATAATAGCATATAAAAAAGGGAGCTGAACTCCCGACTCGCAATCAAAAAGTTCAGCTCCAGCACCACAAAGGGTACGCGTATATTATAACACGTTACCTTCCCTTTGTGAACCCCAAAAGGAAGGTGTTTTTATGACAAGAGAACAGTTTTCAAATGAATTTGCAGTAAAATTATACGGAAAAATCCCGGAAGAGTGCATGAAAGTAGTTATTTCTGAATTGCAGATGTATGTTTCGAATTTTGACATTGAAAAAAGAGAAACTGCGGTCGGGATGTACAAAGGGTACCTGCCGGAGTGCTTCAAAGTATATATGGTCAGCCGGAAAATTGAAGGGCTGAGCGATAAAACGCTGGAACTTTATCGGCTATACCTGGATGATTTCTTTTTGAGGGCAAATAAGGAATTAGCGGAAATTACCGCGAATGACATCAGGGTATATCTGTATACTGTTCAAAAAGAGAGAAATATCAGTAATAGGACGCTGGATAGCCGCCGTTCTGCGATACATGCGTTTTTCGAATGGGCTGCGAATGAGGGATATGTGGGAAAGAATCCGTGCAGGGCGATAAAAGTCATAAAATACGAGAAAAAGGAGCGAGAGGGACTGTCGCCTATTGAGCTGGAGAAAGTGCGGATGGCGTGTAAAACAAAGAGAGAAAAAGCAATCGTCGAATTTTTATACAGTACCGGAGCCAGAGTCACGGAAGCATGCACAATCAAAAAGGCAGATGTGAATTTTGAAAAAGGAGAAGTGGAGTTATTCGGAAAAGGGAACAAACATCGAAAATCTTATATCAGCGCAAAGTGTTCTATTCACCTGCAGGAATATCTGAACAGCAGAAATGACGAATCTGAGTTTTTATTCGTGTCAGAAAGAAAACCGCATGAACCGATAAAAAAAGAAGGAATGGAAAGAATCGTTCGAGAAATTGGAAAAAAGTCTGGAATTTGTCGTAAATTGTTCCCACACCTGTTCCGGCATACTGTAGCAACAGATCTATTACAGAAATCCGTTCCGGTTACGGATGTTCAGCGGATTTTGGGGCATGCAAACATCAACACAACAATGGTTTACGCAAAAGTGAATGATGAAGATGTAAAAAACAGACATCATAAATTTATAATCTGATATATTCAAAAAAATGAAATACGAAGTGGAGCTGTGAAAAGTCAGCTCCGCTTTTTTGATAGAAAGAAGGTGGAAAAATGAAGTGGATCAGGGCGAAACCGGCAAAAAACAAGACAAAAAGCATAAAAAAATAGGGAAAGGAGAACAGCGTGGAAGGAATTTCAAGAGAAGAACACGAAGAGTTCCGCCGCCGGATGGAAGAAGAGGACAAACGTCAGAACCGGCGGATTGAGCTGGTGGAAAAATCCATCCACCAGATCGGTGATATCGCTATGTCAGTAGAAAAAATGGCTGTGAGCCTGCAGAGCATGGTCAAAGAGCAGAAACAGCAGGGAAAGCGGCTGGAAGCACTGGAATCCCGTGACGGGGAAATGTGGCGGAAGGCTGTAGGTTATGCAGTCACGGCACTGGTCGGAGCGGTGCTGGGCTTTGCGTTGAAACAGATTGGGTTTTGAATAAACAATACATATCTGGTGGAATGGTCTGATAGAATGCAATGACAGCTGTTCCACTAGAGCAGAAAGAGAGGTAAAATTATGGATTTGAGTTTTTTAACGGACTACTACATTCCGGTGGTGCTTGTGGCCTGCTTGATTGTTGGCTATTGCATCAAACATATTGCCTGGTTAGAAAAGGTATCAAATGAGTACATTCCCACCATTCTGGCTGTGCTTGGGGCGATTCTGGCATGCGTTTCGACCGTGTCCGGTGGAAATCCTATCACGCTGGAAACGATTGTCTACGGGGCGTTCACAGGACTGGCAAGTACCGGTTTGCACCAGGCGTTCAAGCAGATTATCGATAAAAACAATTCATAAAAATGAGAGGACGAGTGATCGTCCTCTTTGTTTTTGACGGAACCATTCCGCCAGAAAGGAGAAGCAAATGAGATTATCCGATACAATAGATCTGATGAACAGTCCCGATTACCGGGACCGCATGAAAGCAGAGTACCTGCAGACGAAGATCCGTCGTGATGCATTGCATGAAATGTGCGTGAAGTATGAGGCCGGGACTCTCAAATTCGAGCCGACCTGCTCGCTGGAACTGCTGAAAAAGCAGGAAACAATCATGGATCAGTATATGTACATGCTGGAAATCCGGGCATCCCTGGAAGGAATCGTTCTGGACAAAGGGGAAGAGGTACAGTAGTAAAAACTGTCAATGACAAGGAGGAAAAACAATGGCAGAAAGAAAAATTATCAACGCAATTAGTTCCGCACGGGTTCCGTGCTGGGGAAATCAGAAAAAATATATCGCCGTGCACTACCTCGGCGTTGACGGACAGGCACACGACTTGGCGGAGGACGGCTGTGGAGCGCATTTCTATATTTACTGGGACGGCACGATTTATCAGCGGTGCAGCCTGGATGCGGTACCGTGGGCGGTTGGGACTGCTGGATGTTATACCCAGAAACATCCGGAAGCCCGGAACAGCAATACGATCAGTATTGAAATGTGCTGCCACAACACCGGCGGAGATTCCACCAGTGCGGCGGATCCGAAGTGGTGGCTCACAACGGAAACACAGGAGTCCTGCGTCTGGCTGGTAAAAAAACTGATGAAAGACCTCGGAATCCCGGCATCCCACGTCCTGCGGCATTGGGATATTGTGAATAAGGTATGCCCGAACCCGTATGTTCTGAACAACAAATTCAAAACATCCTGGACGTGGGACGAATTCAAAGCAAAACTGGCAGAAACAGAGACCTATTATGTCAGAAGAACCTTCGCGGACAAATCCTCTCAGATCGGAAGCTACACCCACTTGGAAAACGCAAAGAAAGCGTGCAGGAGCGGCTATCATGTGTATGACGCAAACGGCAAACTGATCTATTCCCCACCCGTGTTCCAGCAGGGCGCGAAATACCGCATGGCCGTGTCGATGGCCGTCCGAAAAGAGCCTTCCGCGTCAGCGGCCCTGGTGGAATATGATTCGATTCCGGTTGCAAAACGGAAATATTTCCAGAAAGGCGGATCCGGGGAAGCGATCATCAAGAAGGGTACCGTCGATAAATGCAAGGGAGAGCACCAGGTAGGCACCCGTGGGACGTATATGCGGATTTCGCGGGGGTGGATTTTGGCGGAGTATAAGGGGAAGAGAGTAGAGAAAGTTTAAGATAGGGCTTTACTTTTTGAATAAAAAGTGTTATGTTCAATATGTCTAAAAAATATATTCTATGTGAGTAGAAATAATTTGGTTGGGTGTTAGAAAGCAAAAAGTGAAATACCGCAATCATATTGCAACAGTCTGGGGCAAAACCCATGTGAGTAGAAATAGTTTGATTGGATATTATGTAATCAGAAATTTCAATTATGTGCAAAAAAGTCTGGAATATATTTTTTATGTGAGTAGAAATTATTTGATTGAGTATTAAACAATCACGAGAAAAGAGAGATGTTCTATGCATCTCTCTTTTTCATTGAACAGTTTTTGCAGTGTTGGTGATTATCCCCGTATTTGATTAACATGAAATCATACCAACGGATGTCCATATGAAACTTTTCATCATAACATCATAATCAGACGTACCGTCAAAATCTATATGTTTTGCGATCTTTTCGAATTCGTAAAGAACACCGTCTTTGTGCATTAATTCACTCATAATTTTATAGGCAAGCAATGTTTCACCAGATGGGATTTTTTCTTTTGGAATTTTCAAATGATTGAATATCCAATCGTTGTTCGGAGTAGACTCAATGTCAAGCCGAGCCCAATCCTCGAGTGTGTGGCCAAATACGTCTTTGAAGCCATCCTCGTGAATCATTTTTAGTGCGACCGGATAATACCGATCAAAAAGCTCTTTGCTTCTCTCTTTCTCACTCTTCATTCTTTTCTTCCTTTCTTATGCCGGAATCATAGCCAGTACGCTATCTACATAGTCGGCCGGGGTCATTCCTTTCTGGTTTGCAGTCTGGACAAGCATTCTAGTAACAATGGATGCGTTATTGTATCTCAGAAGGGAAATAACTTCACCGTAATTTTTTCTGATGGAAACAGCTGCTTTGATGAAACGATAAGCAAGATCGATATAACTGCTTTCCCATTTGTCATGTAAGTGATATATAAACTTGTCACTTTCTTCGATAGTATCAGGCAAAGAGCTCTCCTTAAAGGTCTGGCAAAAACTTTTTACCAATTCCTCGGCCTGCTTTTTCTCTTCTGCGGTACCGGTTTTTCCGTCAAGGGAGTATACCGGATAAACCTTTGCTTCCATTTTAGCTTCGCCCCAAGCCTGTTTTAATGCGTAAGAAAATCTTGCAGTGGTTTTCTTACGAATTTCCCATGCTCTTTTCATGATTGCAGATAAGTTATATTTTTTCATTTCCGTTTCCTCCCTTTTGGATTTCCTATCTCTTTGATGATTTAAGTATAACATATTGGTGTCCAATAGTCAAGTACTATTTCGCTTTTTTTATAATTATTTTTTCATCGTCATACTCGACGATGACGGCACGGTCTTCCGGTGTAACGCCTATTCCTCTGACGGAATCCGCCGGAAGAGAGATGCGGTATGTCATTCCGCCTTTGCTGGCGTTGCCGCCGGCTTTGTTAATCATGATATTTCTATTTACTTTTTCCATTTTTTTACCTCCCATATTCAATTGTTCCATCTGGCAAAACATACTCATTCCACCAGTCAGCGGCGTTGTCCGGGTCGCCGAGACATACCTCATACCCTGTCGCATGGCACAGGGTCTCATTTCTTTCAAATGTGAATGCCTTGTCGAAGGGCATCCTCTCAAGTTCCCTTCTCATTTCTTTCTTTTCTTTTTCCATTTTCGTTTCCTCCTTAAATGTTAATGCCTCTTGATGATTTAAGTATAGCATATTGGTGTCCAATAGTCAAGCATTATTTTATTTTTTTATTCAATCAATTCAGCAAAAAGAAGATTCCAGCAACGCTGGTATACCACAAATCCTCTAAAAAGTTTGATTTTATATTAGTTACTTCCTATTTAATAGACACACGATAGACACAAACAAAATGACAAATCCCGTATTTATGCGGTTTTCCGAATTTTAAAAATTCAGAAAGAGTTAAGGGAAAACTGATTGCTTTTTAATAGGAAGAAAGGTATACTAGGGACAGATTTTGCGATTTAGAGAGGTATCAAGATGACAAACTGGATAAAAAAACTGTTTCAGAATCAGGCCATCCGCTACATCTTTTTCGGCGGATGCACAACTCTTGTGAACCTGATTTCCTATGCTATTTTCCGGCATTTTCTGGGAATTGACATTACCATTGCCAACTTTCTCTCGATCTCCCTGTCCATTCTCTTCGCCTATGTGGTGAATAAGATTTTCGTCTTTGAGAGCAGGACGAGGGGAATCCGGGAGCTTCTTGTGGAGGCGGGGCAGTTCATCGGCATGCGCCTCAGCACGATGTTTATCGAGATTTTCGGCGTGGTGATTCTCTGCTGTGTCTTCGGTGTGCCGGATATGATCGGCAAGCTGCTGATTCAGGTGGTGGTGCTGGTCCTGAACTATGTGTTCAGCAAGTGCTTCGTATTCAAGGACAAGACCCCGAAAGAGTTCCTTTCCCCGGAAGAACTTCTGGAGAAAAAAAGGATCCGCCGCTGTGCCGCCTTCGGCTTTGTGATTCCGGCCGTGGTGGTGGCGGTGAGCTTCGCCGTGAACCTGGTTTATCCCTTCGGAGACCACGGCGTGCTGATCATCGATTCCCTTCACCAGTACCTTCCCTTCTTTACCGAGTTTCATGAGAAGCTGGTGAATAACGAGAGCTTCCTCTATTCCATGGGAGGCGGCCTGGGGATCAATTTCTGGGCGACGATCGCTTATTATCTCGCAAGCCCCATGAACTTCCTGCTGGTGCTTTTCCCGAAGCGGAACATGATGGATGTGATGGCTCTTTTCATCGTCCTGAAGCTGGGGCTCTGTGGCTGTACCTTCAGCTGGTATCTGGCTTACAAGGAAAAAGGAAAAAGCTATTTTCCGGTGCTTTTCGGCACGATGTATGCCCTCAGCAGCTTCATGATCGGCTACTATTTCAACCTTATGTGGTTTGACAGTATCGCCATGCTGCCGCTGGTGATGCTCGGCATCGAGCGCATCGTAAAGGGCGGAAACGGAAAAATGTTCTGCGTTTCTCTTTTCTACGCCCTCTACTGCAACTATTACATCGGCTTCATGCTCTGCCTGTTCTCCTGCCTCTACCTGCTGGTACAGTGGATCAGTACAAAAGGGCTGACGGTGAAGAAATTTTTCACCAGCGCCCTGACCTTTGGCTGGTATGCGCTGCTCTCCGGCGGTATGGCGGCTATCATGCTGGTTCCGGCCTTCTTAGGACTAGGCGTCACCGAGTCCGCGGAAAACAAATTTCCTTGGCCTCCGAAGCTTTACCTTCACGACGCTTCCCAGCTTACGAGCCAGTTCGCCTTTGTGGAGCCCATCAATATCGCGGACCATCAGTATGAACTCAATGCTTTCTGCGGCGTACTGACACTGGTCCTTGCGGTGCTTTTCCTGCTGGATAAGTATGTAAGTCTCCGGGAGCGGATCGCCAAGACGGCGCTCTGTGTCCTGCTTTTCATGAGCTTTGACACCAATATATTGAACTTTATCTGGCACGGCTTCCATACGCAGAACGGTCTTCCGAACCGTTTCGCCTTCCTTTACATCGCCATGCTTCTTGTCATGGCCCATCAGGCCCTCTGGCATGTGCGCTACCTCTCTGGCACAAGAGTGCTGATCGCGGCGGCGGTTCCGCTGGCTTTCACAGGCTATTCCTGGTGGACGAGCCTGGGGGACCGGGAGTTTTACGTTTATCTGGCTACAGAGCTTCTGCTGACGGTTTACGGCGTGCTCCTGCTTCTCTACGGTCTGGTGAAAAAAGCCCGGGAGGAAAAACTCTTCAAGCGGGTTCTCGTCTTCATCGGCGTGGTGGAGATGGCGGCCACGGCAGTCTACGGCGTCAGCATGAACGGTACGGTCAGCCGGCAGACTTATCTGGATGACCAGATCGCCTACGAAAAACTCATGGCGAGAAATGAGGATGGCAGCAGCTTCTACCGGAGCGACATCGACAGCACCCGGATGAGAAATGCGGATATGTTCATGGGCGGAGACGGCGTCATGCTCTTTTCCTCCACGATGCCTGCGTCCACCGTGGATCTCTGTAAGGCCCTCGGTATGGAGGCCCGGACCAACAAGAGCGGCTATGTGGGCCTTACGAAGCTTTTCAACGATATTTTAGGCGTCAAATATGTAGAATCCAGAACCGTCACCGACCGTCTCTATCAGATGGAGCAGGTGGACTATGAGGAGCCTCTGGCCCTTTACCGGAACGATAATGCACTTTCTATCGGTTTTATGGTGGATTCGGATATCAAGGACTGGGATATCGACAGCGGAAACGCCGCCGACGTCCAGAATGAGTTCGTGGCCCTGGCAGTCAACGAAGGACCGCTTTTCACACTGAACCAGAGCATTGAGATGACTGACGGCGGAAGCTACGATATCGTGATTCCCGCAGGCATGCAGGCCTATCTTGAAGTCACGAGAAAGACGGAAAAAATCACTGTTTCCACACCGGACTACACGAAATCCTACGATAAGTACAACGATCATCTCTACGATCTGGGCTGTTTTGACGAGGATGAGATCGCCACTGTGACCTGTGAGTTCAGCGAAAATCAGGAGGGCAGCGTGACGGCCAACGTCTACATCTGCTCCGATGAAGAGTACCAGATGGTTCATGACAAACTGGCTTCGTCCCAGCTTGTGACCGACAGCGAGGATGGCTCATACTATGTGAAAGACGGAAAAATCCGCGGTACGATCGACGCCGACCAGGACGGAACCCTTCTTTTCTCCCTCCCCTATGATACGGGCTGGAAGGTGAAGGTGGACGGAAAAACCGTCGAGACCTACGCGGTGGGCCGTTCCCTTCTCGGTATCGACCTCACTGAGGGAAGTCACGAGATTGCTCTCGATTACACGGCGCCCGGACTCTGGGAAGGTACGATTTTAAGCATCCTCTGCCTGGCCCTGTTCTTCCTGACACTGATCCTGGAAAATCAGCGGCGGCTGATTCAGATTCCTCTGGAAGAAGGAATGGAAGCGGCAATTCCGCTTGCCAGACGGGAGGAAGAAGAGGAGCTGGAAGAAGAACAGGATTTAGAAGAATAATTTTTATGGCACCCCGGAAGACTTCGGGGTGCTTTTCTAAACTTAGGGCTTGAAGAAATCGGTTTGTTGTTGTATGATGGTAGGCATGAAAGCGCACAGGGCAGAAGTCTGCCCATCTGCGGCAGGAGAGTAAAAATGGAAATTGATCAGAATTTAGTGGAACTTCTGCACCGGGCAGCCGGCAGCGGGGAAGTGGTCACAGAGGAGCCCATGAGTCGGCACACGACCTTTCGGATCGGCGGCCCGGCGGATTACTTTGTGACACCTCATACGAAAGAGGAGATCCGTCAGGTGATTCAGCTCTGTAAGGCGGAAAGTCTTCCCTTTGCCGTTCTTGGAAACGGGAGCAACCTTCTCGTGGGAGACAAAGGCTTCCGGGGCGTTGTGATCCAGCTGTTTAAAAATTTTTCAGACATCACCATAGAAGAGGAAGATATTTACGCCCAGTCAGGAGCACTTCTAGTCCGTCTGGCCAATCAGGCGGCGAAACAGGGACTGACCGGGCTTGAATTTGCCTCCGGCATCCCGGGAACCCTGGGGGGCGCAGTCGTTATGAATGCAGGCGCTTATGGCGGAGAGATGAAGGATGTCATCTTCTGGAGCGATGTTCTGACAGAGGACGGAGAGTTTTTAAGGCTTTCCGGAGAAGAACTGGAGCTGGGATACCGGACCAGTGTGATCCAAAAGAAACATTATTTTGTTCTGGGAGCTGCTCTTCGCCTGAAAAAGGGCGATCAGAACGAGATCCGTTCCATGATGGAAGAGTTGAAGGAAAAGCGTGTGAGCAAGCAGCCGGTGGAATATCCGAGTGCAGGAAGCACCTTTAAACGACCGGAAGGCTATTTTGCAGGAAAACTGATTATGGATACAGGGCTTCGGGGCTTCTCTGTCGGCGGAGCGCAGGTTTCCGAGAAGCATTGCGGTTTTGTTATCAACAAAGGCGGGGCCACCGCAAAGGACGTACAGCTTTTGATGAAAGAAGTGGCTGACCGCGTGGAAGAGCGTTTCGGCGTCCGTCTGGAGCCGGAAGTGAAGATGTTGGGAGAATTCGAATGAAATTTGTCATTGTAACCGGAATGTCAGGGGCGGGAAAATCCACTGCCCTGAAAATGCTGGAGGATATGGGGTATTTCTGTGTGGATAACCTCCCCATCGCTCTGCTTCCGAAGTTTGCGGAGCTGGCTCATGCGCCCGGAAGCGATATCAGTCAGGTGGCTGTGGGCGTGGATATCCGAAACGGCCGTTCCCTGGATGAGATGGCCTCGGTACTGGAAAACTTAAAAGCATCCGGCGTGGCCTACCAGATCCTCTATCTGGAGGCCAGCGACGAGGTTCTGGTCAAGAGATACAAGGAGACGAGGCGTGCCCATCCCCTGGCCAAACAGGGCCGGGTGGAGGATGGTATCCGCCTCGAGAGAGAAAAGCTTCTTTATTTAAAGGAGAACGCCACCTATATTCTGGATACCAGTCAGCTGCTCACGAGGGAACTTAAGAAGGCCCTGGAACAGATCCTGGTGGAAGAAAAGAACTTCAAGAATCTGATGATCACTGTTCTGTCTTTCGGTTTCAAATACGGGATTCCCAACGACTGTGACCTGGTTTTTGATGTTCGTTTTCTGCCGAATCCCTACTATGTGGACGGACTCAAATACAAGACGGGAAACGATGAGGAGGTTCAGGATTTCGTTATGGACTACGAGATCTCCCATATCTTCCTGGACAAGCTCGTGGACATGCTGAATTTCCTCATTCCCAATTACATACTGGAAGGCAAGAATCAGCTGGTCATCGGCATCGGCTGCACCGGCGGCAAGCACCGCTCGGTGACACTGGCCAACAAGCTTTTTGAGGCGCTGAGCGACCGCTCAGAATATGGAGTCCGGCTGGAACACCGGGATGTGTCGAGGTGAGAGAGATGTCATTTTCCGGGGAAGTGAAAGAGGAGCTTTCACAGAAAGTCAGCACGGCAAGACATTGCCAGATCGCGGAACTGGCAGCCATCATGGGCATGTGCGGCGGCGTGGTCATCACCAGCGGCGACCGTTACCGGGTGAAAATCCAGACCGATAACTTGCCTGTGGCGAGAAAATGCTTTACATTATTGCAGAAAATATTTAATATAGAACCAGAGGTTTCGATCCGACAGCATCAGAAGCCGCAGAAGACCAGAATTTACAACGTTCTGGTGCCGAAGCATGAAGATGCGCTCCGGGTGCTCCAGGCCCTGAAACTCATCGACGGCCATATGGAGATCCGGGAAAACCTCACCGCTGCGGATAATATTCTCCTTCAGAGGACATGCTGTAAGCGGGCGTTTATCCGGGGAGCGTTCTTAAGTACCGGTTCCATGAGCGATCCCAACAAATCCTATCACTTTGAGATTGTCTGTTCCAGCGAGGCAAAAGCCCGGCAGATTCAGGAGCTCATCGGAAGTTTTGATATGGATGCAAAAATAGTGTGCCGAAAAAGATATTTTGTGGTATACTTAAAAGAAGGCGCGCAGATCGTCGATTTACTGAATGTCATGGAAGCGCATGTCGCGCTGATGGACCTGGAAAATGTGCGTATCCTCAAGGAAATGAGAAATTCTGTGAACCGGAAGGTCAACTGCGAGACTGCCAACATTCATAAGACAGTCAGCGCGGCTGTCAAACAGACAGAAGATATCAGATACCTGAAGGCAGCAGGCGGGTTTTCGGACCTGTCGGAGGAACTCCTGGAGACGGCGGATCTTCGCCTGGAAAATCCGGAGGCATCTTTAAAGGAACTGGGGCTTATGCACAACCCACCCATTGGAAAATCTGGAGTCAACCATAGATTAAGAAAACTAAGTAATTTAGCGGAAACGCTGAGAGGAAGTAAGGAGGAGCATTATTATGATTAAGAAACCAGTGATGATCCAAATCAGAAACGGTCTGGAGGCACGTCCGGTGGCACTGCTTGTACAGGTAGCCAGCCAGTATGACAGTGAGATTTATGTGGAAAGTGAAGAGCGCCATGTAAATGCGAAGAGCATTATGGGAATGATGACCCTGGGCCTGAACTACGGTGACAGCATCGTTGTTTCCGCCAACGGAATCGACGAGGAAGAGGCCATGAAGGAAATTGAGAAATATCTGAGTGGGAATTGATCAGATCAAAAAACAAAAATCAAGGCTGTCGTACCGACAAAATCTTTGTCGGGCGACAGCCTTTTTTTATGGCTTGCATGCAGAAGAATCTTTTCGTTGCTTCAAGTGTACAGAACGTTAAGCAATCGTATTTATGAGTGAATAGCGACATCGGATTTCGATGCTTCGGAAGGATAGAGGAAAAGAGCACCTCCCTGACTTACCTGAAAGGTATGAACACTGGCTGTAAGTGCTTTTGTTTCCTCATGCACAATTTCTCCGAAACAATCCAGTTTTCTGATGAGAAAGACACCTGGAGCGGAGAAACGGAGTGTAAGTTCCGGGGTTTTTGTTCCATTGAGAAAAATGGTTTCTCGATAGGAAGCAGGATCCGGACTGGGGATGATTTGATTTTCCTTATAAGAGGCCGAGATCCATATCTGGTCTTTGCATGATTCCAGGAGTGGATAAAGAGCCAGTGGAGCATGCGCACGGAAATCTCCACACTGAAGAACTTCACGGTATTTGGTGGAGAAGTTCAGATAATGAGCCAGAACTTTTTTTTGCTCCGTGGTCTGTTCATTTAAATGTACGGAGATCTGCAGAGTCGCAAAGATGTTATTAATAAGCTGAATTGCTACATCTTCTGGCTTCTCGTCCCTGTGCCACATGAGCATATCAGAATGAACGGCAGTGTTTCCACTGATGAGCTTTAAGTCAGTGATTCCTACCCGGTTGCTGATACCGGATAAGGGGCAGTCTCCCACACGAAAAATATTACCGAACCGGCGCATCCTGGGCCCGATATAATTCTGACGGAACTCAATGAGAAGAGAAGGGTTCTGCTTCTGCAGCCTTCTTGAAATCTCCAACATCAGAGCATAGACAGCGTCCTGGATTTCGGAATAATCCATGGTGTCGGAATAAGCGGGGGTATCCGGATAAGAGCGGAAGGAGTCGATGAAATCCAGCTTAAAACCATCCAGATTCCACTCCTTCATACCTTTTTCAAAAACAGAAACCAGATATTCACGAACCTCCGGATAACGAGGATCCAGAGTGCCACAGTGCAGCTCTTCGTCATAATGAAGCAGCTTTTCAGAAAAACGATTCCAGATACGGGAATAACGGCCGATAAAAGGAACACTGTACCAGAGCAGGCATTTCATATGGTGGGAATGGATCTTTTTCACATGGGCGGCAAAATCCGGAAATTTATCCGGTGTGTTTTCCCAGTCACCACAGTAGCCGTAGCCTCTGTTATTGTCAGAGGTCTGCCAACCGTCGTCGATGATCACAGCTTTCATACCAAGAGTTTGTGCCGGATCGTATTCTCTGGAAAGAGCTTCATCGGAGATATCCTGATGATAGGAGTACCAGGTGGAGTACATGGGAATCCGGGCTTCTGCAGGAACCTTCATTGGAGCGTCAGAAGATACACTGTCCCACCAGTTGGAAACTTCTTTCAGTGATTCATAGAAAGGAAGTGTGCGGGTATCCAGTCGGATCGAAAGATGGTATTCCTCTGAAAGCGGCTCAGAGAGAAGAACGGCGGCTTCCAGAAGCATTTCCCCATTTTCTTCGTGGATACCAGGAAAAAGAAGAACATCACGGGCTGCCTCACTAAGCGCCAGAGTCAGGCAGTTCTGGTCATTTCCATTGAAGAAGCAGACCACAGGAGCAGAATGACTCAGATTGATTTGTTGCCCGGGAGCCCAGTCTGCCCGGAGATTTTTTGAAAAACCGGAATCTGCCATCCAGGTGCCGATGATCCCGAGAGCCGGGAATGTCATACGAAGGCGGATATAGGGAAGAGAAGAGGAAGAAAGCTGGAAGCGTTCTGGAAAAGAATCCTCTGCAGATGCATCCGGGCAAATCGTATAGTGGAAAGTGAGCAGGCCGTCCTCTTCACTGGAGGAAACAACATCTGCTTTAAGTTTACGAAAAGATATGTTTACTTTTGGAATGTTCATTAGTAAAACCTCCTGATTTAGTATGCTTTTACCATAGCATACGAAATAAAAAAAAACAAGTATTTTACTAAAAAAACAATACAGAAAATTGAAGCAGAAAAAGAAGTATAGTAAAAACAACGGAAAAATGAAAAAAAGAGTTGACATCACTGGATATAAGTGCTATATTGGATTCATCAACAAAGAAAACATTTTACTAAAACAAAAGAGGTGTTTTCTACAATGGAATTACTGTTTAGTAAATGAAAGGAGAAACAGAAACGATGAAAAAGAAACTGGTTCTTGGAATGGCAGGAGTGATGGCATTTACCACACTGCTGGGAACAAATGTAGTAATTGGAAATGCAGACGAGGATAAGGTGGAGATCACTTATACCTCCAGAGGAAATGCTGATGAGATCAAGGTTTATCAGCAGGCAGTTGACGCTTTCAATGAGGCACAGGATAAGATCCATGTAACCTTTGAGGCATCTCCCAGTGATGGTTACAGTCAGCAGCTGATCACACAGCTGGCAGGCGGAACAGCAGCAGACGTCATCTTCGTAGAGGATACGGTTATGAGCCAGCTGGTGAAAAACGGAACCATCGCTAATATGAAGGATTTCCTGGCAACCGATGATTCTTATGTAAAAGAAGAAGATTTTGGTGAAGGCGTATGGGGCGCAGCAAGAAATGATGAAGGTGTTTATGGTCTGTCTGTAGACTGTAATCCGGTAGTTCTTTATTATTCTCCGAAAATGATGGAAGATCTTGGACTTGAAGATCCGCAGTCCCTGTTTGAAAAAGGTGAGTGGACCTGGGATAATTTTGATAAGATCTGCGATACCCTGAAAGAGAACGGAAAGAGTGGAATGATCCAGTCCGGTGATACCATCCGCCTTTACAACTGGGTATTTGCAAATGACGGAACCGTATGGCAGGGTGATGAGTACAAATTTGATGACAAAGCAAAAGAAGCTTTCCAGTATGTATGCGATCGTATCAATGATGGCAGATTCGTATACGGCGGAACCCTTCCGAATGGTCAGGGTGAGGATGCCATGTTTATGTCTGGCCAGACCGGCTTCATTGCAGCAGGCCGCTGGCTGACTAAAACCTTCTATGAAGAAGGAATCGACTTCGATTATATCCCGTATCCGACAAAGGATGGCTCTCAGTACAAACCCGCACAGGTTTGCTGTGGTTATCTTTCTGTCAATGCAAAATCCGAACATGTAAAAGAGGCAATGGAATTCGCAAGCTTCTACTGCGGAACCCAGGGCCAGGAAGCAAGAATCACCGGAGTTGGAACTTCTGTTCCGTCTGTTACCGGTCTTGATGATATGATGCTGGATTCCAATGTTCCGGCAGATGTGAAACATATCCTTGAGGTTCGTTCCACCGGATGGGCTCTTGGTGATGACTGTGCAAAGGATGGCCTGTATCCGGGACTTCTGGATGCAACCAAAGCTGTATTCGAGGAAGCTTATGTAAATGGAGCAGATGCAGAAGAAACTCTGGCAAAAGCAGAAGAAAAAGCAGCAGAAGTAATCGCAGAGAACGAGTAAAAGCTGAAAAAAGAAAGGAAGCAGTCTTAAATGGACTGCTCCTTTCATTACAAGGAGAGAAATCATGCAGAAAAGACGTAGAATGTGGGGATGGGTATTTGTAGCCCCACAGTTCATTGGACTTTTGATTTTTGCACTGATTCCACTGGTTATGAGCTTTGTGATCAGTTTTCATGACTGGGACGGAATCGCCGATACCATGAAATTTGTGGGTGTCAAAAACTATGTGCATCAGGTTATGGATTCGGATTTCCAGAAAGCACTGGTCAATACGGTTATCTATTCTATCATGTATATTCCGCTGAACATCGTACTGGCCCTGATCCTGGCTCTTGCAGTGCAGAAGATCAAAGGGAAAACTCTGTACCGGCTGTTTTATTTTATGCCGGTGGTAACCGGTTCTGTGTCCGTAGGTGTTATCTGGACCTGGATTCTGAACGGAGATTTCGGCCTTCTGAATTCTGTTCTGGCAGTTTTTGGAATCAACGGACCGAAATGGCTGACGGATACGCATATGGTCTTGCTCTCCATCGTGATCGTTTCTGTGTGGTGGAATGTTGGTTATAATATGGTATTACTTCTGGCCGGTCTTCAGAATATTCCCGAAGTTTATTATGAGGCGGCAGAGATTGACGGAGCAAATAAATGGGCACGTTTCCGGAATATCACGATTCCCATGCTTTCTCCGACTTTGTTTTTCGTATTGATCAACACAATTATCAGTTCTTTCCAGGTTTTCGACCAGGCCTTCGTTATGACCAAGGGCGGTCCGGTAAAGGCAAGCTATACGCTGGTATATCATATTTACCAGAGTGCTTTTGTGGAATTTAAGATGGGTCGTGCCTGTGCGGCATCCATGATTCTCTTTGTCATTATCCTGGCAATTACGATGGTTCAGATGTATGGATCAAAAAGGTGGGTGAACTATGAACAGTAAAAAAATCAAACCGTCAACGGTTCTTCTCTATCTTGCTCTCAGTCTTGGGGCAGTCATCATGGTGCTTCCCTTCTTATGGACAGCCTTAAGCTCCGTGAAAAGTATGGGACAGATTTTTACTGTTCCGCCGACCATCATTCCACGCCCCTTTGTGTGGAAAAACTATCCGGAATCTCTGGCAGCCCTGCCTTTCGGAAGAGCGTATTTTAACAGCTTTTACATTGCGGCTATCGTGGTAGTGGTGCAGCTACTGACTGCTTCCATGGCAGGCTATGCTTTTGCCAAGCTGAAATTTAAAGGGCATAATGTGATTTTTGTCCTGTTTCTTGCGACAATGATGATCCCGTCACAGGTAACCATGATTCCTCTGTTTATTATCATGAAAAACCTGAAACTCCTCGGAACCCACTGGTCTTTGATCCTTCCGGCCAGCCTGTTTAACGCCTTTGGCGTTTTCCTGATGCGCCAGTTTACTGCTTCCCTGCCGGATGAACTGGAGGAGGCTGCAATCATTGATGGAGCCAGCGTTCCACAGATTTTCTTTAAAATCATCATGCCGCTGATCAAACCTTCCATGGCTGCTTTTGGAATCTTTGTTTTCCTGGGTCAGTGGAACAACTTCATGTATCCTCTGATTTTCCTGAACAAAACGGAAACCTTCACAGTTCCGTTGCTTCTGAATTTCTTCAAGGGTAACTATGCTACGAATTATCCGCTTCTGATGGCAGGAACCATGATCTCTATTGTGCCGGTTCTGGTAGTCTATATTTTCTTCCAGAAACAGATCATTCAGGGAATTGCCATTACCGGAATGAAAAACTGAAAAAAATCAAGTACGGACTGCCGTACAGAAGAATGGATAAGGAACGGGAAGAGCCGTCTGTACATTCGCCTGTACGGCAATTTTTACTGTTTCAGGATACGGCTAGCCCTAAAAAGCAGATTTTGATGCTTGATGGAATACGGAAGAATTACGAGGGGTTTCGCACGGTTAAATCTTGCGGGTAAACAAAGAAGTATGATATAGTAAAAATAAGTGAAGAAAATGACAAGGGAAAGGCGATAAAATGGCAACGCTGAATGATATTGCAGAGGCTTGCGGTGTATCAAAAGCTACGGTTTCCCGGGTACTGAATCAGGATCCGGGTTTTTCTGTAGGAGAAGAGACAAGGGAAAAAATTTTAAACACGGCAGCACAAATGAATTATGAAATGGGGAAAAAGCGCCGTTATGCCAGTGTCAGGCAGAAGTTGGAGAGGGAAAATAACGGAAAACTGACACCGGGATTATCCAGAACAATGAAAATCGGAATTCTGGCTTATAGTTTTCCGGGAGATAATGTGGATCACGGCTATTATGATACGATCATAAACAGCGTGATGACAGAAATAAAGCGCTTGAATCCATCCATGCAGTTGGAATTTCGATATGTTCATCAGACGGTCTATGAACAGCTGAATGATCTGGACGCTTTGTTTATTATAGGAAAGTTTACAATGGATCCGGATCATGAGCTGGTGAAATCCATTCGTTATAAGGTGATTGTGGACTATCCGGCTCCGGAAAACCGTTTTGATTCCATTCAGGTGAATTTTAAAGAAGTGGTCTACCAGGCCATGGATTATCTACGGCAAAACGGCAGAAAAAAAATCGGTTTTATTGGAGGAGAAGATCATCTGACCAGACTTGTGGATGGAAAAAAGCTTCCTTGTAAGGATATCCGGTTGGCAAGTTATGAAGATTACTGTAGAGAAAAAGCAATGGATTCATCAGAGAACGTCTGGATCACGGAGTGGTTCGAACCTGAAGAAGGCTACCAGCTCACGAAAAAAGCCATAGAGTCAGGAAATCTACCGGATGCCTTCCTCTATGCATCAGATGAGCTGGCTCTCGGCGGCTACTGTGCCTTTAGTGAGAGTGGGATCCAGGTGGGAAAAGACATTTCCATTGTCAGCATCGATAATCTCCCCTATGCAAGCTATCTGACCCCGCCCCTCACAACCGTGGCTCTGAACATGGCTCTTCTCGGAAAAACAGCAGCTATGGCACTGGATTCCCAGATCAGAGGAAGAGATTATCCGCTGACCTTTTTTACGCCGGTGGAGCTGATCAAGCGGGAAAGCTGTGTGAAAAAGGCTTAAGAAAACTGCTCTTTCCGGTATTCCCGGGGACTGACATGGTGATAACGGCGAAAAGCCGAAGAAAAATGTTCCGCAGAAGAATATCCAAGTGCTTCCGCAATCTCTGCAATCTTTTTTTGCGGATCGGAAAGCAGAATGGCAGCGGCCGACATACGGGCTTCTGCCTTTTTTTGCTGGAAGGTTTTTCCATAATATTCCATCAGAAGACGTTGCGTCTGTCTGGGACTGAGCTTCAGCCGGTCGGAGAGATCCGGCAGGGAAAGATCCTGGTATTCGTACAGAAAATATTCCTCAATGATAACAGATTTGGAATCCGCCAGATTGTTGGGCGTGAAAACGGAACGGGAAATCTGCAGCTGTTCGTAATTACGGACCATGAGGATAACAAGCTGAGTCAGAAGAAGAGGAACCTGTTCTTGGAAACCGGTATAACGTTTGGCCAGCTCGTCAAAAAGCCGGAGCATAAGTGCATGGATGCCCTGCCGGTCCTGACCGAGCCAGAAGGAAGTCCGGATAAAGGAGGGAAGGACAGAAGCATTTTTCTTCATGTGAGAACTGCTGTCCAGCTTGAAATAGACGCAGTATTCCTCCATCGGGTCATCCGGTACCGGAGTCTGGGCGTGTTCCACATGGGGACCGGTGACAAAAAGCGTGTTTGGTGTAAGTTCAAAATAGGTGTCGTTGGCCTTCAGTTTTCCATGTCCGGTGGAAATGTAGTGGATCTCATAACAGCCGTTTCCATGGATGTGAGAAGGAATCGTTCGTTCAAAGTGTTCAAAAACAATGTTCAGGGCATGGAAAGAAACGCCTTCCAGGGAAAAGTGGATATCCATATCATTGTAGAGCGTGCGCATAAAAGTTTTCTCCTTTCCAATCCGCTGGTCAATGACAAGGCAGCAGATGGAAATCAGACAAAGGAAAGTGTCACTTCCTTGGTTTTCACTGTACAGTTACTTTAGATTTTACCACAAAATACCTTCAAAAACACGACATTTCTGATACAAAAAGGACAGGTTTCCGTCTGGTAATTTTTGGTGAAAACGCTATACTGAAAGTATCAAAAGAGCTTGTAAACTGTGAAAAATACAGAAAGAGAGGTATGGAAGTATGGCGGTTAAAATGTTGATGAAGGGTGCGATCCTTCCGGGAAATTCCACGGTGGAGATAAAAGATTTCGAGATTCCGAAGCCGGGTTACGGTCAGGTGCTGATCAAAACAAAGGCAACGACCATCTGCGGAAGCGATATCCGCTGCATTTACAGGGAGCATACCGGAAAAGGACCGGAGGGGTATATCCCCGGAATGGTAGCAGGTCACGAACCCTGCGGACAGATCGTGGAAGAGGGCGAAGGCCTGAAACGCTTCAAAAAAGGCGACCGCGTCATCGTTTATCATATTTCCGGCTGCGGCGTCTGCAACGACTGTAGAAGAGGCTACTACATCTCCTGTAAGAGCAAATTCCGTCAGGCTTACGGCTGGCAGAGAAACGGCGGTATGGCTCCTTACATTCTGGCAGATGAGAAGGATCTCATCGCCCTTCCGGACGAGCTTTCCTACAAAGACGGCGCACAGGTAGCCTGCGGTTTCGGAACCGTTTATGAGGCTATCGAGAAGATCGGTATCTGCGGAAACGACGCCGTTCTTGTCACCGGCCTTGGCCCCGTCGGCCTGGCAGCCCTGATGCTGGCAAAAGCCATGGGAGCAAACAAGCTTATCGGTGTGGAGATGAACGATTACCGCATCGAGCTGGCGAAAAAACTGGGTCTGGCAGACCTTGTCGTAAAACCAGGTCCTGACGCTCTGGATCAGATCCTCGCAGCCACCGGCGGCAAAGGTGTGGAGAGAGCCATCGATGCTTCCGCAAGTGATCCGGGAAGACAGCTGGCCATCCGTGCTACCAGAGAGTGGGGCAAGATCGCTTTCGTCGGCGAGGGCGGCACCTGCACTTTCAATCCGAGCCCGGATATCATTCATGGCCAGAAGACCATTTACGGTTCCTGGGTAACATCTCTCTGGAGAATGGAAGAGCTCGTGGAGCGTCTCGTTCGCTGGAACATTCATCCGGAAGACCTCATCACCCATGAGTTCCCGCTGGAGAAAGCAGGAGAGGCTTACAGCCTTATGGCCGGCGGAAAATGCGGTAAAGTGGCCGTTGTATTCAACGACTGAACAGAAGGAGACAGATAATAATGGAAAAAATTGATCAGAACAAGGTTCCGAAAAGGAAGTTTTATACAGGGGAGGAGATTCCTGCAGTTGGTCTTGGTACCTTCGGCTCTGACAAATACGGCTCGGAAGCGATTTCCGAGGCCGTGTACGGAGCAATAAAATTTGGCTACCGCCTCATCGACTGCGCCGCCGTTTATCAGAACGAGGCTCAGATCGGCCAGGTGCTGAAACGCCTCTTTGACGAGGGCGTGGTGGAGAGAAAAGACCTCTTCATCACCTCCAAGGTATGGAACGATATGCATGAGAAGGTGGGAGAATCCTGCCGTCAGAGCCTCAAGGATTTAGGGCTTGAGACCATCGACCTCTTTTTCGTTCACTGGCCCTTCCCGAACTATCATGCACCGGGCTGCAGCGGCGACTCCAGAAACCCGGATTCCAGGCCCTTCTCTGTGGACGAGTTCATGAAAACCTGGCGTCAGTGTGAAGAGCTGGTGGATCAGGGGCTGGTGCGCTACATCGGCATGAGTAATATGACCGTTCCGAAGCTTGAGGCTGTTCTGCCTCTCTGCCGGATCAAACCGGCGGCTCTGGAGATGGAGCTTCATCCATCCTTCCAGCAGCCCAAGCTTTTCGACTATGCAGTGAAGCATGACATTTTACCCATCGGCTACTGCCCGTTGGGCTCTCCGTCAAGACCGGAGAGAGACCGCACAGCCGAGGACGTGGCAGATTCCGAGCTCCCCTCCGTGGCAGCAGCAGCGAAGGCCCATGGCGTTCATCCTGCAAACATCTGTCTTAAATGGGCAGCCCAGCGGGGCCAGGTACCGATCCCCTTCTCCGTCAAGGAGCCTCAGTACCAGTCAAATCTCACCTGCGTCACCGAAGATCCGCTGACAGCAGAAGAGATGGAAGCCATCACCAGGGACGACAGAAACTGCCGCCTCATCAAAGGCCAGGTTTTCCTCTGGGAAGGCGCCCATGGCTGGGAAGATCTCTGGGATCTGGATGGCAGGATTACAAAAAAAGAATAAGATTGTTATGAAAAGGTCCGTCGCTGCGCCGAACGAGGATTCCTTCTACCAGCGCAGCGAAGAATACACAGAAAAGGCTCTGGAAAAGAAATCCGTAGCACTGGGCTATACCTTTGATCAGACCGATTACTCAAATGAAATCGCAGCCGTGACCTCCGTGATGAGCCAGTACCTCTCTTCTCTGGAATATGGCACCGTGGATGATCTGGATTCATACTATGAAGAGTTCACAAGCGCTCTTGACGATGCCGGAATGGACAACCTGATCGCAGCAAACCAGGAACAGTTAAATGCCTTTTTAGGAAAATAAAAAAGCTTTTTAAAGCGGCACAAAATGTGGCGGCAAGATTGCATCTTGTCGCCATTGTGATATGATTAGATCAGAAGGGGAGGAACTCAGGATGTTTGAAGTAAAGAAAGCGCTTCCGGTTTGGGGAGCAACGATGAAAAACAAGTGGAATCAGTTCGCCGGTTTTTACACGAAACTGGAAAAGCCAGGCGAAGTGACCTTCCGCATTGCGGCAAGATCCTATTACCGCTTGTATGTGGATGGAAACATGCTGGCTTCGGGGCCGGCGAGAACCGCGGAGCATTACTGCCGCGTGGATGAGATCCGGACGGAGCTCAAAGGCCAGGCAGATATCGCAGTGGAAGTGGTCGCTCTGTCCAAACCGGAAAAATACTGCAATGACTGCACGATGGAAGACGGGCTGTTTTTGTGTGAGATTCTGGATGCGGACGGAGAGGTTCTGGCGGCGACCGGCGGGGAAGAGTGGAAGTATAGGGAACTTCTGTACCGGAGAAGTCTTGTGGAGACGATGAGCCATAGCCGGGGAATCCTGGAATATTATGATCTGACGCCAATGTCCTTCGACTGGATGCGGGGAAAAAGTGAGTGGGAGCCCTGGGCACTGGTGGAGGAGAAGATCGGCTGGCTTCCGAGAAATGCCAAATATCCGACCTACCGGCCGCTTGACATGCAGACAATGACCGGAATCTATGATGAGGTTGTGGATAAAGAAGCCTTTGAGAATCCGCCGCTCAGCCTTGCGAAACTGTTCAATCCGACCTATTTTTCCGTCATTCCGGAAGAAAATTACTTTGTCGATCAGATCCGGGCAGAAAAGAGTGTTCCTTTCTCAGGAAAAATGAAGCGCCTGTCGCCGACAGAGTATGAGATCACTCCGGGAGTGCAGCCGACGGGCTGTGTGTGGGAGCGAGAATTTTCGGATGTTGGTTTCATTGACTTTACGATTTCTGTGGAAAAAGAATGTACGCTGGATGTGCTCAATACGGATCACAGGGGCCTCTATGGAGCGATCCGGGGAAATTCCTACTGCTCCCGCTACCATCTGGCTCCGGGCAGCTATCACCTGACAACCTTTGAACAGAAGCTGACCAGATATGTGAAATTCGTACTGCGGACAGAGGGAAAAGTCACAGTAACCAGGCCGAGACTGCTGGAAGACACCTATCCGGACGGAAGAGAAAATTCCTTCAGCTGCAGTGATGGGGAGTTGAACCGCATTTATGAGGCGGCAAGAAGAACCCTTCGCCTCTGTACCCTGGATATTTACATGGATTGCCCCCAGAGGGAGCGGGGCGGCTGGCTGTGTGATTCACAGTTCAATGGTCCGGCAAGCTGGCTGATGTTCGGTGATCTGACGGTGGAGCATGACTTCCTGGAAAACTTCTTTCTGACAGACCCGGATGAAAAATGGAAGAGTTTTTTCCCGGAGGTCTATCCCGGCGTTCACAAGAGTCCGGAGGAAGTGGGAATCACCAACTGGTCCTTCTGGCTGGTGACGGAGCTTTACGATTATTATCAAAGATCCGGAGACCGGGAGTTTATCGATAAATATGCGTGTCGGATTGAGCGGTTTATAGAGGGAATGCTGACCTTACGCGGAGAGAGCGGCCTGCTTGAAAATCTGCCGAACGCCTTCGTGGACTGGTCCATTTCCAACAAAGAGTTCAACCTGCAGCCGATCAATGTGCCGAATAACTGTCTGGCGGTCTGCCTCCTGGAGCGTGCGGCCGAAATGTACCGGAAGCCGGAGTGGGCAAAGACGGCGCAGGAAATGCGGACGGTCATTGAAGGGCTCACGGGCAGCGGGGCGTTTTTTGGAGCAGATGGAGACGCTGCTGTCCTGGAAAATGGCAGACTCCACAGAACGGGTGTTAAGACGGAGGCCGGCATGGCACTGGAGTTGTGGTCAGGCTTTCATCTGGAGAATAAAGTCTACATCCAGCAGTTTGTGAATGCGCTGGGACCATGCCCGGAATACCGGCCGAACCCGAATGTGGGCCGGACCAACATGTTTATCGGCATGATGATCCGTTTTGAGGTGCTTGCCCGTCTGGGACGAAGCGAACAGCTGATCCGGGAACTGAAGGACGTCTATCTGCAGGAGCTGAGAGACGGCTCGGGAACCCTCTTTGAGAATGTCCATGCCCTTTCCGGCTGTCATGCCTTCAATGGAGAAGCCGGTGCTCTGATCGTGAATCAGGTGCTTGGTCTTGGACAGCCGCTGCAGCTGACGAAAACCGTGACGATATGTCCGCATCCGGCTCGTCTTCGCTGGGCCGTCGGAACGGCGGAAACCGAGGACGGAACCATTTTCATGGACTGGAGCAGCGAACCGGATGAGCATCGGCTGGTCGTCCGGCTTCAGCTTCCGAAGGGTTGGAAATATGAGTTTCAGCGGCCCTTTGAGCTGGAGGGCTGGGAGATTAAAATAGAGGTTTCTTCCCTTGCAGCTTGATTTCATTTCCGGCCGCAGCGGAAGAGTCAGAAAGCATCCGGGTGGCCTGCTGGAGGGAAGCATCCATGCGACCCAGTTCTATGACTGGGAAGCGAAGGAAGCCGGAGTGACCGCCTTCTGTGAGAAACCGCTCTTCATGTCACAGCTTCGGGAACTTCTGTCCAATCCCGTTCCGAAGGAAAAAGCTCCGGAAGAAAAGCATTTTGACGAGGCCGGCATGAACGGCCACCTGGTCAAGCCGGTCAGCAGGGATAAGCTGCTGAATATGATTCATAAGATTTTGAAAAAATAAGAGAAAGACGCCAGCGCGGAAGATTGCGCTGGCGTTTCTTATATAATATAACTATTGTGTTCCTAATTTTACAAAGGTCGGTTCATGTTCCATAGCCGGAATGATCTTTTGCAGCAGATCTTCCGTGCGAAGCCGCAGACTCGAGGTATTGATGCAGGGATGGCAGCCGATATACTTTCCTCTGAGCACATCCTCGTCGATCAGGAGCTGTACCCGGTTTTCCTTGTCATTCATAAGTCCCAGCACGCTCATGGAGCCCGGCGTGATATCCAGAAACTCTTCCATATAAGTATCTTTTGCGAAAGAGAGTCTTGCCGAGCCGATCTGTGAGGAGAGCTCTTTCGTCTTAAATTTCTTATCCCCCGGTATCATCAGCAGGTAAAAGCTGGTTTCCTGCCGGTTGCAGAGAAAGAGATTCTTGCAGATCGTGGCATCAAGCATCTTGTCGATTTCCTCGCAGGCCTCCATCGTCATGGCTGCCTCATGATCGATCCTCTGATAAGCAACCCCCAAACTATCCAGAAAATCATAAGTCCGAATTTCTTTCTCCAGTCTCCCGGCTGTATCTTCCGGCCGTCCGTTCACTAATTCCATGTAAAGTTCACTCCTTAAAAATAGTTTCGTTTGTCTCAGAGGATTATAGCATATGGGGGTGGAAAAAGGTAATACTTTGATGTTATGACATAAAAAACAGAACAAATATTCGAAAACACCCCTATACTTTTAAAAAAATTTCTGCTATAATCGGAAGACAGAGCGCAAACCGGGCGGCGAAGCCGCCTTAGAGATAGATAGTGCAAGAAGGAGGTTTCCATGGATCATTTTGAGTTGCATTCCGAATATCAGCCCACCGGCGATCAGCCGGCGGCCATCGCGGAGCTGGTGAAGGGCTTCCGGGAGGGAAATCAGGCGGAGACGCTTCTGGGAGTCACGGGGTCGGGTAAGACCTTTACGATGGCGAATGTGATTCAGCAGCTGAATAAGCCCACGCTGATCATCGCCCACAATAAGACGCTGGCGGCCCAGCTTTACGGGGAATTTAAAGAGTTTTTTCCGGAAAATGCCGTGGAATACTTTGTCTCCTACTACGATTATTACCAGCCGGAGGCCTATGTGCCGTCTTCGGATACCTATATTGCCAAGGATGCCTCGACCAACGATGAGATCGATAAGCTTCGGCTCTCCGCCACTATGGCCCTGGTGGAGAGGAAAGACGTGATCATTGTCTCCAGCGTGTCCTGCATTTACGGTCTGGGCAGCCCGGTGGACTATAAAGAGATGGTGATCTCTCTCCGGCCGGGCATGGAGAAAGACCGTGATGAGGTGATTCATCAGCTCATCGATATCCATTATGACCGAAATGACATGGATTTCCACCGCGGCACTTTCCGGGTGCGGGGGGATGTGCTGGAGATCTTTCCAGCGGAGTCTTCGGAGACCGCGGTCCGGGTGGAGTTTTTCGGGGATGAGATCGACCGGATCACGGAGATCGATCCTCTGATGGGAACGGTGAAGCGGATGCTGGAGCATGTGGCAATTTTCCCGGCTTCCCATTACGTTACTCCTATGGAAAAGATCAAAGAAGCAGCCGTTCACATCGAGGAAGAATTGAAAGAGCAGGTTCGTTATTTCAAGAGCGAGGATAAGCTTCTGGAGGCCCAGCGAATCGCGGAGCGGACCAATTTTGATATCGAGATGATGAAGGAGACGGGCTTCTGTTCCGGCATTGAGAACTACTCCAGGCATCTGACCGGCCTCGCGCCGGGAACGCCGCCCAACACGCTGATGGATTTCTTTCCGGATGATTTTCTCATTATCATTGATGAGTCCCACAAGACCATCCCTCAGATCCGCGGCATGTACGCCGGGGACCAGTCCAGAAAATCAACACTGGTAGATTACGGCTTCCGCCTGCCCTCAGCCAAGGACAACCGTCCTCTGAATTTTGAAGAATTTGAGAGCAAAATCGACCAGATCCTCTTTGTCTCTGCGACACCGGGAGAGTATGAGGCGGAGCATGAGCTTCTCCGGGCGGAGCAGATTATCCGTCCGACAGGACTTCTTGATCCGGAAGTGGAGGTCCGTCCTGTGGAAGGCCAGATCGATGACCTGGTGGGTGAGGTCAACAAGGAGACGGCCAAGGGAAACAAGGTGCTGATCACGACGCTGACCAAGCGCATGGCCGAAGACCTGACAGATTACATGCGGGAGATCGGCATCCGGGTGAAATACCTCCATTCCGATATCGACACGCTGGAGCGTACGGAGATCATCCGGGATATGCGTCTGAACGTCTTCGATGTGCTCGTGGGAATCAACCTTCTGAGAGAAGGCCTGGACATTCCGGAGATTTCCCTAGTGGCGATTCTGGATGCGGATAAAGAAGGCTTCCTCCGTTCGGAGACCTCCCTCGTGCAGACTATTGGCCGTGCGGCCCGAAATGCCGAAGGCCATGTTATCATGTACGCCGACAATATGACGGATTCCATGCGCCTCGCCATCGATGAGACGAAGCGCCGCCGCGCGATTCAGGAGGCATATAATAAGGAACACGGCATCACTCCGAAAACCATCAAGAAAGCGGTGCGGGACGCCATCAGCATCTACAAAGAGACCGAGGAAGCACCGAAGAAACCGGAGAAAGATCCGGAATCCATGAGCAGAAAAGAGCTGGAAGCAGCAGTAAAAGACGTGCAGAAGCGGATGAAGCAGGCAGCTGCCGAGCTGAACTTCGAGGAAGCCGCCCTGCTGCGTGACCAGATGATTGTTTTGAAAAAGCATTTACAGGAGATAGAGGAATGAGTGCAGAAAAAGATAAGAAACCGATGATCCGGATCAGGGGAGCAAACGTCAACAACCTGAAAAAGATCAGCGTGGATATCCCGAGAAATGAGTTTGTGGTTCTGACGGGCTTAAGCGGTTCAGGAAAATCTTCCCTGGCCTTTGATACGATCTATGCGGAGGGCCAGCGCCGGTATATGGAATCCCTCTCTTCCTATGCCCGTCAGTTTCTGGGACAGATGGAAAAGCCGGATGTGGAGAGCATCGAAGGCCTCCCGCCTGCGATTTCCATCGACCAGAAATCCACAAACCGCAACCCGCGTTCCACCGTGGGAACCGTCACGGAGATTTATGATTATTTTCGTCTGCTCTACGCGAGGGTCGGCATTCCCCACTGCCCGAAATGCGGAAAAGAGATCAAAAAGCAGGATGTGGACCAGATGGTGGACCAGATCATGGCTCTGCCGGAGCGGACAAAGATCCAGCTTCTGGCTCCTGTGGTCCGCGGACGGAAGGGCGAGCATGTCAAGATTTTCGAGCAGGCCAGAAAGAGCGGCTATGTGCGTGTCCGTGTGGACGGAAATCTCTATGAACTTTCCGAGGAGATCAAGCTGGAGAAAAATAAAAAGCACAACATCGAGATCCTGGTGGACCGCCTTGTCGTGAAGCCGGGCATCGAAAAACGACTGACCGATTCCCTGGAAAATGTTCTGAGGCTGGGAGACGGCCTGGCCATGGTTGACGTGCAGGACGGAGAAATGCTGCAGTTCAGCCAGAGCTTTTCCTGCCCGGACTGCGGCATCAGCATCGATGAGATCGAGCCGAGGAGCTTTTCCTTCAATAACCCCTTCGGCGCCTGCCCGGACTGCTATGGATTGGGTTACAAGATGGAGTTTGACGAGGATCTGATGATCCCGGATAAAAGCCTGAGTATCGCAGAAGGAGCCATCACGGCCATGGGCTGGCAGTCCTGCACGGACAAGCACAGCTTTTCCGGTGCAATTCTGGACGCCCTGGCCAAAGAATACGGCTTTGATCTGAAAACGCCCTATCAGGATCTTCCGGCGGAAATCCGCCATATGCTGATCCATGGCGCCGACGGCCGCGTGGTGAAGGTTCACTACAAAGGCCAGAGGGGTGTGGGCGTCTACGATGTGGCTTTCGAGGGGCTGATCCGGAGCATGGAGAAACGCTACCGGGAGACGGCTTCCGAGGCCATGAAGCAGGAATATGAGCAGTTTATGCGGATCACGCCCTGTAAGACCTGCGGCGGCCAGCGTCTGAAAAAAGAAGCTCTGGCAGTTACCGTCGGTGGGAAAAACATTGCGGAAGTGACAGAGCTTTCCATTGAGAAGCTGAAAGTTTTCCTGGATGAACTGGAACTGACGCCGCATCAGTTTATGATCGGAAGACAGATTTTAAAGGAGATCAAAGCCCGAATCGGTTTCCTTATCGATGTGGGACTGGATTATCTGACCCTGGCCCGGGCAACGGGGACCCTGTCCGGCGGCGAGGCCCAGCGTATCCGCCTGGCAACCCAGATCGGTTCCGGCCTGGTGGGCGTGGCCTATATTCTGGATGAACCCAGCATCGGCCTTCACCAGCGGGACAATGACAAGCTTCTGGCTACACTCAAAAATCTGCGGGATCTCGGAAACTCCCTGATTGTCGTGGAGCATGACGAGGATACCATGCTGGCGGCGGACTATATCGTGGATATCGGCCCGGGAGCCGGAGAGCACGGCGGAGAAGTGGTGGCTGTGGGAAATGCCCAAGAGATCATGCAGAATCCGGCCTCCATCACCGGCCAGTATCTGTCCGGCAAACGGAAGATTCCGGTTCCGAAGGAACGGAAAAAGCCCACCGGCTGGCTGAAAATCCTGGGAGCCTCCCAGAATAACCTGAAAAACATCAATGTGGATATTCCGCTGGGTGTCTTTACCTGCATCACCGGCGTTTCCGGTTCCGGAAAGAGCTCTCTGACCAACGAGATTCTGTACAAACGGCTGGCGAGAGACCTGAACCGTGCCCGGATCATTCCCGGAAAGCATAAAGATATTTTGGGTCTGGAGCAGCTCGACAAGGTCATCGATATCGACCAGTCCCCGATCGGGAGGACACCCCGCTCCAACCCGGCAACCTATACGGGAGTCTTTGATCTGATCCGAGATCTCTTTGCCTCCACAGCGGATGCCAAAGCGAGAGGCTACAAGAAAGGCCGTTTCAGCTTCAACGTGAAGGGCGGCCGCTGTGAGGCCTGTGGCGGAGACGGTATTTTGAAGATCGAGATGCATTTCCTGCCGGATGTCTATGTGCCCTGCGAAGTCTGCGGCGGCAAGCGCTATAACCGGGAGACCCTGGAAGTCAAATATAAGGGAAAAAGTATCTATGATGTGCTGAATATGACGGTGGAAGAGGCCCTGCCCTTCTTTGAACATGTGCCCAGCATCAGGAGAAAGATTCAGACGCTCTACGATGTGGGTCTCTCCTATATCCGTCTGGGACAGCCTTCCACGGAGCTTTCCGGCGGCGAGGCCCAGAGAATCAAGCTTGCCACGGAGCTGTCGAGAAGAAGCACCGGCAAGACGATCTATATCCTGGATGAGCCCACGACGGGACTTCATTTTGCAGATGTGGATAAGTTGATTGAGATTTTGAGAAGACTGGCAGAGGGCGGCAATACCGTCGTGGTCATCGAGCACAACCTGGATGTGATCAAGACGGCGGATTACATCATCGACATGGGACCGGAAGGCGGTGACCGGGGCGGCACCGTCATCGCGACAGGCACACCGGAAGAGGTGGCGAAATGCCCGCAGTCTTACACTGGGCATTATATAAAGAAATACCTAAAATGATAATAAAAACGAAAACGCTCCGGGGGATTGCCGGAGCGTTTTCTGCTTTAAAAGGAAAGAGAAAAAATTAAAATATTTTGAGGGAGTACATCACAGTGTGTGGACACTGTGATGTGTGAGTTATGAAATATATCAGCTCCTCGCTGATACACTTATACTATAACCGATATTTGTGTATAAAATGTGTTCAGCAACAAAAGAAAATATGAACTTTCTGAAGAGAAAGGAAAGATCTTTTGAAGCAGTACAACAAGAAAGCCCCGGGGGGTACCGGGGCTCCTTGTTTAAAAGGAAAGAGAAAAAATTAAAATATTTTGAGGGAGTACACCGCAGCGTGTGGACACTGCGATGTGTGAGTTATGAAATGTATCAGCTCTTCGTTGATACATTTACACTATAGCGCAGAAATGTGTCCAAAATATGTTCATCCGATAAAGAATCTATAAAAGCCCTTTTCAATTAAAAAGAAGTTGGGTATAATGACAGTAAAACGTATGGTGGAAAGTCTTTGCTTCCGCCAGAAAGAGAAGAAAAGGTAACTGTTCAGGGCCACTGTTCCGCGAAGGCACTGAACAGTTACAGAGACAGGAAGGAGAGTATATAGATAGATGAATGCAGCAGATCTCGGAATTGATTTGGGAACATCCAGCATCCTTGTCTATGTAAGAGGCAAGGGTGTTGTTTTGAAGGAGCCTTCTGTGGTGGCCTTCGATAAAGACACAAACAGGATCAAAGCCATCGGGGAAGAAGCTAGGATGATGCTGGGAAGGACGCCGGGAAATATTGTGGCCATCCGCCCCTTGAGAAAAGGTGTAATTTCCGACTACACGATCACGGAGCACATGCTGAAATATTTTATCCAGAAATCTTTGGGAAGGATGTCGTTCCGCAAGCCCAGGATCAGCATCTGTGTCCCCAGCGGCATCACAGAGGTGGAGAAAAAAGCGGTGGAGGATGCGGCCTACCTGGCGGGAGCCAGAGAGGTGACGATCATCGAGGAACCCATCGCGGCAGCCATCGGAGCCGGCGTGGATATTTCCCGTCCCTGCGGAAATATGATCGTGGACATCGGAGGCGGAACCTGCGATGTGGCTGTGATCTCCTTAAACGGCATTGTGGTGAGCTCTTCCATTAAAGTGGCCGGGGATGATTTCGACGAGGCCATCGTCAAATATGTGAGAAGAAAATATAACCTTCTCATCGGAGAACAGACCGCGGAGGATATCAAAATCCGTATCGGAACCGCGGTGGAGCGTCCGGAACCCCAGAGCATGGAAGTCCGGGGCCGGGATCTCATCAGCGGTCTTCCGAAGGTCATTCGGGTCAACTCCGAGGAGGTGCGCGATGCCCTGAAAGACGCGCTCTCCCAGATCGTGGAGGTTGTACAGAGCGTGCTGGAGCGGACACCGCCGGAGCTGGCTTCCGACGTGGTGGACAGAGGAATCGTCCTCACCGGAGGCGGAGCGCTCTTAAACGGCCTGGAGGAACTCATTGAGTCCAAGACCGGCATCAACACGATGACAGCCGAGGAGCCCATGACGGCGGTGGCCATCGGCACGGGCCGTTATGTGGAGCTGGTATCCGGCGGCAGAAAGCTGGATGCCTGATGGAGCGGATCGAAGGATATGTGGATCATATCATTTACCGGAATCAGGATAACGGCTACACTGTGATGAACGTGATCGCGGACGGGGAGGAGATCACCTGCGTTGGCCTGCTTCATTATATTGGAGACGGCGAGCTGGTGGAGATCACCGGCCATTACAAGGATCATGCCACCTACGGCCGCCAGCTTCAGATCGAGACTTTGGAAATCAAGGCCCCCGAGGATGAGCTCTCCATCGAGCGGTACCTGGGTTCCGGGGCGGTGAAAGGCATCGGCGTCTCCCTGGCAGCCCGGATCGTGCGGAAGTTCCATGAGGACACCTTCCGGATTATGGAGGAGGAGCCGGAGCGGCTGGCCGAGGTCAAGGGCATCAGTGAGAAAAAGGCCCGGGAGATTGCAGCTCAGATGGAAGAGAAGAAGGATATGCGAAAAGCCATGATCTTTCTCCAGCAGTACGGCATCTCCACAACTCTGGGTGTGAAGATTTACAATCAGTATGGAAACAACATTTATCAGGTCATCAAAGAAAATCCCTACCAGATGGCGGACGATATCAACGGCGTGGGCTTCCGGATCGCCGATGAGATCGCCTCGAAGGTGGGGATTCATACGGATTCCGATTATCGGATCCGCTGCGGTCTGCTCTATGTTTTGCAGCAGGCCATGAGCGAGGGCCACGTTTTTCTGCCGAAGGAGATTCTGGAAAAAAGAACCGTGGACCTTCTGGGAGTCAGCCAGGAGGCTGTGGAAAAACACATTATGGATTTGGCCGTGGACCGGAAGCTGGTGGCCAAGGAGACGGGGGGCAGAGTCTGTGTTTACGGGGCCCAGGCCTATTATGTGGAGCTGAATACGGCGAAAATGCTTCATGATCTGAATATTTCCTGCGAGATCTCCGAGAGCGCCGTACTCACCAAGGTGGCGGCTATTGAGAAACGGACGGGAACGATTCTGGATGAGATGCAGAAGGAAGCCGTGGTTCAGGCCGCCGGCCACGGCCTTATGGTCCTTACCGGAGGACCGGGTACCGGAAAAACGACGACCATCAACACGTTGATTTCTTATTTCGAGTCCGAGGGTCTGTCCGTCATGTTAGGCGCGCCCACGGGCCGGGCGGCCAAACGGATGACGGAGGCCACGGGCTGTGAGGCGAAGACCCTTCACCGGCTGCTGGAGATCTCCGCAGTCCCGGAGAATGGCGCGGACCGCGGAAGCTTTGCAAGAAATCAGGAAAATCCGCTGGAGGCGGACGTGGTCATCATCGATGAGATGTCGATGGTGGATATTTACCTCATGCATTCCCTTCTTCTGGCCATCGTGCCGGGAACGAGACTCATCATGGTGGGTGACCGGAATCAGCTGCCTTCGGTGGGACCGGGCAGCGTTCTGAAAGATATCATCGAGTCAAAATGCTTCCCTGTGGTGCGCTTAAACCGGATTTTTCGTCAGGCCACGGAGAGTGATATCGTCATGAATGCCCACAAGATCAACCGGGGCGAGCATGTGACTCTGGACAATAAGAGCCGGGATTTCTTTTTTCTCAAAAGGGACGATGCCAACGTGATCATCAGCGTGGTGCTGACTCTGATCCAAAAGAAGCTGCCGAAGTATGTCCACGCAACACAGACAGATATCCAGGTACTCACACCCATGCGAAAAGGTCTTCTGGGAGTGGAGCGCTTAAATGAGATCTTGCAACATTACCTGAATCCGCCGGACCCGAAAAAGCGGGAGCGGGAGTACGGCTCTTCCAGATTCCGGGAGGGCGACAAGGTCATGCAGGTGAAAAACAATTATCAGATCGACTGGGAGACCAGGGGAGCCTACGGAATCCCCATCGACAAAGGTCAGGGTATTTTTAACGGGGATATGGGGATTATCCGCGAGATCAATACCTTTGCAGAACAGATGACGATCGAGTTTGACGACGGAAAATTTGTGGAGTACCCCTTCGCCCAGCTGGAAGAGCTGGAGTTGGCCTATGCCGTTACCGTACATAAGTCTCAGGGAAGCGAGTATCCGGCGGTGATTATTCCGCTGCTTTCCGGACCACAGATGCTGATGAACCGGAACCTCCTCTACACGGCAGTCACTAGGGCAAAATCCTGTGTGACCGTGGTGGGAAGCGAGGCCGTCTTCAATCAGATGATCGACAACACCTTTGAACAGAAGCGTTATACGACGCTGAAGGAGAGAATCCGTGAGCTGGTACAGTGAATATTAAGTAACTGACACCTTGACTTGTCTGATTTTTCATCTGCTGCGTTGTCGTCAATCGACGTAGCCACCGCTACGCCTCATTCCTCTGCCTTGCATATGAAGAACTCATCCGGCGTCAATGTATCAGAGACTTAATTTTCACTGTGTTTACAGGGGAGAGCCTTTCTGTTGATTCATGAAAAAAAGAAAACGGATCCTCCGTGGACTGACCGGGGTTCTCTATCCACGGCGCTGTCCTCTGTGCGGAGAGATCCTTTCGCGAAAAGAAAAGCTGGTCTGTGAGCCTTGCGCCCCTCTGGTGCGTCTCATCGACGAGCCCTTCTGCATGAAATGCGGCAAGCCTCTCGCAAATCCGCGGCAGGAATACTGCCGGGACTGCGGGAAAAACGGGCGGTATTTTGACCGGGGAAGGGCAGCTTTTCCCTATACGGGAAAGATCAAGAAAAGCATTTTAAATATGAAGCTTCGCAACAAAAGAAGAAACGCTGACTTTTTCTCGGCAGCCATGACAGCGGTTCTGAAAGAAGAACTGGAGCACTGGGAGATCGATGTCATTGCGCCGATTCCGCTGCACCCGAAAAAGAGGCGTTGCCGGGGCTTTAACCAGGCGGAACTCCTCGCTGTTCCACTGGGAGAAGCCTTAAAAATCCCGGTCATTCCGGATCTTCTGAAGAAGAAGGAAGAGACCTCGGAGCAGAAGGAACTGGACCGGAAAAGCCGCCAAAAGAATTTAAAAAAAGCTTTTAAAATCGGCCCATATGATGTAAAATTAAGTAGAGTTCTGCTGGTAGACGATATCTTTACGACAGGGAGCACCGTGGATGCGGCAGCAGCTGTTTTGAAGGAAGCCGGAGCAGAGGCTGTATTTTTTCTGACGGCTTGCATCGGCACGGAGAGAGAAGACAGGACAGAATTGGTTACAGGAGAAAGGCATGGTAAGAGAAAACCGGATCCGGATTATGACCGCCATAGCGGCATATGAAAAACGTCATAGAGAAGAACTTTCCGGCACGGATCAGTGGTTTCGGAGCGATTATATCGGCGTCAGGATGCTGAAAAACGGCTGCAGGCTGACTTGTGGCTACCTGATCGGCTTTGCTTTTTATATTGTGCTTCATTTTGAGGAGATGCTGGACCGGCTCAATTCCATGAATGTTCTGGATCTGGCTGAGAATGCGCTGATTTTTTACGGAATCAGCCTTGGAGTCTATCTGATCCTCACCTATGTGGTCTGGAGCATCCGCTATTATCAGGCGGAAAAAAGGAGACGGACTTATGGGAGGCTGATCGACCGGCTGGAAGCAGAATATCAGAGAGAAGAAAAAGAAGTTCCTTCCACGGGAAGACGGAGAGAAGGACAGAACAGGAGCCGAGGACATGGTGCAGGAAATCCGTGAAATGATCCGAACCGTTTATGGAAAATATGATGTATGGCTGCGGGCGCTGGGGAAATTTTCCCTGGCTTTTGGCAGCCTTCTTGTCATTCGGAATTTTATGGGTTATCTGCCGCTTCTGGACAACATTTTAATTTTGCTGATTCTGGCGCTTGTGGCATCTTTTCTTCCGCTGAACGGTATGGTGCTGATCTGTTTCGTGGTGATTTTAGGCGAGCTATATGGTCTGTCACTCCCGTCCCTGGCGGTGGGAGGCGGCCTTCTTCTTCTGGTGGCCCTTCTCTATTTCGGGCTGGCCCCGCAGGGAGCCCTGGCTTTTTTACTGACACCATTGGCACTGGTTCTTCATGTTCCGCTGGCAGTTCCGGTGGCCTTCGGTCTTCTGGAAACGCCGCTTTCTGCCATCGGTATCGCTGCCGGAACCGTGAGCTATTACGGGCTTAAGAGCGTGATCGGTACGGAGTTTGTCCTCTCTGATCCATCTTTAAGCATGCAGGAAGCCTTTATCGAGGAAATGCAGGCGATGCTCTCCAATTTTCTTGGAAACGGAGAGATGATCCTGACACTGATTGCCCTGACGGCTGTACTGATTGCAGCCTTTGCCGTTCGGAGTACGGAGATGCGTTATGCCTGGCAGGTGGCAATCGGAACCGGTATTTTCATCTATCTGGTTCTGGAGATTTTCGGAGTCTTCACTCTCGATATCCCGGTTTCCATACCGGATCTGGTCATCGGTGTCATCGCGGCGGCTCTGGTGGGAAGCGTTTTGCAGCTTTTCTTTTTTGATCTGGATTACCGGAGCACGGAGAAACTCCGGTTTGAGGATGACGAATATTATTACTATGTGACGGCAGTACCGAAACGAAAACAGGAAAGGAGCGTGGATGAATGGACGCAATAAGAAATTTCTGGACAATGCATTTTTCCTGGCTTCAGCTTCCGACCTTAAGCATCCGCTGGACCGATATCCTGGAGATCATCATACTGTCATTTTTTATTTACCATTTTCTGATCTGGGTTCGCCGGACCCGGACCTGGGTTCTGTTGAAAGGCCTTCTGGTGCTGGTGTTTTTCGTCTCTCTGGCGTATATTTTTGAGATGGACACCATCAAATTTCTGATCACCAGAGGAATGGATGTGGCGATGGTGGCAGCGGTTATTGTTTTTCAGCCGGAGCTTCGGCGGGCGCTGGAGCAGCTGGGAGAACAGAAGCTGTTGTCGAATCTCATGTCGTTTGACGGTCTTAAGGATATCCAGGAGCGTTTCAGTGACAAGACAGTGGATGAGCTGGTCAAGGGAACTATGGCCATGGCCCGGGTAAAGACGGGAGCTCTCATTGTAATCGAGAAAAATACGCCGCTGACGGAGTATGAGCGCACCGGTATTCAGGTGGATGCGATTGTGAGCAGTCAGCTGCTGATTAATATTTTTGAACACAACACCCCTCTTCATGACGGAGCTGTCATCGTCCGGGGAAACAGGGTGACTTCCGCCACCTGCTACCTGCCCCTTTCCGACAATATGGAGCTGAGCAAGGAGCTGGGAACCAGACACCGGGCCGGCGTGGGCATCAGCGAAGTTACCGATTCCATGACGATCATCGTTTCCGAGGAGACCGGAAAGGTATCCATCGCGGAAAACGGCCGGCTGTTGAGAGCCGTCACGGAGGAGGAGCTTTGGCAGCATCTGACGGTGACTCAGGATAAATCCGTGGAGTCCCAGAAATTCAAATTATGGAAAGGGAAGGGAAAAGGATGAAAAAATGTTTGGGAAACAATTTTGGCCTGAAACTCCTTTCCGTGTTTGTGGCGATTCTGATCTGGCTGATGGTGGTCAATGTGGATGATCCGGAGAAGACGAAAGCCTTTGTGATTCCGGAGCAGAGGATTCAGATGACCAATGTGGAAGAGGCGCAGGCCAAGGCCGAGCAGGATCAGGACGGGAAAAAAGTCTACAGCGTGGTCCGTGATGACGACGAGAGCGGAAATGTCACTGTCTATGTGACGGCCAGGAGATCTGTGCTGGATAAACTGACCTCCGCGGATATCACGGTGAGCGCCAATATGCAGAATATGACGCTTCAGGATACGGTGCCCTATGAGGTGACGGTTCCCGGGGTAAAGAGAGAAAATGTCCAGTGTTTTCCCGTGGCTATGCGTTTCGTGCTGGAGGACAAGAGCGAAAAGACTTATGCGATCTCTTTGAGCACCAGCGGTCAGCCTGCCAGCGGTTATGAGCTGGGGGACGTGAAGATCCGGGAGGGCGAAAATATCATCATCGCCGGGCCGACCTCCATCACCAAGACCATCGATAAAGTCGAAGTTCAGGTGGATGTAAGCAATATGAGCGAAAATAAGACTGTCACCGGAAGCGTGGTCATCACAGACCGGAACGGCAACAATCTTTCCAAGACCCAGATGGACAGCCTGGAGATCAAGACTTCCAGCGGAGCTCTGATTAAGGACAATGAGGTCAATGCAGTGGTGACTTTGTGGAAAGTGCAGCAGAATATTCGCCTGAAGGTGGATACAAGCCAGATTCAGGTGGCTGACGGCTATATTCTTACTTCTGTGGATCTCACACCGTCCACGATTAACCTGGCGGGTTCAGAGGCCACTCTGGAAGCGCTGAACGGAGAACTGGTCATCGAGGGAATCATCAATTCCACAGGGGCTACCTCCACGATCGAGCAGAATATCGATCTTTCCGATTATTTGCAGGATCACTACAAGAAAGCACTGAAGCTGGAGAGCGGTTCCGCGACGGCGGTATCGGTAAGAATCCAGATTGAAAAAGTGGGAACCACGACCGTCAGCGTCCCGGTATCCGATTTTACAATCATCGGCCAGGCGGAGGATATGAAGATCGTGCTGACACCGGCAGACAAGGTACCGGTGGAGGTCCGCAAGGAGGATGACAACGCTGCAGCTATCACAGCCAAGGATATTTCCGTGACGATGGATCTCAGTAATTATCAGAACGAAGGAAACTATACCGTGGAGCTTCAGGTGGAGCTGCCCGATGGGTATGCACTGGAATCCGTGCCGAGTATCAAGGTAAATCTGGAGAAGATCCAGCCTGTGACAGAGACGGAGACAGAAACAACGGAGGAATGACAGATGGTAAGTCAGAAAGTAACCATAAAGAATCCTACGGGCCTGCATTTAAGACCCGCCGGGAACCTCTGTAAAGAGGCCATGCGTTTTAAATGTACGATCACCTTCTCCTTTCGGGAGCTCACAGCCAACGCCAAGAGCGTTTTGAGCGTGCTTAGCGCCTGCGCCCAGTGCGGGGATGTGATTGAGTTCACCTGTGACGGAGAAGACGAAAATGAGGCGCTCAAGGCCATTGTGGAAGCGGTGGAATCCGGCCTGGGCGAGTAATAAATGAAATGAAATAACAAACCGGCTGAAAAAGGCAGAGATGCTTTCTTTCAGCCGGTTGTTTTTATGCATAAAAAATCTCCTGCTTTTTTGTGGAAAAGCAGGAGAACTTTTTTTATCAGCCCGTATAATCCGGAGCGTATCTTCTGTTGGTTGCATCAGTCGGATCGGTAGGATCCACGGTCAGATTTTCCGGAATGGTCTGGTAGGTCGGCTTCGTGACGGAGCTAGGAATGATGTAGTCGCCGACGGTAACAGTGGTTCCGGTGGGAACATTCTTATACAGCCAGTAGGCGTCGCCCATTCTCAGACGGATACAGCCCTGAGAAGCTTGCTGGCCCAGAAGGTTGTATTTGTGAGCCGGGAATGCGTAATGGCTGGGAGCATTGCCCGGGAGAGAATGGAACAGGATGTCGGAAGTGATGTGGGAACAATAGTAACCCCAGGTCGGTCCGTTCAGCTCATGAATGCTCAGTTTATCAAGAAGCCGGAAGGTACCGGTCGGTGTTGCATTGTTCAGACCGGTGGAGCAGAGGAATACTTTTACCAGATAGTTTCCTTTGTAGATGGCTACCATATTTCTCTGACGGTCAACCTTGATGCTGTAGGCGCCATCGGGTACCCAGTTGGTCTGACGGCCCTCAGAATCAAAGGTATAGGTCACACCTCCGATGGATACGGTCTTGCCGCGGATCGCTGCGCCGCCGTTGTTCGGATCCAGGTAGTAACGGTTGTTGTTGTAGAGAACCCAGCCGGTGACGAGGCTTCCGTCTGCGTTAGCGTAGTAAATGTTGTTATTCAGGTTGAACCAGCCTGTTCTTGCCATTCCGTAGGAAGTGCCGCTGAAGTTCGGAGCGAAGTAATAACGTTTGCCGTTCAGTGTCTTCCAGCCGGTCTGTACCACACCTGCTGCATTGAAGTAGTAGGTTTTGCTGTTGATGGTCTGAAGACCGGTGACGCGGGCACCGGTGGAATCTGCGTAATACTGCTTGGAATTTAAGCGGTACCAGCCGGTCTGAATCGCACCGGTTTTGGTTGCGTAATAAGCTTTCCTATTGGAAATGATCCAGCGCTTTGTTACCAGCATACCATTGTTTGTGTTGAAGTAATAGATGTTTCCGTCGATCTTTTTAAAGCCGGTGGCAAGGCGGTAAATACTGGTGACATAATACTGCCGGTTCAGGTAATCCTTGTGCCAGCCTACGCTCTGCAGAGGATAATTGCTCTTGGTGGCGTCTACCTGATAGTAGAGCGTCTTGTTGTTGACCACTCGTTTGCAGAGGCCAGTCATTTCGCCCTGACTGTTGAAGTAGTAGGAACGGGTCACGCCGCCGATTTTGATCTCCTGCCATTTGTTGGCGCGTAAGAAACCGCCGGAGGTTACATAGTAAACCTTGGTTCCAAGACGGCGGCGTCCTTCAGCAGCCCAGCGCTGGCCGTATTTGTTGAAACCGTAGTAGAGCTTTCCGATTTTTGCAACCTGGTTGGCAAGCAGCTTACCGTTGTTGGACGGACCGGAAACATAATAGGCTTTGGAATTACCCTCTGTGCGAATCCAACCCTGAGTGGTAGCAATGGCACAGTTGCCTTTCGGACCGAACGTGTAGTAATAATCGTTTCCGATTTTAATGCGGCCGGCGGCTTCTGACTGACGCAATAGACCAGTGTCCGGGTTGAAGTAATAAAGATTTTTTTGTCCCTTACTGTTTGCAATCCACTGGAAACCGGTGACGATTTTACCGTTAATAGTGTAGTAGCGGGAACCATCCTCATCATTTGTGTGCCAGCCGGTGGCGGTGGTTGTCTGTGTGTCCTGTGTGGTGCCTGATACGGTTCCTGCATCGGTGTTACCCGTGGCCCCGGCCGCTAAGGGCGCAGCCATGGTCAATCCCAGAGCCATGCAGAGAACAGGCAGCAATTTTCTGATTCTCATATCATACCCCTCTCTTTCCGGATCGTGAAAAACCCGGTTCCGGCAGATGCCGGTTATTATAAGTGTAATATCTGTTCATCCATAATTTACTATAAAAGGGAAAGGGATGCAATCGTTTTCTGCAACCCTTAAGAAAAATGTAAGAAATAATTACAGGTTTTTATATATTAGGAAGAAAATCTACGGTTGACAGAGGGAAGGGGGATATTTATAATGGATTTGTTACTGAATTATGAATGAATCATTACAAAGGAGATTGTGAAAAATGAGCAGAAAAAAAACACTGCTGTGTCTGATCTGGGCCTTTCTGCTGCTTCTGATACCGGCAGTCGGCGCCTCCGCAGCCACGGAAGTGCAGTATGTATATCTGACCCCCAGCGAGAATGGAAGCCAGACCGGTGTGATCGTTGCCCTGAACGGAACGGAACCGGAGAGCGCTTCTCTGGATTATGGAACAGGAACGGTAAAAGCTTCTGAGATTTCCGGTAATCATCTGGTATTTCTGGTTCCCGGAAGCGGCGTTACGGAGAAAAATCTGAAAAGCCTGATCATCGAAAAGAACTCTGAGAAAGAGACGATCCGGCTGACTTCTTTTTTCCAGGCTGCCGGAACAGAGAAACTGGATCCAGCAGAGGAAATCTCTGACAGCGGCATTGCTTCCGGAAGAAGCAGGGCGGCAGGCGGCATCACGGAAGCTCAGGAAGCAACGGCGGAAGCCTATACCGCAGAGAGCAGCAGTGAGATCATTTCCACACTGGCAGCAGCCTCTGCTCAGGCAGGAACTTCTCTTTCCCGCTCCGGCACGAACAGCAACATTGTAGTGGTGCTGGACCCGGGCCACGGCGGAAACGAGGCCGGGGCAAACCGTACTTGGAACGGCGTCCTCTATGAAGAGAAGGTCATCAATCTGAAAATTTCAAAATATACCGCACAGGAACTGGAAAAATATGCAGGTGTGACGGTTTATCTGACGAGAACCGGCGATACCACCCTTTCCCTCGAAGACCGTGTGGACTATGCGGCCAAGAAAAATGCGACGGTTCTTGTGAGCCAGCATATCAATTCCACGAATAACAACCAGGATTCCGTCAGCGGTTCTCTGGTCTTTGTGGCTACGGGTAATTACCGGCCGGATCTGAAAACCAAGAGCTGGGCGCTTTCCAATACGATTTTGAACGAGCTTTCCAAGCTGGGCCTTAAGAATCTGGGCCTCCAGATCCGGACCAGCGAGAACAATACTCTCTATCCGGACAAGAGTCTGGCAGATTATTACGGAATTATCCGCCGGAGCGTTTTGGCCGGCTTTCCGGGAATCATCGTGGAGCATGCCTTTGTGAACAACCCTTCTGACTGCAAGAAGTATTTCGGCAGCGATGCAGCCATCCAGAAGCTGGGTGTGGCAGATGCAACGGCCATCGCCCAATATTACGGTCTGAAGCTGAAATCCGAAACGCCGGATACGGAGCCCACGACAGAACCGGACAGTGATACCGGAAGCTGGCAGGAGGAGAACGGTAATTATTATTATGTCAACAGCGATGGTTCCAGAGCAGGCGCCGGCTGGCTGAAGCTGAAGGACGGAACCTATTATCTGGACGAGAACGGTTATCGCATGGAGGGCCTGATCAATATTGGAGAGAAGACCTATTATCTGGACCCGGAGAACGGCAAACGGCTGACCGGCTTCCAGACCATCAACAAAAAGGTCTACTATTTCCGTCCGAGCACTGGCTCCATGATTCATTTTGGCTGGGTAAATATCAATGGAAACCGCTATTATTTCCATGACGACGGCCATGCCCAGACCGGACTGGCTGTCATTGGCGGAGAGCGTTATTTCTTCCGGACCGATGGCTCCATGATCCGCAGCAAGTGGGTTTATTACTGGAACAGCTGGTATTTTGCTTCCTGCAAAGGAAATCTCTACCGGAATACCTGGCACTACATCGATAAAAAGCGCTATTATTTCAATAACAGAGGCATTACAAAAGGGCGGAGCGACATTCCGTCCGGAATCTACACAAAAACAACTGTAGTAGAGAGATAAGCAGTACTTGCCGAAAAGACAAAAAAATGGTATGATCTTATCAACTATCGAAAAATTGTGACGAAAAGGAGATAAGAATGAAGCAATTGTTCCTGGGAGGGATCAGTCTGGGCTTCCACTTCTATTTCTTTCTGGCTTTCGGAAGCCTTTTCCGGAAAATTCTGGGGAGAAAAGAAGGATTAAACCGGTATTCACCGCTGTTTACACCAGTACTTGGACTGTTCCTTTATTATGGCCTGTTTGAACTTCTGGCTTTGCCCATGACGTTGCTGCTGGTACCGCTGCACGTTTTGACGGTTGTCTGGGGCGCAGCCCTGGCAGCTGTCGGACTTGCAGCGGCTTTTTTATGCGGCAGAGACTGGGTGAAATCCGGAAAAACGTTGGCGGAAATCTTTAAGAAACAGTCGGGAATCTATCTTCTGGCCGGAGTCCTCGTGCTGGGTCAGATGATCTATGTGGCGGCTTACGATCTCAACTCGGCGGATGCGGCATACTATGTGGCAAATATCAGTACGTCCCTTTATACGGATACGCTGGGGAGATACAATCCATATACCGGTTTTTTGAGCTCCGTCTTTAATATCCGTTATGTGACGGCAGCCTGGTATCTCGATACGGCGGCTTTTGCCAAGGTTTTCCATGTGCATCCGATGGTTTTGGCCAAGACGATCAATCCTGTCATGTGGACCTTTCTGGCAGATCTGGTGTATTACCAGCTGGGCTATGCGCTTTTCCGTGGAAAGAGGGAAGAAACGGCAGAAAAACTCCTGTCAGACAGCGGAAGAGAGCGAGGAACCGGCTTTTTCTCTGTGCGGAAAAAAGCGGTGGCCTTCCTTATAGCGGCTGTATTTTTCCTGCTTCTTGCTGGAAATCAGGAATTTTCCGGTTTCATTTTTTACCGGGCCTACGAGGGAAAAGCCATGCTGGAAGGCCTGGTGATTCCGTTTCTGTTTCTGCTCTTTGTGCGGCTTTACCGGGATCCGGAGGATAAAATGGCCTGGTGGGGACTTTTCTTCACCGCCCTGGGAGCGGTATGTCTTACCACTTCTTCCATGACTGTGGTGCCGGCCGCTGTGTTTGCGGGGATTCTGCCCACAGCGCTGAAACAGAAGAAAATCCGGCCGCTGTTCCGGGGGGGTCTCGCGATTTTGCCGGATATGGCAGTGCTGGCGCTTTATCTGGCCGTCAAGCTGAGAATCGTAATCCTGGCGGCGAAATAGGAAAGGAGACAGACGTTTATGAGAGGTTTATCTGTGGCAGAACAGGGGCTTCGTTTTATCTGGGACTGTTTTGTGAAATACCAGGGAACCAGGGCGTATCTGCTGCTGGGCGCTCTGGCGGTGGTTCTGGTTCTGCTGTACAGGAAAAAAGAAGCCGCTTTCCTTTTTCTATGGTATCCGCTGGTGCTTCTTCTTACGGTATTCAATCCGTTTCTGATGAACCGGATTATCGTAAAAATGGATTTTGAATCCGAGTTCTACCGCTTTTTCTGGCTGGTTCCCCTGCCGTTTCTACTGGCTTATATACTGGTGGAATCAGGAGTGCGGCTGAAAAAAGGCTGGAAGCGGGCTGTGCTTCTTCTGGCGGTGGGCGGTCTGGTCCTTTTCTGGAACCGGGCTTCGCTCAGGCAGCTTGCCACCGTTTCCATTCCGAAGAATGTTTATAAGGTGGAAGATGATCTTCTGGCGGTCAGCGAGCTGATCCACCGGGATAGCACGGAGGAAGAGCCGAAGGTGGCTTTCCCGCTGGAATACAACCTGCAGGCGAGACAGTATGATCCGAGCCTTCACCTTACGATTGAGCGAAATAAGATGCTCTTCTGGCTGGGCATCAATACGGCCGGCTCCTATACGGATGAAAATGTGAGCTACCGTTATCAGTCCGATATTATGGATGTGATTTACGGAGGGCAGAATACAGATCCGGTGACTTTAAGAATCGCCCTCAACAGAACAAGGACGGACTACCTTGTCGCCTACAAAAAGAATGACATTCATGAGACGATTCTGGCTGCCGGCTGCGAGGCCATAGGGGAAACCTCTGACGCGGTGGTATATCTTACCTTATTTGGAAAGAACCATAAAGAATAAACTTCCAACTGCTTAAAGGTTGTTTTTTGAGCTATTCTAGTGTAAGATATACGCAGCACGTTCCGGGCACCGAAACTTAAATCATTTAGGGGGGAAGACCTTGGAGAAAAGAGAAAAATACAAACATTTGCTCATGTTTCTGGCTTCGGTTCTGATCATGGCGATTCAGATCGGCGTCTTTGCATATATGTGGTACCATCATTTTGAAAAAAATATGCTGAGGCGGTACTGGCACAGGGGAAACTATGTAATCATTGGTCAGTATGCTCTGCTTCTGTTTCTTTTCTATAAGCTTTACGGCGGTTTTAAAGTGGGCTACCTTCGGGTATTTGAGGTGCTGTATTCGCAGATTTTGTCCGTACTCTGCGTGAATTTCATCACTTACCTGCAGCTGGCGCTGATCGGCCACTGGAAATTTGGCCATAATATCAAATATCTGCTTGAGATGACAGGAATCAATATGGTGGTCGTGGTGATCTGGGTATTTTTCATGCGCTGGGTCTATGCAAGACTCTATCCGCCCAGACAGATGCTGATGATTTACGGAAAATACAGTCCCAGGGACCTGGAAAAGAAAATCGGCACCCGGGACGACAAATACAATATCTGTGAGGAGATTCATCTGAGCGTCGGGGAGGAGGCCATCAAGGCAAAAATCCTTCAGTACCATGCGGTGCTTCTGGGAGATATTCCCTCTCATGAGAGAAATCTCTTTTTGAAATTCTGCTTTGAAAATAATATCCGCTGTTACAGTGTGCCGAAAATTTCCGATATTATGCTTATGAATGCAGATCATATCCATCTTTTTGACACAAGCCTGCTTCTCTTTCGGAACCGGGGACTGACTGCGGAGCAGCAGTTCGTGAAACGCCTCGTGGATATCGTATTTTCCCTTCTGGGCCTGATTGTGGCCTCACCCTTTATGCTGGTGATCGCCATTCTCGTGAAAGCCTATGACGGGGGCCCGGTTTTTTACCGCCAGCCCAGACTTACTAAGGACGGAAAGGTTTTTGATGTACTGAAATTCCGGAGCATGCGGGTGGATTCCGAGAAAAAAGGCGCCCGTCTTGCGATGAAAAACGATGACCGGGTGACTCCGGTCGGAAGAGTGATCCGGAATATCCATTTTGACGAGCTGCCTCAGATCTTTAACATCCTGAAGGGGGATATGTCCCTCGTGGGGCCGCGCCCCGAACGGCCGGAGATCGCCGCCCAGTATAAGCGGGAGATTCCGGAGTTCGACTACCGTTTGAAAGTAAAGGCAGGCCTGACCGGCTTCGCCCAGGTGTACGGCAAGTACAACACGACGCCTTATGACAAACTGAAGCTGGATCTGACATATATCGAAAACTATTCGATTCTGCTGGATTTCAAGCTGCTTTTCCTGACCTTTAAGATTCTTTTTCAGAAAGAGAATACGGAGGGCGTGGAGCAGTGGCAGGTGACTGCGGCTACAAAGGAAAAGGGCGGAAAGGAAGATTAGGAATGAAAAAAGTATCGGTGATCATTCCGGCCTACCGCTGTGCCGCTACCCTGCGCCAGGCCATCGATTCGGCCCTGTTTCAGGAGGTACCGCTGGAGATTCTGGTGCTGGACGACTGTTCCGGGGAGGATATCGAAGGGATCGTGCGTTCCTACGGGGACGAGCCGAGACTTCGCTATCTGAAAAATGAAAAAAATCTCGGGGCTGCGGCCACGAGAAACCGGGGCGTGAAGCTGGCCACAGGGGATTATGTGGCGTTTCTGGATGCAGATGACTGGTGGGAGCCGGAAAAACTGAAAAAACAGCTGGCGCTTCTGGAACAGACGGGGGATGTGCTGGCCTGCACCGGCAGAAGGCTCTGCTCGCCGGAAGGAGAGGATCTCGGAAAATGTATTCCGGTGAAAAGCCGGATCACCTACAAAGACCTTCTCCATCACAACAGCATCAACTGTTCCTCGGTGCTGCTTCGCCGGGATGCGGCGCTCCGTTATCCCATGGAGCATGAGGACAGCCATGAGGATTACATCACCTGGCTGAAAATTTTGCAGGAGTACGGGATGGCATCGGGAGTGGATGAGCCGCTTCTGAACTATCGCCTGACGACAAAAGGAAAATCAGGAAATAAATTGAAATCCGCCGGAATGACCTTTAAGGTCTACCGTTACATGGGCTTTGGACTGGGAAAATCAATTCTCTGCTTCATCAGCTATGCCCTGAACGGGATCTGGAAATACAGATGAGGAAAGGGAGGCTTCTTTATGATAAAGGTATCACTGATTCTTCCGGTCTATAATACGGGAAAATATCTTCGTCAGTGCCTGGAAAGCATTGAAAATCAGACCTTAAAGAATTTTGAGGTGCTTTGCGTGGATGACGGTTCCACAGACGATTCTGTGGAAATCATCAGCGAATATGTGAAAAAGGACAGCCGTTTTCACCTGCTGGAGCAGAAAAATGCCGGCGGCGGAGCGGCCAGAAACCATGGCATGGAGGCGGCGAAGGGAGAGTATCTCGCCTTCCTCGATTCCGACGATTTCTTTGAGCCGGGCCTTCTCGAAAAGCAGGCGAAACGACTGGATGAGACAAAGGCAGATCTCTCTGTCTGCAAGGTGCGCTGCTGGCACGAAGATCTTCAGTTTTTTACCGATGAATACGCGGCCATGCGGGAAGAGTACCTTCCGAAAAAAGAGATCTTCAACTATCATGACTTCCCGGATTACATTTTCAACACCTTCCACAACTGGCCCTGGAACAAGATGTTCCGCCGCTCCTTTGTGGAGGAGAAGAAACTGAAATTTCAGGAAATCCGCCGGACGAATGACCTTTTCTTCACCTGCTCTGCCCTGGTAAATGCGGAGAAAATCACGACTGTGAAGGAGTTTCTGGTCAATTACCGGGTAGGCATCACAGGAAACTGCCAGAGCACCAATACGGCGACTCCGCTGGATTTCCATAAGGCCTTCTCAAGACTCCGGGAGTATCTGCAGGAGAAGGGCTGCTATGAGGAGGTAAAGAGAAGTTTTATCAATCACGCCATCGACGGCTGCGTGGCCAACCTGCTTTCCCAGGAAAAGAGCGAGCAGCAGGAGACCCTTTACCATCAGCTGAAAGGCGGCCTTTTCAAGGCGCTGGATATCGAGGATCAGCCGGCGGAGTATTACTATGACTACAATCAGCGGATGTATCATTTTTACCGGACCATCATGGATGAGGATTACGACAGTCTCTTAAGGCTTCGGATTCAGGATCTCAAGGATGAGCGGGACAACTGCCTGCACCTGAACCATATCGAGAAAATGGGCATTATTCACAGGGATGAGGACCGGATTCATCAGCTGGAACGGGAAAACGAAGAGCTGAGACGGCAGCTGGAAGAGCTGAGACGGCAGCTGGAAGAACTTCAGGCTGAGGTGGACAATGTTTATGGTTCCTTCTCTTACAAGGCCGGCCATGTGGTGACTTCCCCTCTTCGGGCCTGTGCCCGGGCTGCCAGAAAAGCGGCGGGAGCAGAGCAGAAACACACGAAACGAAAATAAAAGATCAGACCGGGAGCGTTTGTTGTGCCCGGTCTGTTTTGCTGGAACAGGAAGGAATGTTGCGCTTCCTTGACAGTATATTTACAGATATGTTAAACTGGACAGTGAATCAGAGTATAAAAAATGAAAGGGAGTACCAATGGATAAACTTCTGACAGTGGTCATTCCTGCGTATAATATCGAAAAATATGAGGAACAGTGCTTAAGTTCCTTTGTAAAGCCCAAAGCCTTGCCGGAGATCGAGGTGCTGGTCGTCAACGACGGTTCCTCCGACCGGACGGTGGAGATTGCGGAGAAATATGTACAAAAATACCCGGATATTTTCCGGGTCATCAATAAAGAGAACGGCGGCCATGGTTCGACGATCAACCGCGGCATAGAGGAAGCCCGGGGAACCTATTTCAAGGTTGTGGACGGGGACGACTGGGTGGACGGAGCCGCCTTTGGGAAGCTCGTGCGTTTTCTTCACACGGCTAAATCGGATTTTATCGTGAACCGTTACTGCTGGGTTCACAATCAGACCGGAGAAAAAAAGCTGGAATTTGAATCGCCCTTCCCGGGAGTCAGCTATGGAAGAGAGTATGCTTTTTCGGAGGTCAGCGGAAAGACCTTCCTGAAAATGCACGCGCTGACGATAAAAACAGAATTATTGAGAAAGATTCCCAAGATCGACGAACACTGCTTTTATGTGGATATGGAATACGTCCTGTTTCCGATTCCCTATGTGCGGACCGTGACGTTTCTGGAGGAGGTCGTCTATCAGTACCGGATCGGCCTTGCCGGGCAGAGTATGGATATGAAGAGCATGCAGAAAAATGAGGTCAATTATACCCGGGTTCTGGACCGGCTGCTGGCCTACTACGAAGAACAGCAGCGGAGAAAGATTCCCGTTTACTGCCTGACGTATCTGGAAAACAGTCTGGGACGGATGGCGGCTACCCGTTTCAAAATCTTTTTAAGCTTTCCCTATGACAGGAGTATTCCCGGGAAGATGAAAGCTTTCGATAGAAACCTGAAGGAACGTTATCCCAGAATCTATGCGGCTGTGATAAATAAACCGGTTCTTCTCTTAAGAAAGAGCGGCTATCTTCTTTATCCGGCGGCGCATCTGGCATTTTACTGGAAAGAAAGGATAAAAAAATAAATATGAGTATCTGGAAAGAACGGCTGCAGGTCTTTTTTCAATACAAAGATCTTTTGTTTCAGCTGGTACAAAGGGATGTGAAACTGAAATACCGGAGAAGCTTTCTCGGCTATGTATGGAGCGTCTTGAATCCGCTGCTGATCATGCTGGTCATGACGGTGGTGTTCTCCACGATGTTCCAGAGAAAGATCACAAACTACCCGGTATACCTCATCACCGGCCGTACTCTTTTTGAATTTTACAGTACCTCGACAAAGGCGGCCATGCGGTCGATCCTGGGCAACGGAACGCTGCTTAAGAAAACCTATGTGCCGAAATACATTTTCCCGCTGGCCAAGGTGACGAGTTCTCTGGTGGACTGCTTCTTCTCCCTGGGGGCCATGCTCATTGTTATCGCGTTCACCCACGCTAAGGTCAGCTGGTACCTGCTGCTTTCTCCCATTATTCTGGTGCAGATTTATATTTTCAGCCTGGGAGCCGGCTTTTTCCTGTCAGCGATCAACGTGTTCTTCCGGGATATGCAGCACATCTATCAGGCTGTGATCACCGCCTGGATGTACGCAACCCCGCTGTTCTATGATCTTGACAGCATCAAAAATACGACGGTTGTCTTTATCATCAAAGCCTTCAACCCGCTGTATTACTATGTGGCAGGTTTTCGTGACCTGGTTTATTACGGAAGATTTCCGGGACCCAGGATTTTCTGGGGCGGCTGGATCATCGCTTTTCTGGCTCTTGGCATCGGACTCTTTTATTTCAAGAAAGTACAGGATAAGTTTATCCTTTATATCTGACGGAGGAACAGCATGAGTGAAGAATATATTGTAGATGTGGACCATGTGACGATCCGCTTCAATCTGGCCAGTGAAAAGGTGGACAATCTCAAGGAGTATGTGATCCGTCTTCTGAAGCATCAGCTGATGTTCCAGGAATTTCTTGCGGTAAAGGACGTTTCCTTAAAGATCCGTCCGGGAGAGGCCTGGGGGCTGATCGGCATCAACGGTTCAGGAAAATCCACACTTTTAAAGGCAATCAGCGGTATCATGAAGCCGTATAAGGGAACCATAACCGTGAGAGGAAGCATTTCCCCTCTGATCGAGCTTGGCGCGGGTTTTGACCCGAATATGACAGCCCGGGAAAATATTTATCTGAATGGCGCGGTGCTGGGCCATTCCAAGAAATTTATGGCGGAGCATTTCGATGAAATCGTGGAGTTTGCAGGAATTGAGAAATTCCTGGATTCCCCGATCAAGAACTTTTCTTCAGGTATGAAAGCGCGCTTGGGTTTCGCCGTGGCAACGGTGGTAAAACCGGACGTCCTGATCGTGGACGAGGTTCTGGCTGTGGGAGATGTGCGTTTCCGTAAGAAATGCATGAAAAGAATGGAAGAGCTTCTGGATGGCGGCACCACCCTGCTTTTCGTTTCCCATAATATCGAGCAGGTGAGAATTCTCTGCACCCATGCCCTCTGGCTGGATCACGGCGATACGGTCATGTCAGGTCCGGCAAAAGAGGTCTGCGCGAAATATATCGAGGCCATGGAGGCGGCAGACGTCAAAGAATCGAAGGATAAGAAAAAAACAGAATGAATTGATAAATAGAAATGGAGAAAAACAGCGTATGGATATCAAACAGGTGTTGTTGCCGGAGGCAATTGATACTGATGAACTCCTGTATTACCGGAAGGATGAGGAACTGGTAGAGACAGGGAAGGATGGCAGTCTGGTCTTCCACAAGGGAGGGGCGGCTGACTTCAATACGTTCTTTAACAGTTTTTCCATTGGAAAATGGAGAAAATATACAGTCCTTGAGACCGTTTCCCTGAGTCTGAAGCTGCAGGGAAGTTTTACGGTTTCTCTGAAGCATCATGTGCTGAGCAAGGGTCAGGTGAAAACCAAGATTCTGGAAGAGCAGACCATTCTCAGTGCGGAGCCGAAGGTATTTACTTTCGATTTTGGTGAGGGACAGGATAATGGCATCTATTCTTTCAGCGTCAAATCCAATGCCCATGGTTCCATCCTCTGGGAGGGAAAGTATTTTGAGGAAGTGCGGATGCCGGTGAATATGAATGTCAATATCGCCGTGGATATCTGCACCTTCAAGAGAGAAGAGTATGTGGAGCGGAACATGAATGTGCTGAAAAAGACGATTCTTGAAAATCCCGATTCTCCACTGTACCGTCACCTCTATGTGCTGATCTCCGACAACGCCAAGACCCTGGATCCGGAGAAAATCATTGGCGACACCCCCTATATCCAGATCAATCCGAACCGGAACGTCGGCGGCGTGGGCGGTTTTACGAGAGGCATCATCGAGGCCATGAAGATGCAGAGTTCAAAGGATATCAGCCATGTGCTCCTGATGGACGACGATGCGGTGATCCAGCCCCACAGCCTGGAAGTGAACTATGTATTCCTCTCCCTTCTGAAAGAAGAGTATAAAGACTATGTCATGGCCGGCTCCATCATGCGAATCGACGAGCCCAACGTTCAGTACGAGCTGGGCGCCCGCTGGAACCGCGGAAATATCGTGGCCCAGCGTCATTATCTGGATATGAGAAAGCTTAAAAATCTGCTTTTGAACGAGGAAGAAGAGGAACCGGCAGAGTACACCGGCTGGTGGTACACCTGCTATCCCTTAAGCACGCTGGATAAGAATAATCTGCCTCTGCCGCTTTTTATCCACAGAGACGACGTGGAGTACGGTATGCGTATCGGAAATGGCAAGTTCATTTTTATGAACGGTCTCTGCGTCTGGCATGAGGCTTTTGAGAACAAGATGCAGGGTCCGCTGGAATATTACGATATCCGGAATCTGGCCATCGTAAACGCAATTCATCATCCGGACTACGGCCCCAGGGAGTTCAAGAAAATCTTCACCCGCTGGGTCATCAACAATATCGTCCGCTACCGTTATAATTATGTGGATATGAACTTCCGTGCGGTGGAGGATTTCTGCAAGGGTATGGACTGGTTCATCCAGCAGGAAGCAGAGCCTCTGCACAAAGAGATTGCGGCTATGAACTACAAGGGACAGAAGAAAGAGGAGTTCTACGGCTACAAGGGCGTGAAGGAGTCCGATTTTGACTGGAAAGTCCTTTCCGATCCGGAGCAGCTGGCCGCTGTGAAAAAAGTGAAAAAATATTTCCAGATCCTGACGCTGAACGGCTATTTCCTGCCGGCGAAAAAAGACAAGGTTCTGGTGATGCCGCCCTACAACAACATGTACAAGATGTACCGGGTTCCCGAGGTGATCTACACCGATGCCAACGGAAACTGTATCCTGACGAAGCGGAGTGGCAAAAAGATGATTTCCTGCTTCATCGGCCTGTTCAAGATGTGGCGGTTTATCGATAAGAATTATGACGCAGCAAAAGAAACCTATGCGAAACGGTATACCGAGCTTACGAGCATGAATTTCTGGAGAAAATATCTGGAGCTGTAAGCTTAAAAAACGGGGGAGATAAATGGGAGAGACGACAAAATACGATGTGGCGGTCCTGGGGCTCTGGTGGAGCAGCAATTACGGCAGTATCATGACCTACTATTCCCTTTACCGCCTGATAGAATCCTATGGCTACCGGACCGTGATTATTGACCGGCCGGGAATCGGACAAGATGATTTCCTGTTCACGACAGACGGAAGACGGTTTCAGCGGGAACATTTCCCGGTAACGCCGGTTTTTCAGTTCCATGAGCTGGGCAAACTCAACGACTACGCGGACTGCTTTGTCATGGGCTCCGACCAGGTCTGGAATTTCGGCATCTGTGAAAAATATCAGGGAGCCTTCTTCCTGAATTTTGCGGCGGACAATAAGAAGAAGCTTTCCTATGCGGCTTCCTTCGGCCATCCGGGCTTCTTTGCGCCGCCCCAGGCGATCGAGGAGACGAAACACCTGCTGGAGCGCTTTGACGGGATTTCCGTCCGCGAGAGCAGCGCAGTGGATCTGATGCGGGATACCTTCGGCATTGTGCCGGAGCGGGTGCTGGATCCGGTTTTTGCCGTAGATCCGAAGATTTTTGACGATTTGATGAAAACTTCCCGGGCAGCGAAAGAGCGGGAGGGCAAGAAGGAACCATTCCTCTGCACCTATATTCTGGACCCGACGGAGGCGAAAAGAGAGGCCCTTCTCTATGTGGCCGGGGAGAAAAATCTTCCGATGGTCCATATGCTGGACGGCTACACGGAGAACTTTGAGGCAAACAAAAAAGCCCTGGATCTCGACGGCATCGTGGAGGATCTCAAGGTGGAGGACTGGCTCTATTACATTTCCCACTGCGATTTCCTCATCACGGATTCCTGCCACGGAGCGAGCTTCGCGATTCTGTTCGGCAAGCCCTTTATCTGCATCGGAAACGCCGGCAGAGGGCTGCCGCGGTTTGAATCCCTGGCCGGTCTTTTTCATCTGGAAAAACGCTTTATCTACGATGCGGAGGAGATTGAGAAGCGGCCGGATCTTCTGGAACCCATTGATTACAGAGAAATCCATGAGATCCTGAAAAAAGAGCGGAAAGCTTCCAGAAAATGGCTGAAAGACAAGCTGGAAGCCCCGGTACGGAACGAGGCCTACCAGGAGCCCGAGAAATCGCCGGGCATGAAGGCGGTTCTGAAGCTCTATAAAGTGCTGCGTCCGCTGATCAGTGACAACACCAAAGCAAAACTGAAGGCTTTGGCGAGAAGAAAATAAGAGGAGAATAGGAATGAAATACGATTATCTTGTAGTAGGAGCCGGTCTTTTTGGCGCGGTTTTCACTTATGAAGCGAAAAAAAGAGGAAAAAGCGTGCTGGTGATCGACCGGAGAGACCATATCGCGGGAAATGTTTACACTGAGAATGTACACGGCATCAACGTACACCGCTACGGCGCCCATATTTTTCATACGAGCAATAAAGAAGTCTGGGACTATGTGAACCAGTTCGCCGAGTTCAACAACTATATCAACTCTCCGATTGCTATCTATAAAGACGAGCTCTACAACCTGCCTTTCAATATGAACACCTTCAGCAAGCTCTGGGGCATCCGCACACCCGCCGAGGCCCAGGCCAAGATCGAGGAGCAGAGAAAAGAGCTTCATATCACCGAGCCGAAAAACCTGGAGGAGCAGGCTCTCTCCCTGGCAGGCCGCGACGTTTACGAGAAGCTGATCAAGGGCTACACCGAGAAACAGTGGGGCCGCCCCTGCACCGAGCTTCCGGCTTTCATCATCAAACGTCTTCCCTTCCGTTTCATCTACGACAACAACTATTTCAACGATCGTTATCAGGGAATCGCCATGGGCGGTTACACGAAGATCGTTGAGAAAATGCTGGACGGCGCTGATGTGAAGCTGAACACCGACTACTTTGACTTCATCAAAGAGAATCCGGATATTGCCGGGAAGACCCTGTTCACCGGTATGATCGACGAGTTCTATCAGTACAAACTCGGAACCCTTCAGTACCGTACCGTGCGCTTTGAGACAGAAGAGCTCGATGTGGAGAACTACCAGGGAAATGCGGTAGTAAACTACACGGACCGCGAGGTGCCCTACACCAGAATCATCGAGCACAAGCACTTTGAGTTCGGCAAGCAGCCCACCACGATCATTTCCAGAGAGTATTCCTCCGAGTGGAAGCCGGGCATCGAGCCCTATTATCCGATCAACGACGAGAAGAATAATGAGCTCTTCGCGAAGTACCGTGAACTGGCTGACCAGGAGAAGAATGTGATCTTCGGCGGCCGTCTGGGCAACTATAAATATTACGATATGGATAAGGTAATCGCAGCAGCCCTTGAGACGGTAAAAGAAGAGTTAGATTAAGAAATAGAAACCGGGAGGTAGATCAAATGTCAGAAGAAATCAAAGATATCCGCGTCGTGCCGGAGTCCGAATGCTGCGGCTGTGCCGCCTGCGCCAATGCCTGCCCGGTGGATGCCATCCGCATGGAGGAGGGAAAGGAAGGCTTCGTTTTTCCGAAGGTGGACTTAAACAGCTGTATCCAGTGCGGAAAGTGTGTAAAGACCTGCCCGGTGCTGGAGATCGACCGGCCGAACCGGAAAGAACCGGACTGCCGAGCCGCTTATGGAGCCGACGAGATCCGAAAAGTCAGCTCCTCCGGCGCAATCTTTACCCTGCTGGCCGATTATGTATTTCAGCGGGGCGGCGTGGTCTACGGTGTGGCTCTCAACGATGAGTTTGAGATCGAGCACCGGCGGATCACTTCGATGGAGGAGCTCTCGGCCCTCCGCCGATCCAAATATGTGCAGAGCCGGGTAGGCCTCTCCTACCGCCAGGTAAAACAGGACCTCAAAAACGGAAAAACTGTGCTTTTCTCGGGAACCCCCTGCCAGAATGCGGGCCTGAGAAAATATCTTGGAAGGACAGATACGGAGAAGCTGATTCTTGCCGATATCGTCTGTCACGGCGTTCCCTCTCAGAGCGTGTTCAATGAGTATTTGAAGGAACGCTTCCCGAAGGACGATCTGAAGGAGTTTCTCTTCCGTACCAAGGATGCGGGCCAGAACTGCATGGTCTGTTTGGCTACCCGGAAAGACGGAAGCCGGGAGATCAGCGATATCAACGAGGATGCGTTTGAAAAAGGCTTCCACAAATCTCTGTTTCTCCGGGAATCTTGCGCCCAGTGCCATTTCGCGGCTCCACCCCGCCAGGGCGATTTCACGATCGGCGATTTCTGGGGACTGGAAAAATATAATCCGGATTACAAAGACCCCTTAGGCGTTTCAGAGGTGCTCTTAAACAATGAAAAAGCCGACCGGATCTGGGTGGAAATCAAGCCGAAGCTCAAATTCGACGAGCCGGTGCCCGTGGATTTTGCCGTGAAGCACAACCGCTACCGGGCAAAGACCAGAATCCATCCGGACCGGGCCAGATTCTTTGAGCTCCGGGGCCAGGCGCCTCTCTCCGTGGTGGTGGACGCAGTCCTTGAAAACTGCTCCCTGGAAGAGGTACAGAAAGCCCGAAAAAAGGCAAAGCTTAAGGGAACAATCAAGAAGCTGACACCGGCTCCGGTAAAAGAGCTGGCAAAGAAAGTTCTGAGGAAAATTCGATAAACAGGAAAGTGCAGGTTAGAGATATGAAAGATCATTACGATGTGGGAATCTTAGGCGTCTGGTATGGCTGCAACTACGGCAGCATCGCCACTTATTACGCGCTGCAGCAGACCATTGAGAAATTGGGCTACAGCACCCTGATGGTACATTATCCCCGCCTGAAACCGGACGACGGCCGTATGAAAGGCCGCCATTCGATCCGTTTTGCGGAGGAGCATTACGATATCAGCCCGTCCTACCATGTGTCTGAGATCGGCGAGCTGAACAAATACTGCGATGCCTTTGTTCTCGGCTCTGACCAGCTCTGGAACTACGGTGTTACCAAGATCTTCGGCCACAGCTATTTCCTCGATTTCGCCGGGGACGACAAGAAAAAGATCGCCTACGCCACCTCCTTTGGAAGCGGCGATTTTCAGGCGCCGAAGGATTTCACAGAGAAAGCAGTCAAGTGTATGCGCCGCATGAACGCCATTTCTGTCCGGGAAAAAGAAGGCGTGGATATCTGCCGCCGGGTCTTCGGCGTGAAGGCAGACCATGTGCTGGACCCGGTGCTCATGGCCGATCCTCATGTGCTGGGCGATCTGGCTGACAACTGCGGTCTGGATGAGAAGGAACCCTACATCGCCACCTACATCCTGGATCCGACCCAGGAAAAACGGGAGGCCCTCCTTCATGTTTCCAAAAAACTGGACCGGAAGCTTATCAACATGCTGGATGGCTGGTACAATAAATTCCCGGCCAACAAAAAGAAGCTGAACCTGCCTAATACTATCGAGAATCTTCAGGTGGAACAGTGGCTTTACTATTTCAAGAACAGCGATTTTGTCATCACCGATTCCTTCCACGGAACCTGTATGGCGATCCTTTTCAACAAGCCTTTCATCGCCATCGGAAATCCGGCGAGAGGCAGCTCCCGCTTTGAATCCCTTTTGGGCGCTTTCAACCTCTGGAACCGCTATGCGGAGCGCCCCGAAGATATCCTGAAGAATGACGAGTTCTTAAAGCCTGTTGATTACGCGCCGGTGAATGCGGCCATCGAGGCCCAGAGAAAGACTTCCCTTGCCTGGCTGAAAAACGCCTTGGAGCAGAAAGGCGGCAGCGTCCTCCTTCCCTTCAGCTACCGTGCTAGGAGCTGGCTGGGACGAAAGATATCCAGCGGGAAGTATTTCCTGAAACGGGTGGCAAAGAAGATTTTGAGACGGTAAGTACCTGAAAGGAACAGTTTATGGATCTGCTGAAATTTCAAAACGATATGGAAAACGAAACGCTTGAGACGGCTGTAAATACCTGGGAAAAAGAGCTGAATCAGAAAGAAAAAGGATCAGGCTATGATCTTTTAACGCAGATTTATGGATTAAAGGAAGTCGTCTGCTTCCTTGAAAAAAAATATTACGGAAAAGAAGACGAACTGGCGGAGCAGCTGGAACGTTCCGGGCTGAAAGAGGCTCACGCCCGCCAGGTGAAAAAAATTGCAACCTATTATCACCGGCTTTCCAATGGCGGGGTACAGCGAGTGGTCTCACAGCTGATTCCGCTCTGGTGTTCTATGGGTTATGAAGTGGTTCTTCTGACAGACGAAGAACCCTGTGCAGAGGATTATGAGCTTCCGGCAGGAGTAAAGCGGCTGGTGCTTCCGAACTGTGCAGGAATCAGAAGCGGAAACTATGAGGCCAGAGCAGAAATGCTGGAGAAAATAATAGAGGAGGAGCAGATAGACCTCATGGTTTATCATGCTTATCTTGGAAATATGTTATTCTGGGATCTTATGATGCTGAAAGGCCATAGGATTCCTTTTGTTGTCTGTACGCACAGCGTTTTTTCACGATTTGCCATGGAAGGCTACTACAGGACCTTTGTAAAAATGCCCTTCCTGTATCGCTTCTGCGACTGCCTGCTGACACTCTCGAGAACCGATGTGGAGTTTTACCGGGGTCTGGGAATCCGTGTCACCTATATGCCGAACCCGGTCGATCTTTCGGTGGGTCGGGAAAAGATGGCTTCCCTGGACAGTTTCTCCATGCTCTGGATGGGAAGAATTTCCGAAGAAAAGAATCCCGCCGCAGCCGTGGAAATTGCGGCAAGAGTCATAAAGGAAGTTCCGGAGGCCGAGCTTCTGATTGTCGGAAAAGGGGACGAAGCCCTGACCGGGCAGCTGAAAAATCGGATCGCAGAGCTTCATATGGAGGAAAAAATTCTGCTGTGCGGTTTTCAGAAAGACGTGGAACGCTTTTATCAGAGCGCTGCTGTCTGCATCAGTACCTCCCGGGTGGAAGGCTTCCCCTGTACGAATATTGAAAGCAGGCTGTACGGATTGCCCTCAGTCTGCTTTGCCCTTCCCTATGTGGAACTCTATAAGACCGATCAGGGGCTGATCACAGTGCCGGAGGGAGATGTGGAAGGGGCAGCAAAGGCTGTGATTTCTTTATTAAAAGATGACGAATACAGGAAAAAGATGGGCCAGGACGCAAGAAAACTGGTGGAACAGTTTGCATCTTTTGATTATGCAGCTGCCTGGAAACAGGTTTTTGAAGGCACCCTGACCTTTATGGAAGCTTCCGAAGACTGTCAGGTCATGATGGAGACCCTGCTTCGCCATTACAAAACCGGGCTCTCTCCGCACCGGGAAGTCATTGTATCACAGTGCAGAAAAGCAGAATCCCAAAGAACGGCAAAACTGGAAGCAGAGCAGGAAAAACGCCTGGAAGAAGTCCGAAATTCCCATTCCTATCGCCTGGGGCATGCGCTGTTGTGGCTGCCGGGGAAGATCAGGAAGGTTTTTAGGGGAAAAGAAGAATCTGGCAAATCATAAATCGCTTGATGATATAGAAGGATATTGATAAATGACAGAAAAAGCAGGAAAAAGAATTATAAAAGAAATTTTGATTTTTGTTATATGCGGCGTGCTTGCCGTTCTGATAGAAACGCTCGTGTTTAACAGAAATGCAATCGCCGGCAAAAAAGTTGAATTTTGCATCAGTGAAAACTCAGAAATTCCGGAAGAGATCGAGAACGTAGAACGGAAAAACGCCGGAATCCGCATTGTGTTTAAGGAGCCGACTTATATCGGAAAAATGAAGCTATGCTTAAATACAGGAGAACGGACGGAGTATACGCTTTTTACAAAAAGGGAAAATGCCTTCGGCGCTGAAACTCTGGATGTGGCGGAGGATGTTTACTGGCCGGAACTGGAATATGGTTATACCAGCATACAGAAAAAAATCACTGCTCTTTCTCTGGCAGTCAGCGCTTCCAATGCGTCGATACAGGAAATCTGGCTGTATAACAAAGTTCAGTATAACAAAGATCGGATGCTTATCACGTTTCTTGCCCTCCTGCTGCTGGCTTTTTTTGTGAAAAAATGGAACTATCTCAGCAAAAAAGTGGAATACCTGGTCTTTCTGGGAGGAATTTTAGGCGTATGCTTTCTCTATACCGGCGGTATTCAGGAAAATGGCTGGGATGAACAGATCCATTTTATGACGGCATACCAGCTGTCGTTCAGGGGAAATGCAAGCGAGACAAATGACGCAGTGGTCAGAATGCAGGAGCGTATCCCCAAAGATATGTATAATACGCTGGAGGAAAAGCAGCTTTTTATCCAGTATATGAACAATGCCTATAATCAGAATAAAGAAATGACGGAGAAGACGGTCGGCTGGAACTACAGACAGACCGGATATATCAACCAGGCAGCGGCTTTGTGGATTGGAAGACATCTGAAGCTGTCTTTTTATCAGCTTTTTCTGCTGGGAAAAGCGATCAATCTGCTGACCTATCTTGTGCTGATGTTTCTGGCGATAAAAATCACTCCGGTTTATAAAAATGTTCTGCTTCTGCTGGCTATGATTCCAACACAGATTTTTATTGCTTCGACCTATACATATGATGTAATCGTGCATGCCGGTCTGATGTTTGGTTTTGCATGCTGGGCGAAGATCGTCTTTGGGGAAAAACAGAAAAGAAGCAGTATTCTCATTGTAGTCAGCATTTTTGTGCTGCTTCTGGCATCTCTTTCAAAGGCGGTATATGTCCCCCTGGTTTTGCTGTGCTGCCTGATTCCAAAAGAAAAATTTTCTTCAGAAAGGCAGTTTCGTCTGTTCTGGGGAATTGTACTTCTGGGTTGTGCGGTGGTTGTCATGACATTTTCGGTTCCGTTGATCCGCTATACGATCAACGGACAGACCGGAATTATGACAGATTCAAGGGGAGGCGATACGGATGCCGTTCTGCAGCTTCAGAGTATTCTCCGGCATCCGGCGGTCTATGTGAAGATGCTGATCACATCCATCATAGAAGCGCTCAGTGATTTTTTCGTTGGTCATGCAGCGCTGGCAAATTTCGGAAGACTGGGAGAACTGGGAAGCGAGTTTTTACTGGTGACGGTGCTGTGGATACTCGACTGCTTTTCCGGAATAAAAGGAACGTTCGTATGTAGGATAACAAAAAAGATGCGTGTCTTCTTATGGGCGATCAGCCTGAGTATTATCGTTCTGGTCTGGACTTCCATGTATCTGATTTATACGCCGGTGGGAACGGACCATATGAATGGTGTTCAGGCGAGATACTATTTTCCGATTCTGGCGCCTGTGAGTTTTGCTTTGCTGGGCGGAAGAAACGTGGAATTTTCAGAAAAGACACTGAAATTTAGTCTGCTGCCGCCTGTCGTACTCAGCCTGGCGGCGTTATATCAACTGTTTATTTATCTATAAGCAAAATGTGCAACAGTTGCTTTGAGAAGGATTCTATAGTACAATGTAACGAAAAAGGATTCATGCAAAGGAAGACAGCTATGAAAGACAAGAGGAATGATCTTCTGGTTATTATTCCTGCTTTTAATGAAGAGGAAAATATTTGCCAGGTAGTAACAAATCTGATCGAGAAATATCCTCAGTATGATTATGTGATTATCAATGACGGTTCCATGGACCGGACCTCAGAAATTGCCCATTCGTTAGGCTATGAAATCATTGATCTCCCAATTAATCTGGGCCTGGCAGGCGCTTTCCAGACGGGAATGAGGTACGCGGACCGGAAAAAATATAAATATGCCATTCAGCTGGATGCAGATGGTCAGCATCTGCCGGAGTATATAGCTCCTATGCTTGAAAAAATTCAGGAAGGCTACGATCTGGTGATCGGTTCCCGCTTTGTGACGGAGAAAAAGCCGAAAACACTCCGCATGCTGGGAAGCAACCTGATTTCTCTGGCAATCTACCTGACAACAGGGAGAAAGATCAGCGATCCAACCTCGGGTATGCGCCTGTTTAATCAGGAAATGATTCGGGAATTTGCGCTGAATATCAACTATGGGCCGGAACCGGATACGGTATCTTTCCTTGTAAAGCAGGGAGCGAGAGTGGGAGAAGTGCAGGTACACATGGAAGAACGGATGCAGGGACAGAGTTATCTGAACTGGTCCCGCTCCATCATGTATATGGTAAAAATGCTGCTGTCAATTCTTGTGATACAGAACTTCAGGAAAAGAATAGTGATAGAAAACAGTACGGAGGAGGATGATAGAAAATGATTTCGCTGATGTTTCGGATCGCCCTGATCTGCGGTTCGCTTATTACAGCCGGATACATGGTAAAAAAAATCCGACAGTCTAAATTACAGATAGAATATTCCATTTTCTGGATGCTGTTTGCAGCCAGTCTGGTTATTTTAAGCATTTTCCCGGAGATTACCATATACGGCGCTTCTCTTCTTGGAATTTATTCTTCTACCAACTTTATTTTTCTGCTGATTTTTGTCCTTTTGATTCTCAAAGTATTCCTTATGACGATAGAGCTTTCCACATTAGAATATCGTGTGAAAGAACTGGCACAGAAACTGGCAATCTCAGAAAAAATAGAGCAGGATAAGAAAAACGCGGAAAAGGAAAAAACGGAGAACGAATGAAAGAAAAACATACTTTTGTAATTTGCGCGTATGGGGAAAGTCCTTATCTGGAGGAATGTATCTGTTCGCTGCTGAATCAGAAGAGGAAGAGTTCGGTTCTGATTGCAACTTCAACGCCGAATGAACATATTGAAAGGCTTGCTGAAAAATATCATTTGCAGGTGAAGGTAAACCAGGGGGAAAAGGGGATTTCCGCAGACTGGAACTTTGCTTACTCCTGTGCAGATACGCCCTATGTTACGCTGGCCCATCAGGATGATCTCTATGAGCCGGATTACAGCGAGAACATCCTGGCTTTTCTGAAAAAAGCAAAGCATCCTTTGATAGCCTTTACCGATTACTGTGAGCTGAGGGATGGAAGAAAGACAGAAACAAACGAGTTACTCCGGATCAAACGCTTCCTCCTTTCTCCGCTGAAAATCAAAGGGCTGCAAAACAGTAAATTTGTGCGGAGAAGAATCCTTTCCGTCGGCTCGCCCATCTGCTGTCCCTCAGTGACGCTGGTAAAAGAGCATTTGCCGGAACAGCCTGTCTTTGAAAACAATATGAAAAGTAATGTGGACTGGCAGGCATGGGAGAAACTTTCACGGCTGGAGGGCTCTTTCGTATATGTACCGAAAAGGCTGATGTGCCATCGGATTCACGAGGAAGCGACTACGGCCAAGATGCTGAAGAAAAGTGAGCGGAGAGCGGAGGATATTTATATGTTCTGCAAATTCTGGCCGAAACCGGTAGCCTGCTTACTGGAAATGTTTTATAAAAAGGCGGAGAAACTATATCTATAACGCTTCAGAGACAAAGACACAGCTGATAAGCAGCGAGACGATATGGAGAATTATATGGATAAGGTGTCTGTAATTGTACCATTTTATAATAATGAAAAATATATAAAAACCTGTGTGGATTCCATTCGCAGCCAGACGTATCAGAACCTGGAGATTCTGCTTATCGATGATGGGAGTACGGATTCAAGCGGTGAACTTCTTAAGGACTGTGCGAAGACAGATTCAAGAATCCGTTTGATCCATCAGAAAAATCAGGGAGTGGCAGCAGCAAGAAATCGGGGGCTGGACGAGGCAACCGGGAAATATCTTACTTTTGTTGATGGGGATGATTACATCGCGCCGGATTATATTGAAAAGTTTTACCGCTGTGCCGTCGAAGAAAATCTGGAAATGGTCATCTGTGGTCTTACTTTTGTAGATGAAGAAGATAAAACTCTGAAAAAAATAATCCCGGGTGCATATAAAAGGTATGAAGAAGAAGAGTGGACTTTTCGTATATCAGCGGTCTGTTCTCATTTTTATCTGAGAGATTTATGGGAAAGATATGAAGTACGCTTTTTGACCGGAGCAAGGGGGGAGGATATGCCGATTTCCTTGTTTTTCAGTGCGGAGTGTGATAGAATAGGAACATTGACGGAGTGTGGGTATTATTATGTCCAGCATAAAAGCTCGGCTATGCATAATTTTAAAGGTTTAAAAAACTATCAGCTGCCCTATCGGGCTCTGGAAGATTCCATAAAAAAGGTCCGGGAACTGGGAATAAAAAACAGCCCGGAATTTTATGAATTGTTTGTGCTCCGTATTTTATGTACCTGTCTGTTTGATCTGGGAAGAGGAGCTTCAAGGGACAAACTGAGAGAGTTATGTCAATATATCAGATATATACTGCGGACTTATTTTCCGGAGTATGCTAAAAATCCAAAAACAAAGATTTTTTCAGGAGTGAATCTGCCGCTGTCCCAAAAGGCTGCTGTCTGGCTTCTGATCTGTCTTGTAAAAAGCGGGCTTCTGGAAGCGGCCGCTGTTTTACTGAGTTTCTGAGAGAAAAGGAGATTGTAGATGGAAATCATCAGTTTCGTCATTCTCCATTACGGAGATTCTGAAATCACGGATCGGTGTGTACAATCTATTTGTTCTATGGAAGGGCAGGAAGCTGTCCAGCTGGTAATCGTGGATAATGATATCGGTAAAAAAGATGCCCTGCGTTTTGAAAGAAAGAAAAAATATGAGCAGCAGGCGCCAAACATTACGGTTTTGATCAATCGTGGGAACGGCGGTTTTTCCGAGGCAAACAATCTGGGCTATCAATACGCGAGAGATCGCTTAAAAGCTTCCTTTATTTTGGTTTTGAATAATGATATTGAATTTATACAAAAGGATTTTCCAACTCATTTGTATCAGGCCTATCAGGAGTGTAAATGCCATGTGTTGGGACCAGATATCATACGGAGCGGCACAGGGGAACATCAGAATCCTTTGGATGAGCGGTTGCGTACAAAAGAAGAAGCGGAGGCAACCATCCGGAAAAACAGAATGGCACTGAAGCTTTATCCGCTGATCTACCCGCTGCTCTATTGGAATAACCGCTGGATGGAACGAACGCAGACACAGGAAAGAAAGAAAAGCAAAGATTATTATAAAAGTAAAAAAGAGAAGATTGTTCCCTTCGGAGCCTGCCTGATTTTTACTCCGCTTTTTGTGAAAGCAGAAGAAAAAGCCTTTGATCCGGAGACACAGTTTTATTATGAAGAATATATTCTGGCCTGTCGCTGTCAGAAAAAAGGCTACAGAATCGTTTATGATCCGTCACTTAAGATGCATCACGAAAGTGGGAAAGCCACTTCCAGACGGTTTCGTGGGGAGTATGGACGGCTGAAATTTATGATGGAAAGAATAATACAAGCATGTACAATATATTGCACAATGCTGAAAAAGTGAATAAAATATAATTTATGTAGGAGTGCAGGATGAGAGAAAAAATAAAAAAAATGGAATTGAATACGGCATTTGTATGTCAGTTTGCAATGGACGATTTTAAAACAAAGTATGCAGGATCAATTTTAGGCCTGATATGGGCGTTTATACAACCAATCATAACAGTGGTTATATATTGGTTTATTTTTCAAGTCGGATTTAATAATGATGCAGTTTCAGGCTATCCTTTTATATTGTGGCTGGTTGCTGGATTAGCACCGTGGATGTTTATTAGTGATGCAATTGTAAATGCGACAAATAGTCTTGTAGAATATAGTTATTTGGTGAAAAAGGTGGTTTTTAATATAACTATTTTACCGTTGGCAAAAGTAGTTTCAGTCTTTTTTATACAAGTAGTTTTAGTGGTGTTTACTATTATCCTTTTTCTTGCATATGGGTATATGCCGAGTATTTATTGGCTGCAATTAATTTACTATATGATTTATATGGTTGTTTTATGCGTAGGTATTTCATATTTTACATCTGCCTTGTATGTATTTTTAAAAGATGTGGCACAGGTAGTAGCAATTCTGATTCAAGTAATATTTTGGGTTACACCTATTGTTTGGCAAGTAGATATTATGCCAGAAAATATTCAAAAAATAATACAGTATAATCCAATTTATTATGTGGTACGCGGTTATCGAGATAGTTTCCTAAGACAGAATAGTTTTTGGAGTTATAAAATTGGGACAACAATATACTTTTGGACAGTTGCGCTGATAATACTTGCGTTGGGGATTTATGTATTCAAAAAATTGAAACATCACTTCGCAGATGTGCTTTGATAATAAAATAAGAGGAAGATAATATGTGTGATTTAGCAATTGAAATAAGACATCTTGTAAAAATATATAAAATGTATAATAAGCCAACAGATCGTATTCTGGAAGCATTTCATTTGGGAAATAAAGAACGATATAAAGAATTTAGAGCGTTAAATGATGTAAGCTTTGAGGTAAAAAAGGGAGAGACAGTAGGTATAATAGGAACAAATGGAGCAGGAAAATCCACTCTGTTAAAAATAATTACCGGGGTTTTAAGCTCTACTTTGGGAGAAGTAACAATCAAAGGAAAAGTTTCTGCTTTGTTGGAACTTGGAGCAGGTTTCAATGATGAATATACGGGAATTGAGAACATCTATTTAAATGGAAGAATGATGGGATATACCAGAAAGGAAATGGATGAGCGCATTGGTAAAATTATAGAGTTTGCGGATATTGGAGATTTTATTAATCATCCGGTAAAAACTTATTCAAGTGGTATGTTTGCACGGCTTGCATTTGCAGTAGCGATTAATGTAGAACCAGATATTTTGATTGTTGATGAAGCTTTAAGTGTTGGAGATGTTTTCTTTCAAAATAAGTGTTTTAAAAAGTTTGACGAATTGAGAAAAAGGGGAGTTACTATTTTATTTGTGTCGCATGATATTGGAAGTGTGCGGCAAATGTGTTCAAGAGTTTTGTGGTTGGAAAAAGGATCTACAAGAGCATTTGGTGAGGCTGGATCTATATGTGACATGTATATGGATGCACAACGTAAATCTTCAGAATATGTGTCAGGACATATTACGGATGAAAAAAGTGGTGATATTTTTATCCATAGAAATACGGAAAAAAAGAATTATCCAGCAGTTTCGTTTGTGGCTGATAGATTTAAAAATGATAAGGTGGCGATACGTTCAGTGTATTTCACAGATCAAAATGGTGAGTATGTTAATACTTTATATGTGGACAAAACGTATACTACACATGTTGTAGTAGAGTGTTTACGGCAAGCAAATGATTTGATTGTGGGCTTTGTATTAGAGACAGCGAAAGGACTTCCTTTGTTTGATATTAACAATTTTATCAATCAAGGTGAAGTTATAAATGGAGAAGAAGGTGATATTATAGAAGTCATATATAATTACAAACTTCCTCGAATTATGAATGGTGTTTATCTGGTAGGGGCAGCAATTGGGCAGGGAACACAAGCGCATCATGAGATGCTTACCTGGCTTCATGGGACAATGCAGTTAGAAGTAATAAATCAAGGATATAATTCATCCTATATAGAAATACCAAGTAAAATTTCTGTATATGCAAATAAAAAAGAAAATGTTTTATTTGTATAATAATGAGGGCTATGAATGGATATAGTAATTGTTACTTATAATTCAGAAAAATGGTTAGATAAGTGTATTAAATCAATAGCAGATGCCATGATGGATATATCGGATGAAACAGTTTGTATATATATAGTGGATAACCATTCTATTGATAAAACTTATGAAGTTTGTATGAAATTAAAAAAACAGTGTTCATTTGCTAAATTTGAAATATTGCAAATGAGCGAGAATAAGGGATTTGGAGCTGCAAATAATTATGGAGCCCGAAAGGGAGACCAAGATATTATCTGTTTTATTAATGCAGATACAGAAATGAGGAGAGAAACATTAGCTTCTTTAAGAAGAGAAATAAATAGGGCAGATAGAAGGACAGCTGTGTGGGAATTTAGGCAGTTACCATATGAACATCCTAAGATTTATGATCCGGTTACAAGAGAAACTAGTTGGGTATCTGGAGCTGCGTTTGCTGTTAGAAGAAGTGTGTTTGAGCAAGTTGGCGGTTTTGATGAGCATATTTTTATGTATGCAGAAGATGTTGACTTGAGTTGGCGCATAAGAGCGGCAGGATATATATTAAAATATTGTCCTAAAGTAGGAATTTTTCATTATTCTTATTTGGAAGCAAATGAAGTTAAACCGCGTCAGTATGTCGACTCGCTAATAAATAATTTATTGTTAAGATACAGATATGGCTCTATGGCTGAAATTTTGAAAGGGCACATAGATTATTTTAAGGTTTTGATGGTAAATAGGGAACCATTTCCTGGCGCTAAGAAACAATTATGGCTTGCTTATATAAGTCATTGGAAAAATGCGGAGCATTTTTGGAAAACCAGATTTAATGATGCGAGTGTAGCAAAATTTATTGGGTGGAATTATGAAATTATAAGAGATGGAAGTTTTTATAAAACGGAAATTTCAAAAGCAGATAAAAAAGTTTCTGTTATTATTCGAACATGTCAAAGACCGGAAGTTTTAAGAGAGGCGCTGATAAGTTTAAAAAATCAAACGTATCCAAATTTTGAAGTGATTGTAGTAGAAGATGGAGAAGCTACTTCTTATGATATGATAAAAAAAGAATTTCCAGAATTAAATATCCGTTATCAGGCAACAGGGAAAAAAAGAGGAAGATCTGTGGCAGGAAATTTGGGTTTGTCCTTAGCGCAGGGAGAATATCTGAATTTCTTGGATGATGATGATGTCTTTTTTGCAGACCATTTGGAATGCTTAGTTAGCGCAATAGAAAAGACAAAAGGAATCGCTGCGTATGCTTTTGGATTTGAAACTCCGCTGATAGTAGAAAACAAGAGTCCATACAGATATAGAATTATAGATTATAATAAGAGATATCAAGTAAAATTTAATGGTGTAGAATTATGTTATCATAATTTTATCCCGATTCAGACGATTTTGTTTTCACGAAAATTATATGAAAAATATGGCGGATTTGATACTAAATTAGACTATTTGGAAGATTGGGATTTGTGGTTGCGATATTCACAAGAGGGTGCATTTGAATATATAGAAAAAACAACTTCAGAGTACAGAGTACCCTATAATGAAAAGGAACAAAAAGGACGCCAAGATAAACTAGATAAAGCATTAAAGGTAATGCGGGAAAAAGAAAAAAAGTACTATATAAAGACAAATGCGGCCATCTTGTCTGGGTATAGAAAAAAGAAAAGGTGGGAGAGATGATGGAGTTACAGATACAATCAGTAATTTATGGAAATAAGAAAGAAGCATTATTAAAGGCAATAAGTGCCTTAAAACAAACAGTTCAAGTATATCACAAAAAAGTTGGAGAATTGAAGGTAAGTTTGGTGTATGGAGATGCTTCTCCTAATAGGATTTTTTCAGAAGAAGATGTAAGAAGAATAAATGAAAACTTAAATAATGAAATGGAGTTTCAGTACCGAATTTTTGGCTTTAATTCAGGAACGGCTAAGGGTCACAATTTGATGGGAGAAAATTGTACAGCGGATTTTATGATGATTATGAACCCAGATGTGATTTTAGAGCCACAATGTCTTACTAGAATGCTGATGGTATTAAAAGATCCAAAAGTGGGATTGGCAGAAGCAAGACAGACACCGTTGGAGCATGCCAAAGAATATGATATAAAAACAGGTGAAACAGAGTGGGCATCGACGGCATGTACTGTTTTCAAAACCAAAATTTTTAAAGAAATAAAAGGCTTTGATGCAGATACGTTTTTTATGTATTGTGATGATTTGGATTTTTCTTGGAGAATCCGTTTGGCGGGATATAAAATTATTTATGTTCCATCAGCGATTGCATACCATGCAAAAAAATTGGCTGTAGATGGCGGATGGAAGCCAACCGGAGCAGAAGTCTATTATTCAGCGGAAGCAGCTATTTTACTTGCGTATAAATGGGCACAGCCTGATCGTGTTAAATATTTATGCGAGGTATTTTCACGGGGAGGTGAAAGTGAGAAAAAAGCAGTAAAAGAATTTGAAAAAAGAAAACAAGAAGGAAGATTGCCAGAGGTAATTGATAAAACTCATAAAATTGGCCGCTTTTTAGGGGATGAGTATTGTGAGATGCGTTTTAAATTTAGTAAATAAGGAAAGATAATATGAAAAAGCAGGAAAATTATATATTTGATTTTTTAAAAGATATGCCGCAGACTTCACAGATTGGAAAATATTTAGCTGATCTGCAAGAACATATGGGTATTTGTGAAGATGGTCTGTTTAACAGAAAATATAAAAAAATTATAGAACAGGAAGACAAGAAATCAGAGCCTTTTTTAAGTGTAATTATTCGTACACAAGGAAAAAGACCGGATGGTTTAAGAGAAGCTTTGTTGTGTTTAAACGTTCAAAGTAATCAGAATTTTGAAATCCTTTTGATTGCACATAAGGCAAGTGTTGCACAAAAGAAGAGTATAGCAGAAATTCTTGATGATCAGGAAGAAAATATAAAGAGTAAATTACGGTATTTCGAATTAGATGAGGGAACAAGAACTACACCCATTAATTTTGGATTTGCTCATGCCTGGGGAATGTATGCGGCTATTTTTGACGATGATGATATTCTTTTTGATAATTGGGTGGAATCATTTTGGAAAATACATACGGGAAATGAAGGCCGTATTTTACATTCATATGCATTTGCACAGAACTGGGCGAATATAAAAAAAATTGGATATCGGGCTGAATCGGCACCCATTGCATCCTATTGTGTACCCTATGATTTCTTGTCGCAGTTTACGGTGAATAGATGCCCGTTAATGACACTGGCGTTTCCGGTAAGGATTTTTCAAAAATGGGGAGTTATTTTTAATGAAGAGTTAAATGTTATGGAAGACTGGGAATATTTTACCAGAACGGCTTCTATTTGTGGAGTTTCTGATTGCTGTGAACCGACAGCCATTTACCGGTTTTGGCAAAATATTGAGACTTCTGCGACTCTTCATGATGAAGATGCCTGGTCAAATAGTTATAAGGAAATTCAAAATAGTTTTGATAGGAAAAACATCATTTTTCCAGTGGGAAGTGTAGGAAAAATTATTAATATGTTTGAAAAACAAAATAATTTTGGACAATTGGAGAGTCAATCAGCATTAACAAGTACTTTCTATTATAGTAAAGGCAGTTCTTTTAATGAGCAGATGCAAATAAAAGCTATAAGTGAAAAAGAATATCCGGAGTTTGATATTTGGTTTTTATTAGAACAAAAAATGAAGGATATTAAAGCAATGCGTTTTGATATCTGTGAAGAGGGATTATTTGTTTTAGAAAATATTGAAATTGTTGTTTGGTTTACGAATGGTGAAAAAAGAATTGTTGATTTTAAAGATTGCGTGCATACTGGTATAAATTATGGAAGTGCCATCTTATTTTTATATCCAGATCCTGAAATTGTATGGGAGTGGGAAGACGAACGTATGGTTGATGTGATTCATATTTCGGGAAAAATTTCGAGAAATGTATCTAAAAATGCAGCATTTACTTTAATGGGGAATTTACTACCTATCAAAGACATTTTTAAAAAAAGAGAATTGCATAAAAAAGGATATTTTTAGGAGGTACAAGATGAAAGTTGTTGTTACAGGTGCAGCGGGTTATATGGGAAAACATGTTGTAAAAGAATTATTAAATAAAGGGCATGAGGTATACGCCGTGGATCTGAACCATAAAGAGATTGATTCAAGAGCCAGTATTTTGGATGTGGATATTTTTTCTGGAAATGAAAATGTTTATGAGGAACTTAAAAGGCCAGAGTTGTGTATTCATTTGGCTTGGCAAGATGGATTTGTGCACAATTCTTCTAAACATATGGAAAATATATCAAAGCACTTTACTTTTTTGAAAAATTTGATGGATGGCGGATGCAAGAAGATTGCTGTTATGGGGACTATGCATGAGATTGGCTTTTGGGAAGGTAAAATTGATGAAAATACTCCGTGTAATCCATTGTCTCAATATGGGGTCGCTAAAAATGCATTGCGACAAGCTTTATTACTTATGACAAAGAATACGGATGTAAAATTATATTGGCTGCGTGCATATTATATTTTGGGAGATGATAGTAGAAATAGCTCTATTTTTACAAAATTATTGGAAGCGGAAGAAGACGGAAAAAAAGAATTTCCTTTTACGACAGGGGAAAATAAGTATGATTTTATTGATATAAAGGAACTTGCACATCAGATTGTGGCTGCAAGTACTCAGGAAACAATAACAGGCATTATTAATGTTTGTACAGGAAGACCGGTTGCTTTGAAGGAAAAAGTAGAGGAGTTTATTAAAGAAAATAATCTTCATATTAAGTTAAAATATGGGGCTTATCCAGACAGACCATATGATTCAAAAATTATTTATGGTGATAATACGAAAATTACATCCATCTTAGGTCAAGCTTGAAAAGAGGTATTATATTATGGAATATGGGAACGGTGAGACAAACCAGCTTACATGGAAAACCAATGATAACAGATATCATAATGCAGATTTTCATGTAAATGAAGATAATTTAAATGTAAATGTAGCTATGCTTGGAAGGCTAGTGGAGAATGGTGACACCGTTCTTGATATTGGATGCGGTGAAGGAAAATTTGGGGCAGTGATTGCACATAAAAACTGTGATATATATGGTATTGATATAGATCCTACCGCATGTGTACAGGCTAGAGAGTCAGGTAATTATAAGAAAGTCTTTGTGTGTAATATTGAGCAGGTGAATATGGAAGAAACGGGATATCGAGAGTTAAAAAAGGCTAAAATTCTTTTTGATAAGATTGCATTAATTGATATCCTAGAACATGTAATTAATCCAACAGCGGTGATTGAAAATGTTATTCCTTTTTTAAAAGAAAACGGAAAGATTTTAATTAGTGTTCCGAATGTAAATAACGGAGATATCTTTTTGAATTTGTTAAGAGATCATTTCAATTATCAACAGTCTGGAGTACTTGATAATACTCATACCAAATATTTTACAAAAAGGTCTTTTTTGGAATGGATAAGTGAAATTAATGAAAATAATGATTTTTCATTAGATTGCGAGTATGTAGGAAGTACATATGGTTATACTGATTTTTTAGAGAAAATTAAATCTGAGAAACCGTATGTGTATGAATTTATACAGTTAAATCCTTACTTCCATGCAATACAACATTTATATGCATTAACGTATTCATCTCAAAAGGGTGAAGGAAAAACTACAAATTTAAAAAAGTTGTTGAATGAAAAAAGTATTGATCTTATAGCTGAATTGGAAAGGAAACTGAAAGGTGAAGGCTATGGTGAAAATATTGAACTTTCTACGCTTCCTAATGAACGAACTATTTTAGAGGAACGGGTGGCGAGTGCAGAAGCAGGTTGGAGTAAATGTGCTCAAGAGTTAAAAAAGGCAGATAAATTTGAACAAAAAATGCAGTCGGATATAGAACAGTTAAAAACCGAAATTAAACGAGTGAGTAATAAAAATAGTGAATTACAGGAAAGGATGAGAGCCTCTTTAGAGAAAAATCAACAGGATGCTGAAGAAATAGTAAGGAAAAACATAGAGTTAGAAAAATTACAAAAAGATAATCAGCAAATTCTAATAGGGTGGAAAGAGTGTGCAGAAGCACTTGAGAAGACAAATGCAGAATGGAAAGAGTGTGCAGAAGCACTTGAAAAGGCAAATACAGGATGGAAAGAGTGTGCAGAAGCGCTGGGAAAAGCAAATGCAGGATGGGAAGAGTGTGCAGAAGCACTTGAAAAATTAAAACTTGAAAAACTAAATGAGTAGGGATGAATTATGGAAGGAAAAACAAATTCAAGAGAAAATAATTTTAATATTATTCGGTTTATGGCAGCAATAATGGTTATGGCAGGACATATGGCATACATAGGTGGGTATTCCTTGCCAATATTGTGGGGCCAAGGAATACAGAGCCTTGGAGTTAAAATTTTTTTCTTAATAGGGGGGTACTTGATTTCAAAAAGTTGGTTATCTGATCCTAATCCATTACGTTATAGTATTAAAAGAATATTTAGAATTTTTCCTGCTTTGGTTATATATACTGTTATTGCTGCATATGTGGTAGGCCCCCTTTTATCTGATTTACCTATGCGGGAATATTATATGAATTCGCAGGTTTCATATTATTTGAAAAATATTTTGTTATATCCTGTTTATGGATTGCCAGGTGTATTCTCAAATAATCCTTATCCGAATGCAGTCAATGGATCATTATGGACCTTACCAGTGGAAGTTAGTTTATATATATTAGTGCCGTGTATACTTACGCTAATAGGGGCTAATAAAAAAAATAAAAAATCATTTGTTTTTTTGATAATGATAACAGGTCTTTTATGTGCAGTACAGATTTTACGCTTAAAAAAGTATCCAGATTGGTTTTGGGTTATTTATGGTACAGATATTGCATCAGCATTAGAATTAATACCATGGTATTTTATAGGAATGATATTTACATATCCATGTGTTCAAAAAAAATTGAATTTGCAGGTTGCTAGTATATTATTATTATGTCTGTCTTGTTTGAATGCAAATTCAGTATGTTATGAAATATTAAGATATATAATTTTTTCATATTTCGTTTTTTCTTTTGCGTTAGCTGAAAAACCATATTTTTCAAGAATGTTTGTGAAACATGAAATTTCATATGGGATATATTTATATGGATTTTTTGTTCAACAAATTATTGTATTTGTGTTCAAAAAGGTCAATATCGCTGTAGGAGAGATTTGGTTGTTTTTATTAAGTGTAATTATAACAATTGGTGTTGCACTGATATCTTGTATTACAATTGAGGAACCTAGTCAAAAGATTATTAAAAAAATAATAAAAAGAATATAAGAAGGGGGAGAGAGTAAGTAAATAAGGCCACTCTTGCTAAACTTCTGCTAGTATAGTAAAATGAAAAGAACCTTAGGTTTTTATCTGTTAGAAAAACAAAGGAGAATTAATTAATATGAAAATTTTTATAACAGGCGTCGGCGGACAGCTGGGCCATGATGTGATGAATGAACTGGCAAAGAGAGGGTACGAGGGTGTTGGTTCCGATATCGCTCCGGAGTACAGTGGAGCTGCAGACGGCAGTGCTGTGACGAAAATGCCGTATGTGCAGCTGGATATCACAGACAAAGAGGCTGTGGAGAAGGTGCTGACGGAGATCAAGCCGGACGTGGTGGTACACTGTGCAGCCTGGACGGCTGTGGATCTGGCGGAGGATGACGACAAGGTGGAGAAGGTTCGCAAGGTTAACGTGACCGGAACCGAGAACATCGCACTTGCATGTAAGAAGCTGGACTGCAAGATGGTCTATCTTTCCACCGATTACGTCTTTGACGGAATGGGAACGGAGCCCTGGCAGCCGGACTGCAAGACCTACAAGCCGCTGAATGTCTATGGCGAGACGAAGCTTGGCGGAGAACTGGCTGTCTCTGAGAATCTGGAGAAATATTTCATTGTCCGGATCGCCTGGGTATTTGGCGTGAATGGAAAGAACTTCATCAAGACGATGCTGAATCTGGGCAAGACTCATGATAAGCTGACCGTTGTCTGCGACCAGATCGGAACTCCGACTTATACCTACGATCTGGCAAGACTGCTGGTGGATATGATCGAGACCGAGAAATATGGTTATTATCATGCGACCAACGAGGGCGGCTACATCAGCTGGTATGATTTCACGAAGGAAATCTTCCGTCAGGCCATCGAGCAGGGGCATACGGAGTATGCAAAGGTAGAGGTAAAGCCGGTGACAACAGCGGAGTACGGAGCTTCCAAGGCAAAACGCCCGTTTAACTCCAGACTGGACAAGAGCAAACTGGTGGAGAACGGCTTTACGCCCCTCCCGACCTGGCAGGATGCGCTGGGCCGTTATCTGAAAGAGATTGAGTTTTAGAGAGGACGACAGAGATGTTATCAATTGTAATCCCCGCTTATAATGAAGAGAAAATGATTTTAAAGACAACGGAAGTTGTGAGCGGGATTATGGAAAGAGAAAAAATTCCTTTTGAGCTGGTCTTCGTAAATGACGGCTCCAAGGATCAGACCTGGGAAATGATCGAGAAAGCGGCGGAGAAAAACAGCCATGTGACGGGTATTCGTTTTTCAAGAAATTTTGGCAAGGAATCAGCGATTTTTGCGGGCCTTGCCAATGCGGAGGGCGACTGTATCGCCGTTATGGACTGTGACCTGCAGCATCCGCCAGAGACTCTGGTGGAGATGTACCGTCTCTGGGAACAGGGTTATGAAGTGATAGAAGGCGTGAAGAGAAGCCGTGGAAAGGAAAGCATTCTTCATAGGGCCAGTGCCGGAATGTTCTATAAAATCATGAGCAAGGCGGTTCAGATCGATATGTCCCGGGCTTCGGATTTCAAGTTGATGGACCGGAAGGCCGTGGAGGCTTTGCTTTCCATGCCGGAGAGAAATGCCTTTTTCCGGGCACTTTCTTCCTGGGTTGGGTATCGGACAACCAGTGTGGAATTTGACGTTCAGGAGAGAACTGAGGGAGAATCCAAGTGGTCCACCTGGTCTCTGATCAAATATGCCGTGCGGAATATCGTAGGCTTTTCCTCCGCGCCGCTGCAGATGATCACGGTGGCCGGTGTGCTGACCCTTTTGCTGGCGGTGGTGCTGGGAATCCAGTCCCTGGTAAAATATTTCTGCGGCCATGCGCTGGAGGGCTTCACGACGGTGATTCTGCTTCTTCTGATTATAGGCAGCCTCATCATGCTGAGCCTTGGCGTCATCGGAATTTATATTGCGAAGATTTACGAGGAAGTCAAGGGAAGACCGCGGTATTTTATCGCGAGAAAGATCAGCGGCAGGAAAAAAGACAATTAAAAAAGACGTCTCACTTTCATCATTCGGATGAGGGTGAGACGTCTTTTTTATGAAATTAGTTTTTCTTCCGGTAATAGCCTTTCGGGGAAGAGGAATAACCGCAGACGTATTTGCTGTTGACGAGGCGGTAAGCCTGTACTTTATAGTAGTATGAGGTTCCCTCTTTGGGAAGGTTGGTGAGATAGGAAAGGGTACGGCCGGAGGTGATAATTTTGATTCTCTGGTAAGTACCGTTTTTGCTGGTGCTGCGGTAAATGGAGTAGCCGGTAGCTCCGCTGACGGCATTCCAGGTCAGTAGGAGATTTCGGTTGCCGTTTGCCAGGCGCACCTTCTGGATGGAAGGTGTTGCCGGGATCACACGGACGCGGACGGTACTGGAGTAGCCGCTGTGGAGGGTGGTACTTCCAGAGGTCTTATAGGCCCGGATCCGGTAGTAATAGTTGACGCCGGTTATTCTCTTGGTATCGGTAAAACGGGTGCGTTTCGTGGTGAGAATCCGTGTATAAGTACCATTGAGAGAGGTACTCCGGTAGACCTTATAGCCGGTGGCGCCGCTGACTGCTGTCCAGGAAAGAGAAACGCTGTTATAACCAGGGCAGAGGTAACTTTTGATTCTTGGGGTGGAAAGGCTGACCGTTGAGGTGGAAGCAGAACCAGTTCCGGGAGTGACGGCAGCGGCTGTGTTTTTAGTAAAGGCCTTGATACGGGCCACAGCGCTCTTATTGCCGATGCTGGTCATATCTTTCCAGGTTCCGCTGCTTTTATAAAAGCTCTGCCCTGCGGTGGCGGAGGAATGGAACTGGATGCCGGCTGTATTGGAGGTATAGTCCACAAAGGTGTCCACGCTGGTCTGATTTTTTCCCCGGAAGGTGAGGACCACGGAGAAAGTATCTCCTTCCTCGAAGACAGGCTGGGTTTTCAGCGGAATCGTGTAATAGCCGCTGTAAGTGGTGCTGCCATATTGCTTGGAAGAAAACATGGCGGTTCCGCTTTCCGGTTCGCCTGGGTCCGGATTTTTGTACACCTGGATGCTGTAGTAGACGTCCGGAGTATAAAGAGCGAAAGAGACGGCCTTGAGCTGTTCTCTGCCGCCGGGATTTCCGCTGACGGTGAAAATGTTGGCGAGACATTCTCCATTGTCCAGATCCAGGGTGGAAGCGCCGAAGGAACCATCGTACTGATAGTTGTGGTCATAGTTGTCGGCTTTATCCAGATCAAAGGCATAGGAGAGGGCGTCTTTCCGGTTATTCAGCGTCTTGTCTTCGTAGGAGATATAGAAATATCCGCCGTCGCCGAAGCTGGTACCGTGGCTGTTTTTTGCAATCCAGGCCCCGGGAGAGGAAGGACGGCTGCCCTCTTTGAAGTGGTAGGCGGCATAGTTGTCATCCCAGCCCACCAGAGTGACGATGTGGTTGTTGTAGGAGGCAACTCTGGGGTAATAATAACCGCTGCTGTCAGAGAGATAACGGCTGTCGTAGTAAAAAGCGGAGGAGACAGCGCCGTATTCCATGATGAGCTTTTTCACACTGTCAAGATCCGCTGTGCTCACAAAGCGGGCATTCTGAAGATGAGCGGTGTCCTCATAGGCCAGGGCGCTGTTTAAGGAGGGAATGCTGGAAGAATTTTCGTAGGGAGCCAGAGCTTCTGGGGCGGCTCCGGTCCAGCTGGCCAGCTCAAACATCGTGAAGAGATTGTTTCCACCGGATTCCAGGTAGTTGGAAGCGGTGGTGGGGAGACTTACCGTGTCTTTTGCTGTATTTCTCAGAGGATCTGTGGGGGAATTGAAGAAAAAGTAAGACAGGTGAAGCTCGGAGAGGTCCACAGAGGTGTCTGCCAGTCCTTTTTTGATGAGGCTGGCTTCTCCGGCACTGAGAGCGCCGAAGGCCCAGCAGGTTCCCCAGGGATTCTGGTTGCGGACGGGAGTGATCAGTCCGAGTTTTCGGGAGTCATAGCTTTCCGGAAGCGTCCCGTAGGAACGGGAGTAGGTGTCAGTCGATCCGTAGTCCGGAAGAGAGGGAAGCCCCGCCGATGGCAGAGCGGAAGGAATATCAGCGGCAGAAACGGAAGTGCCTGCCATAAGGCAGGCACCGGCCAGAATCAGCGCGCTGACAACATTTCGTAAATAGAGAGATGGTTTTCTCATGGGTCTGTCAGCTCTTTTCTGTCAGTTATAAAGATTTTCGGGGTAAACGCCGGCTTCGATGAGTTCCTTGAAAGACTGGATCACGAAGTCTTTGTCTTCTTTGTAGGTCACGCCAAACCATTTGTCGTGGGTGGGCAGGACGGTCACATCGGCCTGGCCGCTCTGGATCAGCTGATCGACGATCGTGGGCAGAAGATACTCGGCTTTGATATCGCCGGGCTTGATCTGGCTTAAAAATTCCGGGAAGCCTTTGGCCAGAATGTCCAGAATATCCGGTGTGAATCCCCACATATTCATGGAAACGAGGCTATGCACATCTACCGGGGTAAGGCCGCCTTTTCCGTCGGGAACGCCTGCGCCCTCTGCGGTCTTGCAGATATCGTGGGTCTCAACGACGTGGGTCAGATGGCCGTTTTCGTTGGCCTTGCAGATGCCGCGGGTGACGGAACCGTTTTCACTTAAGGTATTTCCAAGGATGAAGCCCGCCATGCAGTAGTGAGCTTTGCCGTCTTTCGGCTGTTCGGAAACGAGGAACTCGTGGATTTTTTTCAGGCCTTCTTTTCCATAGTAGTCATCGGCATTGATGACGGCAAAGGGAATATTTAAGGTCTTGCGGCAGGCGAGAACGGCCTGACCGGTTCCCCAGGGTTTCTTGCGGTCTTCCGGGCAGGTGAAGCCTTCCGGCAGATCGTACATATCCTGGAATACATAGGAAACGTCAGCGATCTTCTCCATGCGGTTTCCGATGACGGTGCGGAACTCTTCCTCGATATCCTTGCGGATGATGAAGACGATCTTGTTAAAACCGGCTTCCAGCGCATCATGGATCGAGTAATCCATAATGATTTCCCCATTGGGACCCACCGGGGCCAGCTGTTTGATGCCTCCTCCGAAACGGCTGCCGATACCGGCTGCCATGACGACTAATGCAGTATCTTTCATAAAATAAATCTCCTTTGGTGAATAATTTGGCAGAAAATGCTTTCCGCTGTGTATAAAAAAGCCGTGAAATATGGAACTTTTTACCAGAACTGAATGATGCCGGAAACTTTGTCATAGGCGCTGTCCCAATCCTGATCTTTGGTCAGTCCATTGACCTTTCCTTTGATGGTGACGGCGCGGGCGGTCTCAAAACGGCTGGTATTTGCCTTGATTCCCGTATTTGTAGTGAAATCATAGGTGTTCCAGCTCCGTTCCGCGTCATATTCTCCGTTCTTTTTGATCCGGATGTTGCTGAATGAGGCGCTGACACTGTCTCCGTTTAAACGGGCAGAGCCTTCGATGCGAAGAGCAATGTCGTTCTGGTTGGCCAGGTTTTTGTTTATGGCATAGCCAACACGGATACCATCCACATAGAATTCGCACCGGCCATTTTTACGGGTGGTGAGCATCAGATGATAGGTCTTGTTGCGGGCTGCAAAGCCGGTACGGGAATAGTCCTGATCGCCAGGATTGTTGGATTTGACATTTTCTACGATGAAAGCCGTCTTGTCCGTATAGGGCGGGATACCATACTTATCGTACTGGATGCCGAAGCTGATGGCAGAGGTCGCTGTGCAGGCCACGAGCTTGGCATGATAGCCGCTGCCGGTTCCGGCAAGCTTTACATCTGCCTCGATGGAATAAGAGGAAGCGGTATTTTCGATGGAACGGTACTCCGGACAGGTCCGGGTAAGGCCGGTCTTGCTGTAGGTGCTGCGGACACCGGCGGCCACAGCCTGAACTGTGTAGCTGTAGGTTTTATTTTTCTGGACGGTGTAATCCGTATAGGAAAGGACAGAGGCATTCAGAGGTGTCTTTGTCACCTGTACGAACTTGCCTCCGCTGACTTTCCGGTAAATGAGATAGCCGGTGGCATTGGCCGACTTCTGCCAGGTGAGCTTCAGTGCATTGTTAGAATAGGTAAGGGCACTGAGCTTCGGCTGAACGGGCCGGGAGGCGAGAGTTTTGGTTACGGTCTTACGTTTGCTTACTTTTCCGTTTTTTACAGCGGAAACGGCATAGGTGAATTTCCCTCCGCCGGAAGCCGTACGGTCGATCCAGGAAGTCACAGTTCCTTTGACGGTGGCAAGTTTTTTGTAGGAGCCGGAGCCGGCTTTCCGGTAGATAAAATAGTGGTCTGCCCCGGCTGTTTTCGTCCAGTTAAGCTTGACATAGCCTGATTTTACCGTGGCCAGGAGCTTTCGGGGAACGGAAACTGTGGCTTCTGCTGCTTTTGCCGGGCCCGTGCCGAAATCCGGATTGCCGTATAATGGGCAAAGGGCAGCGGCGAAAAGAAGCAGGGAAGCATAAAACTTTCTGCCTTTCTTCATTTTCTCTTCCTCCTTGACATAGATATACCCAGTTTACCATATTTGCTGAAAACTGTAAACCAAAGATGAAAAAATGAATAAAATCGGAAAAACAGCCCATGAGGGCTTGCTGTCCAGATGGAAATTTGATATAATAACCCAAAAGTCTGCACAAATGCAGAAAAAACAGGAGGAAAAAAATGAAAACTTATCTGGTTACCGGTGGCGCCGGCTTTATCGGGTCTAACTATATTCATTATATGTTCAAGAAATACGGCGACACTATCCGCATCATCAACGTGGACTGCCTGACCTACGCGGGCAATCTGGAGAATCTGAAGGATATCGAAGATAAAGAGAATTATACCTTTATCAAAGCTGATATCTGTGACGGAGAGAGGATGATCCAGATCTTCGAGGAGAACGATATAGACCGCGTTGTTCATTTCGCAGCTGAGAGCCATGTGGACCGCAGCATCAAGAATCCGGATGTTTTTGTTAAGACAAATGTTCTCGGAACACTGAACATGCTGAACGCTGCAAAGAATGCCTGGGAGTTGCCGGATGGCACCTTCAAGGAGGGGAAGAAATTCCTTCACGTTTCCACCGATGAGGTGTACGGTTCCCTCACCGAGGACGGCGGCTATTTCTACGAGACCACTCCCTATGCGCCCCACAGCCCCTACTCCGCAAGTAAAGCTTCTTCTGACATGCTGGTGAAGGCTTATATGGATACCTACCATTTCCCGGCCAATATCACCAACTGCAGCAACAACTACGGCCCCTATCAGTTTCCGGAGAAGCTGATCCCGCTTATCATCAACAATGCCCTGCACGGCAAGAAACTGCCGGTATACGGCGACGGCAAGAACGTCCGCGACTGGCTTTATGTAGAGGATCACGCCAAGGGAATCGATATGGTACAGGAGAAAGGCCGTCTCTTCGAGACCTACAACATCGGCGGACACAATGAGAAACAGAACATCGAGATCATCCACATCATTCTGGATACTCTGCAGGAGATGCTTCCGGAGGGAGATCCGAGAAAAGCGCTTGTGAGCGAGGATCTGATCACTTATGTAGAAGACCGCAAGGGCCATGACCGCCGTTATGCCATCGCACCGGACAAGATCAAGGCTGAGGTGGGCTGGTATCCCGAGACCTGCTTCGCAGAAGGCATCAGGAAGACGATCAAATGGTATTTCGAGCATGAGGACTGGATGGATCGCATCACCAGCGGCGATTATCAGAAATACTATGAGGACATGTACAGCCATAGATAAAAGGAGTAATTATTTATGAAAGGTATTATCTTAGCCGGAGGCTCCGGAACCCGTCTGTATCCGCTGACCAAGGCCATTTCCAAACAGATCATGCCGGTTTATGACAAACCGATGATCTACTATCCGCTTTCCATTCTGATGCTTTCCGGCATCAGAGAAATCCTGATTATTTCCACCCCGAGAGACCTTCCGGTATTCGAGGAACTCTTAGGCGACGGAAAACAGCTGGGAATCGATATTTCCTATGCAGTTCAGGAGAGCCCCAGAGGACTGGCAGACGCTTTCATCATCGGTGAAAAATTCATCGGCGACGACAACGTGGCGCTGATCCTGGGCGACAACATTTTCTACGGACAGAGCTTTTCCAATGTGCTCCAGAGAGTGGTAGCCAGAGAAGATGGCGCGACCATCTTCGGTTACTATGTGAGAGATCCGAGAGAGTACGGTGTAGTAGAATTTGACGAGAGCGGCAAGGCCCTTTCCATCGAGGAGAAACCGGAGCATCCGAAGTCCAACTATGCGGTGCCGGGCCTTTATTTCTATGACAACGACGTGGTAGAGATCGCGAAAAATGTAAAACCCTCCGCAAGAGGCGAGATTGAGATCACCAGCGTGAATAATGAATATCTCAGAAGGGGCAAACTTCATGTAGAGACTCTGGGAAGAGGTTTTGCATGGCTGGATACGGGAAACCATGACTCTCTTCTGGACGCGGCTGATTTTGTGGCAGCCTTCCAGAAGCGGCAGGGCCTTTACATCTCCTGTATCGAGGAAATTGCCTATCGCAGAGGCTTTATCAATAAGGAACAGCTTCTTGAGCTTGCAAAACCGCTGATGAAGACCGCTTACGGCCAGTATCTGGTAGAGATAGCAGAGGGACTTTAAGCCTTCAGTGACCAGGAGGAACCAGGAGACTGGGGCCTTCTGGTTTTCATTGTTTAAAGGATAAAAAGTAAAAATGTCAGGAGGACAAAAAAATGGGAAAAATTACAGTGGAAACTTGTGAAATCGAGGGCCTGAAGGTCATTACCCCCACCGTTTTCGGGGATGAGAGAGGCTACTTTATGGAAACCTACAATTATAACGATTACAAGGAAGCAGGCATCGACATGGAGTTCGTGCAGGACAACCAGTCTGCATCCAAAAAAGGCGTGCTCCGCGGCCTGCATTTCCAGATTAACTATCCCCAGGACAAGCTGGTGCGTGTGGTGGCCGGCGAGGTTTATGATGTGGCAGTCGATTTGAGAAAAGGCTCCAAGACCTATGGAAAATGGTTCGGTGTGCTGCTTTCTGCTGAGAACAAGAAGCAGTTCTTCATTCCGAAGAATTTCGCCCACGGTTTCCTGGTGCTTTCCGACCATGCGGAGTTTGCTTACAAATGTACCGATTTCTACCATCCCAACGATGAGGGCGGACTTTCCTGGCAAGATCCGGACATCAACGTACAGTGGCCTATTCCGGAAGGCATGGAGCTGACCATTTCCGAGAAAGACCAGCACTGGGGTTCTTTCAAGGAATATCAGGAGAAAAATAAGTAGGAGAATCATATGCTGAAAGATCTGTGTACTTTGCCGTCTGACCTGTATCGAAACCGGCGGCTTGTAAAAAAAATGGCAAAGAATGACCTGAAGAGCCGTTTTGCCGGCTCCTATTTCGGAACGATCTGGGCCTTCATCCAGCCCATCGTGACGATTCTGGTCTATTATTTCGTGTTTGGCATCGCCATGCGGGGAGGGGCTGCCTCGGGAGACGGGACGCCTTTCGTCCTTTACCTGGTGTCCGGTATTGTTCCATGGATGTATTTCCAGGAGGGACTGATCACGGGAACCAACTCGTTTCTGGAATACAGTTATCTGGTAAAAAAAGTGGTCTTTGACATCAGTGTCCTGCCGGTGGTAAAGCTTCTTTCAGCTCTGGTTATCCATCTGTTTTTCGTGGCTTTCGCCATGATCCTGTTTGCCTGCTACGGCTACTATCCGAATATTTATTATCTGGAGATCCTTTACTACATGATCTGCCTCTTTCTGCTGATCCTGGCCATCGTCTATACGACGAGCTCTGTCATCGTCTTTTTCCGGGATATGGGACAGATCGTCTCCATTCTTCTGCAGATCGGCGTCTGGATGACTCCGGTTATGTGGGACCTTTCCTTCCTGAACGGTTATTCCTGGGGAAGCACGGTCATGCGGATTCTGAAGCTGAACCCGTTCTACTACATCGTTCACGGCTACCGGAATGCCTTTATCGAGCAGCGCTGGTTCTGGGAGGATAAGCTTCTGACCGTGTATTTCTGGGCGTTTCTGATTGTGTGCTATGTCTTCAGCACCTGGGTATTTAACAGGCTGAAGGGCCACTTTGCTGATGTACTGTAAGAAGAGCAGGAGGATGGATTTTTGGATAAGGATAAGAACATTGCGATCCGCGTAGATAATGTGAGTAAGATCTACCGGTTATACAACAAACCCTCAGACCGCTTAAAAGAGGCCCTTGGGTTTACAAAGGAAAAGAAATACCGGGAACACAAAGCCCTGGATCAGGTGAGCTTTGATGTACACCGAGGAGAGACCGTGGGCATCATCGGAACCAACGGTTCCGGAAAATCTACGGTGCTGAAGATCATCACCGGCGTGCTGCAGCCTACTATGGGAAATGTGACGGTGAACGGCAGAATCTCCGCTCTTCTGGAGCTGGGAGCCGGTTTCAACATGGAGTATACTGGCGTGGAAAACGTCTACCTCAACGGTACGATGCTGGGCTTCACGGAGGAGGAAATTAACAAGCGTCTTCCGGAAATTTTGCGATTCGCAGATATCGGCGATTTCGTCAACCAGCCCGTGAAAACCTACTCCAGCGGTATGTTTGTCCGCCTGGCTTTCGCTGTGGCGATCAATATCGACCCGGAGATCCTGATTGTAGACGAGGCACTTTCCGTGGGAGACGTCTTTTTCCAGGCAAAATGCTATCATAAGTTCGAGGAGTTCAAAAAACAGGGCAAGACGATCCTCTTTGTGAGCCATGACCTCAGCAGCATCAGCAAATACTGCGACCGCGTCGTGCTCCTGAATCAAGGCGTCAAGGTGGACGAGGGGAGCCCCAAAGCCATGGTTGACCTCTACAAACGTTTCCTGGTCCATCAGGAAGGGGAGCCGGAGAAACACATCGCCAGAGAAGGCGAGTGGAGAAGCAAGATCCAGGTGAACCCCAACCTCCTGGAGTACGGAGAAAAACTGGCGGAGATTGTCGATTTTGCCGTCGTGGATAAGGATGGAAAACTGACCAACACGATCGAGAAGGGAACCACCTGTACTTTCAAGATGAAGATTGAGTTCCATAAAGACCTTCAGGAGCCCATTGTGGCTTTCACGATCAAGGATATGAAAGGAACGGAGATCACAGGCACCAACACGATGTACGAGAAGATCGAGGTTCCGGCAAAAAAAGATACGGTGGTGGAGGTTTCTTTCACCCAGAAGATGGATCTTCAGGGCGGAAGCTATCTCATTTCCTTTGGCTGTACCGGCTATATGGAGGGAGATTTCCATGTGTTCCACCGTCTTTATGATGCCTGCAGCGTCAACGTGGTATCCATGAAGGACACCGTGGGCTTCTACGATATGAACTCCAGGATTGAGGTGCAGGTAACAAAATAAGAAAGGGAAATTTTATGAGGGAGAAAATTGGAAAAATCACTCTGGATGACACCTGTTATTCAGGCAGCGACCTGTACAGTGATGGTCCTGTGGAAGAAGAACTTCTGGAGATTGCGAAAAGCTGTCATACGCCTGAAGAGTACAATCAGGTCATCGCTGAGAGAAAAAGCTGGCCGGTGATGTACCATTTTTCCCATATCCGTGGGAATATAGTGAGCTGGCTGCCCATCACAAAAGAGGATAAAGTTCTGGAGATCGGAGCCGGCTGCGGAGCCATCACCGGAGCGTTGGCAAAGAAAGCCGGAAGCGTAACCTGTGTGGAGCTTTCCAGACAGAGAAGCCTCGTCAATGCTTACCGGAATGAGGATTGCGATAATGTGACGATCCTTCTGGGAGCCTTTGAGGAGGTGGAAAAGACGCTGGCGGAGAAGTACGATTACATCACCTTCATCGGCGTCTTCGAGTATGCGGCCTGCTATACGGACAACGAGAATCCCTTTAGTTATATGCTTCAGCTGGTGGAGCGCCATCTGGCTCCGGGCGGAAAGATCATCATTGCCATCGAGAACCGTCTGGGCTTAAAATACTGGGCGGGCTGCGCCGAGGACCATGTGGGCCGTTTCTTCGAGGGACTCGAAGGCTATCCCAACACGAAGGATGTCCACACCTTTTCGAGAACGGAGCTGATCCGGCTCTTCCATGAGGCAGGAAATTTCCAGCCGGAGTTCTACTATCCCTACCCGGATTACAAATTCCCCTTCTCCATCTACTCGGACGCTTACCTTCCGAGAAAAGGGGACCTCAAAGAAAATATCTGCAACTACGACCAGAGACGGCTTCTGCTTTTCGATGAGTCAAAGGTCTTCGATACCCTCATCGACAACGGGCTGTTTCCGGAGTTTTCCAATTCCTTTCTGGTGCTGCTGGGAAAGGAGGAGTCATGAAGAAGATTATTTATTCCAAATATTCCAATGAGAGAAATCACTGTCTTGCCATCCGCACGGACATTCTGGAGGATGAGGAGGGCGTCCGCTATGTGCGGAAACTTCCGGAATTCCCAGAAGGGAAACTTCATGTGGAGGCCATCTACCACTGGTACGAGGCGTTTTCCAGAGTTTTGGAGGGAACGAAACTCTCCTATAACGTGTGCAGCCTGATTCCCGGCGGCGTGGAGCTGGAGTATCTCACGGGGGAGACGCTGGAGGAACATCTCTTATCTGTGGAAAAGAAGCAGGGCATCGAGCCTTGCGCGGAGGAGCTTCTGGACTATCTCGAATTTGTAAAGTCCCTGCACAAAGGAGCGAGCTTTGAGATCACAGAGGGTTTCCGGGAGGTGTTCGGGGAACACGAGCTTCCGAAAGAGACGGTCTGCGCGCCGTTTTCCAATATTGATCTGGTCTGCGGAAATATCGTTCTCACCGGAGAAAAATGGACCGCCATCGACTATGAATGGAGCTTTGATTTTCCGATTCCGGTGAATTTTATTCTCTACCGGATCATTTTTTACTTTACGGACCATGCAGACCGGGGCGAAGAGTTCAAATCCTTTGATCTCTATGAAAAAATGGGAATCACCAGTGAGGAGCGCAAGGCCTACGAGGCCATGGAGACCTCCTTCCAGAGATATGTCTGCCGTCGGCATACGCCCATCCGGGATCTCTATCAGGATATCAGCGCCGGTTCTCTTCGGGTGACGGACTACTTTCCACAGGAGATGCTGCAGGTTTATTTTGACTGCGGAGATGGTTTTTCCGAGGGGAATTCAAGACTCTTTCAGATGAGTCACAGAGAGGGCTGGGAGATTGAAAAAGAGATTCTTCTGCCAGAGGGTGTGAAGAGTCTTCGGCTGGATCCGGGCTACCGTGCCTGCATGACGGAGCTCCGGTGGCTTGCTTTTGACGGACAGACCGGTCAGGCGCCTGTGACGCTGGCGAAGGGAAGTTCGATGGGAAACTGGCTCTTTTTCGGGGAGGATGATCCGAACTTTTATCTGACGGAGATTCCTGAAGGAGCGAAAAAGCTTCGGGTGGAGCTGGCGGTTTATCCGCTGGAGACAGGAGCGAAGAAAGAGCTTGGTCAGCTGGCGGAGCTTTCCGCATCCCGGGGAGAAGAGATCAGGAAGCTTCGGGAGCAGCTTCGCCAGGCAGAGAATACCATCAGTGAGATGAAACATACGAAGGTATGGAAAGCATATGAGAAATACAGAGGCTACAGAGAACAGCATCAGAAATAAGAAGGGCTAAAGGAGTATCGATGAGCATTCAGAAAGTAGTAGTTGACACAGAAAGTTACCAGTGGGTTCCGGGAGGGAGTCTGACGGTACAGGGCTGGAAGGCTGTGGAGGGAGAGAGCGCAGAGATCCTGGTTCTGGATGAAAAGGGAGAGCCGGTGAAGGCTGAGGTGAAATTTTATCCGCGACCGGATGTGGTAAAACGCTATCCGTCTTATGCGGCCCAGGCGGATGAACTGGGCTTTCGTGTGAAGCTGGGCGATTTTGAGAATTTCATAAAGGTCGGAAAAGGTTTAAAGATCCTTCTGAAAGCCGGAGCCGAAGAAAAAGTCTTGCTGGAAAAGAATGCTTCGGAGCTGGAAGAGGGCTGGAAGGCCGCTTCCATCCAGTACTATGTGGACTTCTGCGGCCTGGAGGATCGGAAGATCACGATCCGGGGCTGGATTCTTGATCTCACCGGGGAAAATAACCTTTCGATCACCGACGAGAACGGAAATGAGGTGCCCGGTGCCCTGAAGCGTTCCTTTCGGCCTGATGTGGCGGAAAATACGGGACTGGAGAGCGTGGTGCCGGAAAATACCGAGGCCGGTTTTGCCTTCTCCTATCCGAGATCGGAGTTTCAGGGGAAAAAGCTGGTCTTCCATATGAAAAATGCTCTCGTTGAGAAAACTTACGAGATCTCGATGAAAAAATTTGATTTTTCCGTATCAAAGGTCGGAAGGCTTAAAAAGGCTATCGGCCGCGGAAAGCTGGCTGAGAACAGGGCGATCCTGAAGAAAAGAGGTATTACCGGGCTCGTGGAGCAGGTGAAGGACAATGTTTTCACCGACGAAGAGCAGTATATGATATGGCTCAAAAAGAAGCGGCCTTCTGCTCTGGAGCTTCATCGGCAGAAACACACGCACTTTGATTATGAACCCCTCATCAGCATCGTGATTCCTCTCTACAATACGCCGCAGGAGTTCTTAAGGAAGCTTCTCCAGTCGATCACGTCGCAGAGCTACCGGAATTTCGAACTCTGTCTGGCGGATGGCAGCACGAAAAAAGGCCCCTCTGCCTTTGTGAAGAAGTTTTATGGCAATGATCCGAGGATTAAGCTGAAGCATCTTAAAGTCAATGCTGGAATTTCCGAGAACACCAACGAGGCGATCCGGATGGCCAGCGGCGAGTTTCTGATGTTCTCCGACCACGACGATTTCTTGGAACCCGATGCCCTCTATGAGATGGTAAAGGCACTGAACGAAGATCGGAATCTGGATCTCATTTACACCGACGAGGATCTCTGCGATGAGAAGGGAGAGCGGTTCTTTGCTCCCCGGATGAAGCCGGATTTCAATCCGGATTTCCTCCGGAGCATTAACTATATCTGCCATCTGGTTATGGTGAGAAAGAGTCTTGCAGAAGAAGTCGGCCTTCTTCGGAAGCAGTGTGACGGGGCCCAGGACTATGATTTCCTGCTTCGCTGCATCGAGAAAACCGACCGGGTTCACCATATCCCGAAGGTGCTCTATCACTGGAGAGTCTCCGATACCTCTACGGCAGGCAACCAGGACAGTAAGACCTATGCGATCGACGCAGGCAAGCTGGCCCTCACTGAGCACTATGCAAGACTCGGCTATGAGGCGGAGGTGGACTATACCGGAATCTTCATTATGTATAAGATGCGCCTGAAGCTTAAGAGTGAGCCGCTGGTGACGATTCTGATTCCCAACAAGGATCAGGCCGAGACTCTGGCTACTTGTCTGGACTCCATCTATGAGAAGACCGACTATCCCAACTATGAGATCGTTGTAGTGGAGAACAACAGCGAGAAAGAGGAAACCTTTGCCTTCTATGAGAAGATGAAGCGGGAGCATGAGAACTTCCAGGTGGTGACATATCATGGCGGCTTCAATTATTCGGCCATCAACAATTTCGGTGTCCGCCGTGCGAAGGGCGAGTACATTCTCTTCCTGAACAATGACACGGAGGTCATCAGTCCCTTCTGGATCCGCGAGATGCTGGGTTTCTGTCAGCGGGAGGACACGGCAGCCGTGGGAGCGAAGCTTTTCTATCCCGATGAATTGGTACAGCACTGCGGCGTTGTGGTTGGCATCGCGAATTATGCGGCCCATGTGCAGAACTTCAAGACCAGACGAGACAACGGTTACTTTGGACGGCTTCGGGCCGTGCAGGATATCAGCGCCGTAACGGCGGCCTGCATGCTGGTGAAGCGATCGGTTTTTGAGGAGATCGGCGGCTTTGACGAGAGCTTCGAGGTGGCCTTCAACGATGTGGATCTCTGTCTTCGAATCCGGGAGACCGGAAAACTTATCGTCCAGGATCCGAATGTGGAGCTCTACCACTATGAGTCCAAATCCAGAGGCTACGAGAACACGCCGGAGAAGCTTGCACGCTTTAAAGGCGAGGTGATCCGTTTCCGGAAACGCTGGAAGGCTTTCCTCGAACAGGGCGACCCTTACTACAGCCCGAATCTGACACTTTTGAACGGGGAATGTACCCTGAGAAAGGAACACGAGGTCCCGGAGGAATGGGAAAAACTGTTCCCCAATGGGGAGGAGGTTTAAGATGCTGGCACAGGTGCTGGGAGCGGAACGGGAACGGTTCCTGCTCGGAGAAAAAAATACCTATATTATAGAAGGAAACTGGCCCGCCGGGGCAAAAATGGAGGTCCGTCTGGACGGCCATCAGATTTCGGCGAAGCTTGTGAGCGGGGAAAAGGAAGAGGAACTGAGCCGCTCTGAGGAGGCCGTCCGTCTTCTGGGTGAGAAAAAGAAGATCACCATGGAGCTTCCGGAAGGCTGGGAGAAGGCCCATAAACTCGCTGTCTATGCCATGGAAAACGGGCAGAAAAATGTCTGGTTCCGGATTCCGGTGCGGGAGCTTAAGAGAAAGCAGAAGACGCCGCAGTTTTATCTCGATCAGGAGGTCATCGACGCGAAGACCGGAAGAATCCATCTGAGCGGCTGGACCGTATCCAGAGGGCCGGTGAAAATCGCACTTTTTGACCGTGAGAAAAAGAAAATTCCCTGTCGGATCAGCCGGAGCGCAAGACCCGATGTGGCTGGCATGTACGAAGAGTGCGAGGTGGCGGCAGACTGCGGCTTTACGTTGGACGCTTCGGATCTTTCCGGGGATGCCGTCTATCTGGTCTTTGCCGGAAAAGACGGGAAAAACGTCTATCCCATCAGCCTCAAGACTCCGGTGATCCTGAAAAATAAGGTGGAAAAGTACGCGAGAAAAGGCTTAAGCTACTGGAGAGCCCACGGCACGGAGGCCTTCGTCTCCAAGACTGCCGGGAAACTTCGTTCCCTGAAGGATCGCCCGATGGAATACGAGAAATGGTTCCGTCTCCATGCGGCGGACAAAAAAGAACTGGAGCGGGAGAGAAAAGAAGTTTTTGCTTACCAGCCGCTCATCAGTATTGTGGTGCCGCTCTATAATACGCCGGAGCCCTTTTTGCAGGCACTCATCGATTCGATCACAGCCCAGACCTACGGAAACTTTGAGCTTTGTCTGGCGGACGGAAGCACCGACGGAAAGACCGCGGCTTTCGTAGAGAGAAGATACGGTTCTGATCCACGCATTCGCCTGAAACGCCTGGAGGTGAATGGGGGTATTTCCGAGAATACCAATGCTGCCATCCGTATGGCCACCGGCGAGTTTCTGATGTTCTCTGACCATGATGATTTCCTGGAGCCCAATGCCCTCTATGAGATGGTAAAGGCACTGAACGAAGACCGGAGCCTGGATCTGATCTATACGGATGAGGATCTCTGTGACGAAAAGGGAGAGCATTATTTCTCACCCAGGATGAAACCTGACTTCAACCCGGATTTTCTCCGGTGTATCAACTATATCTGCCATCTGGTTATGGTGAGGAGAAGTCTGGCTGAGGAAGCCGGCCTTCTTCGGAAGGAATGTGACGGAGCCCAGGATTACGATTTCCTGCTTCGCTGCATCGAGAAGACCGACCGGATTCACCATATCCCGAAGGTTCTCTATCACTGGAGGGCTTCCGAGACCTCCACAGCGGGCAATCAGGACAGCAAGACCTATGCCATCGAGGCCGGCAAAAAGGCCCTCACTGAGCATTATGCCCGTCTGGGGTATGAGGCGGAAGTGGAGTACACAGGCATTTTCATCCTCTATAAAATGCGCCTGAAAGTCAAAGGTGAGCCTCTGGTGACGATTCTGATTCCGAACAAGGATCAGGTGGAGACCCTCGATACCTGCCTTAAATCCATCTATGAAAAGACGGATTATCCGAATTTTGAGATCGTGATTGTGGAAAACAACAGTGAAAAGGCCGAGACCTTCGCCTACTATGAAAAAATGAAAATGGAGCATGAAAATCTCCATGTGGTCTATTATCAGGGCGGCTTTAACTATTCGGCCATCAACAATTTCGGCGCGCGTCACGCGAAGGGCGAGTATCTCCTGCTTCTGAACAACGATACAGAGGTTATCAGTCCCTTCTGGATCCGTGAGATGGTGGGCTTCTGCCAGCGGGAGGATACGGGAGCCGTGGGAGCGAAACTCTATTATCCCGACGGTCTGGTCCAGCACTGCGGTGTGGTGGTGGGCATTGCCAACTTTGCAGGTCATGTGCAGAACTTCCACACAAGTCAGGATGCAGGCTATTTTGGACGCCTTAAGGCCGTGCAGGATATCAGCGCCGTGACGGCGGCCTGCATGCTGGTGAAGAAGTCTGTCTTTGATACGATCGGCGGTTTTGACGAGTCCTTCGTGGTTTCCTTAAACGATGTGGATCTCTGCCTTCGGATTCGCGAGGCCGGAAAGCTTATCGTCCAGGACCCGAACGTGGAGCTCTATCACTATGAGTCCAAGTCCAGAGGCTATGAGAACACCCCGGAGAAAAAGGAGCGCTTCAAAGAGGAGATTCTCCGGTTCCGGCGGCGATGGAAGACTTTTCTGGATCAGGGTGATCCCTACTATAGTCCAAATCTCTCTCTGATGAATGGCGAGTGCGAGCTTCGCAGGGAGAAGGAAGTCCCGGTGGAATGGAAGAAGCTGTTCCCACACGGAGAGGAAGCAGAGAAATGAAAGTACAAGAATGGGAAGTCAGGCGGGCCCGGTTCAGCCTGAAAGAGGAAAATGTCTATATTCTTCAGGGAGACTGGCCTTCCGGCTATGAGATGGTGGTCTTTCTCGATAAGGAAAAGATCCCTGCCCGGAGGGAAGCCTGGGAGTACGAAAGCGCCCTGGAGGTCTTTGGAAAGCCGGAAACTTTAAAAGGAGAGAAGATCACGGTCTTTCTCACTCTTCCGGAAAACTGGGAAAACTGTCGGCATCTTGATGTCTTTGCCCTTAACGGCGAGGAAAAGCTTCTCTGGTATGAAGCTTCTGTGAAGCGGTTAAAAGAGGCCAGACGGACACCGCAGTTTTACCTCGAGGAGGAACTGGTGGACGGTAAAAACGGAAATCTCTATCTCCGGGGCTGGGCTGCAGACCGGGAGCAGGTAAAGATTGGCCTTTTTGATCAGGAGAAAAAGAAACTTCCCTATAAAATCAGACGGAGCGACCGGCTGGATGTTCAGATGCTCTATTTTGAGACGGAGATCGGGAAAAACTGCGGTTTTACCATCGAGGCGGAGGGCGTTTCCGGAAGGCTGGTTTATCTGGTGCTCTCCGGTTCCGGAGGAAAACAGATTTATCCGGTCAACCTGAATCCTGCCCGGATTCTGAAGCATAAAATGGAAAAATATATGAAGCGGGGCATGGATTACTGGAGAATCCATGGCATGCAGGCCCTGACGGCCCGGGTGGCAAAGGAGCTCTTTCCAGCTTCTGAAGAAGAGAACGTGGATTATCAGGTCTGGATTCAGCGTCACATCCCAGGGCCGGGAGAGCTGGAGCGCCAGCGGAACACAGCGTTTCCTTATATGCCGAAATTCAGCCTGATCCTTCCGGTGAAAAGCATGGAGGAGCGGCAGTTAAAGCAGCTTCTCCGGAATCTGGAGAACCAGACTTACCGGAATTTCGAGGTTTGTCTGGCAGATGAGACAGAGGATGTTCACCTTCATGAGGTGCTCCATACCTTTGAAAAGGAGGAAACCAGACTCCATGTGACGGAGCAGCCTGAGCATACGGGAATCGCTGAGGGCGTTCTCTCTGAGCTTAAAGAGGCGAAGGGGGAGTATCTGCTCTTTTGTCGGCAGGAGGATCTTCCGACACCGGACGCGCTCTTTGCCTTTGCGAGAGTTATCAATGAGCATCCGGAGGGCGTGTTGTTTTATCCGGACAATGACCGGATGACGCTCGATGGCAACCGGTTCTTTGAGCCGGAGTTCAAGCCGGATTTCGATCCCGAGCTTCTGGAAACCACGAACTATATCGGCCGCTTCTTTCTGGTAAAGAGGGACTTTTTTGAAAAATATGGAAGCGTGGATGCAGACTTTTCCGGAGCCTGCGATTATGACCTTCTGCTTCGATTGACGGAGGCGGCAACGAAAGAGCAACTCATCCACATTCCGCGGATTCTCTGCCATATCCGGATGGAGGAAGGGGTTTCTGCGGGGGAGGAAGAGTGGGAGAGGGCAAGACTTGCTTTGACGGCCCACTATGAGCGTCTCGGCGAAAAGGCCATGGTCCGAAAGGGCGAGAAGACCGGGTTTTTCCGGACACGCTTTGTCCGGGAGGAGAGCCCGCTGGTATCGATTCTCATTCCGTACCGCGGGGAGAAAGAAGCGCTGCGACGCTGCATCGCCTCCCTGGACCGGAAATCTTCCTATCAGAATTATGAGTATCTGATCCTGACAGCGGAAGAAAATGTAGAAGAGGGGCTGACGGAAAAGCCGCTTCGGCTGGTTCATTTTGGGCAGCAGGCGACGAAAGCAGTTCTTTTCAATGAAGGCGTGAAGCAGGCGAAGGGAAACTATCTCTTCTTCCTGGCTCCGGATACGGAGCTCATCGGGGCGGACAGCCTGGAGGAGATGCTCGGCTCCTGTATGCGAAAAGAGAGCGGCATCGTGGGAGCGAGACTCTACGACGGGGAGAACCGAATCGCCCATGCAGGCGTGATCATCGGCCTTCACGGCCTGGCCGGAGCTGCCTTTGCCGGCTTTCCAAAGACGGAGGAAGATGTCTACAGCCGGATCTTAAGCTGTCAGTGTTACAGCGCAGTGACTGGAGCCTGTATGCTGGTGAAACGGAGTGTCTTTGAGGCGGCGGGCGGTTTCTCGGAAGACTTTGGCCTGGCTTTCTGGGATCTGGATTTCTGCCTCAGGGTTGGTGCTTTGGGAAAACGGGTGATTTACGAACCCTACGCGGAATTTTATCATTATGAGGACAGGGAGAAGCTTCAGAAGGAGGCAAAGGAAAGACTGGAGGAATTTCATCAGGCCATTGCTCTTTTTGAGGAGCGCTGGTCGGAGCTGATCCGAACGGGAGATCCCTTCTACAATCCCAACCTCACCCTGGAAAAAGAAGATTTTTCTTTAAAACGGAACTAGCATTGAAAGGTGATTTTATTTTATGGAAAAGAGAGACAAGAGGCAGAAAATAAGAACCGTGCTGATTCTGGAAGTGTTGCTGTTTTTCAGCGGTCTTCTGATTTACAGCCAGTTTGTCTTCGGGGATCGCTTTCTGGCCTTTGGAACTTTTGCGGATGTGGGCAGCGATACGGTACAGCAGTATCTTATGCACTATCATTCCGTGGTCAACCACATACGGGATGGAAACGTCAGCTTCTGGGATTTCAACAACGGCTTCGGCGTCAACGTATTCCAGATGAACCTCTTTGATCCGACGCTGATTTTGCTTTATCTCATCGGCCTCGTCCGGGGCGCTAACCATATCTGGGGAGCCCTGGTCTATGTGCAGATTTTGAGGATTCTGATGGCGGGGCTGGCCGGTTATCTCTTCCTTTCCGAGTTTAAGCTCTCCGAGAGGAGCAAGCTCTTTGCGGCCTATATTTACGGCCTTAACGGCTTTCTCATGGTCTGGGGACAGCATTACCAGTTCGGTATCATTACGGTGTATCTGCCGTTGCTGCTTTTGTTTGCCGAGAGGACTTTTAGGAGAAAACGTTTTCGGGTCTGCCTGCCGCTCATCGTCTTTCTGACGGTTATCGACAGCACTTATCTCGCCTATATGAGCTGCCTGACAACGGGCGTTTACCTGATTTTCCGGGTGCTTCTGGCGACGGAGCTTCCGGTGAAGGAACGACTGATCCGTTTCCTGAAAACCTGTCTCGGGATGCTGCTCGGAGTGCTCATGGGACTTTGCGTGCTTCTTCCGACAGCTTATGTGATCTTCCGTGTCAGCTCACGGCTGGAGAGCGAATTATCTCTGGGACAGCGCCTGTTACAGGGCTTTGTTCCCATGGATGGGGAGACTTACCTCACGATGCTTTACCGCTTTTTTTCTGCCAACCTTTTAAATAAGAACGGAGACTATGCGGGAAACAACAATTATTATGAAGATCCATCGCTCTTTGCCTCGATTTTTCTGGTGATCTTCGGCGTGCAGTATCTCTGTGTGCTATGGCGAAGCCGTCTGAGCCGGTACAAAAAAGATGTTCTTTACGGAGCAGCGGCGCTCATCGGTTTCTGCCTCATTTTCCCGCTGGCTGGCATCGTGTTCAATGGCTGTAGCGGTTATATCAGCCGTTTTTCCTTTGTGCTCATGCCGTTTTTTGCTCTGGTCATCGCCTGGATGGCGGACCGCTTTCTGGAGGGAGAGAGGCTTTGCATCCCGGCTCTTATCGCTACGGGAGCTTTGAGCGTCTGCATTTACATAAGCGGTTATGCGCTTACGACGCAGCCTCCACAGAAAAATCTGATCCTTGGGATGCTGGCAGTGAGCCTTCTGTCCATGGTCCTTCTTCTGGCGGGACAGTTCCTGAAAAAGACGAAGTACCGCAGAGCTTTTTATACGATTCTTCTTCTTCTCGCTGTGTCTGATATGTGTCTGGAGGGAAAAGGTACGGTCACGGACCGGGGAGCGGTGGAAAAAAACGATACCACCTGCCTCTCCGACCTTTACAATGAGGATGTAAAGGAAGCTATCGCCTGGCTTAAGGAGACGGATACGGGCTTTTACCGGATTGAAAAGACTTACCGGGAGGGTATCGCCTCCATGACTTCACTTGCCCAGGATTACAGCAGCATCAGCGCTTATAATTCCATACAGAATGGAAATGTGAAGGAATTTGTTTTCAACAGCGCTCCGGACCTTCTCTTTGACGGCCTGAATTATTATTGCTACAGCGAACATCCGGAGGACGGAGAACTTCCTGTCTTCCTCGGAGTCCGATATCTTCTGGCGAAGGATGACCAGGTGCCGGATACTTACGAGTTTGTCCGCTCCTTCGGTACGATTTCCGTTTATCAGGCGAAGGAATACGCCGGTATCGTAAGCTTTTACAATGCCAGCCGTGCCATGACAAACGAAGATTTCAAGGCCAAGTGCAACAGCCGCGGAAACCAGCAGAGCCTGGATAAGGTGCTTCTTGCAAGGCTTGGTATTGAGGAGAGCCAGGAGGAGCTCGAGAGTTATCAGGCAGAGGCAAAGATGAAAGGTTCCACCGATCCGGTGAAAAAGACCGCGGAAGACAGTTATGCGGGCGACAGGGGAACTTTCACCCTGGAAAAAGCAGGGAACGATTCTCACCTGACAGGAACCGCCGAGGTGCCTTCCGACGGCTATCTTCTCATCACCGTTCCCTATGAAGGAGGCTGGGAGCTGACCCTGGACGGAGAAAAGCAGGAGATCCTCAAAGCGGACCTAGGCTTTATGGGTGTTCGTGTCAGCGCCGGAAGCCATACTTTTTCCTTAGATTATCATCCGCCCCTTTTCAAAGCGGGCTGTATCTTAAGCATCATCGGATGGCTGTTCTATCTCATCTATCTGGCAGTTATGATCCGAAACAAGAAAGACAAAAGAGGAGTGAAAAATCATGATCGACTTTAATGTTCCGCCGTTTACCGGGAAAGAACTGGAGTATATGCAGCAGGCCATAAAAAACAAAAAGATCTGCGGCGACGGCGAGTTTACCAAAAAATGCAGTCATTGGATGGAAGAAAAATTTCAGGCAAATCATGTGCTTCTGACGACTTCCTGTACCCACGCCCTGGAGATGGCGGCGGTTTTAACCCAGGTGAAACCGGGGGATGAGGTCATTCTTCCCTCCTACACCTTTGTCTCCACAGCGGATGCCTTCGTCCAGCGCGGAGCAACCCTGGTTTTTGTGGATATCCGTCCCGACACGATGAACCTGGATGAGCGTCTCATTGAGGATGCCATCACAGACAAAACGAAGGTCATCGTTCCCGTCCACTATGCCGGTGTGGGTTGTGCCATGGATGAGATCATGGAGATCGCAGCACGCCATCATCTCATGGTAGTAGAGGATGCGGCTCAGGGAATTTATGCATACTATAAGGGAAGAGCCCTCGGCACCATCGGTGATTTCGGCTGCTACAGCTTCCATGAGACGAAAAATTACTCCATGGGAGAAGGCGGCGCTCTGGTCTTCCAGAACAACGATTTTCTGGAGAGAGCGGAGATCATCCGGGAAAAAGGAACGGACCGGAGTAAATTTTTCCGGGGACAGGTGGACAAATACCGCTGGATGGATTATGGTTCTTCCTATCTGCCCAGCGATCTGAACGCAGCTTATCTCTGGGCTCAGCTGGAGATGGCGGACACGATCCGGAAAGACCGCCTGGACAGCTGGAACTATTATAATGAGGAGCTTCGTCCGCTGGCCGAGGCCGGTTACATCGAGCAGCCCTTCATCCCCGACTATGCAGATCACAACGCCCACATGTATTATATCAAGACGAAGGATCTGGAGACCCGCGGAAGACTGATTGATTTCATGAGAAAACATGATATTCTTACTGTCTTTCATTATGTGCCTCTCCACTCGGCGCCTGCCGGAAAGAAATTCGGCCGTTTCCACGGGGAGGATAAGTACACGACGAAGGAGAGCGAGCGCCTCGTCCGTCTCCCGATGTATTATCATCTGAAGGAAGAAGATCGGGAACAGGTTGTAAAGGCCATTAAGGAATTTTATGAGTAAAGCAGGACAGATTTTTAAGCGGCTCACGCCCTATAACATCAAAAAAGGCATCCGTTACCTGAAGCATTACGGAGTCAGGGGGTTCTATGCCCGGCTTCTGGAGCGCTTCGAGGAGCGGGAGGTCGGGTATCAGGAATGGTATGAGAAAAACAAGCCTTCCGAGGAGGGGCTGGCTCGTCAGAGAAAGAAAAAATGGAAAGAGCCGGTGACGATCAGCGTGCTGGTGCCGGCCTACCGGACACCGGAGGTTTTCTTAAGGCAGATGATCGAGTCGGTGCTGAATCAGACCTACCCGCATCTGGAGCTCTGTATCGCCGACGGAAGCGGGGAGAATATTTCCGTGGAAAAGGTGGTGAAGGAGTACCAGGCGAAGGATCAGAGAGTCCGTTACCAGCGTCTTGAGAAAAACGAGGGCATTGCAGGCAACACCAACGCGGCGATCCGGATGGCCACAGGCGATTATCTGGCCCTTTTCGACCACGACGATCTTCTGGCTCCCAACGCCCTTTTTGAGGTGGCTTCCACGATTGAAAAGGACAAGGCCGATGTGGTCTACACCGATGAGGACAAGGTGACGTCTGATTTGAAGGAGCATTTTCAGCCCCATTTCAAGCCGGACTTCAACCCGGACCTTCTCTGTTCCAACAACTACATCTGCCATCTTTTCGTGGTAAAAAGAAGCCTCGCTCTGAAGCTTGGCGGTCAGGATCCCGCCTACGACGGGGCTCAGGATTACGATTTTATCTTCCGCTGTACGGAAGAGGCGGAAAAGATCGTCCATATTGCGAAGATCCTCTATCACTGGCGGGTCCATCAGGCCTCCACGGCGGACAACCCCACCAGCAAGATGTACGCCTTTGATGCGGGAAAACGGGCTATTGAGGCGCACTTACAGCGGATCGGGGCGAAGGCTGAGGTGAGTCACACCAAGGATCTCGGCTTTTACCGTGTGAAATATCAGGTGCAGGGAAATCCGAAGGTATCCATCGTGATCCCCAATAAGGATGAGAAGGAGACGCTGAAAAAATGCTTGGAGTCCATCTGGCAGAAGACGACCTATTCCAATTACGAGATCATTCTGGTGGAGAACAACAGTACCACCCGGGAGATCCGGGACTATTATCAGGAACTGGACGGCAAAAACGGTGTGCGGGTGGTCTACTGGGATAAAGAGTTTAACTATTCCGCCATCAACAATTTCGGCATTTCCTACGCCAAAGGGGAGTATATCCTCTGCCTCAACAACGATATCACCGTGATCTCGCCGGAATGGATGGAGGAGCTTCTGGCCAATTGCCAACGGCCAGAGGTGGGCATCGTGGGCGCAAGGCTTTACTATCCGGACAACACGATCCAGCACGCGGGCATCGTCCTTGGCATGGGCGGCTGTGCGGGCAGTCTTTTCGTCGGCCTGGCGAGAAGCCGGGGCGGCTACCTTCATAAGGCGGCTCTCCAGCAGGATTTAAGCGCCGTGACGGCAGCCTGCTTTATGGTAAAAAAGGAAGCCTTCGAGAAAGTGGGAGGCTTTGAGGAAAAACTGGCGGTGGCCTTCAATGATGTGGATTTCTGCCTGAAGGTTCGCCATGCCGGTTATCTCGTGGTCTATGATCCTTATGCGGAGCTTTACCACCACGAGTCCAAGACCAGAGGCTATGAGAATACGGAAGCCAAGAAGCGCCGTTTCCAGGAGGAAATCGAGTATATGCGCTGCCACTGGATGCCGGATATTTTAAGAGATCCCTACTATAATGAAAATTTGTCTCTGAAGGCCAGCGACTATTCCCTTCGGAGCTGACAGCAGAATGGAGAGAAGCATGAAGAAACAAGTATCTGTCATTATTCCAAACTTCAACGGGAGAAATTATCTGAAGGACTGCTTAAACTCCCTGAATCAGCAGCATTTTCAGGATTTTGAGATAATTCTGGTGGATAACGCCTCCACGGATGACAGCCTTTCCCTGGCCCGGGAGTTCTGCCCGGAGATCAAAACGATCGTTCTTTCGGAGAATTTCGGTTTCTGCCGGGCGGTGAATGAGGGAATACGGGCATCGAAAGCTCCTTTCGTGCTTCTTCTCAACAACGATACGGTGGTAGATCCGGATTTTGTGGGTGCCCTCTACGAGGCTATCCGGGGAAAAGAAAAGGTTTTTTCCTGCGCCTCTCAGATGAGGAAGCTTACGGATCCCTCAAAGATGGACGACGGCGGCGATTTCTACTGCGCTCTGGGCTGGGCCTTCGCAAGAGGAAAAGACAAGCCCTATGAAGACTATGAAAAAGCGGGGCGGATTTTTTTCTCCTGCGCTGGAGCGGCCATCTACCGGAGAGAAGTCTTCGAGAAGATCGGCTATTTTGACGAGGTGCACTTTGCCTATCTGGAGGATCTGGACGTAGGCTACCGGGCACGGATCTTTGGCTATGAGAACCGTTATGAGCCGAAGGCTATCGTTTATCATATGGGAAGCGGCACCACCGGTTCCCGTTACAATGAATTTAAGGTCCGCTATTCCGCCCGGAACAATCTCTATGTGGTCTACAAGAATATGCCGGCCCTCCAGCTTATCCTGAACCTGCCGTTTCTTCTCGCGGGCTGCATCGTGAAATATTTCTTTTTTCGGAAAAGGGATATGGGCGGAGAGTACCTTCGGGGCTTAAAAGAGGCCTTTCCTCTGATGAAAAAAGAGAAAAAAGCAGGTTTCCGACCCGAAAATTTTTCTCATTATCTGCGGATTCAGTTGGAACTCTGGGGGAATATTATAAGAAGAGTGAAAGAGTTTAGATAACTTTTTGTTGCTCTTTGGGGTATTTTAGTGTATCATTACAGATAAAAATGTAAAATTATAAAAGTTATACAGGAGGAACGGGAATGATAAAAGATAACGAGCGGTTTTTCTACCGGCTTCACGTTGTCATTGATGCGTTTGTCATTGCATTTTCTTATCTGTTCGCGTGTTTCCTGCAGCTGGGTTTTTTTATTGAAAAGGACATCGGACGTCTGACTACAGAAGAATACCTTCTGCCGCTGTTTTTCGTGGTACCGGGGCTTCTTCTGCTTTATTATGCGTTCAATCTGTATACGTCGAAACGGGTCCAGGGCCGTCGTCTGGAGATCGGAAATATCGTAAAAGCCAATTCGCTGATGCTTCTGATTTTCCTGTCTGTCCTGATGCTGCGCCATATGGACGACTTCTCCCGTCAGCTGGTTTTCTTGTTTTACGGGATCGACACGGTGCTGGAGGTGGTGGTCCGCTTCCTGATCCGCCGGGCTCTGGTGAATATCCGGAAAAAGGGCATGAACCTCAAACGGATTCTGCTGGTGGGCTACAGCCGGGCAGCGGAGGAGTATATCGACCGGATTAATGCCAATCCTCAGTGGGGCTATGTGGTCCGTGGCATTCTGGATGACAACATCGAGCGCGGTACCATGTATAAGGGTGTGAAGGTTATTGGCCGGATCGACAATTTGCTGGTGATCCTGCCCCAGAACCATCTGGATGAGATTGCAATCACCCTGGGACTGAATGAGTATTATAAGCTGGAACGAATCGTAGGTCTCTGTGAAAAATCAGGAGTCCACACGAAATTTATCCCGGATTATAACAACATCATTCCGACCAAACCTTATACAGAGGACCTCTTAGGACTTCCGGTGATCAACATCCGCCATGTGCCTTTGAGCAACACCTTCAATATGATGGTGAAGCGGACCATGGATGTCTGCGGCTCTCTGCTGTGTATTGTGCTTTTTTCACCGGTGATGCTTCTGATGGCAGCGCTCATCAAGCTGACCTCACCGGGACCGCTGATTTTCAAGCAGGAGCGAGTCGGCCTTCATAACCGTCCTTTTAAGATGTACAAGTTCCGTTCTATGGAAGTGCAGACGGAGCGGGAGGAGCAGAAGGGCTGGACCGTAAAAAATGACCCACGGGTGACAGGAATCGGAAGATTTATGCGAAAGACCAGCATAGACGAGCTTCCGCAGCTTTTCAATGTGCTGAAAGGGGATATGAGTCTCGTCGGCCCAAGACCGGAACGGCCGCAGTTTGTGGAGAAATTCCGGGAAGAGATCCCGCGCTACATGGTGAAACACCAGGTTCGTCCGGGCATGACCGGCTGGGCACAGATCAACGGCTACAGGGGGGATACTTCGATCCGGAAGAGGATCGAGTACGATCTTTATTATATTGAAAACTGGACAGTTGGACTGGATTTCAAGATCCTGTTTCTGACCTGTTTTAAAGGCTTTATCAATAAAAACGCGTACTGAGAACCGAAAAAGGGGATATTATGTCAGAGAGAAGAAATCAAAGAGAAACTACAGAAAACGGACAGAATTATACGCCTGAAAATCAGCAGGGCGCGCCGAATGGCCAGAATTACGGCCCTTACGGTCAGCCGAACCAGGGAAATCCCTACGGCGGCCAGAATGGTTATCAGCAGGGACCCTACAGCCAGAACCGGCAGAACTATGGTCCGAATCAGAACCGTCAGGGCAGACCCCAGGGCGGTCCGGGTTACAATCAGAACCGGGGTCAGGCTGGTCCGGGTTATGGCCAGCAGCGTCAGCAGGGCGCTTACCGTGGTCAGGGCGGCCCTAGTCCTTATTATCAGAATCGCCAGGGAGCTCCTTATCCGGGGCAGCGTCCTCCTAAGAAAAAGAAAAAAGGCCACAGAAAACTGTTTTTTGTGCTGGAGGTGCTGGTGCTGGTGATCCTGGCAGGCGGCCTCTATGTGTTCTCCAGATTGAATAAGATGCAGCAGGTGAACATCAAACCCGGCGACGTTATCGTAAACAAGGAAGTTCAGGAGAAGGAGCCGGAGGTAGCCAACAGCTATACGAACATCGCTTTTTACGGCGTGGACTCCCGTGAAGGCCAGCTCACCATCGACGCCCACAGCGACGCCCTCATGGTGGCCAGCATCAATGACAAGACCAAAGATGTGAAGCTTGTATCCGTTTACCGCGATACCTACCTGGATAATACAAACGGCGAGTACCGGAAAGCCACCGAGTGTTATTTCTATGGCGGCCCCACCCGTTCCATCAGCATGTTAAACAAGAATCTGGACCTCGATATTCAGGACTATGTGACCGTAGATTTTAACGTGGTAGCCGATGTGGTAGATGCGATCGGCGGTGTAGAAATCGACGTACAGCAGGACGAAATCCAGTGGCTTAATGGTTATCAGACCGAGGGTTCCCAGGTAACGGGAAAAGAGATTGTGGAAGTGACTCAGGCCGGTCCTCAGACCCTGAACGGCCTGCAGACCCTTTCTTACTGCCGTATCCGTTACACGACAGGAGACGATTATAAGAGAACCGAGCGTCAGAGAACCGTTCTCAACAAGATTCTGGAGAAGGTAAAGTCCATGCCTGTGACCACTCTCGTGGGCATCGTCAACGATATGTTTGATCATATCAGCACTTCCCTGACTCTGACAGAGATCATTGATCTCGCGAAAGACGTGGCAGCCTATAACCTGGTTGACACCACAGGCTTCCCCTTCAACAGCACACCGATGACACTGCCGACCGGAGGCGACTGTGTGGTTCCGGTAAATCTGGCAAACAACGTTCTCCAGCTTCATCAGTGGATGTATGGAAGCGACAGTTATGATGCTGTTTCCAGCACCGTGCAGGAGATCAGCGACCATATCATCAACGAGACAGGGGCACAATAATGGCAGAACAGAAGAAAATTGATGTTGTGATCCCGGCCTACAAGCCAGGAGAGAAATTTCAGAAACTCATAAAAATGCTTCAGAAACAGACCTATCCGATTCATGAAATTTTGATCATGAATACGGAGAAAGCATATTTTCCGGAGGCCTCCGTTGCGGGGCTTCCGAATGTGCGAGTGGAGCATCTGACCCGGGCGGAGTTCGACCACGGCGGAACCAGAGATAAGGCCGCAGGACTTCTTTCCGGGGATTTTTTTCTTTTTATGACCCAGGACGCGGTGCCGGCAGATACTTACCTGGTGGAAAAGCTTGCCGGGGCATTTGATGATGAAAAAGTGGATGCGGCCTATGCCCGCCAGCTTCCCAATCCGGACTGTTCGGTTATCGAGCGTTATACGAGAAGCTTTAACTATCCGGACGCGCCGTCTGTGAAGACGAAAAAAGACCTTCCGAAATACGGGATCAAAACCTTTTTCTGCTCCAACGTCTGCGCCATGTACCGGGCGGAAACCTACTGGCGCCTGGGCGGCTTTGAGAAAAAGACGATTTTTAATGAGGATATGATTTTCGCGGGAAAAATCATCTTAAACGGCGGCGGCATCGCCTATGTGCCGGAGGCCCGGGTGATCCATTCCCACAACTACGGAAATATAGAGCAGCTCCGCCGGAACTTCGACCTGGCTGTTTCCCAGACGGAGCATCCGGAGATTTTTACTATGGCCAGCTCCGAAAGCGAGGGCATGAAACTGGTGAAACAGACGACCCGTTATCTGATAAAAAGCGGCCATCCCTGGCTGATTCCGGAACTTGTCATCAAGAGCGGTTTTAAGTTCATCGGTTACCGCCTGGGAAAGGCTTATCAGAAGCTTCCCAGGGGACTGGTAAAGCGGCTTTCCATGAATAAAAGCTACTGGGAAAAATGAACACAAAAGAGACAAGGGTTTTTCAAAGTTTGTTAAAACACTCATCACAGAATGAACACAATTCCTTGGTACACTCTAGTCATAGCAAATGAGAAAGAGCTATAAAAGATTTAAACAATAACAAAAATTCAGATAAATGAAAACAGAGGAGGAATTGATGATGTTAGAATTCAGAAATAACCAGAATGAGAACTTTGAGGAGAATGATTCCGTATACCATTACGATTATATTAACAGCGAGAGCAATGCTTCCGGCAACAGCCCGAAACATGACAAGGATCTCAGAAAAATGATGAAACGTGCAGCAGCCATTGCACTTGCAGTTGTAATGGTAGGCGGTTCCTTTGGAGCCGGCAGATACATGAGCAGCCAGTCCGGTACCGTAGCCCAGGCTTCTGAGACCGAGAGCGAGACGGAGACTTCCACAGAGGCAGCCAGCACCAGTACGGATGATGGCACCACCTACAGTGTACGGGAGATTGTAGCAAATGCCATGCCCTCCATGGTAGCCATCACCAACAAAGGAGTTCAGGAGGTACAGAGTTACTTCTACGGACAGACTTACCAGCAGGAGACAGAGAGTACCGGTTCCGGTGTGATCATCGGTAAGAACGATGATGAGCTTCTCATTGCTACGAATAACCATGTAGTTTCCGGAGCACAGACCCTGTCCGTATGCTTCTCCGTTGACGCAGAGGACAGCGACGACCTGGTTGTATCTGCCGATGTAAAAGGTACCGATCCGAACCATGATCTGGCCATCGTTACCGTGAAACTTTCCGATATTTCCGATGATGTGAAGAGCAAGATCAAAGTCATGGAGGTCGGCAGTTCCGATAACCTAGCTCTCGGCGAGCAGGTAGTTGCCATCGGTAACGCCCTTGGTTATGGCCAGTCCGTTACTTCCGGTATCGTCAGCGCTCTGGACCGTGAGGTTACAGTAGAGACCGACGACGGAAATACCGTTACCAACAATATGATTCAGACAGATGCCTCCATCAACCCGGGCAACAGCGGCGGCGCTCTTTTGAATATGAAAGGCCAGCTGATCGGTATCAACTCCGTAAAAGCATCCGCTACAGGCGTTGAGGGTATGGGCTATGCAATCCCGATCGATACCGCAATGCCGATCTTCAGTGAACTGGAAGCTATCCAGAGCCGTGACATCGTTGACGAAGACAAACGTGGTTTCATGGGCATCAAACCGGTAGATATCACCAGCGAAGCAAAACAGATCTACAACATGCCGTCAGGTGCTTTTGTATATGAAGTAACCAATGATTCCGCAGCTGAGAAGGCAGGTTTAAAGAGAGGCGATATCATCACAAAGATGGACGGCGTGATTATCTCCTCCGCAGAGGATCTTTACGACCGGATGCAGTATTATGCAGCAGGCGATGAGATGACAGTCACCATCGAGAGAGCAGAGGGCGGCGAGTACAAAGAGCAGGAGATTACCCTGACCCTTGATGAGAAACCGGAATCTGCGAAGACTTCTTCCAGCAGTCAGAGCACACAGGGAAGCAATGGCCAGAACGGAAACGGTCAGAACGACCAGGGCGGAAATGATCAGAACGGCGGCAGCGATAACGGCAGCGACACCGAGCAGGATCCCTTCAGCCAGATTTTCCCGGAGTATTTTAGAAAATAGTTTAGAGCATTAACAGAAGGAAAATGAAGACTATGCAAATTTATTTGCAATAGGCTGAATTTTCCTTCTGGTATGGGCGGAACGGCGCTGAGTCCCAGTGGGACTCGTTTGGCGCGGATCGAAATGGAATGTAGATCCATAAGCCTCAGACAGAAGCTGCGTAAGCAGCGAGAGTGCATGTAATGCACGGGTCTGAGGATTAATGCGACAAGAAAGAGACGGGGGCAAAAAAGGCTCCTGCCTCTTTTTTGCATGTTTACAAAATCTTCACTTGTGTGTTGACGGATTCTGGGATATAATTAGAACATATGCAGATTTTTGCAGTCGTCTGTGCTAGGACGGCTGTCACAAAAAAGGAGAATTGAATGTCAGACGATAAAGAAATCATTGTTGACGATAGAGAAAAGACCGAAAGCACAGAGAATCAGGATACTCATGAGGATGTGTGCTTTATCTGTCACCGGCCGGAGAGCAAGGCGGGAAAGATGGTTCATCTTCCGCAGAATATCTGTGTCTGCTCCGACTGCATGCAGAAAGCCTTTGACACCATGAACAACGGTGCCTTCCCCTACGGTGATATGATGATGAATATCCGGCCGGAGGATCTCAAGAATATGACCTCCAATATGCCGAATATCAGCATGATTAATCTGTCTGATCTGATGAATCAGCAGATTCCCGAGCGGCAGAAGATCAAGAAGAAAAAGAAAGAGGAGGGACCGAAGAAGGCCTTCGATGTGAAGTCCATTCCGGCACCCCATAAGATCAAGGCACAGCTGGACGATTATGTGATCGGCCAGGAATATGCCAAGAAGGTCATTTCCGTGGCGGTCTACAACCACTACAAACGGGTGGAGACCAACACGATGGATGATATCGAGATTGAAAAATCCAACATGCTCATGATCGGGCCCACCGGTTCCGGCAAGACTTATCTGGTAAAGACCCTTGCCCGGCTTCTCGATGTGCCCTTGGCCATCGCTGACGCCACCTCCCTTACCGAGGCGGGCTATATCGGCGATGATATTGAGAGCGTGCTCTCCAAGCTTCTCGCCGCAGCGGACAACGATGTGGAGAAAGCGGAGAAGGGCATCGTATTTATTGACGAGATCGACAAGATCGCGAAGAAGAAAAACACCAGTCAGAGAGATGTCAGCGGCGAATCCGTACAGCAGGGCCTGCTGAAGCTTCTCGAGGGCAGCGAAGTAGAAGTCCCCGTGGGAGCAAACAGTAAAAACGCCATGGTACCTCTGACGACTATGAATACAAAGAACATCCTTTTCATCTGCGGAGGTGCTTTCCCTGGCCTCGAGGATATCATCAAGGAGCGGTTGAACAAGCAGGCTTCCATCGGTTTCCAGGCAGATCTGAAGGACAAATATGATGCGGATCCCAATCTTCTGGAGAAGGTGACTCTGGACGATATCCGGAATTTCGGTATGATCCCGGAATTTATCGGACGACTTCCGATCATATTTACCCTCCGGGGACTTGACGAGGAAATGCTGGTCAAGATCCTGAAGGAGCCGAAAAATGCCATCCTGAAGCAGTATCAGAAGCTTCTGGCTCTGGATGAGGTACAGCTTGATTTCGATGAGGAGGCGCTCCATACGATCGCAAGGAAGGCGATGGAGAAAAAGACGGGAGCCCGGGCACTGCGTGCTATCATCGAGGATTTCATGCTGGATATCATGTATGAGATACCGAAGGATGACAATATCGGCAAAGTAACCATTACCAGCGATTACATCGAGCACAAAGGCGGCCCGGTGATTACCATGCGGGGCGTTCCGGCTCTGGAGAGCCAGTTCTGACGACTTAAGACCGCGCGGAAAAAAGCTGCCAAATACAAAAGAGCAGAAAAGCCGGACTTCTTCCGGAACTATGCGCGAAAGTTGACAGAAAACGCCGAAGATGGTATGTTATCAACGAGATTATGGTGAGGAGAATAATTATGGATGGAATGCAGCACGAACAGTTTATCAAGGCCCTGAACGGACTGGTAGAACTGGCGAAGACCAAGAAAAATGTCCTGGAGTACAACGAGATCAACGATGCGTTCCGGGGCTTTGAATTGACTGAAGATAAAATGGACCAGATCCTGGAATACCTGGAGAAGTCCAACATTGATGTGGTAAATTCCGGCATCGAGGACAGCGGAAAGGAAGACGATCTGCTCCTGGGCGATGACGACGATATCATTCTCAGTGAAGAGGATGAGGTGGAGATCATCGACGATGTGGATGTGCTGGAAGGTGTCAGCACCGAGGATCCCGTCCGCATGTACTTAAAGGAGATCGGTAACGTACCGCTTCTGAGTACCGAGGAGGAGATCGAGCTGGCAAAAAGAGTGGAAGAGGGAGACGAGGCAGCGAAGAAAAAACTGACCGAGGCAAACCTTCGACTGGTAGTCAGCATTGCAAAGAAATATGTGGGCCGCGGTATGCCTTTCCTGGATCTGATTCAGGAGGGAAACATGGGCCTTATGAAGGCTGTGGACAAGTTCGACTACTCCAAGGGTTATAAATTCAGTACCTATGCGACCTGGTGGATCCGTCAGGCCATCACCAGAGGAATCGCAGATACCGGAAGAACTATCCGTGTACCGGTACATATGGTGGAGACCATCAACAAGACCCTTCGTATGACCAGAACCCTTCTGCAGGAACTGGGACGCGAACCTACCCCGGAAGAGGTAGCAGACCGTCTGAATGTTCCTGTGAGCCGCGTAAGAGAAGTGCTGAAGATCTCCCGCGATCCGGTATCTCTGGATACCCCCATCGGTGAGGAGGACGACAGCCACTTAGGCGATTTCATCGAAGATGATTCCGCCCTGTCTCCGGCCGATTCCGCCGCTTTCTCCATGCTGAGAGAGGAACTCAATACCGCTCTTGAGTCCCTGACTGACAGAGAGCGTCAGGTGGTGGAGCTGCGTTTCGGTTTAAGAGACGGCAGAGCACGCACCCTGGAAGAGGTTGGACGGGAGTTCAATGTTACCCGTGAGCGTATCCGTCAGATTGAGGCGAAGGCCCTCCGGAAACTGAGACATCCCTCCAGAAGCAAGAGACTGAAAGACTTTCTGATTTAAAAAATAAGAAGACCGCAGGTCTGCAGAAAAATGCAGGCGCTGCGGTCTTTCAGTTTTTAAGGGTTATTCTTTTTCTGCTTTTTCCGGAATGTTGACTTTTTCACGGATAATAAACTGAGGTGTGCTGTTCAGGTTCAAAATGGCTTTTCCAATGTATTCGCCCATAATTCCCAGCATCAGGAAGGTGACGCCGAAAAACAGAAACAGTACACACATCAGAGAAGCCCAGCCAACAGGAATACCCGGACTCAGCAGTTTCCGTATAAAGACGATCACTGCTCCGATTACTCCGCCTGCCGCACAGATGCCTCCAAGGAAAGTGGAAAGTCTTAACGGCACTACAGTGTAGTTCAAACAGGCGAGCCACAGTGTTAAAAGCTTTTTGAAGGTATAGTTGGATTTTCCCTCTTCTCTGGCGAAATGCTCGATTTCTACATTGGCGATATTGCTGGTGGTCCGGTAAAATAATACCTGTAAATACAAATTGTAATTTTTATACTGGACAATCTCATCCCGCACAAATTTCCGGCAGATCCAGAAATTGCTGGCCTGGATGCCTTTGGGGCGTTTGATCATGTGCCAGGTCAGAAAACTTGCTATCTTGCTGGTCAGTTTTTTGAAAAAACCGAATTTTGTTTTCGTGAAATGGCCAAATACCACATCATAGCCTTCTTCAATCTTTCCGATCAGTTTTGGAATCTGTGACGGATGTGTCTGCAAATCGTCATCCATTCCAATGATATAGTCACCTTCTGCGTAATTCAGCCCTGCCATAATGGCATTGTGCTGCCCGAAATTCCGGCTTAAATTGATTCCCTTTACAAAAGGATATTTGCCGCAAAGCTCTTTAATGGATGCAAATGTGCCATCTTTGGAATAATCATTCACCAGTACAAATTCACATTCATATCCCGGAAGCTTTTTAAACTCTTCTACCGTAAGTTCTACGGTCTTTTTGATGCTGTGTTCGCTGTTGTAACACGGTATTACAATTGATACCAACATGTTGTTTCCTCGTTTCTATCCCTTTTCCTTTTGTACAAATCATCGGATCTCATATTGGATTCCTGAGAGAATCCGATTCGTTTTTTCCTTGCAAACCTCTACAGAATCGCCTTTTACAATCACCAGCCCCAACAGGTCCCGGCCATTCTGGTAAGTCCGCACAGGATCAGAAGGCTGGACGTTTAAAGTTATGGAAATATCCGGATCCTCCGCTTCTTCTGGCAGTTCAATTTTTTCCAGAATCCCGGTTTTGGGGGCTGTAAGCATTCTGGAAACACTGGGCTGGCCTTTACTGTTTTTCAGCTGAAAAGCACTGGCCGTCGTTTCACCCATTGCCTGACGGCATAAAATCTCATAATAATTCAGGTCATAATAGATACCGACCATGTCGGAAAGTCCGGTGGCGCCTGCACGACCGTTGATCTCAATTAAATAGACTTTCCCGTTTTTTAAGATCAGATCGCAGTTAAAAGGAGTATTTCTGGCGCCAGCTTCGGTCAGCGCAGCTGTTATTATCTGTTCTACTTCTTTTTGTATGTCTATTGTAAATGGCGCAAAATGTCCAATGCAAGTTGGAATTGTGCTCTGATAGTACAAATCTGTTCCGACAGGAAAACAGAACACCAGCTTACCATCTGCAAAAAGTCCTTCTGCACCAAAGATTACTCCCTCTAAAAATTCCTCCACCAGGCAGTAATCCCTGGAGGTACTTTTCATAGCGTTTGAAAACGCAGCAAAGGATTCTTCTCTGGTATTGCACTGGTAAATCCCTCTGCTTCCCATAAGATCCACTGCTTTGACTACTACCGGTAATGGAAGTTTCTCAAGTGCCTCTGACAGTTCTTCTTCGGTCCGTATCTGAAATGCTTTTGCACAGGGGACTCCTGCTTTTTCAAAAGCGAGTTTGCTTAAATATTTATCGGACAGAGTACAGGCTGTTTTATAGGAAATGCCCCACAGGCCCAGTTCATCGCAGACTCTGCCAATGGCACGGATGCCGGTATCCATTCCGCAGGTGGTAATTCCATCGATGTTCAGCTCTTTTGCCTTTGCAAGGACCTCTTCCGGCTTGGAAATATCCGCGTAACAGCATACATCTGCATAAGTAAATCCCGGATAATCTCCGGGAATGCTGGTCACGATGGTCTTATATCCCAGGCGCTTTGCTGCTGAAATCAGCGGCACCTGAGACGCTGCTGCCCCTAAAATCATTAATTTTTTCATTATACACACTCCACGCAAGGCAGGAAAAATTACCTGCCGTTATTACCTGCCCATTATAGCATCCTCAAATTAAAATCTCAATGTTTTCTTTTTGCATCGTCTGTGATATGATAGCAAAAGAAAATCATTGATTTATGATAAGAAAGGAATTACTTATGAAAAAAATCGCAATTTTGCAGTCCAATTACATTCCCTGGAAAGGATATTTTGACCTGATCAATCTGGTGGATGAATTTATTTTATATGACGACATGCAGTACACCCGCCGTGACTGGCGTAACCGCAACAAAATCAAAACTCCATCAGGTCTCCAGTGGCTTTCTATTCCGGTGATTAACAAAGGTAAGTTTTATCAGAAAATCAACGAGACGGAGGTCCTGGATCATGACTGGTGTCATGATCATTGGAGAGCCATTTCTTTGAATTACTGCAAAGCTCCGTTTTTTAAGGAATATGAAGACCGTATTCGCAGTGTCTATGAAGCTTGTGAAAAAGAAACTTATTTAAGCCAGATCAATTACCGTTTTCTCACGGAACTGTGCGATATCCTTGGCATTCACACAAAAATCACCTGGTCTTCCGATTATACCTTAAGTGAAGGGAAAACAGAACGCCTGGTGAACCTGTGTCTTTCCGCCGGTGGAGATGCTTATCTTTCCGGTCCGGCAGCGAAAGATTATATTGTGGATCAGTGTTTTATCGATGCCAATGTAAAACTGGCTTATATGGATTACAGCGGTTATCCGGAATATCCGCAGTCTTTCGGTGCTTTTGAACACGGAGTTTCTGTGCTGGACCTGATCTTCCACACAGGACCAGATGCTCACCGCTATATGAAGAGCTTTCCGGATTCTATTCATCCCGGAGGTGATCTTTTTAAATGAAACGACCTGCTGTAAAGGGAAAAGTTTTTCTGGCACTGCAGCTTTCTCTGCTTTTTTCCTCTTTAAGTGGCGTGGCTTCCAAAATGGCTGCAAAACAGCCATTTCTTTCTCTGCCATTTTGCTTTTATTATGGGTTGGTTCTTCTGATTATGGTGGGCTATGCCTTTGTCTGGCAGCAGATTCTGCATTATCTGCCACTTACCTTTGCTTACGCAAATAAAGGAGTCTCCCTGGTCTGGGGCATGATCTGGGGAGCACTCTTTTTTCAGGAAAAAATCACCTGGAATATGATTCTTGGGGCGGTGGTCATATTCTTCGGTATTTATCTGGTGGTGACCAGCGATGAATGATTCCATGACTTTTTCCGTTCTGCTCCTGCTTTTTTCGGTATTTATTTCCGCCGTGTCCCAGATTCTTTTGAAAAAAGCAGCTCAGAAACATTACCCCAACAGACTGAAAGAATATTTGAATCCATGGGTGATTACGGCATACAGCATTTTTTTATTATCCACAGTGCTGACTATGCTGGCCCTGCGTACCGTGCCACTTTCCATGCAGCCGATTCTGGAGTCTACCAGCTATATCTATGTTTCTTTGATGGGATATTTTCTGTTAAAGGAACGGTTTACCCGCAAAAAGGCAGCCGGAATTGCCGTCATTCTTCTGGGAATCTTCATATATTCTCTAAAATTTTGAAGAAAATACATGCATCAGCAGCAGTTTTTCATAAGAAAAAATTAAGTGGTAACCTGCAATTCTCCATGGTATAATGTTGTCAGAAAAAGGCCGTACATCCCGCGTGGCCGTTAAGTTTCAACAGAACCTATGGGAGGAGGATTTTTATGAGAATGAAGAACTGGATGAAGTATCTCTCCATGCTGATGTCATTGGTACTTCTTATGACCATGGCTCCGTCAGCCACAGCTTTTGCGGCAGAGGACGGCGCAGGTAAGATCGTTCTTACATCTTTTGAAAAACTGGAAAAACCGGAGAAAGACCATTTTGAACAGGGTACCGAGTTGAAGGACCTGGGTCTTCCGGAGAAGATCAAAGCTTACGATGCAGAAGGCACCGAATATGAGCTGACAGATCTCGAATGGACCATCCGTCCGGTGAAAGCCGAGGATGGCAAAGAAGATACCAATGTGGAACCGGTGAAATATGATCCGGAATTTATCGCGGCAGGTGAATACATCTTCACCTTAAAGCTTTCTGATGCCTATGAATATGTCGCTCCGGAAACGGATTCGGAGAACGGACTTCCGAAAGTGGATCTGACGATTGAACCGAAGGAAGACGAGGCAGATACGGAAACGCAGACTGAGACCCCGACCGAAGCAGTCACCGAATCGATAACTGAGACCCAGACGGAAGCTCCGGCGAAAACAGAAGCCTATACCGAAGCACAAACTGAGGCTCCGACTGAGTCCGTGACCGAAGCTCCGGCAGAGAACGAAGCCTGGACCGAGGCACCGACTGAGACAGAAGTACAGACGGAAGCTCCTGTTGAGACAGAAGCACAGACGGAAGCCTGGACAGAAGCTCCCACTGAGAGCGAAAGCTCCGCAGAAGCTCCGGCTGAGGCTGAGCCGGTCAGCGAAACCGACGATCAGAACTCTCTGATTGATGCACCGGTGATCAATCTGGTACTTCCGGAAAAAATGGAAGTTGGCAAAGCTTATCAGCTTCAGTATGAGATCCGCAATGAGGAGCTGGCAGCAGCCGGAGAGGCCAGCGTCAGCTACAGTGTAGAGGAGGGCAGCGATCTGGTAGATATGCCGGATAAGAGCGGAAACTTCACTGTAGAAGCAGAAGGAACCGTAGCTTTTCAGGTAAACGTTATGCTTGCCAACGGAACTGAGCTCCAGGCTTATGACCAGGGTGAGACCGTTCCGGCAGACCCGACAGATACCGGGACTGATGCTCCGTCCATTCAGCCTGCAGATGACAATAATCAGCAGCCCGTCGTTTCGCAGCCCGAGCCGGAGAATCCGGAAACACACTGGTATGACGGAATGAACCTTGCCATCAATACTCCGGGTTCCGGTGAAGGAAGCCTGGCAGTTGGAAGCGATTACCCGCTGGGTTATACTCTGACTGCAGCAGACGGCTCTCTTGTCTCCGCAGAGCAGATTCCTCAGGGTGTGACAGCAATTTATACCGTATCTGATACAAACCTTGCAGAGATTGTTACCGCAGAGGACGGAAGCCGGTTCCTGCGAGTGAAAGAGGCAGGAAGCTTTAGTCTTCAGGTAAGCCTTGACGGACTGACCTCTGCAGCAGTTACCTATACTTCCGCAAGAAGCAGCGCCGCAGAGCTTGTAAGCTTCAACGTAGGCGATATCACTGCAGCACCGGAAAACGGCGAGATTCATATTACCCTGCCGTGTAATTCCACTCTTGAGCTGACAAGTATCACACCGGTGATCACCGTCAGCGACAAAGCAACGGTAAGCCCCGCTTCCGAAACCGCCCTTGATTTTTCCGACGGAGCAGCGAAGACGCTCACTGTTACCGCAGAGGACGGCGTTACCGTGAAAACCTATCAGGTGACAGTCACAAAGGCAGCTCACAGCTTTGGTGAGTGGACCGTTTCCAAAGAGGCAACCTGCACCGAGGCAGGCGAGGAGACCCGTACCTGCAGCGTCTGCGGAGCTACCGAGACGCAGGCCATTCCTGCAAAAGGGCATACAGCCAGCGAGAAATGGGTAACGACAAAGAAAGCAACTTGTACCGAGAAAGGTACTCAGGTTCAGAAATGTACTGTTTGCGGTGTGGTAGTAAATACCAGAGAGACGAAGGCTCTTGGCCATAACTGGGAGACCATCACCAAAGAGCCGACCTGCACCGAGGCAGGAGAGGAATACAAGAAGTGTACGAGATGCGGCGAGATCAAAGATAAAAAGACCCTTAAAGCTCTCGGCCATGACTGGATCAAAGATGAGAATACCGATGCAGATGGATGGAAGACCACGGTTCAGCCTACGACTACCAGCAAAGGCAAACAGGAGCGTACCTGCAATCGCTGCGGAACGACAGAGAGCAGAGAGATCCAGCGTCTGAACATCATCGGCAACGCTTCCAACAACTATATCTGGGGCTTCACTAATCCGGCGAAATACCCGGTAAATTCCGTCATCACCTTTGAGGCAATCGGAGATGGAACGGACAATGAAGATCCGATCAGCGGAGACGTTCGCTATGTACCGACTTCAACCTGGAATCTGGTCAACGATTATAAGTGGGGCAGCAACGGTTATACCGCAAGCTTCCGTATCACGAAAGCCGGAAACTACACTCTGAAAGTTACATTCATGAAACAGATGTATGATGGCAGCCAGTGGGTAGATACCGGAGAAACCTCCGTCAGCACACAGGATTTCACCATCGCAGGTGAAGGCCAGTTTACTGATGAGAACGGAAATGGTACAGGAAATACCAAGAATCCGGATGAAGTCATCGGCGGCGGTGTAAAGACCGGAGATAACACTCCGATTGTAGCACTGGTTGTAGTTCTGGTGATTGCAGCAGCTCTGCTCGTGATTCTGGGTGTTGTCCGCAAGAAAAGTAAAAAGTAATAAGAAATGAAACGGCAGGAGCCGGACATCTTGAAAAAGGGTGTCCGGCTCCTTTCTTGTACAGGAACGCATATCTGGCTTCCTTTTTCATAAGATAGAAACAGAAGAATCAGTGGGGAGCGGATCAGGATGGATGTGAGAAAGTTCCGGGGAGCGGGTGTATTGATGCTCTGCCTGCTTCTGACAGCGGCGGGAATCTGGAATTTCCGTCAAGGCAGTCTGGAAGTGGCAGGAGGAATCAGCGCCGGGCCGGTGAATGAGGTGGATACGGCGGAGGCAAAAGTGGGCCTTATTTTTCAGGTGACAGGAAATGGGGAGGAGACGGAAAACGTTTTAAAAATCCTCCGGGAAAATGGAAAAAAAGCTACCTTTTTTGTGACGGAAAGCTGGGGAGAATCCTGGCCGGAACTGGTGACAAAAATCATACAGGAAGGGCATGAGCTGGGACTTTTAAGCCAGGAGGGCAAACGATGGGATCGCCTGAGTGGGAGGGAAGTGCGCTCTCTTCTGGAACAGGCGGGAGAACGGCTTCGGAATCTTACAGGGAGAGAACTTACGCTCTTTCAGGAGCGGGAAAAACGCTATGGGACAGGACTTTTGCAGGCGGTTCAGGGGGCAGGTCTCCAGCCGATGGGCTGGTCTGTGGACTCAGAAGACTGGAAGGATTACGGGAGCGACGCCATTTTTAAGACCGTGACAGAGAGCGAGAGACTTCGTCCGGGAGCCCTGCTTCTTTTCCACACCGGGGCAAAAAATATGGCTCCCGCCCTGGAAAAACTGCTTCCGGAGCTTGGAGCCATGGGATATGAAGCGGTGCCTGTCGGGCATCTTTTTTAATCTTCTTTGTGAGATTTCTCGGAAACGATCTCTTTTAACTCTGTAAGAGCGGACTCGAACTTCGGAGAAGTGATGGTCGGATGCGCTTTTAAGAGCTCCTTGCGGAAGAAACCGAGACGATTGGACAGAGCCTTGCGGTACTCGTTGTCCACAATGTACTTGGTTTTCAACTGCTCCAGTTCCTCACGGAAGGCAGTCAGCTGTTTGCCGGAACGGCGCTCCTCGCTGTGTTCATGCTTCTGCAGGAAATCCAGTTTGGCTTTGACAGACTGGAGGGTGCCGGAGAGACGGTCCTTGGAATTGTAAAGGGTTTGGAAAGCAGCGGTCTGGCCGGTGAAGGCGATAATGGCATCCAGACGGGTCTGGACTTTATCCATTTCTTCCTTGGCGGCGGTCATCTTTGCAAGGAGATCCTTGATATCGAGGGCTGCCTTGAAGGAAAGGGAGAAATCGGCGGCGATATAGATCGTCACCACCAGGGCGATGATTCCTTCGGGCCTGGACGGAATGGCATTTACTACGGCCTCCACAGGCGTCTGCAGAATATGAACCATGGCGAGAGTCAGAAAGCCCCAGGCGATGGTGGTGCCCAGACAGATGTGGCCGTTCAGGTTGAAGCGATTGTTGCTGTAATCCCAGTAACGGACCTTGAAGAGGGCCTCCATCGCGGCTCCGGTGAAGTATTCGAGGATCGTAGCTCCTACTGCGCCGAAGAGGAAGGTAAGGAAAACATTGTCCCGGACCGGAATGGTCACAAAGAGCATAATGACGGCTCCGGAACCGTAGAGGGGAAGAAACGGTCCGCGCATAAAGCCACGGTTGACCCATTTCTTGTGCTGAATGGAAACATAGGTGGATTCAAAGCACCAGCCGAGGAAGCAGTAGATGTAGAAGAACATCAGCCAGTCCACGGTGGTATAGGTTTCATAGCTCATAGACTTACTCCTTTTTTAAAAATTTGCAGGTTGAAGTTAATTCCTATTGTAGTGGATAAATGAGAAAAATTCCACTTTTTTTTATATTAAGGGCGATAGTAACTGTGAAGATACTGAACAGTTACGAGCGGTAATATCGGAGCACATGGGAGACATATTCCGGGTCGCCGTACTGGCTCCAGCCAAGCTTTCCCTTCATATTTTCGGCAAATTCCAGCGCATTGTCCTGGGAATAACCGCCGTAATTGGTGAGAGCCCAGGAAGCGTAGGAATTTCCATAATTGTAGGTTTGTAAGGCGAGTTTTAGCCTGGACTTTTGCCTGGGGGAAGTGCAGCCGGCTTCGTTCAGGCAGTAGGCGAAGGTCTCCACGCCCACCCGGATGGAATAATCTGGATCCAGGATGCTGTTCGGTGTGTTGGCATACCAGGTGTTGAAAGGGCTTTCTGAGGCCTGCATGACGTCGGCCACAGAACCGGCGCTTTCCTGCTGCATGATGGCCAGCACGACCTGGGAGAAAGCCGGGATGGAGTATTCCTCACAGTACTGATCCACCAGGGCCTGATATTGAAGGACCGAGTCGGAGAGATTTACCGCCCGTCCTTTTCCGAAGAGCAGATGGGGCCCGAAAGGCGCCAGAAAGAGGAAGAATACAAGAAAAATTCCCGCCAGGGAAAGACCAATGCGAAGATGGAGCTGTTTTTTTCGCTCCGCCACGCTTAAAGAGCGCCTTTTTCGGGGCGGCCGCTTTGTTTTCGTTTTATTTTCCATAAGAATCCTCATTTCGTAAGAGTCCCCCTCAGTATAGCAGAGAACAGATAAATGTCAAATCGGGATTCCCAAATAAAAACAGTCGTGGTAAAATGAAAAAGCGTAAGAATAGCCGGAGGGACGGCTGATATAGGAGGCAGAAGATGAAATTTACAAAAATGCAGGGAATCGGCAACGATTATGTGTATGTCAACTGTTTTAAAGAAGAGGTAAAGGATCCGGCGGCTGTGGCCCGTTTCGTCAGCGACCGGCATTTCGGGATCGGTTCGGACGGCCTGATCCTGATCCGTCCCTCAGAGAAGGCAGACTGCACGATGGATATGTATAACCTGGACGGTTCTCAGGGAGCTATGTGCGGAAATGGCATCCGTTGTGTGGCAAAATACGCCTATGATTACGGCATTGTGGACAAGACGGATATCGCAGTGGAGACGAAGGCAGGTATCAAGTATCTTCATCTGACTCTGAAAGACGGAAAGGTTTCTGAAGTTCGGGTAAACATGGGAGCGCCCATTCTTGAGGCTGAGAAGATCCCCATTGTTTCCGAGAAGGAACAGGTCATCGATGAATCCCTTGAGGTTGAGGGAAAAGAGTACTATATCACCGGCGTTTCCATGGGAAATCCCCATGCGGTGATTTTTCTCGATTATTCCCCGAAGGAGCTGGAGCTTGAGAAAATCGGCCCCTCCTTTGAAAATCACAAACGCTTCCCGGACCGGATTAATACAGAATTTGTCCATGTGTTGAACCGGAACACCGTGGAAATGCGCGTCTGGGAGAGAGGCTCCGGGGAGACCATGGCCTGCGGAACAGGAGCCTGCGCTGTGGCAGTTGCTTCTATTTTAAATGGCTTTACGGAGGACGAAGTGACTGTGAAACTTCTGGGAGGAGATCTGAAGATCTTCTGGGACAGAAAAGAGAACCTGGTCTATATGACCGGACCGGCGACCACCGTTTTTGACGGAGAGATCGAGCTGCCGGAGGCAATCGCATAAGAAAAGGAGAGGAAAACTATGATCTATCAGGTAATGAATATTAAAGCAGAAACCTATGAAGAGCCTGCGAAGCTGTATCTCTATCTTCTGGAGAAATCTCCGGAGATCGGCATCGACAAACGGCCGCTGATCTTTATCTGCCCGGGCGGCGGCTACGGCATGACTTCTGACCGTGAGGCGGAGGCAATCGCTCTGCAGTTTGTGGCAGCCGGTTTTCATGCGGCAGTTCTCCGCTACAGTGTGGCTCCGGCCCGTTATCCGACCGCCCTTCTTCAGGTGGCAGCAGGCTTCAAATATTTAAGAGAGCATGCGGAGGAGTTCCACATTGATGCGGACAGGATGGTGGTTCAGGGCGCATCTGCAGGCGGCCATCTGGCAGCCTCCTACGGTGTTTTCTGGAAGAAAAAAACCTTCCTGGCAGAAATGCTGCATACGACGCCGGAGATGCTGAAGCCCAACGGCATGATCCTGAGCTATCCGGTTATCACCTCCGGACCGAAGGCTCACAGAGGCTCCTTTGAAAATCTCCTGGGCGACCGCTATGACGAGCTGGTGGACGAAATGTCCCTGGAAAATCAAGTAGATGCGGACACGCCGCCCGCTTTCCTGTGGCATACCACGGAGGATGACTGCGTACCTGTGGAAAATTCCCTGCTTTTTTATCAGGCTCTCCACAACCAGGGAATCTCTGTGGAGATGCATATTTATCCCCATGGCCCCCACGGTCTGGGTCTGGCCAATGAGCTCACGGCTACCAAAGATGGTTTTGGCATCCAGCCCGAGTGTGCCACCTGGATCGACCATGCAAGGACCTGGCTGAAAAATCTCTGATACGGGGAATGGATATGGAATCGAAGATCGAACGACTGTTAAAAGAACTGACTCTGGACGAAAAAATCGGCATGATTCATGGAAAAGGCCTTTTTGAGACAAAGGGCGTGGAGCGGTTGGGGATTCCGCCTTTAAAACTTTCCGACGGCCCCATGGGTGTGCGGAACGAATTCCCGGGGGACAGCTGGGTTCCGGTGGGAAATTCCGATGATTATGTCTCCTATCTCCCGTCCAACAGCGCCCTGGCTTCCACCTGGAACCGGAAGCTTGCCGGAAAATGCGGTCAGGTCTTGGGAGAGGAGGCCAGAGGCAGGGGAAAAGACGTGATCCTGGCTCCGGGTATCAACATCAAGAGAAGTTCCTTATGCGGCAGGAATTTCGAGTATATGAGCGAAGATCCGTATCTTGCCGGGGAGATGGCAGTTCCTCTCATTGAAGGCATCCAGAAAGCGGATGTGGCGGCCTGCGTGAAGCATTTTGCCCTGAATAATCAGGAAACGGAGCGCCTCTGGGTGGAGGTGGAGGTCAGCGATCAGGCACTCCGGGAAATTTACCTTCCGGCTTTCAAAAAGGCGGTGAAAAAAGCCGGTGCTTTGTCTCTGATGGGAGCCTATAACCGTTACAAAGGAGAGCACTGCTGCGAAAGCAAAGAACTTTTGACGGATATCCTGCGGAAAGAATGGGGCTACGACGGAATGGTGGTCTCCGACTGGGGAGCCGTCCACGACATGAAGAAAGCGGCGGAGAGCGCGCTGGATCTGGAGATGTCCGTCACCTATGATTTTGACAATTACTGTCTGGCGCGGCCTCTCAAAGAAGCGGTGGAAAAAGGCGAGATCTCCGAGGGGCTCATTGATGAGAAGGTGAAAAATATCCTCCGGCTCATGAATCGGCTCCATATGCTTCCGGGAGAGCACCGGCAGAGCGGCTCCTACAATACGCCGGAGCACCAGAAGACTCTTCTCAAAGCGGCGGAGGAGTCCATCGTTCTTCTGAAAAATGAGAACCACATCTTGCCCCTGAAGCCGGAGCGGATCAGAAAGCTTTTGGTCGTCGGCGACAATGCCAACCGGGTACATTCCGGCGGAGGCGGCAGCGCGGAGATCAAGGCTCTTTACGAGATCACACCCCTTCTGGGGATCAAGATGCTGCTGGGTGGCAATACCCGGGTGGATTTCTGTCAGGGTTATCTGGCGGATGATCTCCTGACGAAGGAGGCCGGCTGGCAGGAGGAGAGCCTGAAAGACGGCGGCGGAAAGACTGCCGGGGAAAAAGATACGGACGGGGCGCTGCTGCAAAAGCAGAAAGAACTTCGGGAGGAAGCCCTGCGGAAAGCTGCTCTTTACGATCAGGTTATTTTTGTGGGCGGTCTCAACCATCAGCAGGATCTGGAGGGTCAGGACCGGCCAGATATGAAGCTGCCTTATGCTCAGGATCAGCTGATTCTTGAGCTTTTAAAGGCAAAGCCGGATACGGTTGTGGTTATGGTAGCCGGTTCTCCGGTGGAGATGGGGGCGTGGCTTTCAAGAGCCAAAGCCCTGGTCTGGAACTGGTACGCCGGTATGGAGGGCGGCAAAGCCCTGGCAGAAGTCCTTTTCGGTAAAGTCAACCCCTCGGGACGGCTTCCTGAGAGTTTTCCTTTTTCTCATATGGACTGCCCGGCCCACTGCATCGGAGAATTTCCCGGCGGAAAGACCGTGGCCTACAGAGAGGGAATTTTCGTGGGCTACCGCTATTATGAGACCCGGCAAATGCCGGTGGCTTTTCCGTTCGGCTATGGTCTTTCCTACACGGAATTTACCTATGAGCGGCTGAAAGCCCGGGTAAAAGGAAACGGAAATGGCGCGAAGGTCCAGGTGACGTTAGGCGTGGTCAATACGGGAGCCATGAAGGGAAAAGAAGTCGTACAGCTTTATGTGGGAAGAAAGAATTCGGGAGAAGACCGGCCCATACGGGAGCTGAAGGCTTTCGACAAGATTTCACTGAAACCGGGCGAGATCAAAAATCTGGAATTTATGCTGGATATGGAAGCTTTTTCTTACTATGATGAAAAGGAAAAAGAATTTCGGGTGGAAAAGGGCGCCTATATCATCAGTGTCTGCCGGTCCGCCCATGAGGTTTGGATGGAAACAGAAGTGGAACTGTAAAAAAATGCTGCGGCGTCAGAAAATGACGAACCGCAGCATTTTTTATAGCGACGAGGAAAATGCACGCACTTGTGCAGGTGCATTTGACGACCGCTAATCAGATCGAGATGCGCTACGCGAATCTCGATCTGCGTTAGAGAAGTTCGATGCCGTGTTCTGTGGCAGCCTTGACGTCCTCCTCGGGCCAGAGGGAAGCCTGTACCTCGCCGATGTGGGCTTTTCTCAGGTAGAACATACAGATACGGGACTGGCCGATTCCGCCGCCGATCGTGTATGGAAGCTCTTTATTCAGGATGGCTTTTTGGAAGGGAAGCTCCGCCCGCTCCGGGCAGCCGGCCCGCTCCAACTGTTTTTTCAGGGAATTCTCATCCACGCGGATACCCATGGAAGAGAGCTCCAGAGCGATGTCGAGCACCGGATAGTAGACGATGATATCGCCGTTTAAGGACCAGTCGTCGTAGTCCGGAGCACGGCCGTCGTGAGGAATGCCGGATTTCAGCTTGTCGCCGATCTGCATGATAAAGACAGCGCCCTTGAGCTTTGTGATCTTGTATTCCCGCTCCTTCGGGGGGCAGTCCGGATACATATCTTCGAGCTCCTGAGAGGTGATGAAGAAGATATTTTTCGGAAGGATTTCCTCAATATAATCATATTCGATGGCCATGTATTTCTCTGTTTTTTTCAGAGCCTGGTACACTTCCTGAACCACCTGTTTCAGAGTGTCCATGTTGCGGTCTTCTTTGGAGATGATTTTCTCCCAGTCCCACTGGTCCACATAGATGGAATGGATGTTGTCTGTCTCCTCATCCCGGCGGATGGCGTTCATATCGGTATAAAGACCCTCGCCGTAGGAAAAACCGTATTTTTTCAGAGCGTACCGTTTCCATTTTGCAAGAGAATGGACGATCTCGGCATTTTCGCCCTTTATGCCGCGGATATCGAAGCTTACCGGGCGCTCCACGCCGTTCAGGTTATCGTTCAGACCAGAGGAAGGCTCAACGAAAAGGGGAGCGGTCACACGCAGAAGGTTCAGCCGCTCGGTGAGGGCGCGCTGGAAGAAATCTTTGACGGTCTTGATGGCAACCTGGGTATCGTGAAGATTCAGATCGGAATGGTAATTTTCAGGATAAATGGATTTGCTCATAAAAATCCCTCCTTTGTTTTCTTTTCAAAGGCCAAAAGACAGCAGATGAGTATTCTCTGCCGCTTTGAACCGCTACAGTACATGTTAGCATACCAGGAAAAAGGTGTAAACTGGAAATTTCAAAAAATGAGGGCTGTTTTCGGGAAAGGATCTGCTATAATAAAGATACTATCTTTTGCGTGGGAGAATGAGAAAATGAAAAGGAAACATTCTTTGAAACTGGTGATCGTAAGTCTGGCTTTTCTCTGCTGGCTGATTCCCATCCTTCTTATGGTGGCGGTGATGGGCTATTATGTGCTGAGTAAGCAGGATGACGAGCAGCTGGAGCGGCTGGCGGAGCAGATGGCAGCCAGCAGCCGGATCTGTCAGGAGCGGCTGGATGGGGCCATCGCCAATTCGAGAAGGATCAGCTATGACAAGACCGTGCAGCAGAAATATGAGCAGTACCAGCGGGGAGAGCTGTCCTACGCGGACCTCTACTCGGAAGTCCAGTACTACCTTTCCGTGGAGTACAGCCGGAAAAAGAGGCGGCCTTTGCTCTCATCATGATGAACGGAAAGGAAAAGGACGAAAGCTTCAACGTGGTAAACAGCAGTGCCGGCGGAAGCTATCAGGGGATTCTCGAGTTCTGGGAGCAGGACGCGGAGCTGGTGAAGGAGTGCGCGGCAAAACTTGATACGGCCATCGGTTTCGTTCAGAATCAGGGCCGCCTTAAATACCAGTTTGACCATATTTATGAGGAAGAGCTGGCCCTGAAGGACGCCAGAATCATGGCCCTGCAGTCCCATATCAATCCCCATTTCATGAACAATACGCTGGAGATCATCAACTGGGAGGCCCGTCTGGCAGGAAACGACAAGGTTTCGGAGATGATCAGTTCCTTAGGAACCCTTCTGGATGCGGCGCTGGATCGGAAAAAACAGCCGGAGGTGCCGCTTAAGGAGGAGCTTACCTATGTGAAGGCTTATCTTTTTATTATGAAGGAACGCTTTGGCAAGCGCCTCGAAGTCACGCTGGAGATCCCGGAGGAGCTCTATCAGGAAAAGGTTCCGCGGCTGATCCTTCAGCCCGTCATCGAGAATGCCATCGCCCACGGCGTTCAGGTGCAGGGCACAGGAAAGGTGCGGATTACCGGAAAAAATATGTAAAGGAGGCGCAGGAAATGAAGGAAAAAAGATTTTCAGCAGGAAAATTCATCGTCTATCTCATCCTGATCTTCTGGGCGCTGACTACCATTTATCCTCTGGCCTGGGTGTTCTTAAATTCCTTCAAGGATAAAAAGCAGATCATGAGCAATTCCTTTGCCCTGCCTATGAGAGACCTTTTTACCACGGATAACTACGGCAATGCGTTTCAGAAGCTGAACATTTTCGGCACTTACCGGAACAGCCTGATCATCTCCTGCAGCGTGGCGGCTCTCGTGATCCTTTTTGCGGGAATGGCTTCCTACGCGCTGGCGTTACAGCTTCCGGGGCAGAAAGCTTCTGAATAACCTGGTCATTGCGGCCATGATGTTCCCGGTTTTCGCCACCATCATTCCGGTCTACCGGATGGAATTTTCCTGGGGGATCGTCAATACCCAGAATCTCTGGCTTTCCCTTCTTTCCTGTGCCCTGCCGCAGATCGCGGGCAATATGGCTTTTGCGATTGTGGTCCTCACAGGATATATTCAGGGACTTCCCATTGACCTGGAGGAGGCGGCCTATATGGAAGGCTGCACGGCCATCAAGATCTTTTTCAAGGTCATCATGCCGCTGACCAAGCCCTCCTTAGCAACCGTTGGAATTTTCAGTTTTATCTGGAGTTACAACGATCTGTTTACCCAGCAGTTTTTCCTGAGAAATAAGGAACAGTACGCCATCACCCGTCTTTTGCTGGAGATTTCCAGCCGGGAAGGAACGAACTATGGCCTGATGGCAGCTGTAGTGTCCCTTATCGTGGTGCCCACGCTGATCGTTTACGCCTGCCTCCAGAAATACATCATCAAAGGAATGACCGCCGGAGCACTGAAAGGCTGAGAAGGCTTTATAGAAAGTCTGTAAAATGGTATGATGCAGAAAAAGCAGTGTGGGGAAGAGAACTTATGTATAAGGTAATGATCATTGATGATGAACCCATCATCGCCGAAGGACTTTCAAAAATCATACCATGGAGCCAGTGGAATGCGGAGGTTGTGGCTGTGGCGCCGGACGGTCTGACCGGGCAGACACTCATACGGGAGAAAAAGCCGGATCTGATCATCAGTGATATCTGTATGCCGGGTCAGGACGGCCTGAACATGATCGCAGCTCTGAAATCGGAATTTCCGGATGTGGAAGTGACGATTCTCACCGGATATCGGGATTTTGACTACGCCCAGCGGGCGATCCGCCTGGGCGTAAGCCGCTTTCTCTTAAAACCTTCCAATCTGGGAGAACTCAACGAGGCCGTGGAGGCCATGGTACACAATCTGAAGAAGAAGGGGATCCAGCCGGACCGGCAGGAACCTTCCGGAAAAGAGGAGAGCGAAGAGCAGAAAAACGCCGCCGGAAGCTTCATCGTCAGCAATGCGGTCCAGTACATGCAGGAGCATTTCCAGGAAAAGATCACCCTTCCGGAGGTGGCCGAGAAGATCTATGTGAGCCAGTGGCATTTAAGCAAGCTTTTAAACCGCCACATGGGGAAAAATTTTTCCGAAGTTTTAAACAGCATCCGCATTGAGAAAGCCAAGGAACTCATGAAAGATCCTTCCCTTCGCCTGGCGGACATCGCGGAGATGGTGGGCTTTCTGGATGTGGCCCACTTTTCCAGAGTTTTCAAGAAGCTCACCGGAGTCTCCGCCGGCGAGTACCGGAACCATCTATAACGACAGAAAAACCGAATGTATTTTTATAAAAACCCTCTTTACGATAGAGGGTTTTTGTTATATGATATAGAAGACTGTTCAAGAATTAGTGTGAAACGCACTGGAAATACACAACATATAGTATAATTGAAGGAGATTGCATATGTACGTTATCAAGAAGGACGGCACCAAGGAAGAATTTAATGTGGACAAGATCATTGCCGCAGTCAATAAATCCGCGAGCCGTATTATGTACCGTTTTACAGAAAATGAGATTGCCTTTATCTGTGAATATGCCAAGGAGAAAGCGAAGGAGAGAAGCAAAGACGGCATCACGATTCCGGAGATGCACAACATTGTGGAGGGAGCCCTGGACAAGGTCAATCCCGCTGTGGCCAAGAGCTACCGCGATTACCGGAACTACAAGCAGGACTTTATCCACATGATGGATGAGGTCTACACCAAGAGCCAGTCCATCCGTTACATCGGCGATAAGAGCAACGCCAATACCGACAGCGCTCTGGTGGCCACCAAGCGAAGCCTGATCTTCAACGAGCTGAACAAGGAGCTCTACCGGAAATTCTTCATGAACCGGGACGAACTTCAGGCCTGCAAGGACGGTTACATCTACATCCACGACCAGTCCGCCCGCCTGGATACGATGAACTGCTGTCTCTTTGATATCGGAAGTGTGTTGAGCGGCGGTTTCGAGATGGGAAATGTCTGGTACAATGAGCCGAAAACCCTGGATACGGCTTTCGACGTCATGGGTGATATCATTCTGAGCACCGCGGCCCAGCAGTACGGCGGTTTTACCGTACCGGAGGCGGATAAGGTTCTGGCGCCCTACGCAGAGAAGAGCTACCGGAAATATAAGGAAGAGTTCTTGAAATATGCAGATCCCTCCTGGCAGGGAGCCGAGGAAAAAGCCGAGCAGTACGCCATGAACAAGGTAAAACGTGACTTTGACCAGGGCTGGCAGGGCATTGAGTATAAACTCAACACGGTCGGTTCCTCCAGAGGAGATTATCCCTTCGTCACCGTGACCATCGGCCTGGGGACGGAACGCTTTGAAAAAATGGCTTCTGTCACTCTTCTGAACGTGCATATGGGCGGTCAGGGCAAGCCGGGAAATAAAAAACCCGTGCTTTTCCCGAAGATCGTCTTCCTCTACGATGAGAACATTCACGGACCGGGAAAATGCTGTGAGGATGTTTTCGAGGCGGGCGTGGCCTGTTCCTCCAAGACCATGTATCCTGACTGGCTCTCCATGAGCGGAAAAGGCTATATTTCCAGCATGTACAAGAGATACAAGAAAGTCATCAGTCCCATGGGCTGCCGGGCCTTCTTAAGCCCCTGGTATAAGCGGGGCGGCATGCATCCGGCAGACGACAAGGATGAACCCGTATTTGTGGGGCGCTTCAATATCGGTGCCGTGAGCCTGCATCTTCCGATGATTCTGGCAAAATCCCGTTCCGAGAGCAGAGATTTCTATGAGGTACTGGACTACTATCTGGAGATGATCCGGAATCTTCACAAACGGACCTACGATTATCTGGGCAATATGAAGGCCTCCACCAATCCGCTGGCTTACTGCGAGGGCGGTTTCTACGGCGGCCATCTGAAGCCCTCCGAGCGCATCAAACCGTTACTGAAGCCTATGACTGCTTCCTTCGGTATCACGGCTTTAAATGAGCTTCAGGAGCTTTACAATGGCAAGTCCATCGCCGAGGACGGCGCTTTCGCCCTCGAAGTTCTGGAATATATCAACAAAAAGGTCAATGAGTTCAAGGAAGCAGACGGCTGGCTTTACGCCATCTACGGAACCCCGGCAGAGAGTCTCTGCGGTCTCCAGGTGGAGCAGTTCCGGAAAATGTACGGCATCGTCGAGAATGTTTCCGACCGTCCCTATGTGAGCAACAGCTTCCACTGCCATGTGACCGAGGATCTGACTCCCATCGAGAAACAGGACCTGGAAGGCCGTTTCTGGGAGCTCTGCAACGGCGGAAAGATCCAGTATGTCCGTTATCCCATCGATTACAACATCGAGGCCATCAAGAGCCTGATCCGAAGAGCCATGGATCTGGGATACTATGAGGGTGTGAACCTGTCTCTGGCCTACTGTGACGACTGCGGTCACCAGGAGCTGGAGATGGATGTGTGCCCGATCTGCGGTTCCAGAAACCTGACCAAGATCGACCGGATGAACGGCTATCTATCCTACAGCCGTGTCCATGGAGACACCCGTCTGAACGAAGCCAAGATGGCGGAGATCGCCGAGCGGAAATCTATGTAAAGAAGGCAAAACAATGTTTGGAGAAGCGCATGCTCACCTGTTTATGAACGGCTATGATTACCGGAAGGCCGTGGAGACGCATAAAGGGCATATCGAGGAGACAGTCCTCCGGGGCTATCTGGAGGAGTACCGGAAACGGGGCGTGACCTTTATCCGGGACGGCGGCGATGATCTGGGAGTTTCTTCCTTTGTGAAGACCATCGCCCCGGAATACGGGATCGATTACCGGACACCGGCCTTTGCGATCCATAAGAATGGCTGTTATGGCTCCATTGTGGGAAAAGGCTTTGATACGGTGAAAGAGTACGAGAGTCTGGTGCTGGAAGCGAAAAAGCGGGGAGCCGATTTTATCAAGCTTATGGTTTCCGGCATTGTGGATTTTTCAAGATATGGAGTTATCACATCGACGCCGCTTACCCGGGAAGAGATGCGGGAGTTCTTTCATATCGCCCACGAGAAAGGTATGGCTGTTATGGTTCATGCCAACGGGGCAGAGACTGTGCGAAACGCCGCGGAATGTGGAGCGGACAGCATCGAACACGGAAGATATGTGGATGAGGAAGCCATAGAAGCCATGGCGGAATATCATACGATCTGGGTTCCCACGGTGGTGACGGTGCGGAATCTCCTGGGCTGCGGCCGTTTCCCGGATGAAATTGTGAAACGTCTCTATGAGGAAGACTGCCGGAATCTACGGTTGGGAAAAGAAAAAGGTGCGATCTTAGGTCTTGGAAGTGACGCGGGAGCCTATCTGGTGCCCCACGGAAAAGGAATTGAAGATGAATACAGAACCTTTCAAGAGATATTCGGGGCATCCGAAGAACTGGATAACTTCTTAAGAAAGGGAGAAGAGGAACTCAGAGAACGCTTTCAGCGTTCCTGAGCTTTTTCTCTACCGTCACATGGTCGAACTCAAACTGGCTGCTGAAATGGCCGTCATCACCGATGAAATCGGCGGTTTCTTCCGGCTTCATATTGAAGACTTCTCCGATGGTCAGTGCTTCATGGGGCTTGAAGGCAGCGTTTTTCATCTCTTCCAGGAAGACGCCGATGCCTTTGGCTTCGTTCAGCATGTTAGCAATGGAAGAGAGTCCGTCGGGATGATCCACCGGATAATCCCGGAAGGGAAGGGCTTTCTTGATGTTGATGATGGCATCAATCCGGAAACCGGCGATGCCCTTGTCCAGCCACCAGTTGATCATTTTATAGAGCTCCTGGCGAAGCTCCGGATTCTCCCAGTTGAGATCCGGCTGACCTTTGTGGAACACATGGAGATAATAGAGCTCATCGTAACCAGGAACCGGTTCCCATACGGGGCCGCCGAAATAGGAGCGCCAGTTGGTCGGAAGCTTTCCGTCGTGGCCTTTCTCGAAGTAGAAATATTTTCCATATTTTCCGTAGGGATCCCTGAGAGCTTTCTGGAACCACTCATGCTGGTCGGAACAGTGGTTGATAACCAGGTCCATGAGGATATACATGTTCCGTTTTTTTGTCTCAGCTAAGAGTTCGTCCATATCCTCCATAGTGCCGAACCGGGGATCGATGCCATAGTAATCGGAGATGTCGTAGCCCTGATCCTTCAGGGGAGAAGGATAGAACGGGGAAATCCAGATGATATCGATTCTCAGATCCTTTAAATAGTCCAGTTTTTCGATAATTCCGCGAATATCGCCGATACCGTCCCCATTGCTGTCATAGAAGCTCTTGGGGTAAATCTGATAAGCTACTTTATTGTGCCACCATTGTTTTTTCATAGTCAAAATGCTCTTTTTCTGAATGAAAGTATCCTTATCTTATCACGCCTGTCTTCATTTTTCTTCCATAATTTTTCCTGTCAGTTACGGAATATTGACTTCTCTTGAAATTTTAAACTTTCCCGATAGCTGGAAGGAGTCTTTCGTGTGAGGCGCTTAAAGCAGGAAATAAAGTGGCCCATGTTCTGAAAACCGCAGTCATAGCAGATATCCAGGATTTTATCATCCGTGTCACGAAGAGACTGACAGGCCTTTTCGATACGAAGGGAGTTGATGTATTCGGTCAGGGTTTTGCCCAGAGATCTTTTGAAAAAACGACAGAGATACTGGGGATCCATACCGGCCAGATCGGCAAGCTCATGAAGATAGATCCGGTGCGTGTAATTTTCATGGATGTAGCTTAAGAGCCTTTTGATTGTGAGAATCCGCTGAGAATCTCTTCCACTGCCTGATTCGGAAGAAAGGAAAAGCTCATGGGAGCTGAGAATGGCAATGGTTTCCAGGAGAACTGCCTTTGCATGCAGAAGGGAGACTGCAGAGGGGGCAGGAGCCCTTTTTAAAAGTGGCAGCAGAGAGTTTTTCAACTCCTGACCGGCAGGGGAAGCCAGGGGAATTCTGGAGGGAAAGAGAAGCTTCTGACCGAGAAGGGGGAGAAGCAGCTGCTGCTGGGTCAGGTCATAGGAGGAGAAAGAGAGCATATCCGGGCGGAAAAGCATAGCATATTCCAGGCAGTCAGCGGAAAGCTCCACGGAATGAAGCTGCTCCTGGTTGAGAAAATAAAAGGAGGGTTCTTCGGTGGTGACATCATGAGTATCTACTTCAACCGAATAACCGCTGCCCTCAATGTAGAGGATTTCCATCTCCTCATGCCAGTGATGCGAGACGCTGGTGATGGTGTAGATGGAATCATAAAAGGCACAGGGAAATTCCATATTGCCGTGTTTTCGTGGTTCTTTCAGAGTCTCTGGAGGTTGTTTCATAAAATAAGATTCTCCTTTTGCAAGTATGAATAATGGGTTATTGGGAGGATGGAATGCTGGAATCAGTATTCCAGAAGTCCCTGCCCGGTAGAATAAGGCAGGGACTTGAATCTTAGATGGGTGTGAGATTTTGATATGAAGCTTTAGGACTGGCCGTGGGCAACTACCGGGGTAGGACGACGCTGATCGAAGACTTCGGAAGCCTTGAACATGTTGTCGAGGACCGTGGTCTGACCAAGGCTGGATTTGTAGAGCTGATAGCCATCCAGATCGATACGGCCCTGGCGGACGTAGTGATCGCGGATCTGTACCCAGTAGGGCTGAGAGGCATCCACATTGCAGAAGAAGTTGTAGCCGGCACTCTTGAAATACTGGTACTTTTCGTTGCTGTCACTGTAGTCATGCCAGTCACCGATGTCGTTTCCGTGGGCGAAAATGATAGTATCCACAGCGCCGACGATGTTCTGAACATTGGCTACCCATTTTTCATTGTCGGTTTTCAGTTCGTCAACCGTCTTATCAGTCACGCTTAAGTGGCCCCAGGTATGGCTTGCAAATTCCCAGCCTTCCTCTTTGAGGGCATTGGCAATGACAGTGGCTTCCTGGATCTCTGTCTGACGGTTGAAATCCGGATGCTCTTCCAGCCATTTTGCCTGATCTTCCTGGAGATGTTCTTTTGTCTCATAATCGGAGTCGGTACGATAACCGAAGACTCCGTTGTAACCGGTGAGAGCGATAAGACCTCTGGCACCTTTGTAAGCGCCGTCGGGATGTTCCTTTAAGAAGGTATTGAGCCGGGGAACCACGTCGAAATCGCCGACTTCCTCGGTGCCGTCTGCAGTGACATAATGGCATTTCACATCGCCGTTCTCATCGAGGATCAGCTTGTCCGGATAACCGGCTTTCTGGTAGGAATGGTAGTAGCTTAAGTCATCCACGGAGAGAACGACCGCTTTTTTGTCTGGCGGAAGCATGAGGTTCTGGTTCGGTGCAAAGGTGACATTGCCGTTTTCATCGGTAGTCTCTGTCACGAGATCCCGGAGCCGTACGAAAACATAGCCGTTATCGTACATGGTCTGGGTGATCTTGTCAAACTCTTCTACAGTGGTCATCCAGGCGTTCATGCCATCTACCTGGCTCTGGCCGAGGACTGAGACATCGAAAGCCCGAGTTGTATCGTTGATCAGTGAATGGTAAAAAATATGAGGTACTGTGGTGACATCCACTGCCACGCAGGAAGCCTTTGTCGTCTCAAATTCCTGGATGGCTGCCATGATCTCGGTGTTTGATTCGTAGGAATCCACGCTCTTTAAAAGATCAATAGCTCCGTCATAGTCGTAACCGGCGGCCAGAAGCCGGGCTTCGGCAATCGGATCGGAAGTGCCTTCCGTCTCCGTTTCAGAACTGGTTTCGCTTTCTGTCTCGCCGGCAGAAGTGTTTTCTGTGTTTTTGGTGTCGGAGCTGGCTGTCAGGTTGTTGGCTTTCGGATTCTTTTTGGCATCACCGGAAGGTGACAGAAAATGCCACGCTGCGGAACTGGCGATAACCAGTACTACGACCAGGACTGCCAGGATGATGCCCTTCATCATCAGTACCTGATGCCGCCTTTTCTTCTGGCGCGCCCGTCGGCGCTCAGCCATACGTTCGTAATCGGATTCATTCATGATTTATATCCCCCTTTAAGATGAATGTGGTCTGCCGGAGCTTTCATACTCCGACAGAAAATCCCATTACTTTCAGTATACTGACATTTCATAATCTTGTCCAGAAAATACAGCACAATAATTTTCGAAAAGAAGAGGGTTAAAGTTGCATTTTGCCGGAATATTCATGGTGAATCCGTCTGAGGGGCAGCAAAGCGCGACTTTTACAGTCAGAGGACATAGGTCGTGGTGTTGATGATACAGGGGGCAGGGGCGTTGATTTCGGGCATTTCGTCATTTTTGCCGAAGATGTTTCCAAGAATGAAACCGGCCAGGTTTTCTGCCTTGGAGGCTAGGGAAGGTCCGATGGAGACATAGTCTTCGGCTACGGAGATGACAGCGCTTTTCTGCTCTTCGGTACAGCTGATGTTGACGCAGTCGGAGAAGTGCAGGAGAGAATGGATTTCCTCCGGAGTGATCGACGGATCCAGTTCGACACTGACGCAGTCCGTACAGGAAATTCCATCCGGGGAGAGGGATAGAAGATTCCGGTCAATGGTGACGGAGATGCGGTCAGTGAGGATCTGGCCCCGTAGGACTTTCAACTCTTTGTAGACCGGATCAGTGGCCAGAAAAGCAGCCTCCTGGTCGGCGGAAAGCAGCACAGTGCCGTCGATATGGGGATTTTTCAATCGGGAAATCAGCGGTGTGGAAGCCTGATTCAGCGAAAGGTTTCCGTTGATATAAAAGCTGGGGCCGTATTTCTGAAGGAAGGCATCGTTTAGCACGGCATCGTCCTCCACATAAGTACCATTGTCCGGCAGAATTGCCAGATCGGCAGTGTCCGGGTTTTCCAGAAGCTCCAGAACAGTCTCCAGATCCTTGTCATGGAGTACAACCTTCTGAGCGGAAAAACGAACCTGCTTTTCGGCCAGGGCAGGAAGATCCAGCTGGGAATCCAGAAGAACCAGAAGCTTCGGCGTGTAGTAGAGACTTCCTTCTTTTGCGGTGCGATGGAAATACCGGTTGGGAAGAAAGACCGATTTTGTCAGGATGGCCTTATCCGGATAAGCAATGAGTTTTCCGTTGATCTCCACATTTCCTAGGGAGGAAGAGAGACTTTCCGGGCAGTAGATCGTGCCATTTACCACAATTTTCAGATAGGAGGAAAGGGAAGAGGCCGCATCAGGAGAGATGGAGAGCTTTCCGTTCACGATAAGGATCGTGGGTCTGGCGGGCAGAGTACCTGCTTTAATCTCATAGGAACCGTTATAAGTGGAAAAGGCAGGCGCTTCCTCCTGCTCCCAGTCAATGACGGTGGCAGAGTTTACGTTGACGGAATAGCGCCCGAGAAGCAGCCGACTCCTGGCGTTGCTCAGAAGGACGCCGGTATTGATGGAGACAGAGGCATAGGATGAGAGTGTTTCTTCTGTTACTTTTCTGGCGTCGCAGACGGCGCAGTTGACGCTGAGTTCCTGTTTTTCCATAGTTTAATCCTCCAATTCTTTCTTTAAATGCTGGCGGGCAGAGAAGAGCTTGGCCCGGACCGCCCCGGGTGAGAGGGAAAAAAGCTTCCCAAGCTCTGTGGAATTATAGCCTTCAATATAGCGCAGAACAAAGAGTACACGTTCATCTTCAGGCAGATGGCGGAGCAGATCCTGGCTCAGGAGAGAATCATACTCGGAAGGAAGCTCGTCACCGGCCGTTTCCGGCAGCTCTTCCATCACTGCTTCATAGGCGGCATGCCGGGTCCGGTCGATAAAGAGATTTTTTACGACCTGATAAAGCCAGGCCCGGCGCTGGGGCGGTGTCATGGTCTGAAGCATTGCTTCATTGTTGATGGCTTTCCAGAAAGCCTCCTGCACCAGATCCTCAGCGGTGGATCGATCCTGAGTCATGGTGGTACACCAGCGGATCAGTTCGTCCCGGAGATCCCGGTAAAGCTCTTCAAGCATGTGACAAAATATCCTTTCTATAGATAGAACTGATTTCCGGAGCTGTTCTGTCCCGGATCGGAGTAGAATAGATTCCGGGAAGCAGAGAGCATGTCGGCCTCACATTTCTTGAAGTAGACTTCATAACGAGAGGTGCGGAAAAATGTTCTGAGCTGTGTTGCAATTGATTTAAGATCTGTTTTCATAATAAGCCTTCAAAAAGTTCTTTTACAGGATTGTTTTTGGAGAAAAGGTACCGTTTCTTCATCTGTTTTCACTTATATAACGGATGGAAAACGGAAAGTGTTGGAACTTTTTGAAAAAACTTCTGAAAATTTTTTAGAACACAAAAAAACTGCCGCATGGTTACTCCATACGGCAGTCTTTGAAAAGCGTTTATTCGTTGTCTTTGAGACGGTCAAAGACCATTGCATAGCCATCGTTTCCGTAATTCAGAGAACGGTTTACCCGGCTGATGGTAGCGGTGGATGCGCCGGTTTTCTCGGCAATCTCCAGATAGGTTTTTCCATCCTGGAGCATTTTTGCTACCTCAAATCTCTGTGAAAGTGAGAGCAGCTCGTTGATCGTGCATACATCTCCAAAAAAAAGATAGCACTCTTCACGGTCCTTCAGACTCAGCACAGCATCAAATAAAGCGTCTACTTCCTTGGTTCTTACGTTTTTGCTCATGTTACCCCTTTTATCTCCTTTGCCACGGTTTTCCGTTGAAATACGGCAAAACCGCTTTCTATTTTCACATTTTAACACATTAAACGACTAATGTAAAGTCGAGGTTTCCAGCTTACTTCCGGTTAATGTATTTCTGGTACTCCTTCACGGAGCGGTTGACGATGAGTTCCTCTGGAAAATCCAGTTCTTCCAGAAGGATCTGGACGAATTTATGATTGCCCACATCTTCCTGGGTGTGGGCGTCGCTTCCTAATATAATAGGTGAGCCGTATTTCATGCAGTATTCCAGCATCTCAATATCATTGGGAAGCGGATTCTGGCGGGCTCCCAGCGGATGGAGGGAATTGTTGTTCAGCTCGAGGAGTACCCCCTGCTCCTTGGCGGAACGCACAACGGCCTCGTAATCCAGCGGAAAACGGCTGTCATCCGGGTGTCCCAGGATGTTTACATAGGGATTTTCCATCGCTTTGATGGCTGCCCGGGTATTTCCGTCTTTTCCGGCGTTTTTCTGCATGCAGGGCGTATGCATGCTGGCGATGACCACATCCATCTGCTGCAGCAGATATTCGTCCATGTCGATCCTGCCGTCCGTGTCCATAATGTTGACTTCAGCTCCGTGGCGGATCTCGATGCCATACATGGTCCTTGGAAGAATCCGCATGTTCATGAAATAATATTCATGGCAGGTTCCCGGCATGGCCATGGCGTGCTCGGTGATCCCTAGGAGCTCCAGCCCTTTGTCCGCCGCGGCGCGGGCCATCTCATGAAGCGTGCTGTAGGCGTGGCCGCTGGCAATCGTGTGGGTGTGTGAATCCAAAATGTCTTTCATATTTTGTACCTTCTCTTTTTGTTCTCTAAGGTCATTATAGACAAAAAGGGAGAAAAAGTAAAGCCTTCCCTCTGTGACTATTTCCGGTTTTCTGTGTATTTGACCGTTACCAGTTTTTCATAGGGGACCCGCTCTTTCAGTTCACCGGCGTCGGTGAGGATATTCTGGAGAAGCTCGAAGCTTTCTTTTTCAAAATTCAGATCGGTCTTCCAGGTGTCCTGTTCGGCGTAACGGCGGACAATGCGGGTGATGACGTCAAGATCGGTCTCCTTAAACTGAGGCTGGATGGTTTTGGCGATATCCTCCGGCGTGTGGGAGCTGACATATTCCATGCCTTTTTTCAGGGCATTGACGAAGTTCTGAACGGTTTTTTCATTTTCTTTGAGATAACTGCCGCGGGCACAGTAGGCGGTGTAGGGGACATAGCCGGATTCCACGCCGAGGGAGTCCACCACATAGCCTTTTCCTTCTTTTTCCAGGGAGGTGGCCCCGGGCTCAAACTCCACCGTGAAATCTCCGGTTCCGCCGGAAAAAGCAGCGGCCGTGGAGCCAAAGTCGATGCTCTGGTCGATGGAAAGATCTGCGGCCGGGTCGAGCCCTTTCTGCTTCAGGATATACTCAAACACCATCTCCGGCATGCCGCCTGACTGCCAGGGCTCCATGTAAATAAAAATTTGCATCGCCGGTTTCACTCACTTCGATGCGATCGATAAGAAGAGCCAGATCTTTCCGGGTGAGAGAGCGGTTTTCGATGAGCTGCTCCAGAAGCGTCAACGGGTCTTTGAAAGGAAGCGGTTTCGTGGAAAGGGAGGCTTCTGTTTCACGGAGTTCCTTTTCCAGAGCCAGGATTTTTTCGGAGCGTTCTTTTTGGAGAATAGCGTAGGCTTCCTGAATCAGGACTTCGTTTTCGGGGGCGAGGGAAAGGTCTCTTATTTTCTGATTCAGAAGAAGCTGTAATTGCTTTTTATGGTCGTTGAGGGCCTGGCGGGCCTTTTCTGTAGAAAGGGAACCGCCATTTCCGTAAGAGGTAAGTTTTATGGGATCTTTTGTGAGAGTTTCCCGGCAGTGGCGAAGGAAGGTCAGAACATCCGTTATCAGAGCTTCTTCCTCGATGAGATGGGCTTTGGGGCAGTAGCGTTTTCCTTTGGAATTATAAGTGGAGCAGATATAATAGTTCCGTTCTCCCGAGGAGGTTTTTCGATGGATGGGCGTGAGCCGATGGCCGCAGTCCTGACAGAAGAGGAGATTCGCGAAAGGGCGGGAGGGGGAAGCGCCGCGATAAGCGGTTCTGGAGCGATTGGCTTTTTCTCTTTGGACCCGGGTAAAATCGGCGGGATCAATGATAGCCGGGTGGTGGTCAGGGAAAAAATGCTGCTCGTCTTTTGGCACGCGTTTATCCTTTCCGTGAACCGTGGAGCGGGAGCGTTTTTTCAGGCGGAGAACTCCCGTGTAAAAATCATTGTCGAGGATTTCCTTTACCATGCCATCGGACCAGCGGTAGGCAACGGAGCGCCCGGAGAGTTTTCCAAGCTTGATTTCCCGTTCGTGGAGCGCCTGGGAAGGCGTGGGCACGCTATGGTCTGTGAGAAAAAGGGCAATCCTCCGATAGCCCAGGCCGGAGAGGTAAAGGCGGTAGATTTCACGGATGATCTCTGCCTCTTTGGGGATAATTTCCAGAATTTTTTTGTCATCGGGACTGCGCTGATAGCCGAAGGGAGGCCGCGTGAGGAGCGTTCCTTCTTTTTGCCGGGCGCTGATGGCACGTTTGATCTTTTTGCTTGTGTCTTTTACATATCGTTCATTAAACCAGGTCTTGATCCCGATCATGTCGTCGCTGGAATCCATGGAATCGTAATTGTCATCGATGACGATCAGGTGTTTGCCGCGCTCCTGAAATTCATCGAGCAGCAGAAGAACCTTTGCGTTATGCCGGCCAAGGCGCGAAAAATCTTTGACATACACGGTATCGATGCCGTTGTCGAGATCAGTCATCAGCTGCTGAAAGCCCGGCCGGTCAAAAATATAGCCGGAAAAGCCGTCATCCTCATACCACCGGTTGATGACTGCGCCATGTGTCTCGGCGTACTGGCGTATAATCAGCTTCTGATTTTCGATGGAAACATAATTTCTCTTATCATCGTCTCTGGAGAGACGGACATAGCCTGCATTCATGGAGAATCCTTTCCAGAAGGGAATTATTAAATTGTATGCGGATGCCATTCCGCCTGATTGCGGAAAAGTATGAAATTTGATATGATTTTAAAAGATATGGACATTTAGGGGTATTCTGCGCTGGGATCCCGGTGCTTTTCAAGCAGGGCCCGGATACGGTCGCAAAGATCAGCACCTGAATCCCCTTCCAGAAACGCGACAACCCGAAAGCCCTGATCCGCATATTTCTTGCGTTCCTTTTCAAATTCATCCTCAGAAGAAAAATCATTGCGCCAGAGATAATGGGTTTGCTTACGCAAAAACAACACATCTTTTCTGTTACGTTTTCTGGAACTATCCTATGAAAAACAGGCGGTTTTGGTGCCTGTCCGAATCATTATTTTGGAGGTGTCTATGAAGAAATTATCAGATTTATCAATAGGACCTGACGGGGTAATATGGATTGTTTTTATCCTGTTTACCATACTTTCCATCATTTTGCTTTCCGGCCACGGAAGCTGGCTCATTTCCGGATATAATACAGCCTCAAAAGAAGAAAAAGCAAAATATAATGAAAAGAAATTATGCAGAACCATGGGGATCGGAATGGCGGTTATTGCCGTTCTCATACTGGTTATGGGGATGTTTGAGGATGTTCTGCCTGCATTTTTCGTCTATATTGCGGTGGGGATTATTTTGGCGGATGTTGCGGTGATTATCATCGTGGGAAATACGATATGCGGAAAGTAATGAATGAAAAGAGTATAGTTTACTGCGAGATAAAAAGAGAATGTTAAAACTCTTTGACAAGCATGCTCTGTACAACGGACTTGGAAGTCTGATTCCGATTCAGACCGGCGCTACAAATGATTGGCCGGTAATTTTTGTGCTGGACAGCAGAAACCGCATACTCACCGGGGGAGAATATAGTTTTGACTGCAGCCTGATCAGCAATCTGGCTTATCTGGCACTGATTCTCTTTTTTCTTTTCTTATTGCACAAAAAGGCAGTTCTCTGGAAAAATCTGGGGTTTTTCTTGATCTGTGAGGTAGAGGATACAGGTAGAATTTGGGTAGGTATAGAAAAGGATTGAATGGAAAGGAACTCTGAATCAAATATTTGGATATTCATTCGGAATAGAAGATTTATAGATGAAAGAGATTATTTGGCAGGCGTCGCGGCTCCTGCATCTCTTTTAACCCATAGGGTGCGTGGTTGCAACGAAATTTACCACCTCAAATAATCTCTTTACTATCTTATACATAGTATAACCCAACTATGCTTTTTTGTAAATAATCTCCTTATTATGCAAGTAGTTATTCAGCCTCTTTTCAGTTATTTTCCAACTGGTAATTACAGAATTTTTATAATCCTTATTATCATCAGAAGTTATGATTTTAAGAGCCAAAAGAGAACTTTTTTCGTCATTTTGGATTTTTTTAACAACCAAACCAGTATTGGGATGCTTGTCCCTAAAAATATAATCCGGATCATCTAATATTTCTCTTACATAATGCATCGTGTCTATGTATGCTTCTGGATGCCTTTCACGAATATGCATCATTTGTTCTTCTGTAATAATTACCTCGTCGGCTATGTGATTATTGGAAATGCAATCATAAATATTCCAGTCCAGAGTTCCGAGGCTGTGAATTACAACATTTTTCTCATTAGCGATAACGCCATCTCCTATACGAACCTGATTATACTTCATATTGGTTCTCCTTTCTGCCAATAACTTTTCTTGGTTTGTGATTGCGCCCCTTTTGCACAATCAGTTTACATCATTATCATAACATAGATACTTAACTATGTACAAGTAGTGTAAGCGCAAAATAATTCGACGGATTGCATACCCTCACATTCAATTTCATAATAAGAAGCAGGAAATGCTAGTTAAGAGAAATGGTGGTCGATAGAAATTGGCCACCATAAATTTTACGGATTATTTGTTTTGTTTAGCTAGTGCAGCCTCCAATTCTGCAATACGAGAAGCTTGGTGATCAACGGTTTGAGTCAACTGTGAATTGGCTTCTTCCAGATAACGAAGTTTATTGTTCTTTAAGGCTTCCCAGTAGGCGGCATCAGCGCGTGACTGCGCACACTGGCGGGCAACTGCGTCAGAGTTGAGCTGATATAAGGAGTTCATTGATAATTGAACCGAAAAATTGTTCGTTATGATCTGGCAACTAAGCTGCTTGAAATGGATATATATGTTGTGAAATTAGAATAGCGAATGGCAGGAGAAAAGTCAAGAATTTTTTGAGGATGGCATTTTTTATCTAGAAATCGTATAATTGAGGAAGATGATGCGGAAGATAATATGGAAGATAACGGAGAAGTTTACATGGGGGATTGAGAATGAATACATTTGATGATATTGTTTTAAGTTATGATCTTCAATTGAATCAATTTAAAGAAGAACTTGCTTTTGACCAGGAACTTCTGCCGGCTGAAATGGAATACAAATCTGTAACCGAGCGTGAGTATAATCATGATAGTTTTGCATTCTATACAGGTGATGATCTATTGGCGCGGAATCATTTTTTTATGCAGATGCGAAAACTGGCAGAACTGCCCAGGTCATCTGATTATCAGGAGGAGAGATTATTTCTGCTCAAGATCGCTTGCGAGGATTTGGAGAAATATGTATTTGCGTTGAGCATGCGTCGAATCTCCGAACCGCAGATCTGCTCGTATGGACCTAGAATGGCAACTTTGATTTTGGCATACGGTGGTGCAGAATCTTTGTATGCTCTAATTAAAGAAAAACATGCGGAGACCATTCGGGATTATGATGGTGAATATGCGGATAATGTTAGCGATGACGGTTTCTTTGATTTCTATCAGATATATGAACAGTATGGTGATTATGCTCTCTTTATTTTGCAGGATGTAGATACCGCTTTAAAATATTACGAGTTGGCAGCGTTGGATTGGTATTATTTTGAGGGTGAAGTTGAGTGGGATATAAGTTCTGCAAAAAAGGAGGCAATACTTCGAAGAGGACAAGAGTTTCGTCGGATGAGTCAGTTAGTACGGAATCCGGGGGAGAGTGTTAGTCTGTGGCGGAGAATGGTTGTCTGGGACGGAGAGGAAGCTTATAAAGAGAGTTTTATTGAATATATACATAATCTTAATGCGAAAGATCACAGTGGGATTTATCAATGCGCGACGGCTTTTTTTCATAATGTGAGTGGAATGATAGATGCCGGTGCAGCGAGGGATGATCTGCGCGTTGCAGTACTTTTGGCGCATGTTGTGCGGGATATTTCGTTGTATTCGACGATGGTCATGATTGCGCCAATGGTAAATAAAATACAACTGAGTGCGAAAACGAAGCACGATATGTTTGAATGTTTATGTGCAAACCAAAGCAAAACGCTTGTTGCCATCCGGAAATATCTGGTAAATGTGGGAGAATGCGAGGAGAGTTTCGATGTTTGCTTTCGCCTTTTGACCATTAAGGAATGTGTGCAGCGTATTGCGCGATTCTTGCGGGTGAATCCGACAGAAGAGACGGAACTGGCGTATTATACAAGTTTGCAGACGTTTTCCTATATGTTGCCTTTTAAGGCCGAAAAGGGGATGGAAGGAAAGCTTTCTGTTATGAACATTGCGTATATGAACGATCCGAACGAGGGACGGACGTTGCAGAAATCCTTATTTGCAGGTGAGATTCCGTTTGAAGGTGATATTAGGCACCGAAAAGATGCACGATATCCATATGTTTTTATAAAGTGTTTTACGCCACAAATCGATTTCCTTCCCATGTGGGAAATGTATGGTGATTATGCGAGAGGTTGCTGCCTGGTATTAGACTGGAGCCGGATCAGGACGCAGAAGATGGAAGTCCCGTTGTATCACGTATGTTATCTCAGCAGTGATGTTGAGGATTTTCATGTGGAGCAGCAGTTTAACGCGAATTTAACATCATATAAGGAAATGGAAGAGGAATTGCATGAACTAGCCGCTCTTTGTGATTTGCTTTATCGCAAGAATGACGCGGCGTGCTTGGAAGCGATGCACAGCATCCTGAATGAAATTCTTTATCTGTTTAAGGATTCCAGCTATGCGTATGAGAAGGAAGTGCGTATATGCTATCAGTATCCGGGGGTGGATGAGGCATTTCGGCATACGTCGGGTGAATTTTGCAAATTATATGTGGCAACGGATTTCCCGGTTGCAATTAAGGAAGTGATTCTTGGACCGAAGTTTTTGAACCGTTCGGAAGTGATGCCGTATTTGCAGGAACAGATTGATCGAATGAGTGAAATGTGTAAGATGCAGGTGACACAGATTACGTTGTCGGATATTGAGTACTTGTAAAATTCGAAACAGACGAGAAGGGTACGGGAGATATGAAGATACTAATGATTGGAAACGGCTTTGACCTAGAACACGGTCTGCCTACAAAATACACGGATTTTTTGGATTATATCATTACTTTTCGGGGATATTATGCAAGGGTCTATCAGGGACAGGTTAAGCCACGATGCTATGCTGATAAAGGCGACTATTTTGAAAAGTTATTTTCCGATAAGAAGAATCACTATAAAGTAGAGGCGTTGCAGGCGATGACGAAGGATAATCTGTGGATCGATTATTTTATTAAGGTCAGAGAGCAGCATCTAAAGAATAAGGAGAACTGGATCGATTTCGAAAGTGAGATATCGAGAATTGTTCAGGATCTTGATGAATTTCAAAAGATTGCAGGCAGTTCTTCCCGGACAGAAGAGTACTATCATTACAAAGAGAAACTAAGAGAGATTCTTGAACAGGAAGATCTGACTCCGGAAGCTATCCCAAAAACGATTGATAAACTTATGCTGGAGTTGAATAAGTTGATCTGTGCATTGGAGATTTATCTGGATGATTATGTTGGCGGGAAGGAGATTATACTGTACAATCCGGATATTGCGCAGATCCATCCGGATAATGTGATTTCGTTTAACTATACGGATACATTTCGGAAAGTATATGGCGAGTATGATACGAATACCCTGCCGTCATTTGTTCATGGTATGGCTACTGATCATACAGATCGATTTCGGGTTCGACTTAGAAAAAAAGGCGATAAAAATGCCAATCGGGTTGAACGAACCATTGAGAAGAACAATATGGTCCTTGGTATTGATGAATATTTGCCGGAGGATCGTAGAGCTGCAGAGATTGATTTTATTGAATTCAAGAAGTTTTATCAGCGGATTTATAAAGGAACAGGCAATGAATACAAGAAGTGGCTGCTGGCAAATGAACCGAAAATGTTATATATATTCGGACATTCTTTGGATGTTACGGACGGGGATCTCTTGCGGGAATTCCTCGAGCGGGATGATGTTAAGACGGTAGTCTTTTATCTGGATAATAAGCAGCGCCGACAGCTGATCACGAATCTGGTAAAGATACTTGGAGAGGATGCGGTCATTGAGAAGACATATGGGAATAACCCAAGTATTGTTTTTCAGAAACAAAGTCCGGCAGAGAAGATTGAAAACAGCAAGTTTGATCTGCTTCGCGACATCGGCAGAGTGCGGCGTCTGTGTGAGATGCCGGAAGCATCGGCAAGAGTGCTTTTGGACAAAATCGATACGAAGATCAACGATCGGGATCTGGAGTATTTCGGAACGCAGGTGGAAGTGATCGATCTGTTCGATGCGTTGCAGAGAATCGGTCTGGGTGAGCGATACAAGGATGATTTGTACCATATTGCGGTTTCTTTGGTGGAAGAGGTTGGCTGTGAACCGAAGCAATTTAACGAGGAAGATTGGAGCTGCGGTGAATACGATGGCTCGTTTGGACCGGATGCAGATACGGCAGCGTTTATTAAAGAAATTAATTCATTTACCTGGATTTATCAAAATGCGCACGAACAAGAGCATACAGATGAGGAAGATGATATATTTTCAAAATATGAGTATCTTTTTCATAGTGATGGAGAGGTTCGGGAACCGATATTTAAAAGAGTATGGGAAGATTTTAGAAAGGCATGTTCCGAGGGGGCATATAGCCAAAAGAAATTGTGGGATTTCATGCGTTCGATTGTTTTAGGACCTGCGCAAAATATTGCGTATGGAATGATTCGTAAATTCCGTCAGGAAACGGATGATCCGATCGAGATTGCACAGCTCACAGAGCTGATGTATGAGATGGAGGCGAACGAGTACATGGAGTCTGTGGCGGAAAATTTACATAACAAATTGAATTAGGAAAAACAGGAACCGCCCCAGGTGAAGACATGGAGCGGTTCGGTGCTACATATTATTTGTTTTGCTTAGCAAGTGCAGCTTCCAATTCAGCAATCCGAGAAGCTTGTTGATTGATCTGCGAGGCCTGTTGGTCAATTTGAGAGGCCTGTTGGTCAATTTGAGAAGCTTGCTGATCAATGGTTTGCGTCAACTGTGAATTGGCTTCTTCCAGATAGCGAAGCTTATTGTTTTTTATGTTTTCCCAATAGGCGGCATCAGCGCGTGACTGTGCGCACTGGCGGGCTACTGCGTCTGAGTTGAGCTGATATAAGGAGTTCGCAGCTTTTTGCATTGTTTCATTATTTTTTGTGATCATACGCAAATCCTCCCATGTCTTTGTTTTGAAAAGTTTTGCCCAACGGTCAATTCCATAGTGCAGGTCCTCTTCTGTGGCAAGGTCGATGCGGCTTAGATCAATCACATGAATCGAAAACTTTTCACTGTACAGAGTTTTCGTTTTCACATTGAGAAGCTGATACAGAGCATTGAATTCCGGCATCTCTTAGCGTAAAATTGTATGCTACCTTTCCTTTAGTATATATCATAAGGATTTATTTTCACACCCCCAAAAAGCAAAAATAAATCAGAATGATTTAAAATATTTAATTGTATTATCCATTGATAATTGAACCGGAAAATGGTTTGTTATGATCTGGCAACCGAGTTGCTTGAAATGGATAGATGTGTTGTGAACTCAGAATAGAGAATGGCAGGAAAAAAGTTAAGAATTTTGAATTGAACATGCGTTCGTGTTATGCTATAATACGTTTTGTATAACTGAAAAGAAAGTAGGATGTGGATTTCCGATTATTAAGATGCCCTCTAGTATTACGAAAGAGGGTTATGCCCTATGAACACAATGGAAGTGCTTACTCTATTGCTAGTAGTTTTTGCGGCACTGTCTTACATAGATAATCATAATAAAAAGAAATAGCATCCCAGACCGTCCAAAGTTGAGGATGCTATTCTTTGTAGTTTAACTTTACTGAGGGCAAATCGGATAACACATCCGATAACCTTTCTGAGTAAATTATACATGAGGGTGCTTGATTTTTCAAGTGCCCTTTTCGATACAATTAGCAAAACAAAATTGCTTGGAAAATATTGGTGTTTCAATAGTTGAATTTGACCAATCATAACCTTGATATTGCATCTTAACTTAAAGTAAGTTATAATACAAAAAAAGAGTTATAAATGGAGGCGATAGAGTGGAATACCTTAAGCGGGTTTTAGGAATTGAAGTGCTGTATGAAAATAAAACTTTAGAGCATTTGCCAAACTTCATCAGTACAAGGTACGATTCACAGAAAGTATCTCTGAGTGGTCATAAAGCCGTTTTTTTGTACCCTAAAACCGAATTGGAACAGGTGGAAACATTAAAAAAGCATCTGGAACGTGTGAAAAAGGTTGCAGATCGCCCTGTGGTTTTAGTACTGGCACAAATCACTGCACGGCAGAAAGAGTATTTACTTCGAGAAAAGATAGCATTTATTGTGGATGGAAAGCAAATTTATCTGCCCTTTATGGCGGCATATTTGCAGGAACGTTGTGATGCAGAAAAGAGCGACAGAGAAGAAATCTTGCCATCAGCTCAGATGCTGTTGCTTTATTTTATTTATGAGGGAGCAAAGGAACTGTCCACAAGTCAAGCTGCAAAAGATTTGGATTTGACACCAACATCTATTTCCAGGGCGTCCAAACAACTTGAAGAAATGGGAACGCTGCAATCGAGAAAAATCGGAGTACAGAAGATACTGTTTTCAGAAAACTCCCCCAAAGAGTTGTTTTATAAAGCAGAGAAAGTTCTGCTCAATCCTGTGAAAAGGACTGTCTACGTTCCATGCGAGGAAGTAAAGAATGAATTGTTGGAGAGCGGATATTCCGCATTGGCGGAGTATTCGATGCTCAATGCGCCTGGTGTTTGGTGCTACGCTTCAGAAAGAATATCTCAGTGGAATGACTGTATGACAAAGGATTTACAGGACTCAAATTCACAGGTGGCTGTTGAAATGTGGAGATATGACCCACGAAAATTATCGAAGAAAAAAATGGTCGATGAACTTTCTCTGGCATTATCGCTCAGGGAAGATGCAGATGAACGGGTAGAAGAAGCAGTAGAAGAAATGTTAAATGATCTGTGGAGGAAGATAGATGGTAACAGGGATTGAAAGCTTTAAGGAATGGTTCAAGGGTAACGAAAGCCAGTATGCAATTATCGGTGGAACTGCGTGTGACATCTTGATGACGGAAGAAGGCTTAGACTTCCGTGCAACAAAAGACATTGATCTTGTTCTAATTATTGAAGCCGTGGATGTGGCTTTTGGAAGAAAATTCTGGGACTATGTAAAACAGGCTGGATATGAACATTGTAATAAAAGCTCTGGTGTGCCGCAGTTTTATCGCTTCAGTCACCCGACCTCAAACCGTTATCCAGCAATGATCGAATGAAAAATGAAACGGTTGATGTTAAACAGTTGAGGCTTGTGGGACGAACGAAAGAACAGATTCTTCAGGAAATAGGAGAATTATATGCTATACAATAATCAGTGAGTTGTCTAATAATTAAAATAAGTACGAATAAGCCGCATGGGGATTCAGGTGAAGACATGGGGCGGCATCAGCGCGTGACTGTGCGCACTGGCGGGCTACTGCGTCTGAGTTGAGCTGATATAAGGAGTTCGCAGCTTTTTGCATTGTTTCATTATTTTTTGTGATCATACGCAAATCCTCCCATGTCTTTGTTTTGAAAAGTTTTGCCCAACGGTCAATTCCATAGTGCCGATCCTCTTCTGTGCCAAAAAGCAAAATAAATCAGAACAGCGAATGATGGGTGAAAAGTCAAGAATTTTTTTGAACATGAGGGACAAGCCGAATAGCAGAAATCACAGATATGTGCGAGTCTAAATTGTATTTTTAAAATGAATCCGCTATACTATAAACAGTATAGCGGATTTTGTGTTTGGAGAGAGTGTATATGGTCCAGGAATTTGATTTCAATATGATGAAGATAAGTGAAATTATTAAGCGTGTTACACAGATTTGTCGTAGCCTTCATGTAGTACGCCTGGATTTATTTGGATCTTTTGCGACTGGAACCGCAACAAGTCGTAGCGATGTTGATTTTGTTGTTTACGGAGAAGTGGATCATGAGGCGTTAGAAGAAGCTGTGGAGAAAATTGATACACTTAGGAAGATTGATTTCTTTTATTATGATGAAATAGAAAATAGGTATTTGCTGGAGGATATTAAGAAGTATGGAAAACAAATTTATTAATCGATATCATTCTTTTTGTCATAGTTTAGCGAATCTGAAGAAAAGCACCGTGGCGGATCCTCAGGCAGATTTTGTGTTAGAAGGTACAGTATGAGGATGATTACGATCAGATTCTTTGCTACGGTATTTCGTTTTTTAAAAAACGTTGCATGGTAAAGAAAAAGTGATTCGTAGCAAATCTTAACTTGAATTCTGTATTATAACTTAAAATGAGTTAAAATACAGAAAAAGAATTATAAAATAATGTTAAACTCCAAGGCTGACAAGAGTGGCCTTTAACTCCTTTGCCATGCGGATAATGACAGTGCAGAGGAAAACGATGCAATGCTGCAGATCATTCTCATCAAAGCAAAGCGGAAAAGATAGAAAATAAGGCATTGGCAGATGGAGTGAAACATTTCAAGGAGACGAAAGGTGGGAGAAAACTTATGTGTGAGGCAGTAGAAAAGTATGCACAGGAAGTTGCTGAAGAAAGAGAGAAAAAGGCGGAAAAGAGAGGAGAAAAAAGAGGAGAAAAAAGAGGAGAAAAACGCGGCATTTCAAGAGGAGAGATACTTAAAATAATAAAGATTACAGTAAAAAAAGTACAAAAAGGCTATACGATGGAGGCCGTGGCAGAAGACTTGGAAGAAAGCGTGGATACGCTGCGCCCGATATATGAAGCGGTAGAAAAAGCAGCACCGGACTATGATGCAGAGAAGATATATGAGAGCCTCGATAAATAGAAGATGATCTTCATGGCAGGGATTCGTATCACTGTTTAAAACAAAATTGTATTTTTAATATTAATCCGTTATACTATATGCAAAGTATAACGGATTTTTATTAATCAATAAAACCAATAACATTTCATTCGTGAAATCGTATAGGATAAATCAGGAGATAATTATGTTAACAATCGTTTATGGAGAGGTTGATGGGGCAATCAATGACCCAGACACCTATTTTAATCATACCTATTCTCAAAAATGGTTTGAGGATCCTTTTGTTAAGGAGATGATCCGGGCGGTAGACAAGTCGGAGGTATTGTCATCCCATGCAATTGAAAGTCCTGTTCTTGGAATTATTCCGACATCGAAATTGTCTGGTGGGGTAAAGGCACTTATCCTTGTTTATAAAAAGCCGGAGTTGTTAATAGATTGTACTGCATGCGGTGAAAATTGTGCCGAATGGCTTCTTAAAATTGCGGAAAACCAGAATACTTTGATCAATTTGAATTATTTTATGGATTTTCCGGAACCATTTGAACTTAAGATACAAAATACCGGGGCTGTTTGTCACGATTCCAAAGAGTTGTATCGTAATTCTATTCATTTTGTGAGGTGATCAGATCATATGATAGGAAAACACAGAGTTCAAATTGGAGATAATACGATCAGATATGACTTTGTATTATCACGCAATATTACCATTATACGTGGAGACAGCGGAACTGGAAAATCCAAGTGACTATACAGAGAGCACAAAATACCTGAGCTGGGAAAGGTATTTTACGCATGTACTGGAAGAACATACGAAGGGGACAGAACTGGAATATCACAAGAAAAAATTAAACAAACAGTATCTTTATGCCAGAGCGATGAAAATATTATCAAAGTTTTTACTGGACAGTAATATTAATTTTGACAGGTGCATGGTATAGGAAAAAAGGATGAGATAAAACCAGCGTCTAGGCCCGACACATAAAGAAAGGAGAACGAAAACGATGAAAGCATTAAAAAAACAACAAATTGCGGTCATTTTGGTACTGTCTGTCATACTCAGCACATTTGCAGCTGTTACACCTGTAAGTGCGGCGACGCTGTCTGCACAGCAGTATCTGGAAAAGATGGGTATAGCGGTGCGAAACTTAAAATCATATGATTTTACGCAGACAACCGATCAGAAGATGACAATGGAAGGGCAGATCATTCAAAATAAGACGGTGGTAAAGCAAAGCGTATACAACAGTCCTCTGAAGGTAAAAAGCGTAACAGATACAACCACAGTACTTGCAGGAATGAGTTCTAAGAACCAGGCGGTTGCCTATCTGACAAAAGATGCGGATGGATTGCTGTGGGAGTACATTTCTTCCAATGGTTCCGGATATCAGAAAACAGGGATTTTAAACTATACCAATCAGATCAAAGGTATGGATATTTCCATATATTCGGATGCAAAAATTGTGAAAAAGAAAATAAAAGTCAACCGGATCAATACCGTTCAGATTTCGGCGCATGTAAAGGGCTCCGATGTGGTGAAATTTTTGGACCAGATGGGAATGAGCAAAGAGATCAATGCGGCAGCAGCTGTGGATTACAATACGTTGCCGGCAATCAAAGTGACCTGTTGGATCGATAAAAAAACCTGTCGTCCAGTCAGAACCACGGCGGATATGAAAGCGTTTATGAACGGGTATATGTCGGCGCTGTATCAGAAGCTGGGACAGGATCTGAAACTTGTTTATTCGCAGGCAAAAACAACGGTAACCTATAAAAATTTTAATAAGGCTGCAACATTTACCATACCGAAGGAATGCAGATAAAGATACCACATTTTCAAAGATGACAACAACAGTTACTACGGATACAAATAAAACAGTATATACGGCAAAGGTTCCGAAAGACGCTACATCTGCACGGTAAGTATTCGGTTGGAACATACACCTATCAAAAAATAAATGTTTCTGAGAAGAGAAATAGCTGTTTGCGAAAACGGCTATTCTTTTTTTATCTAAAATGGCATATTTCTTGTCAGAAGCAATTGAAATTATAATTCAAATATGATAGGATAAAGTAGGCTGTCTAGTGTAGAAAAGACACATAAGGCAGAGTTGGTGATATATGTAATGTCAGAGAATGATAGTTACTACATATAAAATTATAAAACTACGGAGGAAGAAACATGAAGAACAAAGATTATTTAACAGTAAGACAGGAAGAATTAATGAATTTTCTGTGGAAGGTCAATGAGCCGTTGACTGCCAACGAGATGGCAGAGCGCCTGGCAGAAGACGGATGGAACAATGTTACATTGTTTAAGACCGTTCAGTCTCTGACAACGGATGGCTATCTGGAGGTTGTAGGACTTGAGAAAACCGTCAAGACTTATGCACGTAAACTCGCTCCGTCTATGTCAAAAGACGATTATTATGCATCTGTATTGATTAAGCGTGGAATTGACAGCAGTTCTATTGCGAACATTACAGCTGCTCTGATCGGAGCAAAAGATAAGCAGGCAAAAGAAAAAAATGCAGAGGTTATTGCAAAGTTAGAGGAGATTATTGATACCCTGAAAAATGATGAGGAATAAGAATGCAAATAACGATATTTTCGGTTTGGATGACGTTCGTTTGGTGTAGCATTTTTATTGTACTGTGCTACATTCTCAGAAAACGATCGGTTCTGCTGAATTTATCCAGTATGACAGGAATCATCATTTTATATTTGTTTTGTCTGATCAGGCTTGCCGTCCCGGTGGAATTGCCATGGACGAAAGTGGTATCCGGAGGCAGCCTGTATAATTTCCTGTATCAGATATTCGGGTGTGAAATAACCTGTGTGGCAGGGCACGAAATCTATGTCTATCATATATTTGTGGTGGCATGGGGAGTGGTCATGGCAGTTCTTTTGACGCGGTATCTGATACAGTATCACAGAGTTGTGTCGTATTTTTCAGAGATGGAAAAAACGGAAGATACAGAATTAAATAATATTTTAGATGAAATTTGTACGGATAAAGAAAAGCGGAACATTAAGATCGTACAGACAGCAGCGGTAGAAGTACCGTGTTGTATGGGGATTTTTGAGAAACGGATATTGATCCCGGACAAAAAATATTCGCGTGAAGAATTGCATTATATTATTCTACATGAATATACACATTTGGATAATAAGGATATACTGACGATACAGATGATCAACATTCTGTGTATCGTGTTCTGGTGGAACCCGTTTGTGTATATTTTAAAAGGAGATATGTATCAGAGTATTGAGATCCGTTGTGACCAGACGGTTACAAAGAAACTCAAATCGGCAGAGTGGGGTAACTATCTGGCGGTGATATTAAAAGAGTATAAGGCAAGTGTGCAGGAAAAAGAATTTCGAAAACCTGCAGGAGCCATGCCGTTGTTTGAAGATCATTCGGATCATCTGATCGAACGATTTCGTCTGGTCGCGGAGGGAAAGCAAAGTAGTTCGCGTATTGGAAGAATTCTCGTTCCGGTGATTGCGGTTGCACTGCTGGTGCTTTCGTATTCACTTATCCTTCAGCCGAGGTATGAGGAACCAGAGAATTCGTATGATCTGCCAAATGATAGTTGTAAAGAAATAAATGGGCAGAATTCATATCTGTATGAAATAGATGGAAAGTATTATCTTCATTATGAAAGGGGAGATGTCCCAATTGATAAGAAGAGTATGGAGCTTTTTAAAAAGGCGGGTTTAAAATTTGAAGGAGGAAACTAGCATGAAAAAGAAGTTTTTAATTGCTGTAGCGATTTGTGCATCATTATTTGTTGTTGCGTCTACTGTAAGTGTAAGTGCGGCAGAAGTTGAACCAGAAGTACAGGTTCAGAGTGAAAAGAGCAATATAGGTGTTGCACCATGTGCGGATGAGATCGTGATGAAATTCCGCATTATCAATGGGAAAAAGTTACAGTATCGACGTTGGAACCAGACCAGAGGATACTGGGTGGATAAGAAATGGATTGATATGAATTAACCAAAGAATTTGCCGGTGCAGCTGCACCGGCATTTTTTTATAAATTATTCTTTCGCAAATTATAATTCTTCCGGCAGTTCCCACGCCTGTGCCTGTTGTTCATATTCCGAAGCACGGGAGAGAAGATCCCCGGCAGAGCATGGATCACAGAGCTCATTTTCTGCCAGCGTGCGGTAACATTCCGCCAGTTGAAGCAATGCTTTTTTCCCTGAAATTTCAATATCCAGAACAGGCTGTGTCTCAAATGCAGCATTATAAAACCACAGAGAAGCTTCCTGGGGATTCTGCCGTTTTCGGTAGTATTGTCCGATCTCATAACAGATTTCGGAGCAGGAAGAACCGCACATATCTTTCAGACAGATCGAAAAGAAATCATCCACAGAATTTTGGATACGCGCAGCGTGCGCCAGAATACACGCGGATTCTGCATCAGCGTGCGCTTCATAGTGTATCGAAAAATAATCTGCAGCGCGCAGAAAATCTTCCGCATCCCCACATTTATAAAGTTCTCTTGCATACATGCGCGTGATTTTTTCCGAGAGGACACGATTTTCACGAAATGCTTTTTCAAACATGGCAAAATCCCGTTTGGCATGCATGACATGTGGGCGGTGCAGAATATCAATATCACTGTCATAGATAATGGGATCGGTGCGGATCGTTTCGTGAACCGGATCAACCCATGAAAACGTGCGCAGGCGTTTAAAAAGTTTTGGTCGTGGTTCTTTCTTACAGTTCTGCACGGTGTTGAAATCCGGTGGGGTGATATAGTTCATCTGAACAATTTCAATTTCCGGAAGAAGAGCACCTTTTAACCGGAGAAAACGTCTTTGATTTTCCAGATCAAGGTATTCGTCCGCATCCGGACAGTAGATGTAATCCATGGTTGCAAGCGAAAACGCATAATTTCTTGCGGCGGAGAAATCATCACACCAGGTAAAATCATAGATCCGGCTGGTGTATTGTGCGGCGATTTCTTTGGTGCGATCTGTGGAGCCGGTATCAACGATGATGATTTCGTCCATCATGGAAGCAACGGAATCCAGGCATCTTGCCAGAACCGGTTCTTCATTTTTGACAATCATACATAAACTTATTGTGATCATAATAACAGATGGTCCTTCCGAAGTTTTTTCTTTTATATTACACTATCCTGCAACGGTTTTACATAGAAATAAAGAAATATACTTGTATCTTTTTTGAACCATGGCTATAATAAAATTTATGTGGTGTGAAATTATAAAACAAATTTTGGCAGATATGCGCCAGCCGCTTCAATATGTGCCATGGGCACTGATTATTGTGGTACTTGGGCTGGTTGTAACAATCGTGCTTTCTGAAAAAAAAGATGGGAAAAAAGCATCCGTCCGGTTTTTTCGTATACTTTTTGCGATTTATATACTTGTGGTGATACAGATTACTTTTTTTTCCAGAGAACCCGGTTCCAGAAACGGGTGCATGAATCTGGAACTGTTTTCCACGTGGGGATACAGCGTGGTTACCCATGCATTTTTTATCGAAAATATTCTTATGACAGTGCCTTTCGGAATTCTGGCACCGCTTTGTTTCCACCGGCTGCGGCCGATGTGGAAATGTGTTGTACTCGGAGGTGTCTGTTCGGTTCTGACGGAACTGAGCCAGTACGTGACGAAACGCGGGTATTGTGAAGTGGATGATATGCTGACCAACACCATAGGTGTTTTATGTGGTTGCATTTTGTTATGGCTGATTGAACTGATAATAAAACAAAGGAGAAAGAAATGAAGTATGATTATCTGGTGGTAGGAGCGGGATTATATGGCTCCGTATTTGCTCACGAGGCAGCAGCAAGTGGGAAAAGGGTCCTGGTTGTCGATAAACGTCCGAATATTGCCGGAAATGTTTATACGGAGGACATTGAGGGAATCCATGTGCACAAGTATGGTGCACATATTTTCCATACCAACAATAAAAAGGTGTGGGATTACATTACAAAATTTGCGGAATTTAACCGCTTTACGAATTCACCGGTAGCAAATTACAAAGGGGAACTATACTCGCTTCCGTTTAATATGTACACCTTTAATAAGATGTGGGGTGTGGTGACACCGGAGGAAGCAGCGGTGAAAATTGAGGAGCAGAAAAAAGCCGCAGGCATTACAGAACCGAAAAATCTCGAGGAACAGGCGATCAGTCTTGTGGGAACCGATATTTACGAGAAACTGATCAAAGGATATACACAGAAACAGTGGGGGCGTAAGTGTACGGATCTGCCTGCTTTTATTATCAAGCGCCTTCCGGTGCGCCTGACGTTTGATAACAATTATTTTAATGCGCTGTATCAGGGAATTCCGATGGGCGGTTACACAAAGATGGTTGAGCATCTGCTGGAGGGAATCGAAGTCCGGCTTGGGATTGATTATCTGGAGCAGAAAGAGGAACTGAAGGCTCTGGCTGAGAAAACGGTATATACGGGAGCGATAGATGCGTATTTTGATTATTCGCTCGGCGCGTTGGAATATCGTTCCGTGCGGTTTGAAACAGAACTTCTGGATACTCCGAATTTCCAGGGAAATGCAGCAGTCAATTATACGGATGCCCAGACGCCGTGGACACGTATCATTGAACACAAATGGTTTGAATTCGGCAAGGATGATGAGGGACATGATTTACCGAAGACTGTAATTTCGAGGGAGTACAGTTCGGAGTGGAAACCGGGGGATGAACCGTACTATCCGGTAAACGATGAAAAGAACGGAGCTCTTTATCAGAAATATAAAGAACTTGCGGAAAAGGAAAAAAATGTAATTTTCGGGGGAAGACTCGGAGAGTATAAGTATTATGATATGGACGCTGTGATCGCTTCTGCACTGGAAATGTGCGAAAAAGAACTGGGATAGGCTTCTAGAAAGATACAAAAAAGAGCATTCGCTGTATGGTTACAGCTGGAATGCTCTTTTTGTTATACATATTTGTCCAGCATCATTCCGGAATAGATGGATGTGATGTATGGGGTTGCAAAGTTGTGACCGGGATTTTTATAGGCCACGACTATCTTGTTGACATAGTTCATCGGATTGATGGAGATATTTTCCGCTTCTTTTCCGATGGAATCCCGAAATTGGGATAAAGTTTCAAATGTATTCTGATCACGTTCCGGAACAACTGCTTCACGGAGCGCTTCTTTATCAATAGAGATGGAGCCGTTCTCGTTCGTGACCAGACCGATGTCCTGTAAAGAACTCCGGCTCGAACCGGATATGGAAAGAATCTCTGTCTGAAGTTTGTTTCCGGCACTGGCATTGGTGTCTGCATACACGGCTGCGGTGGAGAGTATGGAATTATAGGCATCCACCAGAGACTGGATATTGTCCGCAATTGCATCCGTATCTGTTTTAAATCCAATGTTTACTTTCTCACTATCGGTTGGCTGATGTAAGGTCAGTTCAAATACCTGATTGATGGAAAATGTGTTGGTCAGGGAAGAGTGGCTTGTGCCATTCAGTGTAAAGGCGGAACTCTGTGCAGGGGAAGTGATGCGGTCAATTCCCAGCTGATCCATGATTTCCGTGGAACCTGTGCTGGCATCCGGTGCAATGGAAAAAAGTTCGGTTTCGTTATCTGCCAGACCGGTCTGTATGGAAGTCAGTTTCAGCGCACTCGAACCGTTTCCATCGGACAGTATTTCGGCGGTAATTCCGAGACTAGAGGAGTTGACAAGCCTGGCCAGCTTGTCCAGCACATCCAGATTGGTTTCGTCGGAATTGATATTATATTGAAATTCATATGCAGCACCAGACGTATTCAGATCAAAAGAATATGCGCCGGGACGCATCGACAGTGTATTGTCTTTTAAAAAACGTCCCTGATTGATCTGGGGTGTGGCAAGCCGCTGCACTTCAATGTCAAAGTTATTGGTTTTACTTTCTTCACTTCCGTCGCCGATATAGGTCACACTGACTTTTTCGTCATCGGAAGACATGGCAACTTTCTTCTTAAAAGAATCCTCAAATGAACCGTACTGGTCGGAAAGAGATGCCACAACGTTCTGAATGGAGCGCGCGTTTTCCTTGATGTCTATGGCATATTTTTTCGCATCGGTGAGATTCGGAATTTTATAAAGAGGCGAATCTTTATTTATTTTGACAATTTTATTATAAACTTTGCGCAGTTCACTTTTCTTGTGTGAATCATAACGTGAAACCGTTTTCTGGGCATACGTCGAGATATAATAAGCGTAGGCATTATCAATCTTTGCCATTGAGATTCCCCTCCTTTCTTCCGTGAATTGAGGATTGAGAGCAGGACAGTAACAGACCTGTTCTCCTGTGAGGTGCATATCCTTTGCACCCAAAAAGATTCTACTTGAATAGTATATCGGCATCATACTGCATTTTCCATACCCTTGTATATGGTAAAATTTTACTAAAAATTCACAATTTGGCGTAAAAGCTGCAAAAAACCATAAAAACCATTGTAAAAGATGTTGACGGACATGGAAAATCATGATATAGTATGAAAGCTTGGAAGTAGGTCTTTTTTTTATGCCTTTTTTTAGGCGGGACAAAACACGAAAATTAATAACGGAGGTGGAAGTTGTGCGTACAAAGATTACATTAGCCTGCACAGAATGTCAGCGTCGTAATTACAACATGACAAAGGACAAGAAGACTCATCCGGACAGAATGGAAACCAAGAAGTACTGTAGATTCTGCAAGACTCATACAGTTCATAAGGAAACCAAATAGTCCGTACAGAGCAAAGGAGTTATGAAATGGGACAGACAGAAAACGTTGAAAAGGCTCCAAAGACAAGCTGGTTTGACGGTGTAAAGGCAGAGTTCAAAAAGATCATCTGGCCGGAACAGAAATCAGTTGTCAGACAGACCATTGCAGTGATTGTTACATCCGTTGTAGTCGGTCTTATTATTGCACTGCTGGATTGGGCAATTCAGCACGGTGTGAATTTCCTTGTTGGTTTGAAATTTTAACGGAGGCATAGTGATTTATGGCAGAGGCGAACTGGTATGTAGTTCATACCTATTCAGGTTATGAGAACAAAGTCAAAGCGAATATTGACAAGACAATTGAGAACAGACATCTGGAAGACCAGATTTTGGAGGTCCGTGTTCCTCTTGAGGAAGTGACGGAAGTTAAAAACGGAGTGAAAAAACAGGTTTCCAAGAAAATGTTCCCGGGCTATGTGCTGATTCATATGATTATGAATGACGATACATGGTATGTTGTCCGCAATACCCGCGGTGTGACAGGGTTCGTTGGACCGGGAAGCAAACCGGTGCCACTCACAGATGCTGAAATGAGACCGCTCGGAATCAAAGCTGAAAACGTTGTGGTGGATTTCGCGGAAGGCGACATGATCGTTGTTATCGGCGGTGTCTGGAAAGATACCTGCGGTGTGATTACAGCGATGAACCATAACAAACAGACGGTTACGATCAATGTGGATCTGTTCGGTCGCGAAACACCGGTAGAAGTAAGTTTCGCAGATGTAAAGAAGATGAATTAAGGAGGCAATTCCAATGGCAAAGAAAGTTGAAGGATACATTAAGCTGCAGATTCCTGCTGGAAAGGCAACACCTGCTCCTCCAGTCGGACCGGCACTTGGACAGCACGGTGTAAACATCGTTGAGTTTACAAAGCAGTTTAATGCAAAGACAGCCGATCAGGGCGACTTAATTATCCCTGTAGTTATTACAGTATATGCAGACAGAAGCTTTAGCTTTATTACTAAAACTCCTCCTGCACCAGTACTGATCAAGAAAGCCTGCAAGATCAAGTCTGGTTCCGGTGAACCAAACAAGACAAAGGTTGCAAAGATTACAAAGGCACAGGTTCAGGAAATCGCTGAGCTGAAGATGCCTGACTTAAACGCTGCAAATATCGAAGCTGCCATGAGCATGATCGCTGGTACAGCAAGATCTATGGGTGTTGAAGTAGTAGACTAATCTAAGTTTAAGAAGAAATGTGGGAGGGTAATTGATTTCCCACCCGATATTACCACCAGGAGGTTTATATTTCATGAAAAGAGGAAAGAAATATCAGGACGCTGTAAAGGCATACGATAGAAGTGCTCAGTACGATGTTGCTGAAGCGATCGACCTCGTAAAGAAGAATGCCACAGCGAAATTTGATGAGACAATCGAACTTCATCTTAGAACGGGCTGTGATGGACGCCACGCAGAGCAGCAGATCCGTGGTGCGGTTGTACTGCCACACGGAACAGGTAAGACCGTTAAGGTATTGGTTTTCGCAAAGGGAACCAAGGTAGACGAGGCACAGGCAGCAGGAGCTGACTTCGTTGGAGGAGAGGAATTGATTCCGAAGATCCAGAACGAGGGATGGTTAGACTTCGATGTTGTAGTTGCTACACCGGATATGATGGGTGTTGTTGGACGTCTTGGACGTGTCCTTGGACCGAAGGGCTTAATGCCAAACCCGAAAGCTGGTACAGTTACCATGGATGTTACCAAAGCTGTTAATGACATCAAAGCCGGTAAGATTGAGTATCGTTTGGACAAGACAAATATTATCCACGTGCCAGTTGGAAAAGCTTCATTTACAAGTGAGCAGTTGAACGACAACTTCCAGTCTCTTATGGGCGCAATCAACAAGGCTAAGCCTTCAAGCTTAAAGGGTCAGTACATTAAGAGTGCTGTATTAACTTCTACAATGGGACCTGGCGTAAAGCTTAACGTTGTAAAGATTGCTCAGTAATAGAAAAATCAGAAGTCGGGAACCGGAAACGGTTCCTGATGAAATGATGAAATGTATGATCAGACTTACACAAGCAAAATGCGGAAAACACTTGACATCCGCATAAGAACATATTATAATAGCAAAGCATATTGCCGAAGACAGTAAGGTGCTATCGCATATTGCGACAGCGTAAAGGGAAATCCACCTACCGAGGGAATTTTTGATGATAATCGTCATAAAGAATGATACCCCTCTGCTGTAAGGCAGAGGGTTTTTATTATACCTCACGCTATATGCAAGAAATAAAATAAGGAGGTAAATGAATCGTGGCAAAGGTAGAATTAAAGCAGCCGATCGTTCAGGAGATTTCTGAAACAATTAAGGACGCACAGTCACTTGTAGTAGTTGACTACCGTGGACTTACAGTTGCTGAGGATACACAGCTTCGTAAAAATTTAAGAGAAGCTGGCGTAACTTACAAAGTATACAAAAATACTTTAGTAAACCGCGCAATCGAGGGAACAGAGTTCGAGAGCTTAAAGGATCTGTTAGAGGGTCCATCCGCAATTGCAATCAGCAAGAGCGAGGCAACCACACCGGCAAGCATTATCTGCAAGTTTGCTAAGACAAACGATAAGCTTGAGGTTAAGGGTGGTGTTGTAGAAGGAGCCTTCTACGATGCTAAGGGTGTTGAGGTTCTGTCCACAATCCCGTCCAGAGAAGAACTTCTTGCAAAGTTCCTGGGAAGCATCCAGTCTCCGATCACCAATTTTGCTCGTGTTATCAAGCAGATCGCAGAGAAGCAGGAAGCATAATCTGGTTTATGATTGGAATTTGGCAGCTGCGTAAAACAGCTGCATGAGATGATTCAAAATGGATCATCATTCGTAAAAGCCGTAAGGCATAGTTAATAATTCTTATATTAGGAGGAAAATTATCATGACAGCAGCAGAGATTATCGAAGCTATTAAGGGTATGAGCGTTTTAGAGTTAAATGACCTTGTAAAGGCATGTGAGGAAGAGTTTGGCGTATCTGCAGCAGCAGGTGTTGTTGTAGCAGCAGCAGGCGCTGGCGCAGCAGCTGAGGAAGAGAAGACTGAGTTCGACGTAGAGCTGACTGAGGTTCCAGCAGCTTCTAAGATCAAGGTTATCAAGGTTGTTCGTGAAGTAACCGGTCTGGGTCTGAAGGAAGCTAAGGAATTAGTTGAGGCAGCTCCGAAGGTAGTTAAGGAAGCAGCAGCTAAGGCTGACGCTGAAGAGCTGAAGAAGAAGTTAGAGGAAGTTGGAGCAAAGGTTACCTTAAAGTAATTTGTGCTTAACATTAGGTTCTGGAATCCTTGAAAAAAAGGGTTTCAGAACCTTTTTTTGTTTATCTGACTGATATTTGATAGATATTAGTTTCAAAAGAGCAGGCAATTGACTTTAGAAAGACAGCTGCACATGTAAAGTGCAATAAAAAAAGACCGGTTTTCCGGTCTGATAAAAGATAAGGTCAGATAAAATTAAATAAAATCGGGGCGACAAGACTTGAACTTGCGGCCTCATGAACCCCATTCATGCGCGCTACCAAACTGCGCTACGCCCCGACGCTCACAAGTAAAAACAATTATATCAAATAAGCAGAAGTTTGTAAAGAAAAAAGTTAAAAAAATCAAGAAAACGGCAAAAAAATAGTTGACAGTCTGCCTATGCTATGCTATAGTGATATGTGCACTATCATGGACAAAATCGCTTTCTATGCTTTCCGTATAGAAGACAATGGTGTCTGCCAATAGACATTGAGGCAGCATGCCGCGCAGATATGGATCGGATAGAGGCACAAAATATATTTATCAGGGGTGAGCAAACATGGAAAAAAACAGAATTCGACCAGTCAAATCCGGCAGAACCTTCCGTATGAGTTATTCCAAGTCCAACGAAGTTCTTGAAATTCCGAATCTGATTGCGATCCAGAAGGATTCTTACCAGTGGTTCCTTGGCGATGGACTTAAAGAGGTATTTGATGATATCTCCCCTATCGTAGATTTCAGCGGCAATCTGGAGTTGCGTTTTGGCAAATTCCGTCTGTGCCCGGATGAAATTAAGCACACAATCGAGGAATGCAAGGAACGTGATGCAACATATTCCGCACCACTTAAGGTTGAGGTCAGACTTCATAATAAGGAAACTGATACCATTAAAGAACATGAGATTTATATTGGTGATCTTCCGTTGATGACGGATACAGGCTCCTTTGTAATCAATGGAGCAGAGCGTGTTATCGTTAGCCAGCTGGTACGTTCACCTGGTATTTATTTTACTATCGACCATGATAAGACCGGAAAAGAGCTGTACTCTTCTCAGGTCATCCCGAATCGTGGAGCATGGCTTGAGTATGAGACAGACTCAAATGATATTTTCTATGTAAGAGTCGATCGTACACGTAAGATACCGGTAACTGTTCTGATCCGTGCATTAGGATGGGGCAGCAATGAGCAGATTTTAGAGATCTTTGGCGAGGAGCCAAAGCTTCTTGCAACACTTGAGAAGGATGTCAGCAATGATTACAAGAGCGGTCTTCTTGAATTATATAAGAAGATTCGTCCAGGCGAGCCGCTTTCTACCGACAGTGCTTCCAGCTTGCTGCAGGGTATGTTCTTTGATGTAAGAAGATATGATCTGGCACGTGTAGGCCGTTATAAATACAATAAGAAGCTTCATTTCCGCAATCGTCTGAATGGACATATTTTAGCAGATGATGTAGTAGATGTTTCTACAGGCGAGATTATTGCTGAGGCAGGTACGACCTGTAATCGCGCAATCGCAACAAAGATTCAGAACTCAGGTGTTCCGTACGTATATGTTGATGCAGAAGGACGCCGTGTAAAGGTTCTGTCTAACCTCATGGTAGATGCTTCTGAGTATCTTAACCTGACAGAGGAAGAGCTTGAAGCTGCTGGAATCAATGAGCTTGTTTATTATCCAGTACTGACTCAGATCTTAGAGAAGGGTCTTGAGGGTGATGAGCTGATGGCAGAGCTTCGTGCAAATAATGCAGAGCTGATTCCGAAGCACATCATGAAGGAAGATATCTTAGGTTCTATTAACTACTGCTTAAACTTAGAGTATGGCATAGGACAGGATGATGATATCGACCACTTAGGAAATCGTCGTATTCGTGCTGTAGGTGAGCTGCTTCAGAACCAGTATCGTATTGGTATGTCCCGTATGGAGCGTGTTGTAAGAGAGCGTATGTCTACAAACGATCCGTCTGATCTGACACCACAGAGCTTAATTAACATTAAGCCTGTTACTGCTGCTGTTAAGGAGTTCTTCGGAAGTTCCCAGCTGTCTCAGTTCATGGATCAGAATAACCCGCTTGCAGAGTTAACTCATAAGAGACGTCTGTCTGCGTTAGGACCTGGTGGTCTGTCAAGAGACCGTGCCGGATTCGAGGTTCGAGATGTTCACTATACTCATTATGGACGTATGTGCCCAATTGAGACTCCTGAAGGTCCTAATATCGGTTTGATTAACTCACTTGCAACATATGCAAGAGTAAATAAATATGGATTTATCGAGGCACCGTATCGTATCGTTGATAAGAGTGATGCCCAAAATCCGCGTGTAACTGACGAGGTTCGCTACTTCACAGCTGATGAAGAGGATGATTTCGTAGTAGCACAGGCAAATGAGCCGTTAGATTCAGAAGGCCATTTCATGAATAAGATGGTTTCAGGTCGTTTCCGTGAGGAGACTTCTGAGTTTGAGCAGAAAAATATCGACTTGATGGACGTTTCTCCACGAATGGTATTCTCTGTCGCAACTTCCATGATTCCATTCCTGCAGAACGATGATGCGAACCGTGCACTTATGGGTTCCAACATGCAGCGTCAGGCAGTTCCGTTAATGTTAACAGAGGCTCCGGTAGTTGGTACCGGTATGGAAGATAAGGCAGCATACGATTCAGGTGTTTGCGTAGTAGCAAAGCACGCAGGTGTTGTTGAGCGTTCCTCCTCTAAGTTAATTATCGTTAAGTGTGATGATGGTACAAGAGATGAGTATCGTCTGACAAAATTCTCAAGAAGCAACCAGAGCAACTGCTACAACCAGAGACCAATCGTTTTCAAGGATGAGCGTGTTGAGGCTGGACAGGTTCTTGCAGATGGTCCGTCCACAAAGAATGGTGAGATTGCACTTGGAAAGAACCCGTTAATCGGATTTATGACCTGGGAAGGTTATAACTACGAGGATGCTGTCCTTTTAAGTGAGCGTCTTGTTCAGGAGGATGTATATACCTCCATTCATATTGAAGAATATGCAGCAGAGTCCCGTGATACAAAGCTCGGACCGGAAGAGATCACAAGAGATGTTCCTGGTGTCGGCG
>ERZ824488.32-NODE-32-length-164552-cov-12.144288_pt1 | contig 164552 bp, 180 predicted proteins | sample MGYA00519936_ERZ824488 | MGnify/ENA primary metagenome ERZ824488 (study PRJEB31778, sample SAMEA3449153) | human gut metagenome | biome: human gut; feature: human-associated habitat; material: faeces | place: United Kingdom | collected 2010/2012 ...
CTTACCCGACAAGGAATTTCGCTACCTTAGGACCGTTATAGTTACGGCCGCCGTTCACCGGGGCTTCGGTCGAATGCTTTGGATTGCTCCGGACATCCTTCCTTAACCTTCCGGCACTGGGCAGGTGTCAGCACCTATACGTCAGATTTCTCTTTAGCAGGCACCTGTGTTTGTGGTAAACAGTCGCTTGGGCCTCTTCTCTGCGACCGCCTCATGCTCCGTCTGTGCAGACTTCACAACAGCGGCTACCCTTATCCCGAAGTTACGGGTACATTTTGCCGAGTTCCTTAACGAGGGTTCTCCCGCGCACCTTAGGATTCTCTCCCCGCATACCTGTGTCGGTTTACGGTACGGGCGGTAATTCTCTAACTAGAAGCTTTTCTCGACAGTGTGGGGTCAGCAGCTTCAGTTCCGTTTCCGGAACCTCCACATCACGCCTCAGACTCACAGGTTGCGGATTTGCCTACAACCCATCCTACACGCTTGTACAGGAACAACCAATCTCCTGCCTGCCTGCCCTCCTGTGTCACTCCATCGCTCAAACAATCATTACCGGTACTGGAATATCTGCCAGTTGTCCATCTCCTACGCTCTATGCCTCGGATTAGGTCCCGACTTACCCTGGGACGACGATCGTTGCCCAGGAATCCTTATGCTTTCGGTGGAATGGATTCTCACCATTCTTTTCGCTACTCATACCAACATTCTCACTTCTGTGAAGTCCACCGTTCCTTACAGAACGACTTCAGCCCTCACAGAACGCTCCCCTACCCCACGACTTACGTCGTAGCCACAGCTTCGGTTTCGTACTTTAGCCCCGGTAATCTTCGGCGCAGGGTCTCTCGACCAGTGAGCTATTACGCACTCTTTAAATGGTGGCTGCTTCTAAGCCAACATCCTGGTTGTTTTAGAGACCCCACATCCTTTTCCACTTAGTACGACATTGGGGACCTTAGCTGGTGGTCTGGGCTGTTTCCCTTTTGACCACGGATCTTATCACTCGTAGTCTGACTCCCAAGCTCTACAGTATAACCATTCGGAGTTTGACAGGGTTCGGTAACCTTTATGGCCCCTAGCCCGATCAGTGCTCTACCGCCTATACTTACTACTTGAGGCTAGCCCTAAAGCTATTTCGGGGAGAACCAGCTATCTCCGCGTTCGATTGGAATTTCACCTCTACCCACATCTCATCCTAAAGCTTTTCAACGCTCACAGGTTCGGTCCTCCACGCAATTTTACCTGCGCTTCAACCTGGACATGGGTAGATCACTGCGGTTTCGGGTCTACGTACACTAACTATTCGCCCTCTTAAGACTCGCTTTCGCTTCGGCTCCGTGTCTTCCACTTAACCTCGCTAGTGCACGTAACTCGTTGGTTCATTCTTCAATAGGCACGCCGTCGCTTTCGCTCCGACTGCTTGTAGACATACGGTTTCAGGTTCTCTTTCACTCCCCTCCCGGGGTTCTTTTCACCTTTCCCTCACGGTACTATGCGCTATCGGTCGCCATTCAGTGTTTAGGGTTGGAGGGTGGTCCCCCCGGCTTCCCACAAGATTCCTCGTGCCTCGTGGTACTCTGGATACTGCTCATCTCTCTGGCCTTTAACCTACGTGGCTTTTACACTGTGTTGCCTACCTTTCCAGGTAGTTCGGATAGACCATTAAGACTAAATGCAGTCCTCAACCCCGAAGAGCCGTAGCTCCCCGGTTTGCCCTCTGCCCTCTTCGCTCGCCGCTACTGTGGGCATCTCGTTTGATTTCTCTTCCTCCGGGTACTTAGATGTTTCAGTTCCCCGGGTTCCCTTCCTTTCGGATACCTGCCCATGACGGCAGGTGGGTTTCCCCATTCGGACATCTACGGATCAATACTTGCTTGCAGTTCCCCGTAGCTTTTCGCAGCTTACCGCGTCCTTCATCGGCTGATGGCGCCTAGGCATCCGCCGTATGCCCTTAGTAGCTTGACTTTTTCAGCTTACTAAGAACTTTGCGTTCCTAGATCTCGTTAACTCATTCTCTTTGCTTTCGCATTGATTAGAGGTGCCTTGTCATCTCATCAATAACAAGGACTTTTTATTCTTCTGTTTGAAGTTTTCAAGGTACAATATTTGGTGGGCCTAAGTGGACTTGAACCACTGACCTCACGCTTATCAGGCGTGCGCTCTAACCAGCTGAGCTATAGGCCCGAAAGTTGGTGGAGACGAGGAGAATCGAACTCCTGACCCCCTGCTTGCAAGGCAGGTGCTCTCCCAGCTGAGCTACGCCCCCAATAGGCTTCGCGCGCATTTGCGTCGGAAACAAGTAAGATTTTACAGGAAAGCGACGCATTTGTCAAGCATTTTTTATTTGGTAATCAGCTCAACCAGCTTCAAAGTCATCAGGCAGGATTTTTCCACGGCAGCCATCGGCATAAACTCGCAGTTGGAGTGGAAGTTGAGTGCGCCGGTGAAATAGTTCGGCGTCGGAATGCCTTTGGTGGAAATAAAGGAACCGTCGGTGCCGCCGCGCATAGCGATATCCTTCGGCTCGATATCCAGCTCCTTCATCGCCTCGAAAATGTACTCCACGCATTTTTTGTTGTCATCAGTCAGCGCATCGGCAATATTGCCGTAAACGTCGGTGATGTTCAGCTCAATGCCGGCCTTCGGATTCTTAGCCTGTACATATTCCACAGCATGACGGATAAACTCCTTGCGTGCTTCATACATTTTTTTGTTATGGTCACGGATTTTGATATCCAGAGTTGCTTCCGCAGCGTTGGATTTAATAGCCTGTACCCAGATAAAGCCTTCGGTGCCCTCGGTGTGCTCCGGAGTCTGCATTCTGTCGAAGCAGTTGATGATATCTACGGCAACCAGCGCCGGGTTAACCAGAGTGTTCTTGGCGGACATCGGATGTGCGGTTACGCCCTTGATTTTGATGTGTGCGCTGCCTGCGTTAAAGGTTTGGTATACAACCTCGCCCAACTCGCAGCAATCAATGGTATATGCAAATTCAACCGGGAACTTGCTGAAATCCATCTTCTTGGAACCGCAAAGGCCAACCTCTTCATCCGGAACAAAGGCTACATAAATTTCGCCGTGCGGACGGTTTTCCTTAATAATAGTTTCCAGTGCTACCATCAGGTTGGCAACGGCAGCCTTATTATCTGCGCCCAGTACGGAGGTACCGTCGGTGGTGATAAGGTCGCTGCCAATATATTTGTTCAGCTCGGGATGCTCGCTTACCTTAATATAAATTTGCTTTTCAGCGTTCAGCAGCACATCACCGCCCTGATAATTCTTTACAATCTGCGGATGTACCTCTGGAGAAAGGTTTACATCAACAGTATCCATGTGTGCAACCCAGCCCACATTCGGCACGGGAGCGTGGCCGGCAGGCAGGTTAGCCGGCAGACGACCGGTCAGCACGCAGAATTCGCTGATTTCCAGGTCCACCAGACCAAGCTCAGCCAAATCCTCCTTCAGCAGCTTTGCCATATCCCATTGGCCGGGAGTACTGGGAACAACAGCACAGCCCTCCTTACTTTGGGATGTTACGGCAGCGTAACGTAAAAAGCGTTCAGTCAAACGTTCTTGCAAAGACATTTTCAAAGACCTTCTTTCATAAATACATATAACACCCTTCCGTCTGCTCGCTATGCTCGCAGCCACCTCCCATTAGAGGGGAGGCAAGGTGAATTAACTATAGGACAAGAGAAGAGCTTGCATGATGTCACCCCTCTCCGCCTCGACAAGCTCGGCACCTCTCCCCAAGGAGAGGCTATCTTCATTATATCATCTCTATATCATCTCTGAAATAATATTACAGCGAAAATAAAGCAGATGGGCCCTATCATCTCACCAAGCCAAGACGAGCGAGAAGGGTTGCAGATGCGAAGGGAAGTTGACGACGGCGTACTTCTAGTACGTCGAGGAAACTTTCCAAAGCAGATGCGCCCTTATCGTTCGTCTTCAAACACTACATTCTACGCGGGTACACATAGTCCGCCTGTAAGCCCAACGGTATATCCATAAACCAGAAAGCATACAGCATGATAGTCAAAGTAACCAGCAGCGTAATAGTATACGGCAGCATCAGGGAGCTCAGCGTACCGATACCGGCGCTCTTCACGTACTTTTGGCAGTAGAGGATAATCAGCGGGTAGAATGCGAACATCGGAGTTACAACGTTAACCGCAGAGTCACTTACGCGGAAGGCAACCTGAGTCAGCTCCGGCGCAATACCTACAGCCATCAGCATCGGTACGAAGATAGGTGCAAGAATCGCCCACTTGGCGGAAGCAGAGGTAATAATCAGGTTCAGCATCGCAACAAAGATGATGATGCCGAAAATAGTTACCTGCGGCGGCAATGCCAGAGACTTCAGGAACTCGGCACCCGCAATCGCAATCAGCGCCCCCATGTTGGAAGCACCGAAGGCATAGAGGAACTGCGCAGCGAAGAAGTAGAATACAATCAGCTGCACCAGAGTTTTGGTGATATCCTCCATCGCAGTGGTAACATCCTTCGGGGATTGGAATTTTCCAACCATTACGCCGTAGGTCAGGCCGACAGCGCCGGTGAAAACAAACAGCAGGGAAACGATGGACTGCATAATCGGCGCCTTGAAGCTTGCCAGCATACCCTTGTCATCGCGGAAGATAGAATCGGCCGGCAGCAGCAGGTACACAAGCAGCGCAACCATCACAATCAAAAGGCCGGTGGCAGCGTAGAAGGCACGGTTTTCCTTGGGAGTTACGGCGGTGTTGCCGTCCTCGCCTACTTCGATATCATCATCGAGCGGGCAGTTTTTCCACAGCCACGGCTCTACAATCTTTTCTGTTACCCACCAGCAGCTGGGGATTACGAGGAAGGTCGCACCGAAGGCGTAGAAATAGTTGCACAGTACGTTAACCTGATAGGACGGGTCGATAATCTGCGCAGCGCTCTGGGTGAAGCCTTGGATAACCGGGTCAATCGCGGACGGAGTATAGTTGGCAGCGAAGGCACCGGCAATACCTGCGAAGGATGCGCCTATACCTGCCAGCGGATGCTTGCCGCTCGCATAATACATGTAGGCCGCAACCGGGATGATAATTACATAACCGGTATCGGGACCAAGATGGCTCAACATACCGACGAGAATAATAATCGGGGTAATCAAAAACTTAGGCGTAACAGCCAGAATTTTTTTCAACGCAGTATTGATGTAGCCGGAGCCGTCAGCAATACCGATACCCAGGGTAGCAACGATTACCATGCCCAGCGGAGGGAAGCCGGAATAGTTGGTAACCATCTTGCTTAACAGGTCGACAAGATTTTTGCCGCTCAACATATTGTTGACTACGATTTCCTTGCCGGTAGTGGGATGCACATAACCAAAGTGCATCGTCGAAAGAATTGCTGACATAATGCAGCAGATGATAAACGCACCGATGAACAAAATCGTGATATCAGGGATTTTGTTGCCGACGCGTTCAATCAGGCCGAGGATGCCGCCGGTCTGATTTTTTGCTTGCGTTGTTTGCATAGGGGACAATCACTCCTTCAAAAAATTAAAAATAACGTCCTTATTATAGCATTTTTTTAATATTTATGCAAAAGCATTCTGCGAATGACAACCATTTGCCAAACTGTTTCTTCAAAAAGTGCTTGCGTCAAAAAGTCAAATGTATACAGTATTAATATTTTACTATATACAATCTCGGCAAAATCTGTGCTATAATAAACAAAGCAGTTACATCTGCCCCAAAACAAACTATAACAGCAAGGAGTTTTTTTCATGATACTTTCTCAACGTATTCAAAGCCTGACAGCATCTCCTATCAGAAAGCTGTCTCCGTATGCTGACGCAGCCAAGGCTGCAGGCAAAAAGGTTTATCATCTGAACATCGGCCAGCCTGACATTGCCACTCCGGCACAATTCATGGACAGTGTGCGTGAATTTCAGGCACCGGTAATCGCCTACAGCAATTCCAAGGGCGAAATGTTCCTCTTAAAGGCTGTACAGAAATATTATGCAGAAAAAGGCATGGATTATGCTATTGAAGATATTTTCGTTACCAACGGCGGCAGCGAGGCCCTGATTTTCGCAGTTATGGCTCTGTGCGACCCCGGCGACGAAATCATGGTTTTCGAACCCTTCTACGCTAACTACACCACCTTCTGCAAGGAGTTCGGCGCTAAAATCAACGCTGTTCCTACCAGCGTAGAAAACGGTTACCACCTGCCCAGCGAAGAAGAAATCGAAAAACACATCACTCCGAAAACCAAAGCAATTCTGCTCACCAACCCCGGCAATCCTACCGGCGTAGTTTATACCGAAGCAGAGCAGGATATGATTTCCCGCATCGTGCGCAAGCATAACCTGGCTTTAATCGCTGACGAAGTATATCGTGAATTCGTTTATGACGGTGCATATCGCAGCTTCGGCACCATGCCCGAGCTGGACGACAACCTGATCATCATTGATTCCGTTTCCAAGCGCTACAGCGCCTGCGGTGCGCGCATCGGCTGTATCATCAGCAAAAACAAGGAGCTCAGCAAGCAGGTTATCAAATGCTGCCAGGCTCGTCTGTGCAGCCCGATTCTGGAGCAGGTCGGTGCAGCAGCTCTGTACACCACTCCGGCAAGCTATCTGGAAGAGGTTAACAAGGAATACAAAAAACGCCGCGACACCATCGTTGCAGCTTTGAAGAAGCTCCCCGGCGTGAAGGCATCCGACCCGAAGGGCGCTTTCTACATCATGGTTAACATGCCTGTTGACGATGCAGAAAAATTTGCTATCTGGACACTGGAAAACTTCGCTATCGACGGCGAAACCGTTATGTTTGCTCCCGGCAACGGCTTCTACAACACCCCCGGCAGCGGCATCAACGAAGCACGCCTTGCTTATGTATTAAAGAGCGCGGATTTGGAGCGCGCTATCTACATTCTGGGTGAAGCACTCAAAGCATATCCCGGCCGTGTAGAAAAATAAGCTCACAAAAACTTTAAAGCTTACAAAAAATTAGACCTCCTGAAAATTCAGGAGGTCATTTTTTATTTGCTCCGCAATGCTTCCGCCATCAGCTTTTCATCGGCAATAGCCTGCGACAGCACCTGCTGCGTATCCTCGCCCAAGCGCGGCGCACGCTTTTTCAGCGCCGCCGGCGTTGCGCTCATCTTCATAGCGAAGCCCAGCTGCCGGTAGCTGCCAAGCTCTGCATCCTCTACGTTCAGCACCATCCCGTTGGCCTTGGTCTGCTCCGCGTCCACCGCCTCGGCAAAATCCAGCACCGGCGTTACGCAGGTATCCTTGCCCGCCAGCAGATGCTCCCATTCGGGCAGCGTGTGCTTGACAAATTCCAGCGTCAACTGCTGCTTTAAGTAGTCGTGGTTAGCATCATCATCTATCAGGTCCGTCATATCGGGGCGCTGCAGCACAGCGCACAGGTTGCTCCAGAACTTCTTTTCCAGACAGCCCACCGCAAGATAGCGTCCTTCCTTCGTCGCATAAATATTGTAGTTGGCGTTGGCGCCCGTCAGCCAGTTGTTGCCACGCTCCGCCACAAAACCGCTGCCGAAGTACAGGCTGGCAGCACCTGGCATCAGCGTCATCGCCACATTATACAGCGAAATATCTATCTCCTGCCCCTCGCCCGTCATCTGTACATGGCGCAGTGCAATCATAATGCTCATGCCCGCCGCCATCGACGCATTCATATCCGCCATCAGCACGCCCGGAATCGCCGGCTTGCCCTGAGCCTCACCGCTCATAGCGGTAATGCCTGCCAGGCTCACATAACCGATATCATGGTCCGCCTGCTTGGCCAGCGGTCCCTTTTTGCCGTAGCCTGTCAGCGAGCAGTAGATAATTCGCGGATTCACCGCCTTCGCCGCCGCATAGTCAATGCCCAGCTTTTCCAGTACGCCCGGACGATAGCTTTCCACCACCACGTCAGCAGTTTTCACCAGCTCCAGAAAGGCCTTGCGTCCCGCCTCCGACTTCAGGTTGAGCACTACACTCTTTTTATTGCGGTTCAGCTGCAGATGCCAGTAACCGAAATCCTTGAGGAACGGCGGAAAGCTGCGGGCATAATCGCCCCGTCCCGGCTCTTCGATTTTGATAACCTCCGCGCCGAAATCGGCCAGCAGCATTGTACAATACGGTCCCGGCAGCAGCCGTGACAAATCAAGCACACGAATACCCTCTAAAGCCTGCACAATAACGCCCCCTTAACAGCAGCATATTTTTAGACTGAGTTTTTATACTACCTGGAAGATATAGAATTTGAGATAATTTGTTTCTGGAACCTGCCACAGAATCGGATGGTCCGGAGATTGCTGACGCGCTTCAATCTGACGCAGCGAAACATTGGCGTCATGTGCAGCGTCCTGCAGCATCTTCACGAACAGCTCCTCCTTCATAAAGTGCGAGCAGGAGCAGGTTGCCAGATAACCGCCGCGCGGCAGCAGCTTCATCGCCTTCAGGTTAATTTCCTTATAGCCGCGAATCGCATTTTTCACCGTGCTGCCGGATTTGGTGAACGCCGGCGGGTCCAGAATAATAAAGTCATATTCACGCGAATGCTTGTTGAACAAATCGCTCAGCAAATCAAAAACATTCGCCTGCAATCCGTGCATAACATCAGAACAATCGTTAATCGCAGCGTTATGCTCTGCCATCTGCACTGCCTCCGCACTGATATCAACCGCGGTAACGCTGGCAGCGCCGCCCTTAGCAGCATTCAGCGCAAAGGAGCCGGTGTGGGTAAAGCAGTCCAGCACATGCTTGCCCTTGGCAATCTTGGCAATCGCCTGACGGTTATACTTCTGGTCGAGGAAAAAGCCTGTCTTCTGGCCGTTTTCTACATCGACCGTATATTCAATGCCGTTTTCGACAATCTCGGTAGTCACAGCGCCGGGTTCGGGACACAAATCGGTAGCAAACCAGTGCTTGCCCTCCTCCATGCCCTCCAGCAAGCGGATTCTTACGTCATTGCGCTCATACAGACCGCGGATTTCCTGTCCCATCTCGCGCAGAATTTTAATCAGCAGCTCAAACAGCATCTGCTTGCGCATTTCAATGCCCAGGGACAGGGTTTGCGTTACCAGCAGATCATTGTAGCGATCTACGGTCAGGCCGGGGAACATATCCGCTTCGCCGAAAATCAGGCGGCAGCAGTTAAAATCACGCTCGCCCATAACCGTCAGGCGGTAATCCAGCGCATAGCGCAGGCGGCGCTCCCAAAAGGCTTCGTCAAACTTGTCATTGGTATTGGTGGAAATAATGCGCACACGGATTTTGGAATGGTCATTTACAAAGCCGGTGCCCAAATACTTGCCCTTGGACGTTACCACATCCACCAGATCACCGTTGGCATACTCGCCTTCGATTTTAGTTACCTCTTCACCGAACACCCAGGGATGACCGCCGCGCGCAGCACGCTCTCCCTTCGGGGTTACGAAAAATTTTGCATATTTACGCATATTCTACCTCACGATTTTAAGATTAGTTTTTCTTTAAGTATAGCATATTTTGCAGGCGGCTGCGTCAAAAAAATAAAAAGCAGGCCCACGGCCTTACCATCAGGTAAAGCCACAAGCCTGCAAGCTATCTACAACTTTTCCGCCACAACCCTGCATCTTTTCTTGCAGAAGGCTATACCATAAAGCAAAACTTTTTCTCTGCCATTGTTATGCAAATAATCTGCGTAGCGTTTTGCGCGAATCTGCGCCAACGCCTTCGCACAGCTTTTCTCCATAGCCGTCATCGTCTGAGCATACTTCAGCTCTACGATTACGCCGGCATCCAAATCATCTGTTTCAACAATAATATCCGCAAAGCCCTCGCCCGCTTCCACATTAGAGCGCACCAGCCAGTCTGCCTTTCCTGCCAGCAAACCTACCAAAAGCATGTGATAGGAATTTTCTCTTTCCTCATCTCTGCCCTTAGCATCAAAAACGCTGATGGAATTGCTGAGAGTCCTGTTCAAAAACAGCTCTACCGCCTCACTGTCACCCTTGGCGAAAGCCTGCCAAAAGCTCTGCAGCTGCTCAGTGTCGGCAAAAACCTTCTTTTTAAACCATTCCTGAATCTGCAGCTTATACACCTCGCGAATCTCCTGGTTGGGAATCACCAGCTTAAACGCGCCATCCTCTGCCACGCCCTTCTGCGTAAGATAACCGGTGGTAAAAAGCACGCTCCAAAGATTATCTATGCTGCTGTCTATTTCATCATAGGTCAGTTCCAAGCGGATATGCTTTTCTATAGCCTCGCATGCAACCAGACGCTCCAGCTCATCACGCGTCGATTTATCGGCCATCTCTATGAAGATCTTCACCAAAGCATTGCCACTGGTATTTATCCAATAAGCCTGTGGTTTTGCCGACGGATTGCTACGCAGCACATCAACATGGTTGATAACATCCCACGGACAATAAACATCAGCATCACCAAAGCGGTAGCCGTCATACCACGCCTTGGTTTCCTCAAGATGGTCTGTAAGATTATAAGCCGCCAAAAGCTGCTCCACCTCAGCATCCGTAAAGCCAAACTGCTCATCAAAACGGTTATCGGTAATCGAAAGCACCTTAAAATTATTCAGGCCGGTAAAAATGCTTTCTTTAGAAACACGCAGGCAGCCCGTCAACACAGCAAACTGCAGAAACTCGTTAGTCTTTAAGGCCTGGCCGAGCATACCGCGGATAAGTGACACCATTTCCTTATAATAGCCATTCTGAAAGGCCTTATCCAAAGGTACATCGTACTCATCAAGCAGAATAACCGTTTTTTGTCCGTAATACTTAGATAAAAGCTTCGATAAAAGCTGCAAGGCAGAAACAAGGACTTCATCTGCCAGCGCATAACGTCCCTCGCGCACCGCCGTCAATCCGCAATATAAGCTTCGCTCATTTTCCGTCAGCTTATCGCTCTGCGCCAAAAAAGCAAAGCGCTCCGCTTCTCCGGCAAGCAGCTCTGCCAAACGATACTGCGCATCGGCAAAGTTAAGTCCCTCTACATTCTTAAAGGAAAGAAAAATTACCGGATATTTTCCCTGATACTCCTCGCACAGCTTCTTGTTTTTTGCAATCTGCAGGCCGTCAAACAACGAAGCATCTGCTCCTATCTCAAAGAAATAACGCAGCATACTCATATTCAGCGTCTTGCCGAAGCGCCGCGGTCTTGTAAACAAATTAACCTTGCCCCAGCCGTCCAGCAGCTGTTCAATGAATTTTGTTTTATCAACATAATAAAAGCCCGCCTGACGAATTTCCGCAAAATCTTCTATTCCCACAGGCAGTTTTAAAGCTTCCGTCATATGCTAAGCTCCCCCTTTCCGCAGCAGTAAACCGTTCTACACGCATCCCGTCTTTTTTATAATTGTATCATTATCACACCTGCATCGGCAACAAAATTTTGCTATATAAAAAAGCTGTCGCACTTTGACATGCGACAGCAGTATTGCTTTGCTTAGAACGCTGCTACAACAGCACCTTTGTATTTTTCGTCAATGAACTTCTTAACCTCGGGAGAACGCAGAGCATTCATCAGCTTCTGAATTTCCGGACGGTTTTCGTCACCCTTGCGTACAGCTACGATGTTAGCATACGGAGATTCCTTCGGCTCGGTGAACAGGGAATCCTTAACCGGATTCAGCTTAGCTTCCATAGCGAAGTTGGAGTTGATAACGGACAAATCGGTATCATCCATGGAACGCGGCAGCAGAGCAGCTTCGATTTCCACAATCTTCAGCTTCTTGTCGTTGCCAACGATATCGCCTACGGTAGCCTTAACGCCAACGCCATCCTTCAGCTTCAGCAGCTTAGCGCTTTGCAGCAGAGCCAACGCACGGCCGCCGTTGGACGGGTCGTTAGGAATAGCGATTTTAGCGCCTTCGGGGATATCATTCAGAGATTTGATTTTCTTGGAATAAATGCCCATCGGCTCGATATGTACCTTGCCTGCGGATACAAGATTCATCTTGCGCTCGGAAACGAAGGTATCCAGATAAGGCTCATGCTGGAAGAAGTTGGCATCCAGCTCCTTATCGTTCAAAGCCAGGTTCGGTTTAACATAATCGCTGAATTCGATAATCTGCAGGTCTACGCCCTCTTTAGCCAGGGTGCCTTTGATTTGGTTCAGGATTTCAGCATGCGGTACAGCGGTAGCACCGATCTTCAAGGTAACCTTTTTGTCGGCACCGTTGTCTGCCTTTTTGTCTCCGCCGCCACAGCCTGCAGCAACAACTGCCAGGCTTACTAACGCCAGTAATGCAACTAATAATTTTTTCATCTTTTCTTACTCCCTTTCTTTATTTAACACGTCTTGCAAAACATCCGCCTAAGAAAAAAACTCCTTCTGAGGAAGGAGCCGGTCTTCCTCTCATCTTTCAAGATTACACTTGCAGGATGTAGCACCATAACATTTGTCTGGTTGCCGGGCATCATCGGGCCTGTTCCCTCCGCCACTCTTGATAAGAGCGTGTTATTAAGATGTGAGTAATAATATATTATCCTAGTGTCTTTGTCAACATTAATCGCAAAAAAAATTAAGGGCAGAAAATCCTGCCCTTAATCTGTTAACAATGTTACTCTTTTTTATACTTGGCAATACCAACTTTATAGAAGTCATTACCCTCGCTGTCGATGCAGACGATAGCCGGGAAATCCTTAACCTCGTATCTGCGGATAGCCTCCGGTCCCAGGTCTTCGTAAGCAATCATGGTTTCGCTCTTGATGGATTGGGTGATTACAGCAGCAGCACCGCCTACAGCAACGAAATAAACAGCGCCATGCTTCGCGCAGGCATCAATAACCTCCTGGCTGCGCAGACCTTTGCCGATCATACCGCGCATGCCCTGCTCGATCATGGTCGGGGTGTATTTATCCATACGGCCGCTGGTGGTGGGGCCGGCACTGCCGACAACCTCGCCCGGTTTGGCAGGAGTAGGACCAACGTAATAAATAATATTATTGGTCAGGTCCAAAGGCAACTTTTCGCCGCGCTCCAGCGCTTCATACAAACGCTTGTGAGCAGCGTCGCGTGCAGTGTAGATATAACCGCTGATGCGTACAACGTCGCCTGCATGCAGGTCTTTGACAGTTTCTTCGGTCAGCGGAGCATTAATATATTTGATTACAGCTTCTTCACTCATCTTCAGGCGCCTCCTTTAAATTTCTGCTTCAGCCTTGCGTGCCTGGTGGCAGTTCAGGTTTACAGCGCAGGGCATACCGCCGATATGGGTATGGGTAAATTCAACATTTACAGCCAGAGCGGTAGTGCTGCCGCCCAAGCCGGAAGGACCTACACCGGTCTTGTTTACCAGCTCCAGCAGCTCGTCCTCCAGTGCCGCATAGCGCTCATCCTTATTGTGCTCGCCTACGGTACGGGTCAGCGCGTATTTAGCCAGAATAGCGGCGCGCTCCATGTTGCCGCCGATGCCTACGCCGACGGTAATCGGCGGGCAGGGGTTCGGGCCTGCGGCACGCACGGTATCAACAACAAATTTTTTGATGCCTTCAACACCGTCTGCCGGCTTCAGCATCTTCAAAGCGCCCATGTTTTCGCTGCCGCAGCCTTTGGGGCAAACGATAATTTTAACCTTTTCACCGGGAACAATCTTGGTGTGGATGATTGCCGGAGTATTGTCACCGGAATTTTTGCGATCAAATACCGGGTCGCCTACAGAGGATTTACGCAGATAGCCTTCAGTGTAGCCCTTTGCTACGCCTGCATGAATGGCAGTATACAAATCGCCGTCAACGAAATGCACTTCCTGGCCGATTTCCAGAAATACAACGGTCAGACCGGTATCCTGACACAGAGGAACAGCTTTTTTCTTAGCCAGCTCGAAGTTCTCAATCAAGGTAGCAAGGATTTCCCTGCCCAAAGGAGATTCTTCTTCAACAGCGGCATTTCTGATTTTGTCCATCATCTCCTGCGGGAGATAGTAGCAGGAATCCATGCACAGCTTGGCAATAACATCAGTGACTTCACTAACCTTTATTTCTCTCATGTTTTCATCCTCCTAAGCTCACATTGTCATTGTGAGAATAATATTTGTATACTGCGGCTTAACGGCCGATGCGTTTAGCAGTATTGGCTCTTACAACCTCAGGATCTACAATTTTGCGTGCCAGGCCCTTTTCAATCGCAACCTTAGCTACAGCGGCAGCAACCGCAGGAGCAACACGCGGGTCAAAAGCGTCAGGTACTACATAGTCCTCACGCAGGTCTTTTTCGTCAATCAGGTCGGCAATAGCATAAACAGCGGCAACCTTCATCTCCTCGGTGATAGCGCGTGCGCGTACATCAATAGCACCGCGGAATACGCCCGGGAATACGGTTACGTTGTTAACCTGGTTCGGTCTGTCGCTGCGGCCTGTGCCCGCAACTGCAACGCCTGCTTCCTTGGCAGCATCATAGCTGGTTTCCGGAACAGGGTTAGCCAGAGCAAAAACAATAGCCTTGTCAGCCATGCTCTGCATAATTTCTTTGGTGAATACGTTAGGAGCGGAAGCACCGATCATAACGTCCGCACCCTTGGCAACATCAGCAAGAGTACCCTGCTTATGCTCCTTATTGGTCACGCTAGCCAGATAGCTCTGGATGCGGTCCAGTTTAGCATCAATGCCTTCATACAGAGCGCCGAAGCGGTCAACCATGATTACATTTTGTGCACCCATGTTTACCAGCAGACGGCCGATAGCACTGCCGGCAGCACCGCAACCGTTGACTACGAATTTAGCGGTAGCAATGTCTTTTTTAACAAAGCGCAATGCGCCCAGTACAGCAGACAGGCAGGCAATAGCGGTACCATGCTGGTCATCGTGGAATACAGGAATGTCGCAGATTTCTTTCAGCTTATCTTCGATATCATAGCATTTTGGAGAGGAAATATCCTCCAGGTTAACGCCTGCATAGTTAGGCTGCAGCAGCTTAACGGTGCGGATGAATTCGTCCGGATCCTTGGTATCAAGGCAAACAGGCACAGCGTCAACATCACCGAAGGTTTTGAACAGTGCAGCCTTGCCTTCCATTACCGGCATAGCAGCCTCGGGACCGATGTCGCCCAAGCCGAGTACACGGGTACCGTCGGTAATAATAGCAACCATGTTGCCGCGGCAGGTATATTCGAAGGAGAGGTTTTTGTCCTCTTTGATATCCTTACAGGGTTCAGCTACACCCGGGGTATAGGCAATAGCCAGATCATGACGGGTTGCAATAGGCACCTTGCTTACTACAGCAATTTTGCCGTTATTATCCATATGTAATTTAAGAGCTTCTTCACGCAGAGTCATTGTCATCTTTTTTTCCTCCCAAGATTTCCCGACGTAAGCTGTCTAAAAAATCATTAGCTCCGTCCGATAAATAGTATACACTTATTGTATATTAAACTACCCTGTTTTGCAAGATATTTTCTGTGTAATCTACATCATTTTAAGGAATTGTCAAAAGATTTTTGCTTACTGTGCAAAATTTTCTTAATCAAAGGCTCAGACCTTGAAGAATTCCACCTGCGGCGTCTGCCCCGCCTGCAGTGTTAGCACCGCAAAGCAAGGCTCCGAGCCACCGCGGGGGCGGGACGGACTGCCGGGGTTCACCAGCAGCGTTTCCGCATAATACTCGGCCATCGGCACATGCGTATGACCGAACACCACGATATCCTGCCCCAGTTGCTTGGCCCAATAGCCCAAATCAGCCTGCACATTTCTTTCTATATATCTGTGTCCGTGCGTCAGCCAGATTTTATAGCCTTCTATTTCCAGATACTCATCATATTTACTGCCATCATCCAATAAATCGCAGTTGCCGCGCACACGCACTGTTTTGATGCCTGTCGCATCATGCAGGCGGTTGGCGTCGGTCGCATAATCGCCTGTATGCAGCCACAGCTCGATAGGCGGTGTCTGCTGCAGAATGCGGCGAATCGCCTGCGCGCTGCCATGCGTATCACCCGTAATGCCTATTCTCATTTCTTTTTGCTCCAGATAGCAACCAGCTTACGGATTGCCTTACCGCGATGGCTGATTTTGTTTTTCTCCTGCATGGTAGCCTCTGCCATGCCCTTGTGCAGCTCGGTGGACCAGAACAGCGGGTCGTAGCCGAAGCCGTTTTCACCTAAAGGCTCATGCAGCAGCATGCCGTCGCAAATACCGTCTACCTCGTTGAGCACCTTGCCGTCGGGCTGTGCTACGCACAACGCACAGCGGAAGCGGCAGGTGCGCTTAACCTGAAACTTCATGTTGTGCAGCAGCAGATTATTGTTATCCTCGTCGCTGGCCTTTTCGCCAGCATAGCGCGCACTGCGCACACCGGGAGCACCGTCCAGCGCCAGCACCTCCAGGCCGGAGTCATCGGCAATACAGGGCTTGCCCAGCTTCTTTGCGTAATAGGTAGCCTTTTGGCGGGCATTGGCAGCAAAGGTACGGCCTGTTTCCGCCGGCGCTTCCACTGCGTCAAAATCTGCCAGATATTTGATATCAATAGGCAAATCCTTCATTAAAGTTTTAAACTCTTCCACCTTGCCCTGATTATGGGTAGCTACAACCAATTCATTAATCATTATTTAACCTCGATTCTCAGCTTAAGACGCATATTTATTTGCCGGCGTCCTAATGCTTATTATTTATAGATTTTCTACTGTACCTGTGGCAATATCCTGCACCAGCACATACTGCCAGCGGCCGCGCTTCTTTTCTGCCAGCGCTGCATCGTAGGCCTTTTGCCGGCAATGCGGACAGATTTCGCGCGTCAGGCAGGTAATGAAAGCGCTCTGGTCGCCAAAGCGCGTCCCTTCGGCCGCCGTCTGCAGGGTAAAATAACCGCGGCAGGCCTTGCGTTCGCAATAATGCACGCTTTCCACCTGCTCCTCGCGGATACCCTCCTCATCGTAGTAGATATGCTTGCTGCGCTGCCAGATATTACCGCATTTCTTCAGCAATTCCTTGCTCGTGCGCTCACGATTGAAGTACAAATCGCCGACCTCGGCAATAAGCTGGTCTACGCGCTTATTGCAGCGCTCATCCTGCGGCCGCAGTCCGCGCAGATCAGGCTCCACCACCTTGCTGTAATCCATGCCTGCCATCGCCAGAATAATACCGGTGTTGACATAAGGCAGGGCGCTTTCAATCGAATAACCGCCCTCCAGCACCGCAATATCAGCCTGCAGCTTATCCGCCAGACGCGCATAGCCCTGTGCTGTCACCTGCATGGAAGCCAGCGGGTCGCTGAAATGGTTATCCTGCCCGGCGCTGTTGATAATCAGCTCCGGCTGAAAGTCCTCCAGAATATGCGTGATTAAGCCGTCATACAGACGGTGCAGTCCTTCGTCGCCTGTTCCCGGCAGCAAGGGCAGATTGATGTTCGTGCCCCAGGCCGCAGGACTGCCTGCTTCATTAGGAAAGCCTGTGCCCGGATACAAGGTGCGCCCGTCCTGATGGAAGGAGATATACAGTGTATCGGGATCGTGGTAGAACACATCCTGCGAGCCGTCGCCGTGATGCACGTCGGTATCCACAACAGCAATCCTACGGATATTATACCTGCTACGTAAATATTCTACCATTATTGCTTCAATATTAATAGTACAAAAACCACGGATTCCGTGTACTACACGCATAGCATGGTGTCCCGGCGGACGCACAAGAGCAAAGGCACGCTGCACCTCCCGCTGCATTACGGCATCGGCCGCCGCCAGGCAGCCTCCCGCAGAGGTCAGGTGTGCCGGCGTAATCAGACGTGCAATCGACGGCACGCCTACATGCGCACGCTGCAGATCCTCGATTTCAGCAAGGCGCGGGCGATATTCCTTAATCTCCTCGCAATCAAAGAGGCCCTCCTCCTCCAGCTGGTCGCGCGTATATAATAAGCGCTCCTGCCGTTCGGGGTGACCGGGGCTGATCATCCAGTCAAACGCAGGGAAAAATACTAATCCCAAGGTATTCTTTGCCATCAGAAGCTCACCTCCCTGCCGCTAACCTTATAGAGAATTCCCGGCTTCAGCTGCATACGCAGGCTGTAGATATCGCCGGTTTCGTAATAGCCGTGTACTGTATGAAAATGCTCGTAGCTGATAAGCTCTGTTTCCTGGTCGGGCAGCTGCCACTGCGCCGTCTGCTCCCGCAGCCAGCTTGCGAGCAGCTCCTCTGCCGCCTGCTTGCTGAAGCGTCGCGGCAAGGCTTCGCGTTTTCCGCCCTCAGGAATAATATAATAGCCGTCGGTAGTATCCGCTCTGAGTCCTGCGCTCAGCGTAGGCCTTGCCACCGCTGCGCCGATAGCGTTCGCCACCATCGCTCCGGCAGGAATATCCACCGGCAGCGCCATAGATTCGCCCAGCGCCCTGATTAAGCCCGGTGCGCCGCCGCCCACGCCAATCAGCTGCTGCGGAATAAATTCCGTGCCCTTGATAACATCGTTAACCGTATATACGGGCTGCTTGGCCCATTCGTCCAGCATTTCCCGAATCGTCGTCTTAATCTGCTCAACAGCGGCAGCCACAATCTTGCGTGCTTCCGCCTGCGGTTCGCCGCCCAAGGCTGCTATCGCCGCCTGCGCCCGCTCCTCGTCACCGAAATGCACATAACCCGCCGTAATCAGCGCATCGCTCAGCGTCGCTATGCTGCCGCCGACTGCAGCAGCGGGACCCTCGCGCTCGGGGCCGACAACATAACCGTTTTCCGTCTTATGCAGCCTGCTGTCGCCGCCGATGCCGATGCTGCGCATATGAAAGGCTCGCACCGCCGTAGGATAACCGGCAACGGCCGCTCCCTTGCGGGCCATCAGCGGCAGGCCGTTCTCCCAGAAGGCAATGTCGGTAGTAGTGCCACCCACATCCAGCGAGATGCTGTTCACTTGGGGAGCACACAGCGCCTCTATGCCCAGTACGGAAGCAGCAGGACCGGTAAACACAGCCTCCACAGGCTGCTGCAAGGCTGCCTCAAGCGGCAGCGTACCGCCGTCCGCCTTCAGAATATGCACCGGAGCACTGATGCCGCGCTCTGCCAATGCACGCTCGATGCGTCTGCAGAAGCGGGTGAAAAGCTCATACACCTGCGCGGAAAAATATGCCGAATTGCTGCGGCGCACAAAGTTCAGCTCACCGCTCAGCTCGCTACCCAAAAACACCTTGCTGTAGCCGCTTTTTTTCAGCTCATGCTCCGCCTGATATTCCAGCTGCGGGTTACGCACGGAAAACTTGCCGCTCACCGCACACACACCGCTGCCCTTGCGCCGCAGCAGCTCCTGATGCCTGCTCCAATCGATATTGGCCGTAATCTTGCCGCGATGGTCCACATAACCGGACAAGTAATACGGTGTTACCGGCAGATGTCCCTTAACGTTCATGCCCGGTCCGGCGATAATTGCCAAAAATGCCGGCGGCAGGCTGCCCTCGGTCAAAGCGTTGGTCACGATAGTGCTGGATATTACCACACGCTCCAGTTCCTGCGCCATTCCCGGCTGCAGCACTGCATCCAGCGCCGCCAGCACGCACTGCAGCACATCGTCATGTGTTGTCGCGCGCTTGGCCTGCGCCACCACCTCGCCCTGCCGCAGCACCACGGCATCCGTAAAGGTTCCGCCTACATCAATACCTAACAGCATTGCTTCATCCCTCCTTCGTTCAAACCAGAGTGTCAATGCGTATTCTTTTAATCTATACTATATTTACTTTTAACAAGCTAATAACAGACAGTCTATATTAATTATATTATATCATGTTGCCAAACTCCGTGCGAAGAAAATTCCTTTCTATAATTATATGCAACACACCCGCAAGCGTTTGCGGGCAAAAAAAAGACGTAAGCTCCGTTGCTTACGCCTTGTAATTATTATTGGCATCCGGGTGGGGTAATCCTGCAGACATTTTATATTTCTGATAATGTCCTGCAGCTGCGATTGCCGGATGTAAATTGCCGCCGCTTTAATTTAACTAGGCTCTCAAAAGAGCATCATAGTAAACCAGGCTGGCAGCACCGCATAAAGATAAAATGACAGTACTCAAAATAATTAGATATTTTTTCTCCATTTTAATTCTCCTCTACACACAAAACCCATCTCTGTGTGTGAGGCTATTATAAAATAGGCTCTGCCCATAGTCAAGTTAAATGTTATAACGATTTGTTATATTTAATATTCCTGTCTGGCCTATATCAAATTCGCCGTTACCGCAGCCGGCGAGAGCATTTATTTCTCTTTAGCTTGCTAAAAACAGGATAATAGCTTATACTATATACTATTATTGTATTAGTAAGGGAGACGATATGTATTATGGAACGTGAGAGCTTCTCTTCACGCCTGGGATTTATCCTGATTTCTGCCGGCTGTGCCATTGGTTTAGGCAACGTCTGGCGCTTTCCTTTCGTCACAGGTCAGTATGGCGGCGCATCCTTTGTGCTCATCTACCTGTGCTTCCTGCTGCTGCTGGGCCTGCCCATCATGGTAGCGGAATTCGCTGTCGGCCGCGCCAGCAGACGCAGTCCGGCCAAATCCTTCGACACATTGGAGCCGAAGGGAACTAAATGGCATCTGTTCAAATATGTAACTATTGCCGGCAACATCATCCTGATGATGTTCTACACCACCGTCAGCGGCTGGATGCTCTATTTCCTCTATAAAATGGCTGTCGGTGACCTTTCCGTTCTGGACGCTCAGGGCATCAAGGGCGTTTTCGGTGCTCTGCTGCAGGACCCGGCAACTATGGCCAGCAACATGGCAATCATCATCATGCTCTGCTTCGGCGTCTGCTACATGGGCGTTCGCAACGGCGTTGAACGCATCACCAAGGTTATGATGGCCTTCCTCATCGTGCTGATGGTTGTGCTTGCAGCCAACTCCATGCTGCTTCCGGGCAGTGAAGCCGGCCTCAAATATTACCTCTACCCCGACTTCAGCAAAATTGCCGAGCATGGTGTACGCGAGGTAATCTTCGCTGCTATGGGCCAGGCCTTCTTCACGCTGAGCATCGGCATGGGCTCTCTGTCCATCTTCGGCAGCTACATCGGCAAAGAGCAGAAGCTCACCAACGAAGCACTGTGGATTATGTTCCTCGATACCTTCGTAGCAATCGTTGCCGGTCTGATTATCTTTCCGGCATGCTTCAGCTTCGGCATTCAGCCGGATGCAGGCCCGAACCTGCTCTTCATCACTCTGCCCAACGTCTTCAACGCTATGAACGGCGGACGTATCTGGGGCACTCTCTTCTTCCTCTTCATGCTCTTTGCGGCAATGTCCACTGTTATTGCCGTATTCGAAATGATTATTTCCAGCATCTGCGAGCTGACCGGCGGTGACCGCCGTCGCCTCATCCCCTTTGCTGTTATCGGCATGATTCTTCTGTCCCTGCCCTGCGTTTTCGGCTTCAATATCTGGAGCGGCTTTGAGCCTCTGGGCAAAGGCACCTGCGTGCTGGATTTGGAAGACTTCCTCGTCAGCAACAATATCCTGCCTTTAGGCAGCCTCATCTTCCTGGCCTTCTGCACTACGCGCTACGGCTGGGGCTGGAACAAATTCATTGAAGAGGTTGATACCGGCAAGGGCATAGGCTTCCCGAAATGGATGCGTTTCTATGCAACCTACATTCTGCCGCTGATTGTACTCTATATCTTCTTCAACGGCTATTACGCAATGTTCTTCAAATAACATAAGCAAAAACAAAACGAGCAAGATAGTAGTTTTCGCTACTGTCTTGCTCATTTTTTATGCGCTGCGCGCCTTATTTTTTATTACAGCTTGCTTTGCAGCTCCTCCAGCTTAGCCTGCTGCACTGCCAGCACCTTGTCACCGATAGCGAACTGCTTCTCGTTTTCGGAGAAAGCAGGGCCGCCGTAGGATTTACGTGCTTCTACGCAATGCTCGGGCTTCAGAGCTACCAGCAAATCGCTCTCGAAAAGGTCGGAGAACTGCTTGTATTCATCCAAAGAAATCTCCGGCAGGAATTTGCCCTGATGAATTGCATAAGCAACGCATTTGCCGACAACCTCATGTGCCTGACGGAAGGGCAGTCCCTTGCGTACCAGATAGTCTGCCAGGTCGGTGGCATTGGAGAAATCCTTGCTCACTGCCTGTGCCATCTTGTCCACATTAACCGTCATCGTCAGAATCATATCACGATAAACAGCCAACGTGAATTTAACGGTGTCGATAGCGTCGAAGAAGCCTTCCTTATCCTCCTGCAGGTCCTTATTATAGGTCAGCGGCAGGCCTTTAGCCGTTGTCAGCATAGCCATCAGATGACCATACACACGGCCGGTTTTACCGCGTACCAGCTCGGAAATATCAGGGTTCTTCTTCTGCGGCATCATGGAAGAGCCGGTGGCAAAAGCATCGTCCAGCTCCACAAAGCCGAATTCGGTGCTGCTCCAGAGGCAGATTTCCTCGCTCAGACGGCTCATGTGCATCATGAGGGTGGAAGCAAAGGAAAGGAATTCAATGATATAGTCACGGTCGCTTACTGCGTCCATGCTGTTCGGATAAACTGTGCCGAAGTTCAGCTCCTCCGCAACCATAAAGCGGTCGATGGGGAACGTGGTACCTGCAATCGCACCGGCACCCAGCGGCATCATGTCCGCGCCTTCCCAAACGCCCAGCAGGCGGCGGAAGTCACGCTGCAGCATATTGAAATATGCCAGCATATGATGAGCAAAGGTAATCGGCTGCGCACGCTGCAGATGGGTATAACCCGGCATCAGAGTTTTTTCGTGCTTTTTGGCAACTGTTAAGAGAGCTTCCTCAAATTTAAGCAAAAGCTCGGCAATTTCGGCAACCTCACGCTTCATATACATATGCATATCGAGTGCAACCTGGTCGTTACGGCTGCGTGCGGTATGCAGACGGGCGCCGGCGCTGCCGATACGTTCGGTCAGACGCGCTTCCACATTCATGTGAATGTCCTCCAGCGCAACGTCAAAATGGAAGTTGCCTGCTTCAATATCAGCCAGGATGTCTTTCAGACCGGCAATGATCTTCTCCCCGTCCTCTGCCGGAATGATACCGCATTTAGCCAGCATACCGGCATGAGCAATGCTGCCGCGGATATCCTCGTGATATAAGCGTTTGTCAAAATCAATGGACGCATTAAATGCGTCCACCAATTCGTTCGTATTCTTACTGAAACGACCGCCCCAAAGCTTAGCCATTATTTCAGGTTTCCTTTCTTCATCAGCGCTCTTACTTTCAGCGGCAGGCCGAAGAGATTGATGAAGCCGGTAGCATCTGCCTGGTTGTAAACTTCGTCTTCGCCGAAGGTTACATATTCCTGGCTGTACAGGGAGTACGGGGATTTAACGCCTGCACTGTAGATGTTGCCTTTATAAAGTTTCATGCGAACAGTACCGGTAACGGTTTTTTGAGTTTCGTTAACAAAAGCATCCAGAGCCTCACGCAGCGGGCTGAACCACATGCCATCGTAAACCAGCTCGGAATAACGGATGGAAACCTGTTGCTTGAAGGATTGGGTTGCACGGTCCAGGCAAAGGTTTTCCAGATCGTTGTGGCCGTAGTAGATGATAGCGCCGGCAGGGTTTTCATAAACGCCACGGGATTTCATGCCAACCAGACGGTCTTCAACCATATCGGTGATACCAACAGCGTTGCGGATGCCGATTTCATTCAGTTTTTCAACGAGCTTAGCCGGGCTGAGTTTTTCACCGTTAACGCTTACAGGCACGCCTTCAACGTATTCCAGCTCAACATATTCCGGTTTATCGGGAGCTTTTTCAGGAATGTTGGTAACGATGAACAGTTCATCTTTCGGTGCATTCCACGGATCCTCCAGGTCGCTGCCTTCATGGGACAGATGCCACATGTTGCGGTCCATGGAGTAGTCATGGTCATGAGATACAGGGATAGGAATGTTGTGTGCTGCAGCATAGTCGATTTCCTGGTCACGGCTGCGCAGCTCCCACTCACGCCACGGAGCGATGATTGCCAGCTGCGGAGCCAGAGCCTTTACGGACAGTTCGAAACGAACCTGGTCGTTGCCTTTGCCGGTAGCACCATGAGCAATAGCGTCAGCGCCTTCTTTTTCAGCGATTTCAACTAATTTTTTAGCAATCAGCGGACGAGCGAAGGAAGTACCCAGCAGGTATTTCTTTTCGTATACAGCACCGGCCTTAACGGTGGGCCATACATAGTCGCTGATGAATTCTTCTTTCAGGTCCATGATGTAGCATTTGCTTGCACCGGTTTTCAGTGCTTTGTCATGAACGGGTTCCAGTTCGTCGCCTTGGCCAAGGTCAGCGCAGGCAGCAATAACTTCGCAGTTGTTGTAATGCTCTTTCAGCCAGGGGATGATTACGGATGTATCAAGGCCACCGGAGTAAGCCAGAACTACTTTCTTAATATCTTCTTTTTTCATTATAATAGCCTCCCATTTCTGTATAATGCTATGCATTAGTGAATAAACTTACAAACTTCTTGTATTATATACCCTTTTTATGCATAAATCAAGTATTTAAGCGCATGTATACTATACTTTTTGTGTATTAGATGTAACAAAAAACCTAAAATATAGCTTGTTTCAGAAAATTTTGTCTGTATACAAGAACGGCTAAGCATATAAACTATACGCTCAGCCGTTATATTTATACATTCAAGACCTGATTTAGAGTACTTCGTCGCTCATCAGCAGCGCCATAATAGCCTTTTGTACGTGCAGTCTGTTCTCTGCCTGGTCAAATACAACAGATTGCGGTCCTTCCAGCACTTCCTCGGTAATTTCTTCACCGCGGTGTGCGGGCAGGCAGTGCAGGACGATTGCTTCCGGACGTGCTTCGTTCAGCAGCTCCTGGTTAATCTGATAATTATGCAGTGCTTTGAAACGAACCTCACGCTCCGCTTCCTCGCCCATGCTGGTCCATACATCGGTATAAAGCACATCGGCGCCCTTGGCAGCCTTGAAGAGATCCTCCTCTACGGTAATGCTGCAGCCGGTTTGGGCAGCGTCCTCCTGCGCCAGACGCAGGATTTCCGGATCAGGCTGATAGCCCTTCGGGCTAGCGCAGATCATGTTCATGCCAACCTTGGCGCAGGCAAACATCAAAGAGTGTGCCATGTTATTGCCATCGCCTACATAAACCAGCTTACGGCCTTTCAGAACCTTCATCTTCTCCTGAATAGTGAAGATATCAGTCAGAGCCTGACAGGGATGCAGCAAATCGGTCAAGCCGTTGATAACGGGAACGCTTGCATATTTAGCCAGCTCAATAACGGAATCGTGGGAGAAGGTACGGATCATAATACCGTCAACAAAACGGGAAAGTACACGTGCGGTATCGCGAATCGGTTCGCCGCGGCCGATCTGGGAAGCGGAATCACTCAGATAAATCGGATGGCCGCCCAGCTGCCAGAAGCCTACCTCAAAAGAGGTTCTGGTACGTGTAGAAGCCTTGGAGAACAGCATAGCCAAAGTTTTGCCCTTCAGATACTGGTGAGGCTCACCGGCCTTTTGCTTACGTTTCAATTTTTTTGCCACATCAAGAATTGTTGCGACCTCGCCTACGCTAAGGTCATGAATAGAAATCAGGTCTTTGTCTTTTAAACTCATTTTTTATCCCCTCTCGTTTTTTAACAGGCCGCCAGCGCTTTATCCAGCGCAGCAACCACAATATCAATTTCTTCCTTGCTGATAATCAGCGGCGGTACAATGCGGATAACATTGCCTGCAGTGCAGTTCACAATAACATTGTTCGCCAAACAGCTTTCTACAATCGGCTTGCCCTCGCCGGCAACCTCCATGCCCAGCATCAGGCCGCAGCCACGGACATCGGTAACCTTGTCAGGATATTTTTCCTGCAGCTTACGCAGCTCATTCTTAAAGTATTCACCCTTCTCCGCAACCTTGTCTACCAGACCTTCGGACTTGATAGTCGTCAGCGTTGCGTACACAGCGGCACAGGCCAGCGGGTTACCGCCGAAGGTGCCGCCATGGTCACCCGGCTTGAACACATGCGCCAAGCGCTCCGGCACAGCAAAGCCTGCAACAGGGAAGCCGCCGCCGATGCCCTTGGCAAAGGTCAGGATATCAGGCTTCACGCCGCTGTGCATATAAGCAAACCATTTGCCGGTACGCGCAACACCGGTCTGCACCTCGTCAAAAATCAGCAGCGCATCATGCTTGTCGCACAGCGCACGCACCTGCTGCAGATATTCGTCAGACGGTACATGTACGCCGCCCTCACCCTGGATAGGCTCCAGCAGAACAGCGCAGACATCATCATCCATATGTGCCTCCAGCGCCTTAATATCACCGTATGGCACAAGCACGTGTCCCGGGCTCAGCGGACCGTAGCCGACATGATAATAATCATGACCGGTAGCAGCCAGCGTATCAAAGGTGCGTCCGTGGAAGGATTCGTCCGCAGAAATGATTTTATATTTCGTAGGTGCCTTGCTCACGCCGTATTTACGCGCCAGCTTCATAGCGCCCTCATTGCCCTCTGCGCCGCAGTTGGCAAAGAAAATGCGGTCCATGCCGGTAGCCTCGGCCACCATACGCAACGCCTTAGCCTGAATCTCGGTATAATACAGGTTGGAGCAATGCATCAGCTTGCTTGCCTGCTCGCTGATTGCCTTCACCAGCACAGGATGATTGTAGCCCAGGCTGTTGACAGCGATACCGGCAAAGGCATCTACATACTCATTGCCCTCATTGTCCCACACACGGCAGCCCTGGCCAAGCTCCATAACCATCGGATATCTGCCGAATACAGGCAGATAATATTTTTCTGTTTCCTCTATAATTGTTTTTTTATCCATTGTCAAGAATATCTCCCCCTCATACAAGCCCCTGCTGTCAGATTTCTTTAACTACCTCGGTACCAACGCCCTTGTCGCTGAAAAGCTCCATCAGAATAGAATGCTCGGCACGGCCGTCAATGATATGTGTTTTCTTGGCACCGCCGCTAAGAGCCTTAATGCAGGAGCGAACCTTAGGAATCATGCCGCCGTCAATGCTGCCCTTAAGAATAAGCTCATGAGCCTTTTCAAAGCTCAGAGTGGAAATGAAGCTGCTTTCATCCGGGTATGCAGAATAAATGCCGCGGACATCGGTCAGCACCAGCAGCTTTTCTGCCTTCAGCGCACCGGCAATTTCACCGGCAGCAACATCTGCGTTAATGTTATAGGTTTCACCCTCGTCACCGACACCGGTCGGAGCGATTACAGGAATATAACCGCCGTCGAGCAGGCAGTTAATCAAATCGGTATTGACCTCCTTAACGTTGCCGACAAAGCCGATATCTACCAGGTTAACCTCACCGTTTTCATAAACATCAGCCAGATATTTTTTAGCCTTCAGCAGGTTAGCATCCTTGCCGTTGAGGCCAACAGCCTTACCGCCCAAAGCGTTCAGGCGGCCGACAAGGTCAGTGTTCATTTTGCCTACAAGCGCCATTTCGGCAATAGCTGCGGATTCTGCATCGGTTACACGCAAACCGCCGACAAATTCGCTCTTTTTACCGGCCTGCTCCAGCTGACGGCTGATTTCCGGACCGCCGCCGTGAACAACTACCGGACGCATGCCGGCGTATTGCAGGAACAGAATATCCTGCAGCACCTTGTTTTTCAAATCATCGTTAAGCATAGCGTTGCCGCCATATTTTACGACAATGGTTTTATCTTTAAAATTGCTCAGATACGGCAGTGCTTCTATTAAGGTATGTACTTGTTGTTCGTTCATTAACATAGGTGATGTCCTCCCTCATTTTTTTATATTTGTCTTGCGTTTATATTTATTACTTCTTCTTCTCTCCAAAGACGCGAGAGAAGGTATTAGATGTAAACCATCATAATAATATTATGCTCTCACTACCAAGGACGAGCTAGAAAGTACCAGAGACGAGGAAAGCCGACGACGGCGTACTAACAGTACGTCTAGGAGGCTTGACAAAGTATATGGTGCTGTATCGCTCGTCCAATCAAGTATGGTATTCGCCGTTAATCTTCACATACTCATAACTGAAATCGCAAGTCCACACAGTTGCGCTTTCCTCACCGGCACCCAGGTCAATGCTCATGGAAATATCATGCTCAGCCATAGTCGGCGCCAGCTTTTCGGCAGGCACATTGCAGTTCATGCCGTTTTCCACCAGACGGATACCGCCGATAGAAAGATTTACCTTATCTGCCTCCATGGCAGCGCCGCTGTAGCCTGCAGCGCAGACAATGCGTCCCCAGTTCGGGTCCTCACCGAAGAAGGCTGTTTTTACCAGCGGCGATTTGGCAATCGCCATCGCTGCTGTTTTGGCATCCTCCCAGGTTGCGGCACCGGTAACATTTACCTCCAGGAATTTGGTAGCGCCCTCGCCGTCATGCGCAATCATTTTAGCAAGGTCAGTTGCACAGGCCACCAGCGCTTCAAAGAAGGCCGGATAATCCGGATGCTCCTCCGAAAGAATGATTTCGTTTTCGGCAAGACCGTTGGCAAGCACAATCATGCTGTCGTTGGTACTGGTATCGCCGTCGACAACAACCATGTTGAAGGATTTGTCGGCAACCTTTTTCACCGCGCGCTTCAGCACATCGGGAGCAACAGCAGCGTCGGTAGTGATGAAGGTCAGCATAGTTGCCATGTTCGGATGAATCATGCCTGCACCCTTGGCAATACCGGCAAAGGTTACCTTCTTGCCGCCGATTTCCGTTTCATAGGCAGCGTGCTTGATAAAGGTATCCGTAGTCTGAATAGCCATAGCGCAGCTTTCGCCCTCGCATTCGTCCAAGCTGTCGACAGCATCGGCAATGCCGGTCAGCAGCTTGTCCATCGGCAGGAATTGGCCGATAACACCGGTGGAGCAGACAAAGACTGCTTCCGGCGCAATGCCTAAAAGCTCTGCCGTATGCGCCTGCATTTTCTTGGCATCCGCCAGGCCCTGCTCGCCCGTGCAGGCGTTGGCACAGCCGCTGTTTACGGCAATAGCCTGCGCATAACCGTGCTTGTTGACCTCACGGCTCACGAGTACAGGAGCAGCGCACATTTTATTTTGTGTAAATACCGCACCGCAGGCAGCAGGCACGGTACTGAAAATTACAGCTACATCATGATTGCCGCTGGCTTTGATACCGGCCTTGACGCCGGCAGCAAGCAAGCCCTGCGGTGCAGTCACCCAGCCTTCGATTTTCTTCATGAGATTCCCCTCTTTCCTTGGTGCTTACATCTTTTCTTCTACAGCGGCATCACCGCTAAGCACCATTTTATAGTATAATAGTTATAACAAGCTTAAGGAACAAGCGGCAGCTGACGCAGGCCGGCAGCTTCATCAATGCCAAACATTACATTCATGTTCTGCACTGCCTGTCCAGCAGCACCCTTAACCAGATTATCAATACAATTCATCACAATAATGCGGCCTGTACGCTTATCGGTCTGCCAGCCAAGGTCCACATAGTTGGAGCCGCGGATATTCTTCAATTCCGGGCAAACTCCCTTGCCGCGCAGGCGGATGAAAAATTCATCGCCGTACATTGCCTGATAGGCCTCTTCAATCTGTGCATCCGTTACGCCCTGCTTCAGCTGTGCATAGCAGGTTGCATAAATACCGCGGTCCACAGGCAGCAGATGCGGTGTGAACTGAATCACTACATCCTCACCGGCAAACTCACTGTAAATCTGCTCGATTTCCGGCGTATGGCGGTGTGAAGCAACACCGTAGGCCTTAAAGCTTTCGTTGACGCTGCAGTAAAGACTGCCTGCCTTCAGGCTGCGGCCCGCACCGGTCGTACCGCTTTTGGCATCAATCACAATGCCCTTAGTTTCAATCAGCTTATATTTTAAAAGCGGCACCAGCGCCAGAATGCTGCAGGTTGTGTAACAGCCGGGATTTGCCACCAGCTGCGCCCCGCGCACCTTATCACGGAAAAGCTCGGTCAGACCGTAGACAGCCTGTGCCTCCGGGTCCTCATGCTTCACCTTGTACCACTGTTCAAACACATGGTAATCCTTAAATCTATAATCGCCGCCGAGGTCAATAATCTTGGTCTTACTGCCTCGCAGCTGCTTGCCTATCTTCATAGCATGGCCATGAGGCAAGGCAATAAAAATTACATCACTTGCTGCTGCAATAGCATCCAGCTCCTGCATAGACTGCAGATTCTTTTCAATACGTCCCGACAAATGCGGATACATAGAAGCAATCGCCTCTCCCGTACTGCTTTCAGAGGTAATCACGGCAATTTCCGCTTCCGGATGTCCGTCCAGAAGTCGCAGAAGCTCAACTCCTGCGTAACCTGTTGCACCGATAACACTTGCTTTCATATCCATCCTCCTTTGTACTCGATAATTATACAACTAAATTGTATAATTTTGCAAGCATTTTGTGAATTTTTTTGTAAAAATTAAGGGACAATAATCCATTTTACAATCTTATTTTACTACCTAAAAGGTAAATATACCAGTATTTTTTGCCAAATTCACACTTTATTGTTACAATAGACGTGAAAGCTATACACGTCACTGTTTAAAATATATCAAAATTACTAACGAGGTGTATCTTATGTTTAAAATCATTATCATGGCATTGCTTATTTTTATAGGCATGGTGGGTTATGACAACATTACGGATAAGGCTCAGCCTACCACCCCCGTACAGCAGGAGCAGCAGAAGGTCAGCAAGCACGAAAAATCCGCAGCTATGGCTCTGTTCGTCAGCCTGCTGCCTCCCAAGGAGGAATGGCCCTCGCCCGTACATAAATTTTATCTGGCCTTTAATATGGATGAGGTTATTGATCCTATCCGCCAAAACCCGAACTGGACAAGTCTTGATGCCATGTCGCGTGATATTCCGCAGGCATTGATTGCTATCGAGGACCACGCTTTTTATAATCACGGCGCTATTGCCGTAGAAGGCATTCTGCGCGCCGCACTGGCCAACATTAACGCCGGCGAAGTAGTGCAGGGCGGCAGCACGCTGACACAGCAGTTTGTCAAAAATGTTTTTCTCTCGCACGAGCAAAGCATGGAGCGTAAAATTGAAGAGGCCGTGCTCTCGCTCATGCTGGAGGATAATTACAGTAAGGACGAAATTCTGGAGCTTTATCTGAACACCACCTACTTCGGCGCAGGCAGCACCGGCATTAAACAGGCCAGCAGAACCTACTTCGGCAAGGCACCTTCGGCACTGACTCTGGCCGAGGCCGCCGTCATTGCTTCGCTTCCCTACGCACCCACCAGCCTCAATCCGCTGGAAAACCCCGAGGGCTGCAAAAAACGCCAGCTGCTCGTGCTGACTGCTATGCATAAATACGGTATGATTAATCAGGGACAGCTGGCCGAAGCCAAGGCAGAAAAAATCCGCCTCACCAACGGCACCGTCATGTAAAGCTGTAACAAAATCTACATTGTATATTTTTTAATTAAAGTTTATCGGTAAAACCCCTGTTTTACTTGACCGCTTCATGCTTCATATATATAATTAAAGCTTAAGCAAAATCACTCAAAGAAGGTCAAAATCATGGAAACTACAACATTAGATAAGCTTCCCTTAGGTCAGGAGGCTATCATCGCTAAGGTCGGCGGCGAAGGCAGCATTCTGCGTCGCCGTCTGCTTGATATGGGTCTCACGCCCCGCACCCGCGTCATGGTACGCAAGCGCGCACCGCTCGGTGACCCGCTGGAAATCTCTCTGCGTGGCTACGAGCTGACGCTGCGTGCGGAGGAAGCCGCAAAAATCACCGTTACGCCGGAGGTGAGCGAAGCATGAAGCTGCATTTCGCCCTCGTCGGCAACCAGAACTGCGGCAAAAGCACGCTGTTCAACTATCTCACCGGCAGTAACCAGCACGTCGGCAACTTTCCTGGTGTAACCGTCCAGAAAAAGGAAGGTACGATTCTCGCCGTGCCCGACGCAGGCGTTATCGACCTGCCCGGCATCTACTCGCTTTCTCCCTACACCTCGGAGGAAATTGTTACGCGTGACCTGCTTTTATACAATAAGCCTGACGCTATTATCAACGTCATTGACGCAACTAATATTGAACGCAGCCTGTATCTTTCGCTGCAGCTCATCGAGCTGAATATCCCGATGGTCATCGCCCTCAACATGATGGACGAGCTCACCGGCAGCGGCGGCAGCATCGACATCAAAGCAATGGAGGATTCGCTGACCGTACCTGTTGTCCCCATCACCGCCAACTCCGGCGAAGGCGTAGGCGAGCTTTTGCGCCGCGCCGTAGAGGCAGCGCAAAACCAGCAGTTGCCACAGCGTCTGGACTTCTGCAGCGGTCCTGTGCATACCGCTATTCACAGTATCGCCCACTTAATCGAAACTAAAGCACGCCGCCAGAACCTGCCGCTGCGCTTTACCGCCACCAAGCTTATCGAAGGTGACAGCGATTTCGCCAAGGCGCTGCAGCTTTCGGAAAACGAATGTGATATCATCGGCCACTTCGTTACCGAAATGGAGCAAAACCTCAAAACGGATAAGGAAGCGGCGCTGGCAGATATGCGCTATGCCTATATCGAGGACCTCTGCGCGCAGACCGTGCAGAAGCCCAAGCATACGGAAGCACAGCTGCGCTCCGTCAAAATCGACCATTATCTGACGCATAAATTTTATGCTATTCCTATTTTCGTGCTTATCATGGGCCTTGTATTCTGGCTCACCTTTGACGTTATCGGAGCTTTTCTCAGCGACATCCTCAGCAATGTTATCGATGCTGTAACAGCTTCGGTTGATAACACGCTCACCGTGCTGGATATTGCACCGCCGATGCATTCGCTGATTATCGACGGCATCTTCTCCGGTGTCGGCGCCGTGCTTTCCTTCCTGCCGACTATCGTTACGCTATTTTTCTTCCTTTCGATGCTGGAGGATAGTGGTTACATGGCGCGTGTCGCCTTCGTTATGGATAAGATGCTGCGTAAAATCGGCCTCTCCGGTTCCTCCTTCGTTCCGATGATCATCGGCTTCGGCTGCAGCGTGCCGGCCATCATGGCCTCGCGCACCCTCGCCAGTGAGCGCGACCGCAAAATGACCATCATGCTCACACCGTTCATGAGCTGCAGCGCAAAGCTGCCTATCTACGGTATGTTCATCGCCGCCTTCTTCCCGCATAACGGCGGTCTGGTCATGCTTTCGCTCTACCTCACCGGTATCTGTGTAGCTGTTATCTCCGGCTTTTTGCTCAACAGCCTGGTGTTCCGCGGCAAGCCGGTCCCCTTTGTCATGGAGCTTCCTGCCTACCGTCTGCCGACGGCGCGCAACATCATCATGCATATGTGGGAAAAGGCCAAGGACTTTCTGCATAAGGCCTTCACGGTTATCTTCCTCGTCAGCATCATCGTCTGGTTCCTGCAAAACTTTGATGTGCGCTTTTACATGGTAGACGCTTCCGACAGCGTTATCGCCTCCATCGGCAAGCTGGCAGCGCCGATTTTCGCACCGCTAGGCTTCGGCAGCTGGCAGGCAACAACCTCGCTCATCTGCGGTATTACCGCCAAGGAGGTTGTCATCAGTACGCTTTCTGTGCTCGCAGTCGGCAGCGGCGGTGCGCCTGATCTGGCAAGCCTCTTTTCGCCGCTCACCGCCTACACCTTCCTGGTGTTCTGCCTGCTCTATCCGCCCTGCGTCGCAGCGCTGGCTACCATTCGCCGCGAGCTGAACTCGGATACCAGCACGCTCTGCCTTATGGGCTATGAGCTTGTTGTGGCCTGGTGCGTAGCGTTTATCGTAAGGCAAATCGGCTTAATGCTTGGCTTCGCCTAAAAAATTGCATACGAAAACAGCCCAAAACTCTGATATGAGAATTGGGCTGTTATTTTTTTGCTATTTTGCTGCGTTCAGCTCTTTTATCCGTGCATATGCCTGCTGCCAGCTCGTCAGCGACAGCTGCCACAGCTCGCTGTACGCCCGCACTGCAGCCTGCGGCGAACTTACATGCAACGCGCGCAGTCCCCGCACTCCTGCATAAGGATAGTGCGGAATGCACGTCCGCGTCTACTCGGTCGTCTGCAAAAACGCCTGCGCCAGTGCCAAATGCCCCTGCTGCAGGCACCACAGCCAGCGGGCAAACTCCGCCAACGTTTCCTTTACCACGGCAGCCTGCACCGCCTCCGTCTGCCGGCCGTACCAATAGCGCTGCGCCTGCTTGTACTCCGCACTCTGCACCGCTGCGCCGGCAGCGCCGAAGTGCGCCAACACCGCCTGATAATGCAGCAGATGCACACGCTCATGCATCAGCACGGAATCATAATAGGCTACGTAATCCCAGCCATGCTCAGCACATTCCTGCCTGATAGCATTCACATAAAGCGTAATCCCCTTGCCCGCAGCAAATTCGCCGTGCAGCAGGCGTTTAAACTTTAGCTGCTGCAGCTTTTTGCTCCACTCGGCATATTGCTTGCCAAGCCTTGGCAATGCAGCGATATCATACTCCGCCTGCAATGCTTCCGCACGCTCGAGTAATTGCCTGCCCTCGCGCTGCACGGCAACCGTGTCATAGCGCCCGTACTGCCTGTAAAGCAGAGCTTCGGATTCGGCGTACGCTGCAGGCAGGCCAAGCCCTTCGGGAGTCCGGACAATATTTTCTAAGATAATTTCTAACATTCTTTTTGAATAAACAAGCACTTTGCAGCCTCTCGGGCCATCTCTGCGCTTAAATTATAATACCATTGCAATGGTCAATCTCGTGCTGGATAATCTGCGCCGTAAAGCCGCTGAAGCTCTGCTTGCACTTTTTAAACTGCATGTCCTGATAGGCAACCGTAATTTTTTCGTAGCGCACTGCAGCACGCTCGCCTTCAAGTGACAGGCAGCCCTCCTCCGTCATATACTTGCCGGAGCACTTGATAATCTCCGGGTTCAGCATAGCAATATTCGTAGGGCCGATATTTACGGCAATAACGCATTTCTGCACGCCAATCATGTTTGCGGCCAAGCCCACGCAACGGTCCGCATGAGCTGCGAGCGTATCTAATAAATCCTGCGCTACTGCAATATCCATAAAGGTTGCAGGCTGCGATTTTTGTGCCAAAAAGGCTTCGTCTTTTACTATTGGTTTTTCCATGGTGTACCTCCGTAGGGTTTCTGCTTAACGCCAAGCTCGTCATCAAAAAGACTTTCACATAAGACTATAAGTAATCATCCTTCAAAATAATCATAAATCTTTGCCTCTACCGGCGTTTTCATCTCATAAAACATTTGCACAATAGAAAGCTTTTCGCCCTTATTGCCGGTAATAGTTGTACCAATGCTCTGCTTATGCAGCATTTCGCCCATAAAATAAAACTCTGAGCCCTCAGCATCACTCTTTTTGATAAACAGGAGCTTCAGTGTTTCCGGCTGCTCAATCGCCACAACCTCAGGCGAATCAATATTTACTCTGCTGCGCGTCTGCCAGTTAAAAATCGTAGGACTGGCAAATCTGTCATCATATTTAGTGCTTTCGCTAATGTTTTCGTCTTTTTTATAGGTTACAAATATCGGACAGGTATTATATTTTACCCTATAGCCATAAACAACAGCGCTTTCATCCTTCGCCCAGTTCAATATACGGCAGACATCCTTACGTGTATACGAACCATAAAGCTTAAAGCCATGATAAAATTTCGCAGGCTTATAATCAGCTAAAAAGCGTTTTTCTGCATAGGCCAAAGCATCATTAACATAGCCGTAAAATTCTTTATTTGCAAGCATGCTGCTAAATTTTTCACTTAAGCAAATGCTGTCTGCATTCGCATTCACCAACGGCATATTACCATATTTTTGGGCATCCGCAGTTTTAAAAAATTGCATACTCAATACATTCACTACGCTGGCAACAGTTGCTGCCGAAGTAGTAAGCTGATACTTATCCTGCATATATTGAATAAATGCAGGCACGTCAATTTGCGTATGCTGCATTAAACAGCGCAGCAGCGCAACCTCTTCCAAGCGTCTGCCATTAGCAAGCTCCAAGCAGATAAACTCCAATAGCTTGCACTGAGAGGCATTTAACGTGCTTTCGTAAGGATCTGCATACTGTCTGAAGTTGTAATAGGACTTCTTCTTTTGGATAAACAGATATGGATCCTTGTCACCCAAAGCCAGAAAATCCAGCATCATCGGTGCATGACCTAGCTTAGATTTAACTAACTGATAGGATTCCTTTAGCTGACGCAGCTCCAGAAAATTATTTTTATTTAATGATTCAAAAATGCGCTCACGAACTACATCGGTAAAATAAACTGTCGATGCCCCCGGTAAAAAGTTATTATGCACAATGCGACGCAGCTTTTCCTTGCTGCAGCTGCGGTCGCCATATAACGCTATTGGCAACATGTAATTATTTTCATAGTTACCGATAAAATCAATAACCTCCAGATAACGCTTTGCCTTGCTCTTACATTGACGGAAGGAATATCTACACCTTCATTCAAAACATCAACCGAGAAAAGATAATCAAGCTTATCTACGCCCTCCTCGTCGCTTTCAAGACGTTTGATAAGCCTTGCACGCTCTTCCTCACTGGTAGCACCAGCCAAAAAGGCTGCTTTTTTGCCATGCTTATTAAACGCCTCTGACAAGGCTTTCGCTTCTTCTATCCTGCTGCAAAAGACAATACCCTTGACGCGCCCCTGGTCACAGCCATAAAAATCTGCATAATACAGGATATTTTTGACACGTTCTTCACTTGTCAGGCGCACAAAATCGGCATTATCATCTAAAAGCTCGCCATCTACAACAATTTCGCTTACGCCGTGATAATGAAACGGCACCAGCATATTTTCAGCCAAGGCCTGATTTAAACGGATTTCGTAAGCAATATTATGGTCAAAGGTTTTAAAAATATCGCAGTCATCGGAGCGCTCCGGCGTTGCCGTCATACCTAATAAAAATTTGGGCTTAAAATAGCTCAGCACCTTTTGGTAGCTTTTGGCTCCTGCATGGTGCGCTTCGTCGATAATAATATAATCAAACGCATCCGGCGCAAAGGCATGCAGGTTTTCATCCTTCACCAAGGTCTGCACAGTAGCAAAAACATAATCCCTGTCTATTTCTCTGTGACCGCTGGTAAACAAGCCTGTCGTGATATGCTCATCAATAATCTGCTCAAAGCTCTCCTTAGATTTACGCGCAATCAGCCCGCGATGCACAATAAACAGGCAGCGTTTAGGCTGCGCTGCCCTCACATCAAAAGCCGAAAGATACGTTTTACCGGTACCAGTAGCAGAAATCAGCAAAGCACGATTTTTGCCCTCTGCCCTGAGCGCTGCAATATTTTGCAAGGCTGCTACCTGCATTTTATTAGGATTGATTTTGTACAGCTTATGTATTTTTGTATAAGCACGCTGTCGTTGGCTGCGCGCTTCACCATAAATGCGCTCATAGGCAGCAATCCATTCCTCAGTAACCGGCGTAGCATCATCCCACGCCTGATTAAGCTCCTCCTGCATCTGCCTGATTAAAGCGCCATCCTTCATGGAAGAAAGCTGCACATTCCACTCACGGTTAACCGTCAGCGCACTTTGCGTCAAATTACTGCTGCCAACAATCATGGTATAATTTTCATCCTTGGCAGATGTTGCATGTGTATGGAACAAGTAACCCTTAGCATGAAAATTATAATCAGAGGTGATTATCTTCAATTCCAGATTGGGAAACTGCAGTAATCTGCGCAGCGCTCGCGGTTCCGTAAAGTTTTGGTATTGCGAGGCCAAAATTTTTCCCTTAATATGCTTATTCTCCAATTCCTTTAGCGTGTCAATCAAGCAGGCAATACCGCTGTTAGTTACAAACGCCACAGAAAAGAAAAATTCATCACAATGCTCCAGCTCAAAGAGCAGGTTTTCCAATACCTTTACCTGCTCCTGCTGATTATTAGTTAATATCTTCGGCAAAAAGCGCTCGTCGGTTTCAATATTAAAATCAATAAAGCCCGCCTCAAGATACAAGGCAAGTTCACTGCTGTTCACGATTATTCAATCTCCTCTTGCTGCAGGCGCTCCACAATCGGCATATCCGCTGCTGCCCAATCCAAGGTGTTCAAATCCGCCGGCGTCAGCCATTTTGCTGCCACATGCTCCTTCATAACGAACTTGGGCTGTGCCAACTTGCACACATACGCATGCATAGTAATCGCAAAATCAGGATAGGTGTGCTCCACCGTCATCAGATACGCATCCTCAGGAATGCTGATATCCATATCCATTTCTTCACGCAGCTCGCGTTCCAGCGCAGTGTGACGCTCTTCGCCGGCCTCTACCTTACCGCCGGGAAACTCAAATTTATAGCTTACATAATCAAATTTGCCTTTATTACGCTGCATGCACAAAATCTTGCCGTCATGCTCAATTACTGCTGCCACTACTTCATAATGCTTCATCATTACAACCTCCGCTTCTTCTTTCTATTCCCTATTCTACCCCACATCTTCTCTTTAAGCAACCGCCTACCGCTCCGTCAGCACATCAAAGCTCTTGCCGTCCGTTGTCACCGTCAGCGTACCATGGTCATGCGTTGTCAGCACCTTCGCGCCAAGATGCGTTAAGCTGCCCACCACGTTCTTGTTCGGATGCTTGTAAATCGAAAAATCACCGCAGCTGATGAGTGCATACTTAGGCTTAACCTTGCTGACAAACGGCCAATAGGACGATGTCTTGCTGCCGTGATGGCCCACCTTCAGCACGTCCGCCTGCAGCGCAGTGCCATATTTTTGCTGCAGCGCATCCTCCACCGGCGCCTCCGCATCACCCGTCAGCAGCATTTTAAAGCTGCCATAATGCAGCATCAGCACCAGGCTGGTGTTATTCATATTCTTCAGGTCCTTTTTGCTGAGGAAGTCTCCCGGCGCCAGCACCTCAATATAATAATTTTTATCAATCTTAATCGTATCCCCGGCCTTCAGCGCCTGTCCGTTATACCTGCCGGCGCGCAAATCACTGTTCAACGCCACAGAAGCTTTATAACCGCTGTTCACATAACCGCTGTCATAAATATTGCTGACGCCGTATTTACCGCGCACGTACATGATATTGCCCATATGGTCACGATGATGGTGCGTCACAAAAACAGTCTTAATCCTGCTGACGCCGGCCTTGTCGAGCGCCTTAATCAACGCCTGCCTGCCGCCGCTGTCGCCAACCTTGTCCTTAACGTCATTGCCCACATCAATCATGATATTACGCTTGCCGTCCTGCAGCAAAATCGCATCTGCCTGCCCCACATCCAGCACACTGATACGCAGTCTGCCCTGCGCTGTGCCTGTGTCCTGCTTTTGCTGCATGCTCTGCGGCAGGTTATTTTTTACCGCCGCACGCACACTTTCGGCGTTTGGCTGATAAAGACCGCTGTACGCAGCCAGCGCCACGATAAAGGCTATAATAATCTGAAAAACAAACTTTAATTTACGCATGTGTATCCTACTTCCCTTTTCTTTTACAAATCAGCAGCTTCGTTTGCTAATATATTTATTATATCACGCACATAAAAAAGCGTACATACTTGCAAGTCGTATGTACGCTTCTTTCTTAATCTGTCAGTTTAAAACATGCAAATTTCTTATTTTTTCGGAGTAATCGCCAGTACGCGTACCGGCAGGCCGGTCGCTCCTTCAATGCGCGGCCAGGCAGCAACAAGCAATGCTCCCGCAGGTGCCACACGGTCCAGGTTCTGCAGCACTTCAATCTGCAGCTTGCCCTTGCCAAGCACATAGCGCTCGCACGCCAAATCTCCTGCCTTGGCAGCCTCTGCCGAAGCATCGGTATCCAGTGTTTCGTGGCCGTTGGCTGCAGCATTACGTTCTTCATAAATATATTGCAGCGCCGGCAAGGACCAACCGGGGAAGTTTTCGCTGCCATCTGCAGCAATACCGCTCAGCTTATCCATATCCGGCCAATTTTTATACCAGTCTGTGCGCAGTGCCACAAAGGCGCCGTCGGGAATCGGTCCGTATTCCGCTTCATAAGCCTTGATGTCCTCCACCGTTACGGCGTAATGCACATCCTCTGCAACCTTGGCAGTGATATCAATCACGCACAAGGGAAACAGCATCTGCTGCGCGCCGAACGCTTCGGATAAAGGCATATCCTTAACAAAATGACCGGGAAAGTCAATATGCGTGCCGTATTGGCCGGGAAATTTGAAGGTCTGAATCAAACATTCCAGCATTGGGTTGCCCCAATCGAACACTGTCTTGCTAACTTCTACGGAGCCTGTGGGAATACCGCTCCACACCGGGCTGTCATTGTTCATAGAGTGAGAAAGCTCCACCCATTCATAAGCATCTGATTTCATTTCTGCTAACATATTCCATAATTTGTACATAAGAAAACCCCCTCAATAAAAATATTAGTCCTCACTATTATCATAGTACATCGATAGGAATTTGTAAAGCAGATATTTTAACAACGGAATTTTTGTACCAATACAAAAGACCCGCCACCGCTAAAAAGCGGCAGCGAGTCCTTTTATATGTAATAATAATATCTTAATTAATCTCTCAGCTTAGCCTTATATGCTTCGGCAACCTCAGCAATTACCTTCTTCATGGAAGCATCAACCTCAGCGTCGGTCAGAGTGCGGTCTGCAGCCTGATAGGTCAGGTTGAAGGCCATGGATTTGCAGCCTGCGGCAACCTGCTTGCCAGTGTAGATATCGAATACACGCACACCCTGCAGCAGCTCGCCTGCATGCTCGCGGATAACCTGCTCCAGCTCGGCATTGGTTACTTCGGCCGGAACAACAACGGCAATATCACGGCTCATGCTCGGGAACTTGGGCAGATGCTTGTATTGCGGTACAGCAGTTGCGCTTGCTACCAAAGGCTCTACGGCCATTTCCAGCACGTAGGTAACCTGATCCAGCTCAAAGTTTTCCTGTACTACCGGGTGTACCTCGCCAAAGGAGCCGATAACCTCGCCGTTAACAACGATATCACAGCTCTTGCCCGGATGCAGATACGGCTGTTGGCTGCGAGTCATGGTGTAATCGCTAACCTGCATTGCTTCAAGCAGGCCTTCAACGATGCCCTTCATATCATAGAAGTCAACGTTGCCTTTATCGTCGCACCAGTTGAGAGCCTTGCGGCTGCCGCTCAGTACTGCGGTCAGCAGCTGACGCTCTGCGGGATCCTCGGTCAGCGGCAGTGCCTTCGGCAGGAAGATACGGCCGATTTCAAACAAAGCTACACTGTTGTTGTGGTTGCGCAGGTTGAAGGAAGCAGTCTGCAGTGCGCTCGGAATCATGGTGGTGCGCATTACGGAGAAGGCGTCGGTAATCGGGTTCAGCAGCTCGATGCAGCTGCGGCGTTCATCATCTGCTGCCAGCAGCATTTTATCGTAAGCGTTAGCCTTGATAAAGCTGTAGGTCATCATCTCGCTCAGGCCTGCACCTACCATGTAATCCTGTACATCGTCCTTAACATCGTCCAGTACAGACTGGCTGCCTTGGGTGATGGTCAGCTCCGGCTGATGGCTTTCGATGAAATCATAGCCATGCATACGCGCAATTTCTTCGCTGATATCGGCATCGCAGTCGATATCACGGCGCCAGGTAGGAGCGGTAATCAGCAGCTCGCCGTCCTTTGCTTCTACGCCGAAGCCCAATTTAGTAAGAATAGCAACCATTTCGTCCTCAGCAATATTCACGCCGATGCGGCAGTTAATCTTTGCTGCGGTAGTGGTGATTACTGCCGGCTTCAGCTCTTCGGGATAAGCCTCCACGATTCCGCTGAAGGTTTCGCAGGCACCCATCTGCTCCAGCAAGTGAGCAGCACGGTTCAGTGCATCATGGTCACGGATGGTATCTACACCACGCTCAAAACGGCCGCTGGCTTCACTGCGCAGGCCCAGCGCACGGGAGGTGCGGCGAATGGAAGGACCGTGGAAGGAAGCAGCCTCCAGAATAACGTTCTTGGTTTCGTCGGCAACCTCTGTCAAAAGACCGCCCATAACACCGCCAAGACCGGCAGCCTTTTCGGCATCACCGATGGTAATCATAGCGGAGGTCAGCTCACGCTCCTTGCCGTCGAGGGTAACGAGCTTTTCGCCTTCTTCTGCACGGCGCACAATCAGAGTATGGCCTGCAACCTTGTCTGCATCATAAGCATGCATCGGCTGGCCCAGCTCCAGCATAACATAGTTGGTAACGTCAACTACATTGCTGATGGGGCGCACGCCACAGGCACGCAGACGGCGCTGCATCCATTCGGGAGAAGGTATGATTTTGATGTCCTTCAGCACGCGGGTAGCAAAGCGGGAGCACAGCTCCGGTGCGTCAATTTTTACGTTTACATAATCGCTGGCCTTACCTGCGGCAGCTTCCTTAACGTCCATAGCAGGCATTTTCAGCGGACAGCCGGTAATAGCGCTGATTTCGCGTGCCAAGCCGATAATGCTAAAGCAGTCGGCACGGTTGCTGGTCAGGTCGATATCGATAACGGTATCATCCAAGCCTAAAACGGTTTTGATGTCTACGCCAATCGGAGTGTTTTCCGGCAGAATGAAGATGCCGTTTCTTTGCTCCGGCAGCAGCAGCTTAGATTCAATACCCAGCTCATCGGCACTGCACAGCATGCCGAAGGAATCAAGGCCGCGCATTTTAGCCTTTTTCAGCTTCAGGCCTTGCGGGTTGCGCTCGCTCGGAGGCAGTACGCTGCCAACCACGGCAACAGGCACAATGTCATATTGATGTACATTTTGCGCGCCGGTAAGAATCTGCACCGGCTCGCCGCCTTGGCCGTAATCCAGCATGCAAACCCACAGGTGGTCGCTGTCGGGATGACGGTGAATTTCCATAACCTTACCGGTGATTACACCCTCCAGGCCCTTGCCCAGTTGGGTAACGGTGTCAACCTCCAGGCCGACACGGGTAATTTTATCGCACAGCTCCGCAACGGAGATGTTAATATCTACATATTGTTTTAACCATTCTAAAGATGCAAGCATGATTGATCCTCCTTATTTGAACTGACTGATGAAGCGTTGGTCGTTTTCGAAGAACAGGCGCAAATCGTCAATGCCGTATTTCAGCATAGCGATACGTTCAACGCCCAGACCAAAGGCAAAACCGGTCATTTTCTCAGGATCATAACCGCTCATGCGCAATACGTTGGGATGTACAACACCGGCACCGAGGATTTCCAGCCAGCCGCTGTCCTTGCAGACATGGCAGCCGCCGCCCTTAGCATGGCAAATCGGGCAGGATACGTCCACTTCTACGGAAGGCTCGGTGAATGGGAAGTAGGAAGGACGCAGGCGCACCTTTACATCCTCGCCAAACATTTGCTTACAGAACAGCTCCAAAGTGCCCTTCAAATCTGCCAGGCTGATGTTTTTATCTACAACAAGGCCTTCTACCTGATGGAACATCGGGGAATGGGTTGCGTCGTAGTCGCAGCGGTAAACGGTACCGGGGCAAATCATGCGAATCGGAGTGTTAGGCTCCTTGCTTTCCAGGGTACGCGCCTGCACGCCGGAGGTTTGGGTGCGCAGCAGATAGTTTTCGGTGATATAGAAGGAATCCTGCATATCCAGTGCCGGATGATCAGGAGGCAGATTCAGTGCGGTGAAGTTGTGGTATACGTCCTCGATTTCCGGACCGTCGCAAACATCAAAGCCCATACGCATGAAGATTTTTTTAATCTCACGCATGGTCAGGGTTACGGGATGCAGATGACCTGCTTTCGGCTTGCGGCCCGGCAGAGTAATATCAACCTGCTCGTTAGCGAGCTTGTCAGCCAGCGCCTTTTTCTCCAGCACGGCAGTTGCTTCGTTGATTTTTCCCTCCAGCTCAGCCTTGATTTCGTTAACAATCTGGCCGATTTTCGGACGCTCTTCGGCAGGCAGCTTGCCCATGCCGCGCAGGATTTCAGTCATCGGGCCTTTTTTGCCCAGATATTTGACGCGCAGGTCCTTGAGCGCATCAAGAGAAGTTACGGCAGCAAGCTCTTCTAAAGCCTGTGCTTTTAATGCTTCCAATTTTTCTTTCATTGATTTCATCCTTTCTTCATTGGACAGCTTAGAAAGTATCAGATACAAAGAAACGCGACGCAGGCGTACCGGAGGTACGTGACGCAAAGACCCGATTTATCATGAGCTAATGCGAATTGGATAAATCGTTGGTCGTGCTAATACCTTTGGTGCAAGAAGCTGTTTCTGCAGCAGATGATGCTTTATCAGCTGTCAGCCAAAAATAAGAAAACGCCCCTGCAAAACTGATAAAAGTTTACAGGGGCGAAAAATATTCGCGGTACCACCCAAATTTGTTCCTTCATTTGCAAGCTTTAACGCAGCCTTACGCCCACCCTACGCAACCATGCAGCCTTCAGGCAGGACACTCCCAAGGGAACTTCGGCATAATTTTGTGTGCGAAGCTTACAGCCGGTGACTTCGCTCTCTTAAACACAGCCTTAAGCCTACTTGCTTGTTCATCGTGTTATCAGGGGTCGATTCAATTTGATGTTTATTATAGCACTTTTTGAGCAAAAGATAAAGAGGGGTAAAATGATTTATTATTTTCTCCTTTCATCCAACCTATTTGCTTTTCGTCCAAAATTGGTATATAATTGGACGAAAGTAACAAATATTGGAAGAAAGAAGGTGTGGATAAATGAGAAATTTTGACTATGCAAAATTGTCAACAATGCTTTGGGACACTGAAATTTTATCATACATAGCAAAAATTCATGAGTATAAAGGACGTCAGGCTTTATATCTGCGCCAAAAGCCTATGGAATTAGAACGGTTAGTTGAGGTAGCCAAAATTCAAAGCACGGAAGCATCTAACAGAATTGAAGGTATTATTACCACGAAAAGCCGTTTAAAACAGTTGTGTGAAGATAAGACTACACCTAAAAATCGTGATGAGAAGGAAATTTTAGGTTATAGGAATGCTTTAAATCTAATACACGAAAATTATCCTTACATACCTGTTAAGCCAAATTATATTTTACAATTACATAAAGAATTATTAAAATTCACTAATCTTTCCTATGGTGGTATTTTTAAAAATACGGCTAATGAGATAGATATGCGTTTGCCTGATGGCACTATGCAAATAATTTTTAAGCCTCTTTTACCATATGAAACACCGCAAGCCATAGAAAATATTTGTGCGAGCTACGAAAATACCCTCAACAAAGAATTAGTTGATCCACTGCTGCTGATACCTTGCTTTATTTTGGATTTTCTTTGCATTCATCCGTTTAATGACGGTAACGGCCGAATGAGCAGATTATTAACTTTACTGTTATTATACCGCAGCGGTTATGTAGTCGGACAATATATAAGTATTGAAAAAGCTATTGCAGATACCAAAGAAGTATATTACGAAAGCCTGGCTGCTTCTGACGAAAATTGGCACACAGAAAAAAATAATCCCCGGCCGTTCATAAAATACATGCTTGGCATCATTTTAGCATGTTATCGTGAATTCGAAGAACGTATTACCATTTCAGAACAGGCAGGAGCTAAAAGCACTGCCTATGATATTGTCAGATACTACGTTACACAAAAACTGGGACGTTTTACCAAGAATGATGTTTTAAATTCTTGTCCAAACATCAGCTCTTCTTCGGCAGCTGCAGCTCTCAAGAAATTAACAGAAGAAGGCGTGATAAGCAGATACGGCTCCGGTAAAAATACATTTTACGCAAGCAATACCTTACATTCGACTGAGCAGCAAACCCATCTAAGATAATCAGGCTAAATCATTTCTTTCATCCAACCTGTTTGCTTTTCGTCCAAAATTGGTATATAATTGGACGAAAGTAACAAATATTAGAAGAAACCGCCCCCTGAAATCAGCCTTTCAGAGGGCGGTTAATTTTTTCAATATAAATTATTTTACGCAGGAGCAGGCCACAAAATGCTGCGGCTCAACCTCGCGCAATACCGGATTGCCTTTATCGCAAACGCCGGCAACAGGGCAGTCGCAGCGCTTCATGAAGCGGCAGGCATCCGGCAGGTTGATAGGCGCGGTAATTTCGCCCTTGATAACCTGACGCTTAGGCTTATCCTTGCCCACGATAGGCAGAGGAATTGCCGAAAGCAGTGCCTTGGTATAAGGATGTAGCGGATTCTTGAACAGCAGATTAGCTGGTGCTTTTTCTACCATGGTGCCCATATACATAACCGCAATATCATCCGAGAAATATTTCACAACGGACAAGTCATGGGTAATGAAGATATAGGTCAGGCCCAAATCCTTTTGCAGCTGTTTGAGCAGATTCAGAATCTGCGCCTGAATGGAAACGTCCAGCGCGGAAACAGGCTCGTCGCAAACAATGATTTTTGGGTTCATCGCCAAAGCGCGGGCAATGCCGATACGCTGACGGCGGCCGCCGTCCAGCTCATGCGGATAGACATTGGCATAGCGCTCAGCCAAGCCAACGGTACGCATCAGCTCCAAGGTACGCTCTTCAATTGCTTCCCTGCCTTTAATCAGCTTATGCTCGATAATCGGCTCGCTGATAAGCTGCATAACGGTTTCACGCGGGTCCAGAGAGGAGAACGGATCCTGGAACACCATCTGCATCTTTTGGCGCAGCGGGCGCATTTCCTTACGGCTCAGCTTGGTGATATCGTTGCCCTGGAAGATGATTTTGCCGCTGGTGGGCTCAATCAGCTTCAGAATACAGCGTCCGGTAGTGGATTTACCGCAGCCGGATTCGCCTACGATACCCAGAGTTTTGCCTTCCTCCAGAGTAAAGCTTACACCGTCGACAGCATGCAGCTGACCTGCAGCGGTATTAAAATATTTGGACAGATTGTCAATAACTAACAGCGGAGCATTACTCATTTTTGGTTCCTCCTTAAAGCAAATCCGGGTCTGGAATAAGCGTGGCAGGCTACAAAATGAGTTTTGCTGCCATCTACGGAATGCAGCTCAGGCACGGAGGCAGAGCATGCTTCGGTAGCATAGGGACAACGCGGAGCGAAGGTGCATCCGGGCGGCAAATCCGCCGGGTCGGGCATCAGGCCTTTGATAGGCTCCAGCATTTCGCCCTGCTCCTTCAGGTTGGGCAGGCTGTTGAACAGGCCCTCGGTGTAGGGATGGCGCATGTTGTTGAATACATCGTCAACAGTGCCCTTCTCCACAATACGGCCGGCATACATAACTGCCATATCGTCGCAGACCTCGGCAACGATACCCAGGCTGTGGGTAATCATCAGCATGGACATGTCGCGGTTGTTGATGAGGTCCTTCATCAGCTCCAGCACCTGCGCCTGAATGGTTACATCCAGTGCGGTGGTCGGTTCATCGGCAATCAGCAGCTTGGGGCTGCAGGCCAGCGCGATAGCAATAACTACACGCTGCTTCATACCGCCGGAGAACTGATGCGGATAGTCGTTGGCTCTTGCTTCGGCAATACCAACGAGCTTCAGCATATCCTTAGCCTTTTCCAGAGATTGCTCCGGAGTAAGGTTCTGGTGCAGCTCCAGACTTTCGGCAATCTGCTCGCCTACAGTCATAACAGGGTTCAGCGCAGTCATCGGGTCCTGGAAAATCATTGCCACGTCGTTACCGCGCATTTCCTCCAGCTCACGCTCGCTCATTTCAAGTACGTTTTTGCCTTCAAGCTTAATCATACCGCTTTTGATAACTCCCGGAGGATCCGGAACAAGGTTCATGATAGACAGTGCGGTAGTAGTTTTGCCCGCACCGGTTTCGCCTACCAGACCCAGAGTACGTTTTTTGCCGATTGCGATATCAATGCCGTTGACAGCATGTACATCGCTGTCTTCTGTTTCATAATGGACCACAAGGTCCTTAATATCTAATACTAAATCCATAATGCAGCCCCCTTATTTCTTCAGCTTAGGATCCAGCGCATCGCGCAGGCCATCGCCCAACAGGTTCAAGGCTAATACGGTAAACATAATAGCTAAACCGGGAATAACACAAATGTAGCTGGCATCACGAATATGACCTCTGCCGCCGGAAAGCAGCGCGCCCCATTCGGGAGCAGGTGCCGGTACGCCGATACCCAAGAAGCTCAGGGAGGAAGCGGAAATAATAGTAGTACCGATCAGCAGAGTAGTCTGTACGATAATCGGAGACAGGCAGTTCGGCAGGATATGTCTGAGAATAATCTTCCAGGTGGGCAGGCCCATCGCATAGGAGGATTCAACATATTCCAAATCGCGCACTGTCATAACGGAAGCACGCACGATACGCGCATAGTTGGTTGCGCAGGAAATTGCCAGAGCAATAATCAGGTTGATGGTGCTGGTGCCCAACAGAGATACGATTACTACTGCCTTCAGAATGTTAGGAATGGAGTAGAAAATATCAATACCGCGCATGATGATATCATCGGCCTTGCCGCCGTAGAAGCCGGCAATAGAGCCTAAAATAGTACCTACAATCAGACCGAAGCCTACGGAACCGATACCGATAGCCATGGAATAGCGTGCGCCGTACATAACGCGGGCAAACAGGTCACGGCCGTATTCGTCGGTGCCGAACCAGTGCTCCCCGCTGGGAGGCTGCAGCTTAATAGCCAGGTTCTGACCGATAACATCGGTTTCATAGTTGAACACTAAGGGACTTACCAGAGCGATGACGCACAGCAGCGCCAGAAAGGCCATGCCGATTACAGCGCCCTTATTTTTCAGCAGACGATGCCAGGTTTCCTGGAACATGGTGCGTCTTTTAGTTCTTTTCTTTGCAGCCATCTTCCTCACCCCTTCTTGCTGTACTGTGCCTTGATACGCGGATCAAAGAATGCGTATACCAGATCGACAACCAGGTTAATCAGGCACATCAAAATAGAACACAGAATAATAGAACCTGTTACCATCGGGATGTCACGTCTGGTAATAGATTCGTATACCAGACGGCCGATACCGGGCCAGCTGAATACGGTTTCAGCCAGTACGGAGCCGGTGATAACCAAGGACATTTGCAGACCGATAGCAGTGATAATAGGAATCAGTGCGTTTTTTAGACCATGCTTGTAGATTACACGATGCTCGCTGCAGCCTTTAGCACGCGCGGTGGTCATATAATCCTGACGCATAACGTCCAGCATGGAGGAACGGGTAATACGGGTAATCAAAGCTGCCAGACCGAAGCCTACGGTTACAGCAGGCAGAACCAGGCTCTTCCAGCCAAAGTTGCCGCCGGTCGGGAATAATCTCAGATGCAGAGCAAAGATAATAATCAGCATCAGGCCCAGCCAGAAGTTAGGCATGGAGGTACCGAACAGAGCGAAAATCATGCCTGCGGTATCCTTCCAGGTGTTCTGGTGGATAGCGGTGTAGATACCCAGAGGAATGGATACCAAAGTAGCAATAATAACAGCAGCACCGCCCAGATACAGGGTGTTCGGCAGATATTGGAAGAAGGTATGGAATACATCCTTGTTGGTTACATAGGATTTGCCCATATCACCTACAAGCATACCTCTCATGTAGTTAAAATATTGCAGCAGGAAAGGCTGGTCCAGACCAAGCTCATGGCGGATCTGCTCAATCATTTCCTTCGAAGCGCCGTCGCCGGCAATCATCATTGCGGGGTCGCCCTCAGTAAGACTCATTGCCCAGTAAATCAGAAAAGAAGTTACTAAAATTACCGGAATCAAACTGAGGAGTCTGTTGACAACATATTTAAGCATTCAACAAAGCTCCTTTCCGTAGAACTCAAATAAAAGGTGCTATGATAAAACAAGAGAGGACTACGCCTCCCTTGTTTTACGCCTTTGTAAATTTTTCAGCAAAATTATTTAGCGATATAAGCATGACGCCAATCGTGGTTGCCGCCGCCGTAGAAATATTGACCTTTCAGTTTTTTATTGTAGGCAACTACCAGGTTAGCAATGTACAGAGGAACCTGCGGGCATTCGTCAACCAGGTATTTTTGCAGCTCAACGCCAGCTTCCATGCGTTTGTTCTGATCCTTCAGGGTTGCAACATCATCAATCAGCTTATCAGCCTTCGGATCGGAGAAGTGATGATAGTTGGAGCCGGAACCGGTGTAGAACAGGTCGCGATATACAAAGTCAACCTTGGAGTCTTCGTTCCAGCGCCACAGGAACAGACTTTGTTTGCCGTCCTTGCAGGCAGCCTTCAGAGCAGCTTGCTCCATCGGAACCAGATCTACGGTAATACCGATTTGTGCCAGGTTAGCTTGGATAACAGTTGCAATCTGCTCGTAGGGAGCGCCGGTTGCATAGGTCAGAGTGGTTTTGATAGGACCGGTTACGCCGGATTCCTTCATCAGCTGTTTAGCACGCTCCAGATTGTAGTCATAGCCGGGCATTTCATCATAGAAGCCCCACAGACCACGGTTCAGAATGGTTTTTTGCAGAGTGCCTTTGCCATTCAGAGCAGCGTCCAGAACGGATTTCTTGTCGATTGCGCAAGCTACAGCCTGACGCAGTTTTTGGTTATCCCACGGTTTCTTTTCAACATTGAATGCAAAGTAGAACAGACGGGTACCGGGTTGTTCGTAAACAGTGATATTCTTGTCATCCTTCAAGAATTTCAGATCGCTGATAGGCGGATTTACGCATACATCGATTTCGCCGGCCTGCAGAGCCATTACGCGAGCAGAAGCCTCAATCATCGGACGGAATTCGATGATATCGGATACGCCGGGAGCAAAGTTATCGGTTGCAGGCAGGTTGTTGCCCCAATAATCCTTAACCTTGGTCAGACGGCAGTATTCGCCTTGAACCCATTTGTCATATTTGTAAGGGCCGGTACCGATAAGCCACGGCTCTTTTACGCCATCATCATAAGCCTTTTTGGATTGGATGGACAAAGGAACGGAGGACAGAGATTGAATGAACTCGTTGTTATAGGAGCTGATTTCGATTTCAATCTGATATTTGTCTTTAACGGTAGATTTTACATAGCCTGCCAGAGCGGATTTGATAACGTTTTTCATTGCCATATCCAGGGTGAATTTAACGTCATCTGCAGTCATCGGAGTCTTTTTACCATCGTTGAAGTATACGTCCTTACGCAGGTTCATGATGATATGGGTATCATCTACGAACTTCCAGTCGGTAGCCAGACCGGGACCGAAACGCTCCTTGCCTTGAGAGCCGTTATTGAAGAATACCAGAGTCTGGTGAGTGTTCTTCAGAATAACGTTGTTGGCAGCGTCCTGTTGTTTTTGCAGGTTAAGGTTGTTGATATCGGCATCGGTACCGATAACCAGCTTCTCCTTGTGTGCAGTACTGCCTTTGTCAGCTTTGTCATCGCCGCCGCAGCCTGCAACAGCCATAGCAAGAATCATCAAAGCTGCCATGATGAGCACTAATAATTTTTTCATAATGCACCTTCCTTTCAAAATTGCATTTTATGACTACTTCCATTGTACACTATGAGCGAACTTTACGCAAGACACATTTTTGTCAATAGTTCTACACTTTTAGTTCATCGTTTAAATTTCTCTGCCCTAAAATGCTTTTACAATAATAAATGCGCAGCCAAACTGCGACTGCGCATTATAAAACACTGTTCTTGTATGAAGGACTGCTCTTACATCATCTTCAAAAACTTGTCATACATAGCCAAAAAGCCCTGCATGAAGTTCTTAGCCTTTGCCAGGTCCTCTGCATCCGGATGGCTTGCAGCCGCTGCCCAACGGGCTTCGCTCTCGGGACTGGGACTGTGCGGGCTGCCTGCCGGCATCTTGCGCATCATGGCAATCAGCGCCGGGTCAATCGCACCGCGGATAGATAAAGTACCCAGTACCTTGCAGTCCTTGTTCATCAGTACACCTGCATTTACCAGGGAGCTTACAGCGTGGTCGCTCGCCGGGTCTGCGCCCAAAGTCTGGAACAGCACTACCTTTTTGCCGTGCAAATTCTCCAAATATTTTTTCATCTTTGCGTTCGGTGCGCCCTTGTCAACCCAGTAGCCTGCTACCACAACAGCGAAGTCATCCGCAGCCGGAGCAGCATCAACCTGCTCCAGCACACAGCGCTCGCCTGCAGCCTCAGCCAGAGCCTTGGCAACCTTTTCCGTATTACCGGTTTTGCTGTCATAAACGATTAAAATGTCCTGCATAGTAGTACACTCCTTTTATTTCATATTTTTCATAATACCCATCATCTTCTGGCCTGCCTGCTCCATCAGACCCGGCTTGCCGTAAAGCGCGCATTCCGCAGCTGTCAGCAGCACTCTGTCCATCTGACGATAGTAATATTTTCCCTTCGCCGTAAAGTAATACTTGCCATCCACTGCGTATAGCAGGTCCAAAAGCTCCCACTGCTCCAAAAGCGGCGCAAGCAGTTTTTCCCAATCCGCATCGCTATACTGCTTCAGCAAAGCAAAATCAAACCTGCCGGAATCACACTGTCCGGACAGCTTTTCGAGGAGCAGATAATTTTCATTATGCTTGCCCATGCCCATAACGGCGTACTGCCCGGACGTAGCCTTTTTTACATAGTCGCTTCGGTCCATAGTCTTCATGTAATTATACATTCCCATGTGACCGCCGCAGGCCGCACCGCAGGTAATGATGTTCGCACCGCTCTTCACCAACGTATTGTAACCGCTGCGTTCATCCTCGCGCATTGCCCAATGGCAGCAGCTCAGCGCCTTTGCTCCCTGCTCTGCGAGCAGCGCATCGGCAGCGACGAACATTTCCGCCAGCATTCTGTCATTATATTCATATTTAATATTGCCCTTGGCAATCGCCTGACCTAAGGGAGATTTAGGCATAATCTGCAGCTTGTACAAATCCATGCCGCTCACGCCGCAGGCCAGCGCAGTTCTGATATCGTTCAGCAGCATTGCCTGCGTCTGGCCGTTCAGGCCGTAAATCAGGTCGATGATAACCTTTACGTCTTTAGCTGCCACCTCTTCTAGCTTGGCCGTTACCTCTTCCTTCGCATTAAGCCTGCCTAAGGAGCGGCGCAAATGCGTATCAAAGGCCTGCACGCCGAAGCTGAAGCGATTCACGCCGCCGGCAATGCAGGCAGCGAGCTTATCCGCCGATAAATCATAGATACTGCTTTCAAAGGTTACCTCGCAGTCATCTGCCAGACTTGCTACACTGTGAATCTTGTTCAGCAGCGCACTGATTTGCGCCGGATTGAGCACCGACGGCGTACCGCCGCCAAAGAAAACAGCTTCCGGTCTTTGTTTGGCAAAAACGCCCTGCTGCTGCAGGAAATCCAGCTCTGCCAAAAGCGCCTGCACATATTCTTCCACCTGCTCCGCCTCAAAGGGATTGCGGTAAAAGCTGCAGTAGGAGCAGCGCAGATTGCAGAACGGAATATGCAGATACAGCGCCGTCGGCTGCTGCGGCTGCAAAGCAAACTCCTGCAGCATCGTCCCCGCCATCATCCCCGGCAACGGTTTGGTCTTGCGCGGAACATAGGTCAGGTCCTTGAAGCTTGCTTCTACAGCAGTAGCCCCCGGCTGGCCGGCAAGAGCCTTATAATCATCGCGCTCATAAAACGCCTGAATATTTTTTGCATAATCAATCATCAGCCTACTCCTTTACTACATCAGGGTACATTTTTGCTGCCATGTAGCGTACTGCCTTAGGATATTCCAAGCCAGGATTGAGCAGGAACAAATCATCAGGCAGGAAAAATACCTGCTTATTTTTTACTGCGTCGATAGATTGCCATGCTTCATTATTCATAATCTCCAGCTTGGGATTGCCCTCAGCATCGCGCGGAGCACCCATAGAGGTGATAAAGATAACCTGCGGATTTTTCTCCAGCAAATCCTCTAAGCTATAGGGAGCCTTATCAGGCTGAGTTCCCATCGGTCCGCTGACAGGCTTGGTTTCTCCCTGTACTACGTTGCGTAATTTAAGCATTTTAGCACAGCAGCCGGCAATACTGGTTTCCTTTTCCATGGTGATGCCCATGCTGGTGGTGTGCAGAATCGCTACGCTGCGCTCGCTTTTAGGCAGCTTGCTTACTGTAGCATTGATATCCTTATCGAGATTTGCCACAACCTTCTGCGCCTTATCATCCTTACGCATTATTTTGCCAATGGTGAGCATGCTGTGCTTAACATCCTCATAGGATTTCAGATTCAACACAACAACTGGAATATTGTTGGATTCCAATGTATGCAGATAGCGCTCGTGCATGCCCTTGTAAGCAATTACCAGATCAGGCTTCAGCTCAATAATTTTTTCAACATTAATGTTGAATATAAAGCCGACCTCGGCAGCATCCTTCGCAAAATCAGGAACCTTGCCCACCTGTGTTTTGGCACGGCCGACAACCTTGCCGTCTACTGCCTCCACCAGCTCCAGGAAGGACGGGGACAGAACAACGATTCTTTCCGGAATCTTCTTCAAGGTAACAATACGCTGGTTATCATCGGTAATTTTTACTGCGCTGCCCGAACCGGAGCTTCCGGTTAGTAGAGAGCAACCGCTTATACATAAGCATACCATAAGAACCGGTAAAATGAAACTGAAAATTTTTCGCATAATACTTCCTCTTAGGCAAATAAAGCAGGCCATCGGGCCTGCTTTATTTGTTCTTTTACTTTACCGCTATGTTTAGAATTTATATTCCATACCAACTCTGTACAAGCGACCAAGGTTGCCGTCAGCAAATAAGCCAAAGTTTTGGTGATTACTGATGTTGTCAATCCCCAAATAAATCTTGGTGTCCTTGTTGATATATTTAGAAGTCATGATATTGGCAATAGTAAAGTTTTTAGTGTCATAAACAGGATCTTTCATAGTACTTCTCTCATTATCGCGATAGTAGTAATTAAAATTAGACACTAAGTCAAAGCTTACATCCCAAGCATAAATATTTTCCGGCTGATAGGAAACGCCAAAGGTTAACTGATGTTTAGATGTATCGATTAAGCGCGTACCTTCGGTTTTATCCTTTGCATCAAGGAAAGTATAACCCAAATTCAGATAAATATCCTTAGCCAGCTTATGGGAAGCAGACAATTCGGCACCCTGCATAGTTGCTTCAGGAATATTTTTGTAAGTCATAATTCTATCCTTACCAATACCGGGATAAAGTGTCGGATTATCAGTTGTCTTCATACCAGTATCAAATTCCTGAATCATATCTTTGAGTTCATTACGGAATAAACCAAAATGTACTGTGGTCTTGTCTCCCCAGTCCTTTTCAATAGCTAATTCATAGCTTAAGGATTTTTCCGGCTTTAAATCAGGATTGCCTACATAAAACTCTCCTTCATTTTTACCAACCTGAGCATACATTTCCCAGAAATGATACAGTTCATTTACAGTAGGAGTTTTGTAACCTTGACCGACTACAGCCTTAACACGTACATCATCCGCAGCATTATAAGTTGTAGCGATGCGGCTAGTTACTTCGTTGCCAAATTTATCACTATGATCAAAGCGTACAGACGGAATAATCAACCATTTTTCAGTTGGCTTCAATTCATCCTGTACATAAGCTGCCCAATAATTGATTTCTGCTCTATCTCGTGCAGTGTAAGCGTTACCGGACAAAGAGGTGTTAGCTTTTTTCAAACGCGTACCTTCACTCTTATCCTGACGATATTCAAAACCGGCAGTAAGCTTGTTTTTATCGCTTAAGGTCCAGGAATTATTACCTTCAAATACAGATAAGGTACGTTTTACTTCATCATTAATCGGTCTTATCAAAGAAGCCATCGCTCCGCCCATGCCGGAGCCGCCGCCAGTCATACCACCAGTAGAACCACCGGGCATTCCACCAGGCATGCCGCCGCCCATAGAGCCACCGCCCATAGAACCGCCGCCCATAGAACCGCCGCCCATAGAGCCGCCGCCCATGGAACCGCCGCCCATAGAGCCGCCGCCCATGGAACCGCCGCCCATAGAGCCACCGCCCATGCCAGGATACTTGGTGTTTTTAGCATATTCTTTATCAAAAACAGATTTATAAGCTCTGAACAGCCAATTATTTATATCATCAGAACCTTGATACGTTACAGCATAATCTGTTCGTTTATTTTTATTAAAGACTGCTTCTGTACCAGTTAACGAAAACTTATCAGTCATTTTTTTCTTGGTTAAATAAGTTCTGTGAGTATCCTCTTTCAAGCGACTGAAATCAAAAGAAAGTTTATTTCCGTTATCAAAGGTATAACCAACATTTAAAGACAGTGGCTGCTCTTCGCCGTAAAAGTTTGCTTCATCAACTGCAGATATTTGATAAGGTCTGCTGTTATTCAAGCCTGCACTAACTTTATAGGAGTATTGCTTTTCTGCTCCCTGCAGATAAAGATTACTCTTATAACCTGCACCCTTACCATCTTCATACCAACCATATTCATAGTTTACGCTAGCAGTTGTCTTTTCAGGTGTCTTGGTAATAACGTTGATAACACCACCGATAGCATCACTGCCATACAGCGCACCTGCAGGTCCACGGATGATTTCTACCTTTTCAACATCCTCCATACGGATACGGTCTACATCCCAAGCATTAGCTGAATTATAGGACAGCTCGCCGCCTAAACGCTTGCCGTCAACCATAATCAATACGTGACGGGATTTACTGCCACGGATGCTGACATTGCTGCGTCCCTGGAAATCGTTGAAGACATTGACGCCCAAAGCACCCTTTAAGGCATCATGCAAGGTTTTAGCCTGTATCTGCTCCAGCTTTTTGCTGTCGACAACTTGAACTGCCGACGGAGCTTCCTTCACTGACATCTCGGTTCTGGTTGCGGTAACAACCATGGTGTCCAAGGAAAATTCCTGTAAATTCTCTTCAGCAGCGAACGCTGTCCCCCCCCCACAGTACACCGCCAGTTAACAGGGTTGTCAGGACTAACTTAGATAGTTCTTTTTTCTGCATACTCATACCACTCCTTAAAATATATACCAATCACAGCTATGACAGATTAAAATTCGGCAAACTCCGCCATAGCCAAAACCAGTCATTTACATATATGTCTATTCAGACATATATGTTTTTGTACCTCTATCTGTTTTCGGAATCAATACTGTTTACAAGTATATCATTTAAATATTGCACTGTCAAGAAAAGTATGAAAACTGTTGCAATTTATTTTTTCGTGAAAATTTTTAAAGCTAATAATAAATTCTACATGATACGAAACAGAATGTTTTATATTCCATTTCCCTGTTACAGACAACAAAAAAGACTCCCAATTTCTTGGAAGTCTTGAATTGCAGTTGGTGGCGGCGCACGGATTCGAACCGCGGACACTGCGGGTATGAACCGCATGCTCTAGCCAACTGAGCTACGCCGCCATTTGGAGCTGATGACCAGGATTGAACTGGTGACCTTATCCTTACCAAGGATACGCTCTGCCGACTGAGCTACATCAGCAATATTTAGTTGGTTGCGGGGGGCGGACTTGAACCACCGACCTTCGGGTTATGAGCCCGACGAGCTACCAACTGCTCCACCCCGCGATATTAAGTTGGTGGATGGGGTTGGATTCGAACCAACGAAGCGAAACGCGGCAGATTTACAGTCTGCTCCCTTTAACCACTCGGGAACCCATCCGTTTGCGACAAAAAGAATTATACAGGATTTAGACCCGTTTGTCAACAGCTTTTCCTAAATTTTTTTGCTTTTTTCTTACAAAACCAAAAGCTCTCTTTATCATTGCAAAAGCGCCAGTCCGCGTGCAAACTTGCTGCGTTCTTCCGCACGCAGCTCCACCTGTGACGCTATTCTTTCCTTAAGCTCCAGCAGCGCATCCACAGTGCCGCTCATAAGCTCAAATTCTACCTCATCGATACTGTCGCTTTTTTCACCGCAATGAATGGCGCCTTTATCTATCGCCAGCTCAATTACAGCACCGGCATAATCCAGAATATAGGTTATACGCTCTACATCAACCGTAAACAAAGCCCTGACGCCGGCAGGAGCAAGTTCGCTAAGCTCGTAACCCAAGCCAAGAGCTGCAAAGCCGTTCAGCTCAGGCTTTGCTTCTGCCAGTGGCAGATTCAGCTCCAGACGTTCGCTCAGACCATCCTTGCTTTGCCTGGAAGTCTTTACGGTCGCTTCAAAGCTGCCATCGCCTTTATCGCGTACACGGTAAGCAATACCATGCTGCGTCAGCGTCATATCCGCAGTATCGTAATAGGTGCTCACCAGACGGCGCTTTTTGTAGCTGTCCGGACGCATGGCCTGCTGCATAAAATCCAGCTGCAGCATTTTCTCCAAGCCTTCTCTGCTGAGCAAAAGCTTTAATTCAATCTCTGTATTCTTTGCCATTATTATCACTGCCTTTACCGAAATTTTTTAAACTGCCCAACGCCTGCGATGCCGAATTCTTCTGCCACCAAACCAATGGTATACCAAAGGCCAGCAGCGTTACAGCCAGCGCCGCATAAAAACGCGGCGTACCGAAAGCATCTGCCAGAAAGTTATAGGCAATGGCCCCCGGAAGCATACCGAGAACCGTTGCTGCCGCATAAATTTTAAACGGCAAACGCACACTGCCGGCAATAATACTCACCGGATCATAAGGAAAAATCGGCACGGTACGCAAAATAATCATCTTCTTAAAGCTGCCGCTGCCTACAAGATAATGCGTCAGGCGTTCACCCCAGCTGCCGCCAAAATTACGCAGCAGCCAGTTACCACCGCCGAAGCGTCCTAAAAAATAACAAAAGCTTGCACAGCCAAAGCCACCCAGAAGTAAGAATAATATTCCCCACCACGGACCGAACAGCACGCCTGCGCTTAAATTCAAAAGCAGCGTCGGGAATAAAAGCAACGGGCGAATCGTATACACCGCTACATAAATAAGCGGTGCCCACACACCGAAGCCCACAACCCAGCGGCGGATATCCTCGGCACTGTGCGGATGCGGATTAGACGGTGACTCATACAAGCCATACAAAATTGCTCCCAGCACCAGCAGATAAACCAGCACGCGCAAAAGTAAATATAGATATTTTTTCTTCATATAAACCTCTGATTTTCAAACTCTCATCTATTATACGGCGTTTAGCGGACGTTGCGCAAGCATTATTGCCAAATAGTTTGGTAAATGTAAAACCATAAAGCAAAAGCTTTTTTCACAACCTCAACAAAAAAATGGCTGAAGCAAAACGCTCCAGCCACCAAAACCTAATAGTACGGATAGCTCAAAACACAATATAATTCGGGTTCATTTAGTCAACTTTGAAATCTTTGGTGATATTTATCTTGTTAAATATCTTTTTCTTCAAAGTTTGTCCGCCTGTTTTCAAATCATATTCTGCTTCAATATCGGTATCATATGCGTAGGTATCTGAAATTATAATATCTCTGTCAATGTATACAAAAAATTACTCACCATACAAATTACTACCAATAAAGATTTTACACATTTTTACCGTCCAACAGCTCTGCTACCTCCACCTCCAAGGCCTCTGCAATACTCAAAAGCACAGGCAGGCTTGGAATTCGCTTGCCGTTTTCTATTTTGCTCAGATATTGGGAAGAAATAGACACCTTAATAGCAAAATCTGTTTGGTTAATACCTTTTAACTGGCGATAATATCTGATTTTCGCACCCATTTTGCGATACACAAGCTCCGCCATATTATCTACCATCTAAAAACCCCCTTTATTATATTATGCCACCAAGAGTATTTTTTAGCTTAACTTCATAGGCTCATAATACCCTATTAGTTCAAGTTCTTCACCAGAACCTGTATATAGTTTAGACTATTTGACAAAAGAAATCCGTGCCAAGCATAGCACGTTTTTGCACCTGCAGGCACAAAAAAGAAGAACACCTACGCGTCCTCTCCAAAAATCTTATGTTATAAAAAGGAATAATCCTTCACATCTGCAAAATAAATGTGAACGCCTTGACTTTATTATCTGCTCATATGATAATAATAGTGTGAGAAGAAATTGTTTATCTTTCAAGACTGCCGCGAAGGCAGCCGATTTACAGAAAGCGGTGATACCATGATTTTTAAATTTGAAGCACAAGCCCCCAAAATTGATGAAAAGGCCTATGCCTTTAATACTGCCACCCTGATTGGCAAGGTTGAGCTTAAAGAGTACGCCAGCGTTTGGCCCGGCGTTACTATCCGCGGCGACGTTAACCGCATCGAGGTTGGCCGCTACAGCAATATCCAGGACAACAGCGTGCTGCACGTTGCTGATAACTACGCCTGCATCGTCGGTGATTATGTAACCGTAGGCCACTGCGCTCTGCTGCATGCCTGCACCGTTGAGGACCACTGCCTCATCGGCATGCATTCCACCGTACTTGACGGCGCTGTAATCGGCCACGGCTCTATCGTTGCTGCCGGTGCTGTTGTAACCAAAGGCACCATCGTACCGCCGAATTCCCTGGTTGCCGGCATTCCTGCCAAGGTTATCAAAACTTTGGACGAAAAAGGCATTGCTGCTATCCACGCTCAGGCACTGAAATACAAAACTCTCTGGACCGAACGCTACGGCCTGCTGCCCGACAATGACGGCGAACGCTACCACGGCGAAAAAATCGTTTAATTTCCCCAAGCAAGGAAACATGACAATGTCCTCTGATTAATCAGGTCACGCTTCATTAATAGTGCAAAACAAAATCCCGTTACCAGGTACAGACCTGTTAATGGGATTTTTTGCTGCAGGTATGCGCTTACGCTACTAACCAAGAAAGCCATCTCTGCAATTCTTCAGAAGAACAGAGATGGCTTTAATTATTGAATAAAATTTTTATCAGTTACCTTCAACAGCAACTGCTTTTTTGGCCGGGCAAACAATTGCAGCAATAGCATAAGCAGCAATGCATACCAGCCATTCCATATAGATTACGTTCGGGAAAATGCGTACTGCCGGAGTAAGCTGCCACAGCACCAGCAGCACCAGGCCTGCCAGCAGCGTCCAGAAGCCTGCGGCCTTGGAAGCATACTGCGGGAAGAACAGCGCTACGATTACGATAACACTGAAGGCAGCAGTCAGGGACAGACCAATCATAATCGTACCCAAAATACTGGATACGCTCATAGCAAGTCCCAAGGTAAGGATACCGCTGATAATAATGCAAGCACGTGTCATCAAAAGCTGACGCGCCTGGTCGCACTGCGGATTGATGAAGCGCTTGTAAATATCACTGGAGAACAGTGTACCGGCGCTAAGCAGCAGGTTGCAGGCGGTAGATACATCCGCAGCCCACAGAGCTGCCAGCGTAACACCTGCCAATACCGGCTGCAGGCCTACGATAACCTGCGGCAGCGCCAGTGCAGCCTGCGCATCAGGATACATAGCCTTGGCAACAAGACCAAGGAAGGCAGCCAGAACGCCTACCGGCAGCATCAGAATGCCACCCCAGACGAAGCCCTTCTTAGCAGTTGCAGCGTCTTTAGCGCCTAAAGAAATCTGCAGAATACTTTGCAGAGAAAGATTTACGGTAATAAGGGTTACAACCCAGCTGGTGATGGTTACAGGGCCAACACCGTCAATGAAGCTGAACCAAGGCACATTAGCCGGCAAAGCAGCAGCCAGATGATCCATACTGCCGATTTTTTTGAACTGGATAATCGTTGCCGCCAAGATACCTACGTAAATCAGAATAATATTCAATACATTAGATAAGGATGCAGACCACATACCGCCGATAAAGGTAATACCGATAAAAGTGATAGCACTGACAATCATACCTGTGTGGAAATCAAAGATATCCGGCAGGATAGCGTGCAGGATACTGCCACCCGCAATATATTGCAGACTGATGATTACCAACTGAATAACAATCTGGCAGAAAACGCCCAGGATTACCGCGCCCTTGGTATGATGGCGTTCAATAAGCTCGGTGATAGTCGTAATGTTCTGTTCACGATATTTTTTAGCCATGAACAAACCCATAACAATCGCGCCCAAAGCCCAGGCAATCGTATACCAGCCGGCACTCAGACCAACACGGAAGGCGTGCTCGGAAACGCCGATAGTCGACGCACCGCCAACAGCCAGACCGATGATAGTAACACAAATCAAAGGCGCAGAAAGTCTGCGTCCCGCAAGAGCAAAGTTTTCGTTATTGCCTTCACTACGTTTTTTTGCATACCAACTGATAGCGAACAAAGCAACAATGTACAATATTAAGATGACTAAAGAAACAGGCACAAAAAATCCTCCTTTAAATTATACATGCCTGTTAAAGAAATACAACGTCATTGCTGGCAGTATCACTATACTGCCTCACATCAGACCTAATCGTGCAGACTTCAACAACATATAATACAAAAACCATTTGTGCTGTCATTACAATTCCCCATCGCCCATACCGGCAAGCATCCCAATGCAGACCAAATATACGCCTCCTGATGCTTCCTTGCAAAGCAGCCACATATATATTAGCTAAATTATATCCCGCCAGGAAAAAACAGTCAAGATTTTTTCACAAAAAAGTATTGACAAAATAGCCTCTTGCAGTTAAAATAAATATTGTTGTTGGCCTCGTAGCTCAGCTGGATAGAGCGTTTGACTACGAATCAAAAGGTCGCAGGTTCGAGTCCTGCCGAGGTCACCATTTTGAAACTTACATCGCAAGAAATTGCGGTGTTTTTTTGTTTATCTGATTAAAATAATCTTTTCTAAGAAAAAAGAACCGGCCATAAAACCGGTTCTGCACAAAAGAATATAAAGCATTGACGCCGAAAGCTGCCCCTGATACTGCTTGCGCATTATCAGGGGTATTTTCATGCGTTATATATAAAATTGAGTATAAGTAAAAATTACAGGCTGCGTATTTTTTTGCGCAGCGGCAGAATGCTTGCTGGGCTTACGGAAAGCTCATCCATGCCCATGCGTACAAATTCCTTCGTCAGGCTCAAATCAGCGCCCAGCTCGCCACAGACGCCGCACCAGATGCCTGCTGCATGCGCTCCCTGCACCGTCATTTCAATCAGACGCAGAATTGCAGGATGATGTGCATCAAAGAACGGCTCTAACCGCTGGTTCTGGCGGTCTATCGCCAAGGTATACTGGCTCAAATCGTTCGTACCGATGCTGAAGAAATCAACCTCTTTCGCCAGCTCAGCGCTGATCAGCGCTGCCGCCGGCGTTTCAATCATAATGCCTACTTCCATCTTCGGGTCAAAGGGTACGCCTGCATATTTCAGCTCTGCCTGCACCTCACGCAAAATTTTGCGTGCCTTGCGCACCTCTTCTACGCTGATAATCATCGGGAACATCACTGCCAGCTTGCCATATGCGGAAGCACGGCAGATAGCGCGCAGCTGCGTAGCAAACAGCTCCGGCCTTTCCAGACAGATACGGATTGCGCGATAACCCAGCGCCGGGTTTTCCTCCTGCGGCAGCTCAAAATAATCAGCCTGCTTATCGGCACCGATATCAAGCGTACGGATAATTACGCGCTTGCCGGCCATTGCTTCCGCTGCCAGCTTATACTTTTCAAACTGCTGCTCCTCTGTCGGATAATCCTTGCTTTCCAGGTAAATGAATTCGCTACGGAAAAGACCGATGCCCTCGGCATCGTTTGCCAGCACGCTGGCTAAATCGCCCGTGCCGCCGATGTTGGCATATACATGCACCTGCTGGCCGCCGCCGGTGATGCTCTTTTTGCCCTTGAGCTCCTCCAGCAGCTTTTTATGCTGTGCATCCTGCTCCATTTTCGCTTTGATGCGTTCCAACGTAGCCTCATCAGGATCAACGAAAACCTCGCCGGTATAGCCATCAACCGCTATCAGCTTGCCGTCATATTCCTCACCGATGCCGCTGCCTGTGTTGACAACCGCAGGAATGCCAATCGTACGTGCCAGAATCGCCGTATGTGAATTTACACTGCCTGCTGCCGTCACAAAGCCCTGCACACGCGATTTATCAAGCTGCACGGTTTCGCTGGGTGCTAGGTCATCCGCTGCCAGAATGTAACTGCCGCTGCCGCTTTCCCAACTGCTGCCTGCATCACCCAGGCATCCCAACACCTTATTGGAAATATCCTTAACGTCTGCAGCACGCGCACGCATATAATCATCTTCCATCGAAGAAAAAATTTCTGCAAAATTAGCTGCGGTAGTCTGCACTGCATATTCCGCATTAACCTGCTGTGTGCGGATAATGCCCTCTACGGACTCAATATAATCAAGGTCCTCCAGCATCATCTGATGGATTTCAAAAATAGCGGCATTATCCTTGCCTACATCTGCAACAGCCTTTTCATAAAGCTCTGCCAGCTTATCTATAGCATCCTGACGCGCTGTCTGAAAGCGTGCAACCTCAGCCTCGGCATTCTGCACCTTACAGCGTTTAACTGCTGCTGTATTACGGCGCAGTACAGCTAAGGTTCCCAGCGTTACGCCGCCGCAAACGCCCTTACCCTTTAATGAAAGCATCTTATCACCTCGCGAAAATTATTTCTTACTGCGAAATTACAGATTAGCTTGGAAGAAAGCCTCTAAAGCTGCTGCCGCTGCATCTTCATCCGCACCCTCGCAGGTAACAGTAATCTCTTCACCCTTTTTTACGCCCAAGGCCATAACACCGAAGATACGCTTCAAATCGCCTTTTTTAGCACCCTTGGCAATGGTAGTAGTGCTGGCAAATTTTGCAGCCTCCTTCACGAGCAGTCCTGCCGGACGTGCATGGATACCGGCTTCATCAGTAATAACATAAGTAAATTGTTTCATTTTTATTTCCTCCGATGCGCTAATAAAAATATTCTGCCGCTAAATTCTTAAAATCCTATTTTTGTTTTTATCTTTTTTCTCTATCTGTTATTCGTTCACGCTCTTTTTAACAAACCCCATAAGCACAGCTGCCAGCACACTGCCTGCTGCCAGAGCTGCAAAATACATCGGCCAGTTCTGCACTACGCCGAAAACAAATACGCCGCCATGCGGTGCCGGAACGCTGCAGCCAAAGGCCATGGACAAAGCACCTGCCACACCACTGCCCAAAGCGCAGGTCGGAATTACGCGCAGCGGATCACTCGCTGCAAAGGGAATCGCACCTTCAGTGATGAAGGACAGGCCCATGATAAAGTTGGTCACGCCGGACTGACGCTCCTTAGAAGTAAATTTACTCTTAAACAGCAGAGTGCTCAGTGCAATCGCCAGCGGCGGTACCATACCGCCAATCATAACAGCAGCCATAATCTCGCTGCTTACAGCGCTGCCGTCGGCAGCTGCCAAGGAAGCAGTACCGAATACATAGGCTGCCTTGTTCAGAGGACCGCCGAAGTCAATGGACATCATAGCACCCAACACAAAGCCCATCAGCACTTTGCTTGTTGTGCTCATGCCTGCCAGCGCACCTGCCAGCCATTGGTTGAAGGCTGCAGTCGGCGGGTTGATAACGTAGGTCATCAAGATGCCCATAAGCAGCAGGCCGATAACAGGATACAGCAGAATCGGCTTCAGACCTTCCAAGCTGTCAGGCAGTACACTGAACACCTTGCGCAGTGCCAGGATCAGATAACCGCCAATGAAGCCTGCAAACAGCGCGCCGAAGAAGCCGCTGCCGCCGGAGGCTGCCAAAAAGCCGCCCACGATACCAAGCATCAGTGCCGGACGTTCGCCAATACTCATTGCGATATAGCCTGCCAGAATCGGCATCATCATGCTGAATGCCAGACCGCCGATATTCTTGAAGAAGGCTGCCAGCGGCGTGCCGCTGCCAAACTTAGCTGTACCGGCAAATTCCATATCGAACAGGAAAGCCAGTGCGATAAGAATACCACCGCCGATTACAAACGGCAGCATATGCGAAACGCCATTCATCAGATGCTTATAAATTTGTCTCCCCAGACTTTCCTCAGCATCTGCCACGTCACTAGTCGTCTCGCTGCCGCCCTTGCCTGCGTAAGCAGGAACATTACCGCTCAGAATCTCCTCGATAAGCTCCTTCGGCTTGTTGATACCATCAGCTACTTTAACGAAGATAACCGGCTTGCCTGCAAAGCGCTCCACAGGCACGTTCTTATCAGCAGCCACGATAATGCCTTCGGCTTCTTCTATCTCTGCCGCCGTCAGCTTATTTTTTACGCCGCCGCTGCCATTGGTTTCAACCTTCATTGCAACGCCCATCTTATCGGCCATCTCCTGCAAAGCCTCTGCTGCCATATAGGTATGTGCAATACCTGTCGGGCAGGCAGTAACAGCCAGCACCTTGCGCTGCTGCGCAGGCTCTGCTGCCGGTGCTTCTGCTTCCTCGTCTTCAAATTTTTCGTTTTCGTATTTGTCTATAACTGCCAAAAATTTCTTGGCATCGCCGGCATTCAGCAGCTCGCTGCGGAAATCATCGTTCATCAGCAGCATGCTCAGATGGCTCAGCACATCAAGATGCACATTATCCTTCGTATCAGGTGCAGCAATCAGGAAGAACAGCTTCGCAGGCTCGCCGTCCAGACTGTCGAAGTCAACGCCGTCCTTTACCAGCATAGCTGCCAGTCCCGGTGCCTTTACAGCACTTGTCTTGGCATGCGGAATGGCAATGCCTTCACCGATACCCGTGCTGCCCTCCTCCTCACGACGCAGCACGCAGGCTCTGTATTCGTCCTTATCAAGCAGATTACCGCCGCTCTCCATCAGCGTAATCAAATGCTCCAGCGCTGCTGCCTTATCCTTAGGCTGCGCTTTAAGATCAATGCTTTCTACCTTCAGCAAATCAACTATTTTCATCTTATTTTTGCCCCTTCTTTTTTATTTATTAGTCACGCCCTGTAAAATAATTTTATCAATATCATCACTTGTTGCCAGCCAATCCTTAAACGCGCTTGCGCTGCCTGCGGCTACGCCCAGGCACAGCGCTTCCTCATAATCCTGCGTTTTAAGATAGCCTGCCAAAAAGCCGGCCACCATACTGTCGCCTGCGCCGACAGAGTTTACCAGTTTACCCTTCGGTGAAGCCATCATGTGCTGCCTGCCATTTTCGTCCAACAGTACAGCACCGTCCGCTCCACGCGAAACCAGCACATTACGTGCTCCCTGCTGCTGCAGCTTCAGCGCAGCAGCAAGAATATCCTCCTCATTCAGCAACGGTCCCCGGCCAAAGAACTCTCCTAATTCCTCATGGTTTGGTTTGATTAAAAACGGCTTATATTTCAGTACCTTGAGCAGCAAATCGCCGGTAGCATCTACCACAACCCGTGTGCAAGCAGGCTGCAGCAGCTCCAGAATCTGCTCATAAATATCATCCGGCAGCGAAGCGGGTATGCTTCCTGCCAGCACTAAAATATCATCCTGCGTCAGACCCTGCAGCTTAGCAAAAAGCTTTTGCAGCTCCTCCTTGCTCAGCTGCGGTCCCTGACCATTAAGCGCCGTTTCCGAGTCCGAAATAATCTTCGTATTAATGCGCGAGTAGCCTTGACCGGCCCGAATAAAATCACAGCGGCAGCCTGCTTCCTGGAGCAGGCGTTCTATTTCTGTACCGCTAAAGCCGGCTGTAAAGCCCAAGGCTACCGATTGCAGCCCCAGATTTTGCAGCACCAGCGAAACATTGATTCCCTTACCACCCGGATATATATTTTCTACTTGGGTGCGGTTAATCTCGCCTACCGCAAAATTATCAACCTTTACCACATAATCAAGTGAAGGGTTAAAGGTTACAGTGTAAATCAAAGCACAATCACCTCCGTATGCTGCTTATAGGAGTTAACATTCAGAGCCTCCTGCGCAGCCGTAATAATCACGCCCTTGGACAACGGGGCGAATGACACGCTAGACAGTGCCTCAAACTTGCTGGCATCTGCAAGCACATAGCATTTATGACAATGCTCCATCGCCACGCGCTTATTCATGGCCTCCTCGATATCAGGAGTTGTGAAGCCCTCTTCCACAGTAATGCCGTTCGTTCCGAAAAAGCCCTTGCTGAAATTGTAATGCTGCAGGGAAGCTACTGCCTCCGTGCCGATTACCGCATCAGTTGTTGCCTTCACGCGCCCTGCTATAAGCAGCGTTTTCAGACCGCGCTGCGCCAGCTTCTGTGCCAGCGTAATACCGTTCGTTACATAAACAGCATCCTTTTCCGTCAGATAGGTTGCCAGCTGCTCGGTTGTCGAGCCTGCATCAAGAAAAATAAAATCGTTGGGACGCACCAGCGTTGCCGCATACGCAGCAATCGTGCGCTTGTCTTCAATATTACGACTGTATTTTTCCTGCATGTTGCGCTCCTGCACAGGCTCCGCTTCGCGCACAGCAGTTGCACCGCCATGCACCTTGCGTACCTTGCCCAAGCTGTCCAGCTGTACCAAATCTCGGCGGATAGTGGACTCAGAGGTTTCCAAAAGCCTTGCCAGCTCCGGTACTGTCGCCGCACCGTCACGCGTGACAATGCGAGTGATTTCTTCAAATCTTTCTTGCGTTAACATGAGCATCTCTCCTCTTGCAGATATTATATAACCATTTTCACGCAAAATCAATCATTTTTGAGCAAAAAACTGCATTTTTTGAATTTTTTTTGCAGATTACCTTCAGTAACCTTCACCGCATACAAAAACGGATGCCTCTCCCAAATCAGAGAAGCATCCGTTATAAATTACTATTTATATAGTTTTAAAAGTAATACATAAACGCATCAGTTTATTTTACCAATGCACGCATTTCATCCGCAGTCAGAGTAAAGTATTCCTTTACGGTGTAAAGCTCACGGCGGCCGCGGCAATCTGCAAACAAAGCAACATCTACATCAGGAATATTTTCCATTGCTTCCTCTAAGCTCTTGCCGTTTTTGGCATAAGCCTCAAAGCGCAGGACAAATTTTTCGCCGGTACCTGCAGGAACCAGCATTGCTTCAAAATAATCATCCTCGCGCAAATAGCCCTCACGGTTAACCTTGCCACGCAGCAGCACATCACTATACTGCTCCTGAGGCAGATAAATACGCATATAAGCATCCAGAATAGTACCTTCCTGCTTGCCTACGTTATCAAAAGGTACCTCTAAGGAAAAATCAATTCTGTCGGCATATACCTTGTCCAAAACAGCCTTGGTGCGCTGCTTTACCAGCAGACGCATTACAGCATCACCCTGCATGGAAATATATACACCTACAATTATAACGCCTAAAATCAACAGTCCTACAAGGACTCCCACAATCGTCATCAGCATCTTGCTTCCCCCTTACGCCTTATGATAATCCTTGATAATGCAGATTGGTGTTTTTTCACTGCCGTTGCCAAAAGGATTATCAATGAGGATTTCCGCAACCTTATCCGGATCAACGCCCTTAGACCAGCCAAGCACTGCAGAGCGCTTCAAATCGTTAACGTCGGCAATAGCAGCGCCATAGCAGCCGCAAGCCTTGGTAATAGCTTCGGCAACCTTTTCCGGTTCTGCCGGACCATAAACAATATGCTTGTCATACGGAGGCATTGTGCCGGTAACATCGTCAATCAGGCGAGCCTGTTTGCCTGCCATACGGTAGAAGGTACCGCTTACGCCTACGCATTTAGCAGCAAAACCGCAGATTACTGCCCACAGAACACGTGCACCGCCCTCTGCGTCAATCAAAGACTGCATGCTGTACCAGCTGCTGATACTGCCCTTAGCCGGGAACAGATGCGACAGCACCTTGGCCAGTGGTCCCGGATGGAACTCCTCGCAGCGCATTGCTCTGCCCTGGGTAATTGCTACTACGCTTTCGGCAGTGCAGACAACATCATTAGGGCCGATTTTATCCTTGGCATATTCCAGAATAGCATCACAGATATTATCGTGATGAGTCAAAATTCTTGTCGGCACAGGAACAATCTTATATTTTTCCATACTCTCACATCTCCTCCGCAGCCTTATCCGCTGCATATACCTTCTGAATTTTATCATACCATTCAGGCTTCAGACGAACAATGTGGCCTTCATTATCGGTAAACACATTGCGCGTATGGCCTTCCACCGCCACAGCGCCGTCGCGCAGGCGGATAACAGTATAATCAAATTCCATTTTTGCTTTATTAAAGGCACTCATTTTTACCTGCACTTCAAAATCATCATCAAAGGTACAGGAATTTTTATACTTGGCGCGTACCTCGGTAATCGGGAAAATAACGCCGTCAGCCATCAGCTCGCCCAGGGAAATACCGCAGGCACGCAGATATGCTACACGTCCCATTTCAAACCAGCGCAGATAATTGGCATGATGCACAACACCCATCATATCAGTTTCAACAAAACGCACCTTATCTCGTATTGTAATCATAAAATCTCCTTTTCATATTCAAGGCTTCCTGCAGATAACAGGCTTACAATCAATTTATTATTATAGCACTTTTAACGCCAAGTGCCTAACAAATCTTATAAATTAGATAAATTTTTCTCTGCCAGCAGGCGCTTAACCTTTTCAGCCAGCAAATCATAAATTACGGAAAACAGCGGTACGCAGACAATCATACCGGCAACACCGCCAATGCTTGCTCCAATCGTCACCGCCGCCAGCACCCACAGCTCCGAAAGACCTACAGCCTTACCCACAATCTTAGGATAAAGCAAATCAGCTTCGATACGCTGCAGCACAATGTATAATATGATAAAATACCAGATTTTTTCCGGCGCGGCCACCAGTATTAAAAAGCAACCGATAAGAGCACTGATTAAGGTACCGAGAATCGGTATCAGGCTCAGCACAGCCACCAGCAGCGAAATGACCGTCGCATAGGGAAAGCCGCAAAGCGTCATACCGACGAAATACATCACGCCCAAAAGCAGCGCCACTACCAGCTGTCCGCCCACAAAACCGCGGAAAATCTGCTCTGATGTCTGCAATACATGCAGAATATAAGCAGCGCGCTCCTTCGAGCAAAAGGCAAAAATTACGCATTTAAAGTTGCGCGCAAGACGATGCTTTTCCAGCAGACAATAGATTGCTACGACAAAACCGATAACACAGCTTGCAAGCACCTCCAGAACGGAGGCCGTTGCCAAAAACGTCTGCTCCAGCAAAAGACGCTTGTTGTTCTGCATATAATTGAGCATCGTCTGATAAACCTCTTTAGCCTGCGCCTGTACTACAGCCAGCTCATCTGCCGAGAAGGAAAGCTCCTGCGCCTTCTGCTGCAGATAAATATTCAGCTTAGCCAACGCCGGCGGCAGCATCTTGACGAGCATTTTCATGCTGGCATGCAGCTCGGGCACAATCGTCAGCACAAAGAAGGCCAAAAAGCCGATAATGATTGCAAGGCTCAAAAGCAGGCACACAGGACGTTCGAAGCGTGATACCACGCTCTGCTTAAAAATTATGCGCCAATATTGCTCCAGTTTTTTCATCAGCACATTGACAATAAAAGCCATGCAACCGCCAATGACAAACGGCAACAAAACATCATATATACCAGCCAGCAGTTTTAGGCTGACATTGTAATTCCACAGCGCCCAGATAAGCACAATTGCAAAGGCCAGCAGACAATACGGATTTCTTTCTTTCATAAGCAACCTCTATTCACAGCGCATGTCCAAGGTAATACATGCTTATTAAATTAATAATATTATTGTAACATATAAGAGCGCACAAGACAAAAAAGAAGGCTTTTCTTTGCATAAGTTTCACATCTGTGGTATAATTCCATTGTAGTTTTTGCGCCTGTAGCTCAGTGGATAGAGCAATGGTCTCCGGAACCGTGTGCGGAGGTTCGATTCCTCTCAGGCGCACCAAAAAGAAAAATTACCCTTTCCATTTGTTTGGGAAGGGATTTTTTATGCACTGATATTATCGATATGCACTAATATTATCGACCGGTTTTATATTCCCCTATATTCACTTTTCTGCAAACGTATGTTAAAATTAATTAGTGCTACCACAGCGGTAGGCGGTTGCTCTCCTCGGAGGGCTTTGCGGCTCTCCTATTGCAAGAATCCATATCCTTATGGAAATCTACAAGAAAGAGGGTGGCGCCGATGAATGTTCTTGAAGTCCTCGCATTATTAGGCTGCGGTTTGGCTTGTGTCAAATTCAGCTATGAACTCGGTAAAAACGCAAAAAAATAACCGCCCAGTCTGCAAACTTGCGGTTATTTTTTAACTATATGATTTAAAAGGCAACCGTCTATCGGTAACACTTTTTCTACGTTCATTATACTATATCCAACAGCTAAAGACCAGTAGTTTATAGCTTTGAAATTCGTTACACAACAAGCATGCTATTGCTCCGGGACCGTGTGCGGAGGTTCGATTTCTCTCAGCCGCACCAAACAGAAAAGTACCGCTAAGGCTTTCTGAAGGCTTTAGCAGTTTTTTGATGCTCACTTTCAGTTTAGCTTGCTCAAATAATTTTTCAGGCCACGCGCACGGTTAGCAACTGCTTCGATGATACGTGTAACACGCTCTTTATCCAAATACGGACTTGTCGACAAGGTATTCTGTACTATCTCAGCGCAAGCATCAATTCCATTGATATCAATAAGGCACTCTTTAACTAAGGCAAGCTGCTTTTTCTGCGTATCTTTAAATGGCATAGCAGGTAATTCCGTTCCTATTTCGCTATTTAATGATTCGCACCACAGGCTTGTACCATTATCAAATAACGGTGCAGGACCTAGGAACTTCAAAGAATTAACATCACGGATAAAACCGAAATTACCATAATGCCTGTCGCTATTCTCAATCAGGTAATCCAGGCACAGCATCTGCTGTAAATAGCCTGCCACATCAGGAATTTGCAACTGCTCGCAGCACCTGAGGAAGTGTCCGTAAACAGAATCGTTATTCGACTTGGGAAGAATATCCTTAACAAAATACGCAGGAACAAATTCTGTTTCCGTAGTAATAAAATTAGGACACAGACACAGCGGGCGATTATCCTCTATAATAAGCTTATAGGGAACATGCTTAATCATCAGAGCCTCCGCTACCTTAGCGGCAGCAATTTCATTATATGGTTGCTGCAATAGCGGCACGGAACCTGCTTTGGCAAGATACGTAACGCCGTTGATTTTTACCCACTTTTTCTTTAACCAGCCATTGCTTGAAGCATCCGGCGTGAACGGATTTATTGCAGGCCTGGAAGATTCCTTTTTAAAAAACGCTTCCCCTAACTCCTTGGAAAAATCGTTGGTGAAAAAGTTAACCTCCTGCCATGTCAGCTCACTGCCGACAGGCTTCAACCAATATTGATCGGACAGGCTCAACCCCAAGCTGCGCTTGCTCAAAACCGCTGGAGATTCGACATCATACAAATGCAGGATATAGCGCAATCCGTCGCGACTTGCAGGAATAATACGGCTACGCCACCACTGATTTAATTTGTCTGCTAGCTTATTGAAATCATCAGTAAAAATACCTACAGGAAAGGCTTCTGGATTGTATATCTGCAGGACTTCGGTTATATAGCCTGCAGCGGACATCGTTGTCTTAACCAAAGGAATATTTTTATTCATAATTATATACTTATCCATGCTTTTCCCTCCTTCAGTATTTTTTATATTATACCGCAAGCAGCATTTTTTTGAAAGAAAATTATAACCGCCCGCATCTCACCTTCACCTGAGATACGGGCGGTTAATGTTATTTTTGAAGATTAATTACAGCAACTCTGCTTTTTTATCCAGAATTGCTTTGCAGGCAGCGCAGGCCGGGCAATCGCAATACTCCGCACCGGCAGCCTTGATTTCCTTAGCATGTGCCAGAATATTTTTTGCCAGCTCAGCGCCAAAAACGCCAACGCCTGCTTCGGAACCGGCAAAAGCAATCAAGCCGTCAATCGGCATAATATCTGCTTCCAACTCTGCAATATAAGCCTTGGTTGCTTCTGCTTCTTCCGCAGTACCAACAGCAGCCAGCCATTTTTCCGCAGCAGTCTTTGCTTCAGCGCTGCAGCTATGAGCAGCAATTAAAGCTGCAGTTTTTTCTTTAACAAAATCTAACGTTTCTTGTTTCATAATCTGTTAACCTCCTCGTGATGCGTTGCGCATCATCTGTACATATCATAGTACCAAATGGCAGTCCTGTAAAGTACGCACTTTCACGTGCGCTAGTTACCGCAAGGTTACTATTGTAGTATCATGCGTATGCCCATTCTTGAAAACGCAGCTTGATCATAATTACGTACGTACTTCCCACAGTAGAGAATATCATATTAATACACAAAAACTTATAAACTTACCAGGCAGCAACTGTTCCGTCAGCACGCGGCTCCGTTGCTCCCGCCAGTACGCCGTCAGTGCAGCGCCAGATGATTTCGCCCCTGCCAAAGCTGGTGTAATCGCTCATAACGCGCACCTCATGCCCCAACTTGCGCAGCTCTTCAACAACCTCCGGTGCAAAGCGATCCTCCAGCCACACCTCGCGTCCATCAATCCACTGCCAGCGCGGTGCGTCCAGCGCAGCCTGCGGATTCAGCAGGAAATCAATCGTATTCATCAACACCTGCACATGACCTTGCGGCTGCATATAGGCACCCATAACACCAAACGGACCAACAGCTTCGCCGTCCTTAGTTAAAAAGCCGGGGATAATTGTATGATAAGGCTTCTTACGCGGCAGCAGGAAATCATCCGAAGATTCGTCCAAGCTAAAGCCTGCGCCTCTGTCATTAAAGTTGATGCCATAACCCGGCAGCACAACGCCACTGCCAAAGTCTTTGTAGTTGCTTTGAATAAAGGATACCATATTTCCTTCATTATCTGCAGTACACAGATAAACAGTACCACCGCAGAAAGGTTTGCCTGCTTCCGGCAGCAAGGCCTGCTCGCCAATCAGCGCCCGGCGTTTGGCAGCATATTCCTCGCTCAGCATAGCTTCCACCTTAGTACGCATATAGCGCGGGTCGGCAATATACTGCATGCCATCGGCAAAAGCCAGCTTCATAGCTTCTATCTGCTTATGCAGTGTTGCTACGCTGTCACGTCCGTCGAATTCAAAGCCCTTCAATATATTCAAAGCCATCAATGCTGTAATACCATGACCGTTAGGCGGCATTTCCCACACATCATAGCCACGATAATTAATATGCACAGGTTCAACAAATTCCGCACGATAATCAGCCAAATCTGCCAACGTCAGATGACCGCCGGTCTTTTCGCTGAAGTCGACAATTTTTTCGGCAAGCTCACCGCGATAATAGCTTTCGCAATAGCTTTCCGCCAACAGGCGCAGTGTTTTGGCATGGTCCGGAAGACATACCAGCTCGCCTATACGCGGTGCCACGCCTTGGGGTGCAAAAGTTGCAAACCAGGGCGCAACAGCAGGATTATCCTTATACGGCGTAAGCGCCTCAATGCCCTCCTGCCAAAAGCGAGCCACTATCGGCGAAACAGGATAACCGTTTTCCGCATAATCAATAGCAGGGGCAAATAATTGCGCAAAGGGCAGACTGCCGAAACGCTTGTGCAGCTCCGCCCAGGCTGAAGGCGCTCCCGGAACAGTCACAGCCTGCCAGCCTCTGAACGGCATTTTCTCTGTATGTCCTGCAGCGCGCACTGCCTCCGCCGTCAGGTTCTGCGGCGCATAACCGCTGCCGTTGATGCCATAAAGCTTATCCTTTACCCAGACAATCGCAAAGCAGTCGCTGCCAAGTCCGTTATTCGTAGGCTCCACTACGGTCTGACAAATTGCTGTCGCGATGGCTGCATCAATAGCGTTACCGCCCTGCTGCAAAATCTGCAGGCCGGCCTGCGATGCCAATGGCTGCGAGGTGCAGACCATACCGCGTCTGCCATAAACTACGCGACGGCGCGAAGCGTAAGGATATTGTTGTCCGTCGAATTGCATTTGCATAATTATCACTCCATAAATGATGATTAGTTGAAAAAAGCACACCTTTACAGATGTGCTTTTAATAAAAATCAAGTAATTATAAAATCTTGGACAGGAAGTTTTTGGTACGCTCTTCTTTTGGATTACCAAAAATTTCTTCTGGAGTACCCTCTTCCAAAATCTTGCCACCGTCTACGAAGCATACACGGTCGCCAACCTCACGGGCAAAGCCCATTTCGTGAGTAACAACAGCCATGGTCATGCCTTCGTTAGCTAGCTGCTTCATAACATCCAGAACCTCGTTAACCATTTCCGGGTCGAGAGCACTTGTCGGCTCGTCAAACAGCAAAGCCTTCGGCTTCATGCACAGGGCACGCGCAATAGCAACACGCTGCTGCTGACCACCGCTGAGCTGATCAGGATAATTGTTGGCTTTATCTTCCATGCCAACCTTTTTCAGGTACATATGCGCAGTCTTTTCTGCTTCATCCTTAGAAACGCCTCGTACCTTCATCGGTGCCAGCATCAGATTCTGCATAACAGTCATATGCGGGAACAGATTAAAGCGTTGGAATACCATGCCTACTTCCTTGCGGATTTCGTTAATATTAGCCTCACCGTTCAGAGGAATACCGTCGATAACAATGCTGCCGCCGGTAGGCTCCTCCAAAAAGTTGATGCAGCGCAGCAGAGTACTCTTACCGCTGCCGCTGGGGCCGATAATAACAACAACCTCTTTTTCCGCAATAGTCAGGTTTACACCCTTGAGTACGTGCAGATCACCAAAGCTTTTCTTCAGATCTTTGATTACAATCATTTCCTTGCTCATTTCGTGTCAAACCTCCGCTCCAGATAACCGGTAAACCTTGCAACAGCAAAGGTCATAATCAGATAGATAATAGCTACAGCCATCCAGATTTCAAAGGAAGCGTAGGTACGGGCAATAATCAGCTGGCCGCGACGAGTCAGCTCTTCAAAGCCGATAACGGAAACCAGCGAAGAATCCTTCAGCATCGCAATAAATTCATTGCCCAGAGGCGGAATGATGCGCTTGAAGGCCTGCGGCATGATGATATAGCGCATAGTCTGCGCCCAGGTCATACCGAGGCTGCGGCCTGCTTCCATCTGGCCCTTGTCGATAGACTGAATGCCTGCACGGAAGATTTCGGCAACATACGCACCGCTGTTGATAGAGCAGGCGGAAATTGCTGCCACAAACGGATCAACACGGCTGCCGATAATATTAGGCAACGCAAAATACACGAGGAAGATTTGTACCAGCAGCGGGGTGCCGCGGATAAAATCGACATACACATTGGCAAAATAACGCAACGGCTTAATGCTGCACAAGCGCGCAATACCGATCATGCAGCCAATCAGCAGACCGAAGGTAACGCTCATCGCCGTAATCTCTACGGTAATAGCGGCACCGGCCAGCAAAAGCGGAAACGAATTTGCCATAAGCTCAAAATTCATATTCTCCCAATCCCTTCTAAATTCTTAGTTGCAGGCTGGAGAGAACCACTGCTTATTTTTTCTCTCCAAACCATTTAGTATAAAGCTTATCATATTCGCCGCTCTTTTTCAATTCAGCTAAAGCTTTATTTAAATCGCCAGCCAGCTTGCTGCCTTTTTTAACAGCAATACCATAAGGCTCAGCTTCCATTCTTTCACCAACAGTTTTAGCAAAGTCCTTGCCTGCTTTGGTCATATAGTATTCAACAACCGGAGCATCACCGATTACAGCATCAGCACCGCCGTTTTTCAGCTCCAGAGAAGCCTCGTCCTGAGTATTGAATGCCTTTACTTTAGCGCCTTCAACAGTTCTGGATTTATTTTCACCGGTAGTACCGATTTGGCAGGCAATAGTTTTGCCCTTCAAATCATCGATGGATTTTACATTGCTGTCTTTACGTACCATAATCATCAGACCGGAAGTATAATAGGATTCAGTAAAATCAACAACCTTTTTACGTTCGTCGGTAATGGTCATACCGGCAATAGCAACATCAATATTGTTGGAATTCAGCGCCGGAATCAGAGCATCAAAGCCCATGCTTACCATTTCAACCTTGTAGCCCATTTGCTTGCCAAGAGCTTCAATCAGTTCAATATCAAAGCCGGTCAGATCCTTGCTGCCTTCCTTAGGAAATTCAAACGGTGCGAATACAGGCTCAGTGCCGACACGCAAAACCTTAGCGCTGTCAGCCGCCTTTTTTTCCTCACCGCCGCAACCGGTCAGCAGCATGCTGCAGGCCATAATAGCCATCATTAAAAATACTAATACCTTTTTCATTTGTTGGTCCCCCTCATTTTTTCTTTTCTAATTTTTTAATATCAAACGGAGCACGTCCGGCAATTAAACCCTGTCGTGCTCCGTAGTGAACAAAATATTATTTCTTTACTTCACCAAACCAGGTTTTGTAAATCTTGTCATATTCACCATTTTTCTTCAACTCAGCCAAAGCCTTGTTGATTTCGCCCGCAAGCTTATCATTGCCTTTTTTAACAGCCAGACCATATTGCTCTGCTTCCATGATATCGCCAACAGTCTTCATGCTGGTGTTACCGCCCTGTGCCAGGTAATAACCAACTACAGGACTATCATTAATAATCGCATCAACGCCTTTGTTTTTCAGTTCCATAACAGCTTCATCATTAGTGTTGAAAGCAGTTACTTTAGCGTTAGCAACGTTTCTGGCATTCTTTTCACCGGTAGTACCGATTTGGCAGGCAATACGTTTGCCTTCCAGATCTTTAACGCTCTTAACTTCGTTGTTGTCCTTATTTACCATGACAATCAGGCCAGAAGTATAATAAGGCTCAGAGAAGGTAACAGCCTTTTGACGTTCTTCATTAATGCTCATGCCTGCAGCAACAACATCAATGTTACCGGAGTTCAGTGCTGGAATCAAAGCATCAAAGCCCATGCTGACAATTTCAACCTTGTAGCCCATTTGCTTGCCGATAGCACGTGCCAGATCCATATCAAAGCCATCATAGCTTTTGCTACCCTCTTTTTGGAATTCAAAAGGTGCAAAGGTAGGCTCTGTACCAACGCGCAGTACCTTTTCCGGTTCAGCAGCTTTTTTATCGCCACCGCCGCAGCCGGCAATCATCATAGACGCAGCAGCCAAAATTGCCATAACTAAAAACAAAATCTTCTTCATCATCATTTCCCCCTTCGATATTGTAAGCCATTTTTGAGATACGTACATTATATACCTAAATACCCGCAAGGTAAAGTATTTTTATGAAAAAAAACAGTATAAAAATAAAAATTTGCCGCATTTTTTTTCAAAATACAGCAAACTGTAATTTAGGTAACAAAAAACAACTCAGCTGACCTGGTTTTCGCCCCCACACTCGCCTGCTGGAAGGTTCGCTCCTAAGCATTCCGCTCCCCACTACTACCTCTCTCGCCCATAATTTTTTTGCGGCAGGACTTACTTCTAAGCTGCACCGTGCTCACAGCAAAATTTTGCTGCTTACGTGGATCGTTTCGCCTGCAACTGGCATCGACTTGCAACCACAGACCTGAGTTGTCCTATCTATTATAATGGGAAAAAATTTTTTTTGCAAGTCAATAGCTCTGCATACTTTTATCTTTTGTCAAAAAGTGCTATACTATTGGTACTCAATATTGAACGGAAAAAAAGGAAATACGCTTTATGATTGCTATACCACAATGTCTGGACTTTGCGGATGCTCGCATGACGAAGGATATCTGCGAGTTCTATTTAAGAATGCTGGAAATTAAAAACAGGGAAATTTATCTGCACAGTCAGCAGGTTGCCAATTATTCTGCCAGCACTGCCGCTAAGCTCGGTCTGCCTGCCAGCGAGGTTTCGCAGATAAAAACAGCAGCGCTGCTGCATGATATCGGTCAGCTTTCCGTACCCAATATTATTTTGGCTAAGCTGCCGTTTCTTTCTACGCGCGAGCAGTCTATTTATAAGCGTCACTGCATCGCAGGCGCCAGCATGCTGGAAAACATTCCCGGCTTTGACACCATCAGTGACATCATCCGCGCGCACCATGAAAAATGGGACGGCACCGGTTATCCCAAACGCCTGAAGGGACAGAACATCCCTATCGGCGCACGCATAGTCGCCGTAGCCAATTATTATGACCGCAACCTCAACCCCTGCACCCAGCATTGGCAAAAAACTCACGCCGACGCTATCATCGAGCTGCAGAACAAGGCCGGTCTGGATTTTGAACCGGCAATAGTCAAGGCCTTTATCGAATCTGTTATTCCGCAATCCTTGCGCACACAATTAAAATAGCATTGTCAGTCCTGCTAAGACCGACAATGCTATTTCTTTTTCCGGGCATCCCTGCTCCTGCGAGCCGGGATGCTTTATTTTTTTAAATTTGTAAACGCACTGCTTATCAGATGCTCAAGCCTTCGCCATCATCCCATTGTACAATGCCGTCTGCCTTCAGCGATTTCTGCACCAGGATAACGCGTTGGTTTTCGCTGCCGCGAAAGCGCAGATTAGGATTCTTCAGCTCAAGCTTAAATTCTCCGTCTACCAGTACGTCAATATAGGACAGCATTTCTTCGGTAATTTCCCAAGGTCCCAGGTTACCTGTCAGCATATCCTTTTCGAAATCATAGCCGCTGTAGCACCAGATATCCTTCTTGGGGAAGCGCTCTCTTACCTTGCGCAGGAACGGCAGCAGCGCTGCCTGATTGGCAGGCTCGAAGGGTTCACCGCCCAAAAGCGACAGGCCGCGGATATGTTCGTTTTCCAAGAGCTCCAGCAAATGCTCTTGCGTTGTTTCCGTAAAAGGCTGACCGTAATTAAAATTCCAGGACTCCGGGTTAAAGCAGCCCTTGCAATGATGTGTACAGCCGCTGACAAACAGCGATACACGCAAGCCCGGTCCGTTAGCAATATCCAGATTTTTTATTTCTGCGTAATTCATACGCCCTCACCTCGCAAATTACAGATGCATTACTCTGGCTTTGATTTCCTTAGTCTTGCCTACATTCCAGAAGTTCTCTCCCAGATAACCGCAGGTACGGCGGATAACCGTCATCTTGGAGTGATCCTTGTTGTGGCATGCTGGGCATTCCCACTCATTGTCATCATTAATGGTAATTTCACCGTCAAAGCCGCAAACATGGCAGTAATCGGATTTAGTATTAAACTCCGCATACTGGATATTATCATAAATGAATTTGACAACCTCTTCCAATGCTTCGGTGTTGTGACGCATATTAGGAATTTCTACATAAGAAATCGCACCGCCGGAGGAAATATTCTGGAACTGGCTTTCAAATTTAAATTTGCTGAAAGCATCAATCTTCTCGCGTACATCAACATGATAGGAGTTAGTATAGTAGCCCTTATCGGTAACATCCTCAATCGTACCGAAACGTTCCTTGTCGATACGTGCGAAGCGGTAGCAAAGGCTTTCTGCCGGTGTACCGTACAGACCGAAGCCAAGGCCAGTCTGTGCCTTCCATTTATCGCAGGCACCGCGCAGACGGTTCATAACGCGCAGGGCAAAATCCTCGCCTGCAGGATCGGTATGGCTTACGCCCTTCATCAGCTTGGTCAGCTCATAAAGGCCGATATAGCCAAGAGAAATGGTAGAATAACCGTTTTCCAAATATTTATCAATGGTCTCACCCTTACCCAGACGGGCAATAGCACCATACTGCCAATGTACAGGGCTGACATCACTCTTAATGCCCTTCAGTGCATTGTGGCGGCACATGAGAGCTTCAAAGCACAGCTCCAGACGCTCATCCAGCAGCTTCCAGAACTTCTGCTCATCGCCCTTGGCAACAATGCCAATCTGCGGCAGGTTCAGAGAAACTACGCCCTGATTGAAGCGACCTTCGAATTTATAGTTACCGTTTTCGTCCTTCCAGGGAGACAGGAAGCTGCGGCAGCCCATCGGGGAGAATACATTGCCTTCGTAGTTTTCACGCATCTTCTTGGCGCTGATGTAATCGGGATACATACGCTTAGCGCTGCATTTTACTGCCAGACGTGTAATGTAATCGTACTTGCCGCCCTTCAGGCAGTTATGCTCATCCAGAACATAAACCAGCTTCGGGAAGGCCGGGGTTACATAAACGCCCTTATCATTTTTGATGCCCTGCAAACGCTGACGCAGAATTTCTTCCACAATCATAGCGTTTTCCTTCAGATACGGATCATCCTTCTGCAGGTTCAAAAACAGGGTAACAAACGGAGATTGACCATTGGTAGTCATTAATGTATTAATCTGATACTGAATGGTCTGTACGCCGCCCTTCAGCTCGTAGCGCAGGCGCTCATTTGTCAGACGCTCCAGAGTTTCGTCATCAATGTTGCCTCCGGAGGTTTCCTTGATGCTCTTTTTAAACTTTTCGTAGCTCTTACGCAGATATTTGCCCAGATGACGGATATCAACAGACTGACCGCCGTACTGGCTGGAAGCAACAGATGCAATAATCTGTGTCATAACGGTGCAGGCAACCTGGAAGCTTTTAGGGCTTTCAATCATTTTGCCGTTCATAACCGTGCCGTTATCCAGCATATCGCCGATATTAATCAGGCAGCAGTTGAAAATAGGCTGAATAAAATAATCAGCATCATGGAAATGCAGCACGCCTTCTTCATGCGCTTTGGAAATCTTTGCCGGCAGCATGATACGCTTCGTCAGGTCCTTGGAAACCTCACCTGCAATCAGGTCACGCTGAGTAGCAGCCATTGTCGCATTTTTATTACTGTTTTCTTCCATTACGTCCTTATTGCTGTTGCGGATTAAGGAGAGAATAGAATCATCGGTAGTGTTGGCCTTACGCACCAGAGCACGTTTATAACGGTAAATAATATACTGCTTTGCCAGCTCAAATTTACCTGCATCCATCAGGCTATGCTCTACCATATCCTGAATGTCTTCTACAAGCAGGCGCATACGGTTACGAGATTGTACACTATCCGCAATTTCCTGGATTTTATCCTCCTCAATACGAAATTCCGGTTCTACGGCAGCATTGGCTTTTTGAATAGCAACGACAATCTTTGCGGCATCAAAATCTACTGTTGTGCCATCGCGCTTAATTACTTTCATAACCTTTCAGCATCCTTTCCTGTAAAAATTAAAGTTATAAATCAATATCTTCGTATAAGAACTAAGAGCAAAAATCCATAAGTTATTCTTAAAATACACCTATACGTTATTCAAGGCTCTGACCGTAACAGTCAAAGCCTTGTCTTAATCATAAAAAACAGCTACGGTTCAGCGTAGCATTTTCGGTAGCTTTATTCTACCACAATATGTCGTAGGTGTCAAAGATAAATTCATCAATATGTTGATAAATTTGATTGTAGACGATTTTTTCGCCAATTTAGCACTTAGCTTTATTTTTTACATTTTCAGCTAATCGCTTTACAAAAAAGTCCTGCGAGAGGAAATGTTCCGCAGAAAAACAGCTCAAAATTATCCCTCTAACGGCGTTTTTTCAAGCTGTTACCTTTGTACACGCACTGCAAAATATGGTATAATTATTTTCATCTTATTGTTTTGTTATAGGGGTGTTGTTTATGAATAATTCATCAGCAAATAATCACAGTACACGCGGAGTTCTCATGCTCACCTTGTGTGCCTTCATCTGGGGTACTGCCTTTATCGCGCAAAGCGTCGGCGGCGATTACGCCGAACCGTTAACCTTCAACTGTGCGCGCAGTATTTTGGCTACCATCTTTTTATTCGGCTGTTGCCTATTGTTCGACAAAGCGGCAGGTAAGCGCTTTACTGTTTTAGGCAGTGATGACCCTGTTTATAAAGACCGTTTAATTAAGGGCGGCATCACCTGTGGTCTTTTCCTCTCACTCGCCTGCTTTTTCCAGCAGCTTGGCATAATGTACACCACCGTAGGCAAAAGCGGCTTTATTACAGCACTCTATATCATTCTGGTACCTGTTTTAAGCTATATCTTCTACCGTCGCTCCGTTTCCCTGCTGCAGGGCCTCAGCGTTTTCGTAGCAGCCGTAGGCATGTACTTCATCTGCATCAACGAAGGCTTCTCTATCAACAAAGGGGATTTATACACCCTCATCTGTGCCTTCTGCTTTGCCGCACAGATTATCGCCATAGAAAATATCATTAAAAATCTTGATGGCGTGCGCCTGTCACTCATACAATTTATGACCTGCACCGTTGTCAACGGTGTGCTGATGTTTATTTTCGAAACACCATCCATGAGCAATATTATTGCAGGCTGGGCACCTATCGCCTACGCCGGTATCATGTCCAGCGGCGTAGCCTACACATTGCAGATTGTAGGTCAGAAGCATGTCAGCTCCCTTGTTGCCTGCATGCTAATGAGTCTGGAATCAGCCTTCGCACTGGTAAGCGGCTGGCTTATTTTGGGACAGGCTATGAGCAGCCGTGAAATCTTTGGCTGTGCTCTGGTATTTGCAGCTATTACGCTGGCACAGCTGCCGGAAGAAATACTGGGATTAAAGAAGCGCTAAGCCTTACACTTAAAATAAATTGACAAAGAAAAAATAATTTCCTATAATAAGCAAAGTAAGAGAGATTCCTGATAGCTGTATGTCAGTCCTCTCCGGATTTTGTTTTGCGAGAGACTGCCTGCGACCTCAGGCAGTCTTTTTGTTATTCTTTTATTACCTTTTAAACAATGATAAATTATTACTGGCAAGGAGCTGATATTATGGATCATTTTCAGATTCACGCACCTACACAAATAATCTTCGGTAAAAATACCGAAAGCGAAGCAGGTAAATGGTGTAAATATTACGGTGCCCACAAGGTACTTGTACACTTCGGCGGCCACAGCGCCAAGAAAAGCGGTCTGCTGGACCGCGTCTGCGCCAGCCTGCAGGACGCAGGCCTGGAGTACGTACTGTTGGGAGGCGTTGTGCCTAATCCGCAGCTTTCCATGGTTAAGAAGGGCGTAGAACTGTGCCGTGAGGAGAACGTTGATTTTATTCTCGCAGTCGGCGGCGGCAGTGTTATCGACAGCGCCAAAGGCATTGGCTACGGCCTAGCTAACCCCGGAGATGTGTGGGATTATTACGCTAAGAAAAAAGAGATTACCGCCTGCGCTCCGCTCGGCGCTGTGCTGACTATCGCGGCAGCAGGCAGCGAAATGAGCAACTGCAGTGTTATCACCAACGAAGACGGCATGCTCAAGCGTGGCCTTTCTACCGATTACGGCTACTGCAAATTCGCTATTATGAATCCTGAGCTCACCTATACGCTGCCTGCCTACCAGACAGCCAGCGGCTGCACTGATATCATGGTACACACCTTGGAGCGTTATTTTACCGCTCCCGCAACGCATCAGCTAGCACTAATCGACGGCATCGCCGAAACATTGCTGCGCAATGTTATGCGCTATGCCAAAATTGCACTCAAGGAGCCGAATAATTACGATGCCCGCGCTGAAATTATGTGGAGCGGTACCCTGTCACACAATGAAACCACCGGCGACCGCACCTTCGGTGACTGGTCCTGCCACCAGCTGGAGCACGAGCTGAGCAGCATGTTTGGCGTTGCTCACGGCGCAGGCCTCGCAGCAGTCTGGGGTAGCTGGGCACGCTATGTATATAAAGAAAATATCGGCCGCTTTGCCCAGCTGGCAGCTAACGTTTTCCATATTCCCTATAACTTCCGCAATCCCGAAGCCACAGCTTTGGAAGGTATCGCTGCAATGGAAAGCTTCTTCCGTCATATCGGTATGCCTACAAGCATTCACGAACTGACAGGCAAGGACCTCACAAAAGAGGAAATCAAAGAGCTGGCATATAAATGCAGCTTTATGAATACGCGCACCATCGGCCAGTTTAAGGTGCTGACTATTGAAGATATGGAAAATATCTACCGCGCGGCAAAATAATCTGTTACTAAAACCAAAATGCTTCCCTTTGCGGGGAAGCATTTTTTCATCTAGTGCTGGAAATACAAAAAACTCCGTAACCAAAGGGTTACGGAGTAATTTTTATGAAGATTACATTGCTGCTTCTTCAACAGGATATACACTGATTTGGCGTTTGTCGCGGCCTTTGCGTTCAAATTTAACGCGACCTTCAACCTTAGCATAAATAGTGTAGTCCTTGCCCATGCCAACATTGTTGCCCGGATGGAATTTAGTACCACGTTGACGAACGATGATGCTGCCAGCGGTTACCAGCTGGGTGTCATGAGCTTTGGTACCCAGACGTTGTGCGTTAGAGTCACGACCGTTGTGGGAGCTACCAGTACCTTTTTTATGTGCATGTAATTGCAGAATAATTTCAAACATTACTTTCACCTCCTATGTTCTTGAATGCGAACATATTGCGGACACTGACGCGCTATTGATTCCACTCCATAAATCATGGTTTGCAATATAGCCTCTGTCAGGTCGGTAGGAGCACTGTTCAATGCTACCTCGAAGATTCCGTCCTCCTGATTAACGACATAGGACGGATTGAGTTTCAAATGTTTTTCCAAGCCAAGCAAGGGAGCCTGCGTCAGAGCGGAAACAGCGCTGCAGACAATGTCTGAGCCTTCCTCACTGTAGCCAGCATGACCACTGACCTTATAGCCGGTAATCATACCCTGCTTGTTCCTGAATAAATCAACACTTACCATAAAAATTATGCGTTAATAGCGGTGATTTCAACAGTAGTGAACGGTTGACGATGACCTTGACGTTTACGGTAGTTGGATTTAGCTTTGTATTTGAAAACGAAAATCTTGTCTGCTTTGCCGTGTTCTACAACTTTAGCAACAACTTTAGCGCCTTCAACTACGGGCTTGCCAATCTTAACATCAGCATCATTTACAACGGTCAGAACTTCTTCAAAAACTACTTCAGCGCCAACTTCTGCGTTCAGTTTTTCAACTTGCAGAGTTTCGCCTTCGCTTACGCGGTATTGTTTGCCACCGGTTTTGATAATTGCGTACATCTATTGCACCTCCCTTAATGATAGACTCGCCAAATACGGTACCCTGACGCCAGGGATTTTCAGAACCTCTCTGCGCGGTTGGGGACGGACCAAATCAGTCCATACTGGAATATTTTACCTTAATGTCTGCTATTTGTCAACACCACTGTTGTCTAAAATCATAAAACTTTCTACATGCAGGGAAGCATCTGCCTCAACCTTTATGGAGCAGGCCAATTCCCGTTCCCAGGCACGCAAATCCTTGCTTACAAGCCACTCTGCCAGCCAGGGATTAGCGGTAATCAAAAGATTCTTTGAGCTGCTGCGACGCTTCAGCAAGGTACGCAGACGACGCTTAATTTCCAAAGAAAGATTCTCTCTGCTCTGTACACGTCCGCTGCCGTTGCATACCGGGCAGGGAGTGTATAATACGCTTGATAAATTCTGACGCGATTTTTTTCTGGTAATCTCCACCAGATTCAGTACCGTGATATCCTGCACCTTGGGATGCATTTTATCACCCTTCAGCGCCTGCTGCAGAGAGTTCATAATCTCTCTTTTGTGATTATCGGTATGCATATCAATAAAATCTACTACGATAATACCGCCAATATCACGCAAACGCAGCTGACGCGCAATCTCCAACGCCGCCTCGCGGTTAATCTGCATAATCGTTTCTTCCAGATTTTCGCGTCCGCTGAACTTGCCGCTGTTAACATCAATAACCGTCATGGCCTCGGTGTGGTCGATAACAAGGTAACCGCCGCTAGGCAAAGTCACCTGTCTGTCGCTGATGCCGGCAACCGCTTCGCCCTGCTTATGATATTCAAAGATATCCTCCAGGCCCTGATACAGCGTTACCCTGATATCCTGTGCCTGCGGCATCTCGGCCAGCAGCTCTTCTACACGCTTATAAATCGGCAGATTATCAATCACGATTTCCGTCAGCTCCGGACGCAGATAGTCGCGCACAATACGAATCGGCAAATCAAGCTCACGCCTCAGCAGGCAGGGAGCCTTCGCTACACGCTCACGTGCCGCCAACACCTTCCAGTCAGCCGCCAGCTCCTGCACGTCACGCTCCAAAAGCTCACGCGCAACACCGGTCGCCGCCGTGCGCACCACAATTCCCATACCGGCAGGACGCACACCCTCGCAAATCATATTCAGGCGCTCGCGCTCCTCCTTATCGGTAATCTTACGCGAAATACCTACGTAATCCGCCTGCGGCAGCAACACCACATAGCGTCCGGGCAAGGTGATTTCGCGGTTAGCAGTAGGTCCCTTAGTACCGCGTGCATCCTTAGATATCTGCACTATCAGGCTTTGTCCTTCTGTAACATTCTTTTTATTGCCCAGATACAGAAATGCATTTTGCTCCAGGCCGATATCCACAAAGGCAGCCTGAATGCCACGGACTACATTGCAGACCTTGCCTTTAAATACGCTTCCTACAAGATGCTGCTCTTCCTTGCGCTCTACCAGATATTCCATTAATATTCCGTTTTCCAGCAACCCCATACGGGTTTCGTCTTCGTTGGCGCTTATAATTATTTTAGCTATCATCGCTACTCTCCGCTCTTAAATAATCATGATATTATATTGTAGCATAAATTACGCCTGCTGGCAAAAGCAACGGCATTTCTGTATGTTAAAAAGCCGTTAAAGCGCATATAAGCAAAAGCTCTTAGAAAAAGGTTTCATTTTTATTTCTGACAGCCTTGAATGCAGCAAGCATATTATCTGTTTTTTGCTGCAATGGTAGCGGAAGAATTCTTGCCTGCTTCGGACACGCATGAATACAGGCCATGCAAAGAATACATTTTGCTGCATCCGTAGCCATCTTGCCATCCTCATTTGCTATAGCATCCGTTGGGCAGATTTTTGCGCATGCTCCGCACGCTGTGCAGGATGGCAGCGAAAGCGGCGTTACCTGCACATTCATCCCCGGCCTATACGGGCGATTGCCTGGTACATGAATATTTTCTGCTGAAGTACTGTTCTTAACCGCCTCTGCAAATGCACGGATTTCCTTTTCATCCTCTGCATCCGGTCTGCCTGCGCCTACTTCCGGCACAATTGAATGCTGCGCCACAAATGCAGCAGCTGCTATTACCGTAAAGCCGGCTTGCATCAGAATGTCATTCATCTCCAGCAGCGCATCTTCATAGGCTCTGTTGCCGTAAACTGCAATAGCTACGGCCTTCTTCCCCTCACCGCACAGCATTTTTATTTTTTCACGCACGACAGAAGGAATACGTCCGGCAAAAACAGGAGCCGCAACGGCAATCAGCTCGCCTTGCGGCTGTTCTATTACAGTTTGCTTATCTCCCAAATCGTGCCATACTGCCTCTTTGCCTACGGCCGCAGCAAAAATACCGCTTACCTTCTTCGTTCCGCCTGTAGGGCTGAAATAATACACTTCCATTTTATCTGACATTTTTCGTCCTCCTTTGCACATGCTTATAATAATTTGTCTGCAGCTGCTTTATCAAACACTTTTCCTCTTGGGCAATCTTAATATTATTGTAAAGCAAAAAACAGGATATGGCCAGCGAATAATATGCTGCAGATGATAAAAATCCCTTAGCTATGAGTTTTCTACCCACAGCTAAGGGATTGGTTTTTACTATTGTAATGTATTAGAAATTATTCGAACTCGCTCCCTGTAAGAAAATCTTAAACAGTTTTGTTTATGGGATTTGACTAGGATTATTTATATTGCTCTCATTATTCAGATAGTAGAGGCTATCTGATTTTTTGTTGCCACGGTGTTGCCAGCAAAAGAGCAAGAAAACTTATCACACTAGTTAAAAGAGACTTGCGTTTCCACCACCAATATAATGTTTGTATTAGTCGACCTGTGTTTTTAAATACTTCTTACTCATTGCTGCATCTAAGACTTGTTCCGAAAACTGTCTCATAATTTCCGTAATAATTTCAAATGTACCATCAAAATCAGAAATCTCAATACGAATATTGTCACCATGAACAACGGCATGGCGGTTACTCAGCAGATCGGTATCAATATAATGTGCCTTTGTTTCATATGGTGAAAAGTCCAAACCTATGCTATCAAAAATATTCTTAACAACGATAGACGATGGATTAGATTCCGTCTTGATTACAGGATGTTCAGGCGAATAGCTAACTTTAAAATTAAGGGTGGTATATTTTGTAAGAAAATCATCAATTGCTCTTTGATATACAGTAATTTTATCAGATGTGGCACACTGATCAAAAACTTTACCTGAATGAATCGCAACAAAATTTGTACTCAACTCAGATAACTTAATATTTTGAGACGCTACATATACCACATAATAATTAGCTGCTTGTTTGATAAATCCCTCAAAATGGGCTGAGAGCAATGCAATTCCAGCTCTACATAGAGTGGGATTTTGAGTTGAATGGATAAGCAATTTGATGTCTATTAACTCTTTTTTTCGCCACACCATATCTTTATCCAGCAAGTCTTGGAGTTTTTCGAGCTTCTTAATCTTCATGCGCGAACCACACTCTGCTAAATTGAATGAGCTGTGACATACGATCCAAAGCACGAGTTCCTCTGCGCGTTGCATTAATGAACGCTTCTTGAGTATAGATTTGCTTAATTCACTCAACTAGTTCTTCCTTATGTAATTCCCAATAATCAAGATTAAGAAAAAGGCCTGGAATAATTGACTCAAAACCAGCAAGCATGACTGGCCCTTTAAACTTACCATCTTGATATTTTTTAAACACATTCTCGCCTAAAGTATTATGCAGTAGAGCAAAAATACGAGGAAATTTCTCTTTGCTCTCTTGAATCAGATGATTATCCTCGTTTTGAGCATAGCTCTCAAGTTCCTCAGTCAAAAATACATCCATACTCCTGGATTTATCTATTTCTCTCATATAATCATCAGAAAATCTAACATAAAGGAGATACCGTACTATTAGCTCTAAGTCATAACGCTCTTCTGCTCGCGTATCAGTTAGCGGAGTGCACTCCTTAAAGTTTGTATCGTTGTGCAACTCATTTATCAATTCATAAAGTTGCTTATTGATCATTATCATTAAGCAATTTCTAATTTCTTGGGCCGACAGATGCGTGCCGCCAGTATTTAGGCGCTGAAACATTTCAAATTTAGATGTATCATTTTCCCCTGTTTCTTTTATTATAGTAAAATTCAACTTTTCCCGTTTAAAAGCAATCTTCTGTTCAGGTAAAAATAAAGTTTCGTCGTCCCAACACACACCACCAAGAGAGGGTAAAAACTTAGTCGCTCTCAGGACTAAAGGATCATATTGTGTACCCTCGTCTTTTTTTAGAACATGTAAAAATTGCAGAATAGTTGAAAGCCTCTGCTGACCATCAATTACATCCCATGTACCGTTTATCTTTTGCGAGACAAAAATAGGTGGAATAGGGATGCCCAATAAAATAGATTCGATGAGTTTTGTTTTTTGCTCCTCATCCCACCGAAAGAACCGTTGAAATTCAGGATGAACATCAAGTTCACCATCTTTGTAGAGATTCATTACCTCGCCAATAGACATCGGATATGAGTCCACAATCATATCTTTTCTTTTTTCTGCAATTTCTTCTTTTAGGCTCATTTCTCTGCCTCTTTCTTTTTATTTTCTCGGCCCTAAAAACTTATCACCATTCAAATGAATCATATGATCCGGCATATCAGCGATCCAAACTTCCGTTTCCCAAGCAAGCATCTCAGAAAACTTCTTGAATGTCTTAAAATCAAGAAAAGCTGTAACATAGATTTTCCCCGCGGTTACGCCGGTGGTCATTTCTTCGATCTCTTTGATGCGTTTCGGCTCCATCGGCCCAACAGATGTTACCGACTCTATAAAATACAGCCAGTTCTTCTCCTCTGAGTAGAGGACCACATCTGGCATCTTATCATGTAATGTAATAGTAAATCCCAGTTCACTAAGCTTGTCCTCGTTCTTTACCAAATCCTTTTCAATGGTATCGCCGACATAGAGGCATTCCGAATTTGGAGCAAAGCGCGGTGCAAATTCCTCGATAATTGCTTTTTGGAGTTGATTATGATCTCCTGGAGAAAAAGTGAAATCTTCACCGTTGATTTTCACAGGCATTTTGCGTCTGACACGCTTAGAAGCATATAGCTGAACAAGTGTGTCGTGATTAGTTTGAAAAGAAGTAAGCTTGGTTTCCCATCGATCTGTACCAAAACTCTGTACCAACTTCAGCATTTCATCTGTCAACCGATAGTGGTAATTTGGGCTATTGGTGGCCTTGCCATTATCCTCGATGAAAGCCGCATTTCTGAAATGGTGCATAGCCTGTTTTCTGAAGGTTTCACGACTATTTTCTGCATAAGTAGTCCCATAATTGTTATTCGAAAAAGCAATTACATCGTGAATACGAATCCATTCGTTAGTCGCATCTTGCCACGGAGTTTCCTCAACAAGTCCCGCCATGGCAAGCAAAACGCAACAGCACATGGCATTTTGCTGCTTTTCCGGGACTTGCAAGGCATTTAAGATCTCTTTTGCTTCGTCTATTTTTCCCATACATAACCCCTCAAAATTCTGTCACAAACCGGTTCCGACATATCGTGCGCAGCAATCAACTCTTTCCCCATGGCCACAATGACATCCATGGATGGAACCGGCATAGAGTTCACCTCAGTCGAATTGACCTGCGTTGAACCATTCAAGATCCTATAATAGCAGTCATACAAGGTGGAATTAAACAAGACATAAAGCCCGTACACAACACACTCCGAAAGATCACACATCCCATCGATAAAATTTATCTTGTTTTGTGTACTGATTTGTGAATACTCAGGATGCTTTTTTGCCAAATAAATACCACATTGAAGCCGCCTATGTTCTTCTTTTGCTGTAAATCGTTTAACAAAAAGAGAGTTCTTATTTGGTTGTAATAGTCCCCTCTGCTCAGTAACCAGGTACTCGTGTTCCTTCCCTACAGGAAAAACCACTTTACCATTTTGTATGTGCTGAGAATAGAACAATGGAACAGCCTGTTCTTCAGCTGTATCTCTCAGTGCTTCTCTGTTTCGGAAGTCAACTGTAAGTCCGGTTTTCATTTTTAGGCCGATGCTTGGCAAGGTATTTTCCCACTTGTTCAAACTATTAAGTATCTCTACTTCATCAGCATTTGTTACCAGATAAACATAGGAGTCTGATCCGTTGATAACGGCAGAGTACGGAGCCTCAAAAATGGTCTTTTCTGAAAAGTCTGCATTACTTTGTGTAGTAGTAATCGTGATTGTTTTAGGTTTTAGGTGCGTTTTTTTTAGCTTTATAATGATGGTTTCCTGCAGTACACTTTCTTTTTCAAAGACCTTATCTCGGCTAACAAACAAGTGGATATGCTCCAAAGCACCTTCATTTAAAAACTTCTGACGAAATCTTTTGAAATACGCGCCAGAAGTCCAGGAGCGCGGAATAATATAAACCATTTCTCCGTCATCTTTTAAGTTAAACAAACTCATAGAGGCAAAGAGAAAATAGAGATTAGGCGCACCATAGCAAACATCTGGCATCGCCAAAGCTTCTGGGGTATTCTTAGCTATTTTCATATATGGAGGATTTCCAATTATAAAATCAAATTTTTCAGGATTTAAATTTGCACCTAACATTAAGTTGTAGTCATTTGATTGGCTTAAAATGTAGTTATCAGGAACGATCTCGTAAGATATTTCCTGTTGGGAGTAACTACACGCTGTCTCTAAATTGGTTCGAAGTAACTCCATTATATTAGGGTCATTCTCATAACAAACCAATCTAATCTCCTTTATCACTGAAAAGGATTGCAGGCGTTCCAATAGTGCAATTGAAAGAATTCCAGAACCGGCACCAGGATCGAGAATAGAAAGCACCTCACACCCATTAGGGATTTCGAACAGCTCAGCCATAAAAATGGCAGTCTCCTTGCTCGTAAAGAACTGACCATATTTCTTGCGCTGACTTTTGGGCATGTGGTCAATATATTCTGTTGTTGCCATAATTGCAAAATCAAGCATGCTCATTATTTGTAAACTCCATAATTTCATCAATACCGCAGTCTAATGCTACACAAATTTTGTATAGGCTTTCCATTGATACAAATTCATCTTTTCCCATCTTTGCTAAGACATTAAAACTAATACCAGCAGCATCCTTTAAGTCCGAGCGTTTCATCTTTTTATCAATAAGGGTTTTCCAAAGCTTGTCATACGAGACTGGCATCTTAATTTCTCCCATCATATTCGGATGAGTTATTATACCACAAACTGCACAATAACTCAAGACATACTCACGATATCATGAGGCCACCTCGGTACAACAGATAACCTCTCTTAGTTTTAATCAAAGAAAGATTTTACTGTCACAGCATTTAAATATTGTTCCGTGTCACCGTTCAAAATCAATTCAGCATAGGCCAGCGCATAAATATGTAAAGACGCAAAAATCCCTTAGCTATGAGTTTTATACCCACAGCTAAGGGATTAGTTTTTGCTATTATAGTGTATCAGAAATTATTCGAACTCAATAGTAGCAGGCGGTTTGGTGGTATAGTCAAAGAGTACGCGGTTGATGTGCTTAACCTCATTAACGATACGATTAGCCGCAGTAGTAATAGTTGCCGGCGGCAGCATGGTTACTTCTGCAGTCATGAAGTCGGTAGTAGTTACCGCACGCAGAGCGATAGCATAATCATAGGTACGCTCGTCACCCATAACGCCGACGCTGCGCATATTGGTCAGAGCTGCAAAATACTGGCTCGGACGCTCGCTCATCGGCAGCTTGTCTACCTCTTCGCGATAAATTGCATCTGCATCCTGTACGATAGCAACCTTTTCCAGAGTTACATCGCCGATGATGCGGATTGCCAGACCGGGTCCCGGGAACGGCTGACGTGCTACCAGGTTTTCAGGCAGGCCCAGCTCACGGCCGGATTGACGAACCTCGTCCTTGAACAGGTCACGCAGAGGCTCAACAATTTCCTTGAAATCAACAAAGTCAGGCAGACCGCCAACATTATGATGGCTCTTAATGGTTGCAGATTCGCCGCCGAGGCCGCTTTCTACAACGTCAGGATAAATGGTGCCCTGTGCCAGATAGTCAACAGCACCGATTTTCTTAGCTTCTTCTTCAAATACGCGAATGAATTCTTCGCCAATAATTTTACGTTTGCCTTCCGGAGCAGTTACGCCTGCCAGCTTGCTATAGAAGCGCTCGCGTGCGTCAACGCAGATGAAGTTGATATCGAACTGACCGCCTTCACCGAAAACAGCGCAAACCTCTTCACGCTCGTTTTTGCGCAACAGACCGTGGTCTACAAATACGCAGGTCAGCTGCTTGCCGATAGCCTTAGCCAGCATAGCGGCACAAACGCTGGAGTCAACACCGCCGGAGAGTGCGCACAGCACCTTGCCGTCGCCAATTCTTTCTTTCAGCTCAGCAACAGTCTGCTCTACGAAAGAATCCATTTTCCAGGTTCCTGCACAGCCGCAAACATTGTAAACAAAATTGCTCAGCATCTTGGTGCCGTTTTCGGTATGCAGAACCTCGGGATGGAATTGTACGCAATACAATTTACGTGCTTCATCCTCAGCAGCAGCAACCGGGCAGTTCGGAGTGCTGGCAACAATTTTGAAGCCGGGAGCTGCGGTTTCGATATAATCGTTATGGCTCATCCAGCAAACATTCTTCTCGGAAAGGCCGGCGAACATCGGGCTGGTAGTGTCGAGGTCAACAACGGTTTTGCCGTATTCGCGCTCGGGAGCTACGCATACATGACCGCCGAGCATATGCATCATCAGCTGGCTGCCGTAGCAAATACCAAGAACAGGTACACCCCAGGTATAGATTTCCGGATCAATAGTAGGAGAATCCTCCAGATAAGCACTGTTAGGACCGCCGGTAAAAATAATTCCTTTAGGATTTTTAGCCTTAATTGCTTCCAGGCTATGCTTATAGGATACGATTTCGCAGTACACACCGCTTTCACGTACGCGTCTTGCGATTAACTGGTTATACTGCCCGCCGAAGTCAATTACGAGCACCATTTCTTGTGCATTATTTTGCATCAATCCTTCACTCTCCTTCAAAAATAAACATGCTGCTTATATAGCAGTTATGTAAAAAATTATACGTTTTTAATATATTATAGATTACCATAAACGGCATGAAAATGCAATGAAAATGCTATTTCAGCGTCATAACGTCTTGTTCTGACCTAAGTATACATCCTACTGCTCTTCAAACGTGCTTTGCTGCAATAAATAACAGTAAGCCTAAATACAAACATCCCATATTCAAATATCATTAATGACTGCTAAATTGAAATTTACAAATCTTTCAGAAAATGCTATAATATTTTTTAGGTATGTCGCAAGGCTACCGAGGGAGTATTAGCTGACAGAAATTCTAAAAAATCTGACAGCACCTATTTTAGGAGGGATATAATGCAGCAAAATGCAGATGTGAAGGATTTAGCACAAAAAGTGATAAATCAAAACAAGTCACAAAACAACAAAAGTCAATTTATTCTATGGATGGGCGCACTGGTAGTCGGTGCCATTCTCGGTTACATGGGAATCAAACCCCTGAATGAATTATTCAATTTCATCGCTACCGTTTATACACGCCTCTTCCAATTTATCGCCGTACCTACCATCGCTTTAGCCGTAATTACAACACTGGCTGCTTTGGGAAGCAAAAAAGAAACCGGTCAGATTTTTGGTCACGCTGTAGTATACACCTTTTTGACTACAGTTTGCGCAGCAGGCATCGGTCTTGCTATCTATCTTTGGGTAGCTCCCGGCAACCTGCCGGCAGAAATTGTCGGCAGCGGCATGTCCAATGTACCGCAAAATCTTGGCAAGTTAAGCTACTATGACCACATTTTAAATGTTATTCCTAACAACATGCTGCAGCCGTTTCTCGCAGGCAACGTGCTTTCCGTAATGCTGATTGCTGCTGCTATGGGCTTAGGTCTGGCATTTATGCCTAAAACCGAAAACAGAGAAGCTCTGCTGAAAGCAGTATTAGGCTTCCAGGAGCTGCTGTTCACTCTTATTAAAGCGTTGCTGTTCGTACTGCCTCTCGGTATTCTGGCATTCGCAGGTCAGCTTTCCGCACAGATTGAAGCCGGCGTAATCGTTGGCGCTCTGGGCAAATACACTCTGGTTATCATGGCCAGCAACTGTGTTCAGTTCTTCATCGTTCTGCCTATCTTCCTGCTTGCAAGAGGCCTGAACCCGATTGATGTATTCAAGAAAATGTCTCCGGCAGTCGCTGTTGCACTGTTCACCAAGAGCTCCGCAGGCACCCTGCCTGTAACCATGGCGTCCGCTGAACAAAACATGAAGGTTAACAAAGCTGTTTCCCGCTTTGTACTGCCTATCTGCACCACCATCAACATGAACGGCTGCGCTGCCTTCATCTTGATTACTTCCATTTTTGTAATGCAGAATGCAGGCTTTGAGCTGTCCATGACCACCATGCTTACCTGGCTGCTGGTATCCGTACTGGCTGCTGTAGGTAACGCAGGCGTACCGATGGGCTGCTACTTCCTCACCCTGTCCCTGATGAGCGGTATCGGCGCTCCTATCGGTATCATGGGTATCATCCTGCCAATTTATACAATCATCGATATGGTTGAAACCGCAGAAAACGTTTGGTCCGACTCCTGCGTTTGCGCAATGACCGACCATGACCTCAAAGGCAAAATTGCTGAAGAAGAATAAGCCATAAAGCAAATAACTGCTAATTCGCTGTGAATTAGCAGTTATTTTTTTGCAGGAAAAATAAAAACGCCGTCAGATAAACATCTAACGGCGAAAAATACATATTACCTGACTTAGCAGTAAAACTTAATCTGTTCAACCTTAAAATGCTTTTTCCATGCTGTGCAAATCATAAAAAACTGCGCTTGAACTATTTCTAAAAGCTCAGACAGGTCTTTTCTAGGAATACGCTCAGGATTACTATCTAAAATACAGCCACCATTTCTTGTTAACCATATTTTAGCAGCATTCTTACTGGGTATTCCTTTAGAAATATGCACATGTATAGGCTCATCATTTTCATTTGACCAAAAATAAACCTTATACCCTAAAATAGTAAATAAATTAGGCAATCTTTAGTCCTCCGTTCGCACCGTACTTATAGAATAGGTGCGCATTACTATGCATAAATTCATCAAACATCTTCATCTCTTCATCGGAGAAGCCTTCCCGTATAAGCCAAGTATATGACGGTAATTGACACCTGGCAGTATCAAACCCCTTTTCAGTAGGTCTTTCGAAATGGACCTCTACTTTTTTTATGCCATCCTCTTCGAATACATTAGTATAAACAATTTCTGTTCCATCAGCAAGAGTCATATAAGGATATACCATATTATACACCTCCATGAAATTATACTAAAAACGCCGTCAGATAAATATCTAACGGCGAAAAATTCATTGGAGCTGGCAATAGGAATCGAACCCACAACCTGCTGATTACAAATCAGCTGCTCTGCCAATTGAGCTATGCCAGCACAAAATTCTTTTATTATTATAAAGGATAAAGCCTGTTTTGTCAATACTTTCACAAGCAAAGATTTTAGAGCAAGCTTACATGTAAAAATACCAGTAGGTTACACCGGCCAACAGTATTCTGTAAACAGCAAAGCTGGTCAGCTTGGAATTCTGCAAAAATTTCAGGAACCATAATACAGAAATATAGGCAACGATAAAGGATACCACAAAGCCTATTACCAATACCTGCAAATCACCTGCAGAAAGATACTGAAGGTTTTTAAGCAGATCATAAATACAGGCCACAAACATCAGCGGTACAGCAATCACAAAGGTATAATTTGCTGCGGCACTGCGAGTCAGCCCAACCAAAAGACCTCCGGCAATAGTACTGCCGCTGCGGGAAAAGCCGGGCCACAGGGAAAGGAATTGGTAAATGCCAACCCATACTGCCTGACGGATAGAAATTTTATCAACATCATCAACTAGTTCAGCCTCACGGCCTTTAGTTCTATATTCCGCAAACATCAGCAACAAACCGCCCAGGAAAAGACCGATTGCTACCGTAAAAGGAGAAAACAGATACTCCTTGATATAGTGATACAGGAAGAAGGCTACCAGCATAACCGGTACGATACCGGCAGCAACATGCCAGACAGAAAGTCCCTTGTTGATATCCCAGCCATCCTTGGTAAAAAATCTGGCAAAGCGCTCTTTGTAAATAAAAACAACAGATAAAATGGCACCCAACTGTACAAAGACATCAAAAACATCTGCCAGCTGGCCTTCAAAGCCCAAAACGTGACCGACAATAATCATATGTCCGGTAGAAGAAACCGGTAAAAATTCGGTCAGACCTTCGACAATACCTACAATAACGGCAATTAAATTTAAGTCCATGATTTACTCCCTTTCGCAAACACTAAGCCTTTTTATTATACTCTGAATCACGCTTAACTGCAATGAAATCTCACTATTTTTTTTAATTTGTGAGGAGTAGTATTAAGTTGCAAGGTTCAAATGAGCCTTCGCAACTTATTTTTTTACCACGGAGGACCCTAAAAATGAAGAAAATGACTATTAGAAAAATGCTTGAAAGAATCGTCGTCGCAACTAACAAACGCAGAGCGAAGAATATAGTTCTGGTCAGCACCGACGGCGAAATCGTGGAAGCGGAATTCGCTGTGGACCTGATCCGAACACTGACAGACTGGAATATCCTGTGGGAAGTAACCGTCATTTCTGAAAAGTTTTACGAAGACCGTTTCGTCGTAATCTTCGACCCAAACATTAAACAGGTCAACGGCGATCCTGACAAGGGCGATACGTGGTTATAAGGCCGCAAGCAGAAAGGAGCGTGAGAACGTGGCAGTTTATAAGTCTATCACCTTCGACAACAGAAAGAAAATCGCGGCCCTGTACGCGAAAGGAATGTCCATTTCCGACATTTCTGACGAAGTGGGCGTCGCCCTTCGAACACTGTATGTCGAACTGAAACGCGGCGCGACTGGGAAACTGGATCAGAACCAGCGACCGGCCTATGATCCGGTACTGGCACAAAGAACCTACCAGGAAAACATTCGCCGTCGCGGCAGTGGTCCGAAAAGAAAGGAGGTCAAGAAATGACACCGGACAGAGCAACCAGGCGGAAACGACGCCGAATCCGTCTGGCGATCAGAAGGACGTCAGCCCTGGCGGCGGCTATTGCCTTCTTCTTTGCCTGGGGAACGATCGGCGCCATAGAAACCGACGCGGTGTCCCTGGTAGAAGGAACGGTCAGAACCTTCGGCCTTCTGTTCATTGGAACCGGCTTCGCCTTTGTAGGTGGCGCCTTCCGAAATCCTACGGAAAGGAGGTCAAAACATGAAGTACACCGCGACACTGTCGGCCGTCCAGGTCGGACAAGCCGTCAAAAGTCTTCTTCTGCTTGGTGAACGCAAGATCACCATTGAAGAAACAGAAAAAGACCGTTTCGTCGTCACCACAACAACCGAAACGGCCCTTTCAAAAAAATCTATGAACAGTATATCACGAAAAGGAGTGAAAAACAATGGCTAAACTGAATTTTTATGACACCGACGCCGTGAAGGCGTTCGTCCTGGATATTTTAATCGAAAACGCTGAACTGAAAAGCGATCTGGACTATGAAAAGAAGTGTTCGAACGACTGGTTCGACCGCTACAAGAAAGCCGATCAGCAAGTGAAAGACCTTGAAGCGAAGGTCGCTACCCTGGAAGGAGGTTCCGAAAATGAATAACACCCTGTACGAAATCACTGACAAGTATTTGAAGGTCCTTGACAACCTGGAAATCGACGAAGAAACCGGCGAAATCCTGAACGCCGAAGAACTGGACGAACTGTCCGGAGCCTTCGAAGAAAAAAGCGAAGCTGTCGCTTGCTACATCAAGAATTCCGAAGTCTTTATCGGCGACCTGAAAGCCGAAGAAGCCAACCTGGCAAAGCGCCGCAAGCAGACCGAAAAGCGAATCGACTATTTGAAGAATGTCCTGACCGCGTGTCTGGACGCCGCCGGCCGTGACAAGGTCGAAACCACAAAGGTTCGCGTTTCCTTCCGAAAGTCTGTGGCCGTAAGCATTGACGACGAAAAAGCCCTTCCGGCTGACTTCGTTGTTGAAACCGTTACAACGAAACCGGACAAGACCGCGATCAAGAAGGCGATCCAGTCCGGCCAGGAAGTGTCCGGCGCTTCCCTTGTGGAGAACCGAAACCTTCAAATCAAATAAGGAGGAACCGCAATGAAAGAACTTTCGATTCCCCTTCTTACCGAACAAGACATTGACTGTCGCGTTCAGTCGGTCAGCAAAGCAAAGACCGGCCGCGTCGGCGCCGTCCTTCTGCTTTACAAGGACGCGCGCGTCGATATGCGAATCCTGGACCAGGTCTTCGGGCCTGGCAACTGGCAGAGAACCCACGAAGTAATCAACGGAAACCTGTTCTGTAATATCGACATCTGGGACGACGAAAAAAAGACCTGGGTCAGAAAACAGGACGTCGGAACAGAGAGCAACACCGAAAAGGAAAAAGGCCAGGCGTCCGACAGCTTCAAACGTGCCGGCTTCAACGTCGGGATCGGCCGCGAACTTTATACAGGCCCTTTCATTTATGTCGAACTGGCTGACGGTGAATTCTATCCCGAACGCCAGGGTCAGAAGGAAGTCTTCAAGTGCTACGCCAGTACGAAGTTCAAGGTATCGAAGATCGCCTATAACGAACGCCGCGAAATCTGTGACCTGGTAATCGTCGACCGGAACAATAAAGTCCGCTTCAATATGAACGGACACGCACCGGCGCCACAAGCCACACAGATCGCCACGAACGGGCAGAACGCCCAGGGTGGACAATCTACCAACCAACAGCAAAGAACCGCACCACAACCGCAAAACAGCGCCCAGACAGGCGGCGCCGCGTGTCCCGTGTGCGGCGGCCCTATCAGCGAAGCTGAACGCCGCTATTCCATGAACAAATTCGGCCGTGAAATGTGCCGCGCCTGTCAGAAAAACGCGTGAAAGGTGGTGTCATAAATGCCCAGCCGCATTTTGAAAGAATCAATATGTACGTCTGAAAGTCTGGCGTACTTATCGGCGGAAGCCGAAGTCCTGTTCTATCGTCTGATCGTAAAAGCGGACGACTTCGGCCTGTACTACGGAAGCCCGAAAATCCTTGCTTCCCTTCTCTTTCCGCTGAACGTACCGACCGAAAAGAAGGTGTCTTCCTGGCTGGCTGAACTTGTGAACGGTGGCCTTGTGGCTACATACAGAGCCGAAGACGGTCGGCAATACCTGAAACTTCTGTCCTGGGACAAACACCAGAACAGGCGCGCAACAAAACCCAAATACCCACTACCGCAAGAATTTGATAACACTTGCAGTCAAGAGGTATCAAGTGGTAATTCTAACACTTGCGCGCAAATGCAAGCAGATTCTTCCGTAAACGTAAACGAAAACGTATTCGAAAACGTAAACGAGAAACGAAAACGAGTATCGGCGCAACGCGGCGCCGGAGTGGACGACACTTTTGACCAGTTCTGGTCAGTCTATCCACGAAAAGTCGGCAAGAAAGACGCCGTGAAGGTCTGGAATCAAATTCGCCCTAACCCAGACTTGACAAACAAGATTGTCCAGGGTGTGGAGCGCTGGAAGCGTTCTGAACAGTGGACAAAGGACGACGGCCGCTTTATTCCATATCCGGCGACATTCCTTCGCGGTGAACGCTGGAACGAATATGACCGCGCCGAAGTCATACCGTCCCCGAAGCCGGCCACCGTCAAGAACTACGACGACGGCGAAGACTTCCTGGACGGCGGTGAATAATCATGGCCGACAATATCTGGACGGCCGCTGTCGAAGGTATCGCCGCCAGAGGTAGGGCGAACAATGGCGCCGAAGGCGACTACCGCGACGAAGAAGGCTTCCTATGCTGTGGCAAGTGCCGAACCAGGAAAGAAGGCGACATCACGATCGGCGAAAAGACGCTTCGCGTTCCGCACCTGTGCAAGTGCGAATCAGAAGCCAGCCGCCAACGTGAAGCCGAAGAAAAGGCCGCCGAATTCCGGAAGCAATGCGAACGACTTCGCAAAGACGGAATCACTGATCCGTCGTACCTGTCCCAGAACTTCACCCAGGACGACAACCGCAACGCCAGAATTTCCGACGTGTGCCGCCGCTATGTGGAACACTGGCCGGAAATGAAAGCCGATAATATCGGAATCCTGTTTTATGGCGGTGTCGGGACCGGAAAGTCCTTCCTGGCCTGTTGCATAGCAAACGCCTTGATCGACAAACAGGTCCGCGCCAGTGTGACGAACTTCCCCCGAATCCTGAACAAACTTCAAGGCTTCGGCGAAGATAAACAGGAATTCCTGGACAAGCTGTCCCGATATGACCTTCTTGTCATCGACGACCTGGGCGTTGAAAGGGACACGTCCTATTCCGTGGAACAGGTCTTCAACGTCATAGACGCCAGAAGTCGCACCGGAAAGCCCTTGATCGTCACGACAAACCTTTCCCTGGCCGACCTTCAAAACCCGTCGTCCCTGGGATATGCCCGAATTTATGACCGAATTCTGGAAATGTGTCCGATCAGGCTGAAACTGGCCGGCGATTCCAGAAGAACCCAGAACGCACAAGAACGCCGCGACAAGGCGAAGCGCCTTCTGGGGCTTGAAAGGACGTGACAGAGTGAAACACTATAAACTGACAATCCCTGGCCTTCTGCCAGGACTGAACGAATATGTGGACGCTGAACGCGGCGCCAAAGGCAAATACAAGGCCGCCGCCATGAAGAAACAAGCTGAAAACGTAATCGGCTATATGATCAAAACCCAGCTTCGCGGCGTCCGATTCACCCGTCCCGTGGTGATACATTACACCTGGATCGAGCCGAACCGCCGGAGAGATAAAGACAATATCGCTTTCGCGAAGAAGTTCATTCAGGACAGCCTTGTCCATGCCGGCGTTCTCCAAAATGACGGCTGGAAACACATTGAACACTTTACCGACGACTTCGCTGTGGACCCGAAGAACCCCCGTGTCGAAGTCATAATCGAAGAATTTGAAGGAGGATACAAAAAATGACTGTACGCGCAAAACTGAAAGACCTTGCACCTGGAACCGTATTCAACGCTGGACCGATTGACGTCCGCGTTTTGGAACACTTCGCCGACGGAAGAACCCTTCTGATCGCCGATACCTGTATCGCTGACCGCCACTTCGCGGATCAGCCATTCAAGACCAGACCGGAAAAGCCGGCCGCATATCCGAACGACTGGCGTTTTTCAAGCCTGAACCGTGAACTGAACACGGAATTTCTGGCCACGTTCGACCAGGCCGAAGGGCCTATCCGTTCAAAGGACATCTTGACGGCCGACTGGTCCCTGGCTGACCATGAAGGCGGCGAAGGTTACGGAACCATTCAGGCGAAGATCGCCCTTCTGACACAAACCATGTATGAGAAATATGCCGATCAGGACCTTCTTGAACTTGACGACTGGTGGTGGTTGATCACCCCGTACGCCAGCAGCGCGTACACTGCGCGCTTTGTCAACACGGACGGCAGTCTGGACAGCGACAGCGCGTACTTTGGCTACATTGGCGTTCGGCCGGCTTTCTTCGTGGAATCTGGGATCACGTTATCCGTGGAGCCTGACCAGGTTGAACTTTCCACTTCCGCCCTGTTGGCCGAATTCACTTCGAAACAGCTTGTCGAAGAAGTCCTTCGCAGAATCGCCGAAGGTCAGGAAGACGGTGACGACAATGAAGAAGACGACTTTTAAGCAATGCGCCGCCGGCGACGTCTTCGAACATCAGGGACAAGCCCTGATCAAAACGACGAAGCCGAACACAGCGGTCAACCTAAACAGTGGCGCCTTCGCGCACTTTCACGACGGTTCCCTGGTGGACAGAAGCGACCTTGTCCTGATCCACCAGGCGGACCTTCCGTCCGAAATGCCGGACAGCCTGAAAGGAGACCGAAACAATGGATAACAAATCCGCCCTTCAACTGGAAGTCGAAAAAGAAATGGGCTTCGAAATCGACGAAGACCTGTTCGCATACTTAGAGCATTACGCCAGAAGGAAACTGGAAGTCGCCAACAAAAGCGCCGGCCGCACATGGGGCGAAGACGGCTACGGCGACGAATACCTTTCACTTCTGATCCCCGACGTGATCCGCGAAATGGCCTTTTCTGCTTACTGTGACCAACGGTCAGCGGAAAACCTGGCCGCCAGAAAGGCGGTGTCGTAATGAAAAACGAAAACGCCATAATGGACCGCATAAAAGCCAGGATCGCATATCACGCCAACGAACACCGGCACACATACGAAATCGGAAAAGGCGTCATGGACTTCCTGGCGCGCGACCTTCTGGCCGATTTTAAGGCCGCCGGCGGTTTACTTCCGCCGGTAGCCCTGGACGGTGACGTCTATGTCATATACCGCCGAAAGCCGGTGAAAGCAAAGGTCATTTTTATCGGAATCAACGCTGACAGACTGTTCTTCTTCAACGTGCTTCGCGGAAACATAAAGGCGAACTTCCAGACGTACCAGTTCACCGAAAACGACATAGGTCGAAGCGTATTCCTTACCCTGGAAGAAGCCGAAAAGGCGGTGGCCTGAATGAAGAAGAAAAAATCAAACATTCCGAAGTGGAAATATGACTTTTCGTGTAAGAAATGCCGTCATATTCAATACATCAAGGACAAGGCGAAGCGCCGCGACGGTGACTATTGTATAAAATTCATAGAACGGACCGACGCCGGCCTTCCTTCCCCGATTCACGCTGGCGACGACCGTGTCGTCCGCTGTGACTGCTTCGAAGCAATTCCGGAAGAAGGTGATTCCGAATGATACCGTTTCCGGAAAAGAAATATTCGGTAATATACGCCGATCCGCCGTGGAACTACGCGGCCGGTAGAAAGACGCGAAACGTCGAAAGGCACTATCGCACAATGAAGCCGGAAGACATCTATTCCCTTCCGGTTCAGGATATAGCCGAAGACGACTGTCTTCTGTTCCTGTGGGCCACATTCCCGAATCTGGACGTCGCCCTTGAAACGATCCGGCGCTGGGGCTTCCAGTACAAAACAGCCGCCTTCGTCTGGGTGAAGCGAAACCGAAAAGCGCCTTCCTGGTTCTGGGGCCTGGGGAACTGGACACGCGCAAACGCGGAAATCTGCCTTCTGGCCACGAAAGGCAAACCGAAGCGCGCGTCAGCGTCAGTCCATAGCATAATCGACGCCCCGATCGGCCGTCACAGCGAAAAGCCGGCCGAAACCCGTGACAGGATCGTTCAGCTTGCGGGGGGGGGGGGGGTCAATGATCGAACTATTTGCAAGAAAGACCTCCCCTGGCTGGGATTCCTGGGGCGACGAAGTGGAAGGCGGTGAAAACGAATGACAAGACTGAAAAGGTTCAAGATCGGACTGTTTACAATCACCCTGGGAATGGTCCTGGTGGGCGCGTCCTTCGCCCTGGCTGACGATAAAGCGGCCGCCGAAGGAATTATCCTACCGGAAGAATTAAACGAAACCACGGCCATTCTGGCGCCGTCTGTGGCCATTGTAGAAAATGAACCAACCACACCACCGGAAGAATGGATCGACGCCGTGGCGACGGCTTACTGTCCTTGTGAAATATGCTGCGGAAAATGGGCGCTGAATCGCCCTGACGATATCGTCTACACGGCCAGCGGAGCCATAGCCGAAGAAGGCGTCACAATCGCGGCCGACTGGTCCGTCTATTCGCCAGGTACTATCCTTTACATAGAAGGCATAGGCGAACGGACTGTCCAGGATCGCGGCGGAGCCATAAGCGGCCAGAAGATCGACGTATTCTTCAATAACCATGAAGACGCCCTTCGCTTCGGCCGCCAGGAAGTCCGAATCAAAGTTATTTCTGATACAGAGAGGTAAAACGATATGGAAATCAAAACACTTGTAACGAAAGCACATGAAAACGCCGTGAAACACGGATTCTGGGAACCGCCCCTTTCCTTTGGAACGGCGATCGCACTGATTCACAGTGAACTTTCCGAAGCCCTGGAAGAAGAACGCAACGGGAACCCCGACATCTGGTTCGCTTGTAACGAAAGCGACAACTTTATTTGCACCCCACAAGACGAAACCGAATGTCTTATGTACGGCAAAGAAAGCCTTTGCAAGTACAGAAGCAGAAAGCCCGAAGGCGTGGCCGTCGAACTGGCTGACGCGGTGATCCGGATCGCGGACCTTTGCGGACACCTGGGAATCGACCTGGAAGAAGTAATCGAAATCAAAATGGCCTACAATGAAGGCCGCCCGTACAAACACGGAAAGAAATTCTGATCCCGAAGGGAGGAAACACAATGAATCAGTGTCAACTTATGGGGCGCCTGGTACGCGACCCCGAACTGAAATACACGCCACAAGGAACGGCCGTCACGTCGTTCACCCTGGCCGTCGACCGCCGTTTCAATCGCGACAAGGCCGACTATATCAATATTATCGCGTGGCGCCAGACTGCTGAATTCGTCGCGAAGCACTTCGCCAAAGGCCAGCGCGTCGCAATCGTCGGAAGCATACAGACACGATCCTGGGAAGATAACGACGGCGGCAAACACAAGGCCGTCGAAATCGTCGCCGATTCTGTCTATTTTGCGGACGCCAAAAAGGAAAGCGCCGCCGGAAGCTACGCCGAAAGCGCCATGACGTCCGAAGGCTTCGAAGTAACCGACGAAGATATTCCGTTCTGAAAATAGACTGGGGAAAGGCGGTGAAGATACATGGACAAACCCAAAGAAAGCAAAGTCAGAACAAGGGTCATGGAAATCCTTCGGAACCATGATCAGGAAGCGCGTGTCATAGAAGCACAGATCGCCGCCGAAAAGGAAGCCCTGGAAGCCGACCTGGAATTCATTCTTGAATCGGCTTACCCGTCCAGTCAGTTATCCGACGCCGGCGTCCGCGTCCAGTCTTCACCTGACCCAGACGGAAGACTGGTTCGCATGGTCGACAAGCGCGACCGAAGAAGACAAAGAGCAAACGAAGCGATCGGCAACCTGGAACGCCAACTTCAACAGATCACAGAGGTTCAAAACCTGGTCTACACCCTGGACACCCGTTCGAAATGCGTCCTTCTTGCCCTGTACTACCCTTACAGGTCATACGACGAAGCGGCCGAATTCCTTCAAGTCGAAAGGACAACCGTCTATCGACAAAGAGAAATCGCCCTGAACAGGCTTTTCGCCAGGGCTGAACGGTCAAAAGCCTTCCACGAATAAAAATTTATGCAACTATGTGCAACTGTTTGCAACTACTTGCAACTATGTGCAACTGTCAGCAAGAAAAATATATGGTATAACATCATTGTGGACTTGCGCGTCCACCCTCCTATTGATATAGGGTACAGGAAGACGTTCCTTCGGGAGCGTCTTTTTTGTACCCGAATTCAGAGGAAATACCGAAAATCAGAAAGGAAGGTGTGAATCATGGCAAAGCTAACGCCGAAACAAGCCCGTTTCTGTGAAGAATATCTGGTCGACCTGAACGCGACACAGGCCGCGATCCGCGCCGGATATTCTGTGGAATCAGCCGGAAGTATCGGAAGTGAAAACTTGACAAAACCTGAAATTCGCGCGCGCATAGAAACCGCAATGGCCGAAAGGTCCAAAAGAACCGGAATCAACGCCGACCGCGTTCTTCGGGAACTGGGACGAATCGCCTTCGTGAATCCGAAGGACGTCATTGACTTACAGACTGCGGAAGTGAAGCCGGACACCAGCGACGACGATCTGGCGGCTATCGCCGGAATGAAAGTCAAATATGTCCCACATAAGGACTTCGACGAAAACGGCGATCCTGTCATTGAACAGGCAATCGAACGCGAAGTCAAACTATGCGACAAACTGAAAGCGCTTGAACTTTGCGGCCGTCACCTGGGAATGTTCAAAGACAATCCCGAAGCAAATGTCCCTGTAACGGTGGTGATCAATTATGACTACGGCGGCGAAGATTGAATTCAAGGCGGCGGCACAGTTTAACCCTGTCTTCCGCCCCGTCAACGAATGGCGCGGCCGATATAGGATTCTGAAAGGTTCAGCCGGTTCCGGAAAGTCTGTGAATATCGCCCAGGACTATATCGCGAAACTGTCCGATCCGGCCTATACCGGCGCGAACCTTCTTGTCGTGCGAAAGATTGAAGAAACAAACCGCGACAGTACCTTCGCCGAATTACAGGCGGCAATATACAGAATGTTCGGTCCCTATGCTGACCGCTTCTGGAAAGTGAATCTGAATCCGCTTGCGCTGGAATGTAAGATCACCGGAAACAGAATCATTTTTCGCGGTGTCAAGGATCAGCGACAGCGTGAAAAGGTGAAGTCGATCACCTTCAAGAACGGGAAACTGGTCTGGATATGGTGCGAAGAAGCGACAGAACTTCTTTCCGAAGACGTCGACATTCTGGACGACCGTCTTCGTGGTAATCTGAACGAACTGAATCCGAATCTGTACTACCAGATAACAATGACGTTCAACCCAGTCAGCGCGACGCACTGGATCAAAGGGCGGTACTTCGACAAGGCCGATCCCGACGTCCTGGCCCACCATTCAACATATAAGACAAACCGATTCATAGACCCAGCCTATTTTCGCCGTATGGAGCGACGCAAGGAAGAAGACCCCGAAGGTTATCGCGTCTATGGCCTGGGTGAATGGGGCGAACTGGGCGGCCTGATCCTGACGAACTTCGAAGTCCACGACTTCAAGACCGGAAAAGACAACTTCGACGCCTTCTATTATGGCCAGGACTTCGGCTATAACCACGCGGACGCCATTCTGGGTGTCGGCTGGAAAGACGGCGAAGTGTATATCTGTTCCGAAATCTATGTCTTTGAAAAGGACACCGAAGAAATTATCAGTCTGGCCAAACAGAACAAAGTTGACCAACGTGTCGAAATGTTCTGCGATTCCGCTGAACCGGACAGGATCAAGACCTGGTCAAAGGCTGGCTTCCGCGCCTACCCTGTGAAGAAAGAGCCTGGAAGCGTGAAAGCACAAATCGACTGGCTGAAAGGCCGGAAAATCCACATTCACCCGTCATGCGTGAATGTACTGAAAGAAGTCCAACAATGGAAATGGAAAAAGGACCCGACGTCCGGTCTTTACATAGACGAACCGGTCGAATTTATGGACGACGCTATGGCCGCCCTTCGCTATTCGGTCGAACGTCTTCGTCGTGGTTCTTCTATCGAAGTATTGAAGTGAGGTGTAAAAAATGGCCGAATTATCTGTTATGGACCGGATCAATATGATTCTGTCCGACCCCGAAAAAGCTACAATGACGCTGGCCCAGATCGTCAGCGAAGAAATACGCGAATTCAAGGCGTCCCCTGAATACGCGATCATGCTTGAAGCTGAATCCTATTACAGGAACCGAAGCGACGTCCAGCGAAAGACGGTTGACGTTGCGAACCGTTCAAACACGAAGATCGAACACCCGATCTTGAAGAAACTTGTCGACCAGAAAGCGAACTACCTTCTGTCGAAGCCCTGGACAGTCGACACCAAAAACAGCGCATACGGCGAAGCCTTGACGAAAGTCTTCGACCAGACCTTCCGTCGGAAGATCAAATCTCTGGGAAAAGGCGCGATCAAGTCCGGTATTGCCTGGATTCAGCCCTATTTCAGGGACGGGAAACTGGCATTTATGCGTATTCCTTCGACCGAACTTGTCCCTTTGTGGCGCGACGCTGAACGAACGGAACTGGACGCCTTTATTCGATTTTATGACCAGGTCATTTATATCGGAACCAGGAAACACATAATCACACACGCCGAATTCTGGTGGCCTGGTGGTGTGAAATGGTTCAAGACGGACGCCTTCGCCGGAACCGGCGCCGGAAACTTCTATGTCGACAAAGAACACGGCGACGAAGCGTCTGACTATACGGAACCACACTTCGTCGTTGACAATAAGCCGTACAACTGGGAAGAGTGTCCGATCGCCTGGCTGAAATACAACGAAGAAGAACTTCCCCTTTGCTATTATATTAAGGACCTGATCGACGACATCAACTGGCAGACGTCCGTCACTTCCGACGTTCTTCGCGACGTGGCGAAGTTTATCTATATTCTTCGTAACTATGGCGGACAAGACCTGGCCGAATTCTTGAAAGACCTGAAAGAACACATGGCGATCAAGGTCACGTCTGACGGTGGCGTGGATAAATTACAGGCCGATCTAAATATCGACGCTGTCATGGCCTTCCTGGACAAACAGCGCCGCGATCTGTTCGACTTTGCGGCCGCTGTCGATACAAAGGACCCTGATCTGGGGAACGCCAGCGGAACAGCGATCAATTTCCGTTATATGGACCTTGACGCTGACTGTGATTCCCTGGGAACAGAACTGAAAGACACATTCCGTCGTCTGAAACTGTTTATTGACGTTTACTTCCAGATCACCGGCCAGGGCGACTTCACAAACGAAGAATTCGATATTGTCTTCAATATGGACCTTCCGGTCAACGAAACAGACATTATCAACAACGCCGTGAACAGCAACGGTCTTCTGTCGAAACGAACGATCCTTCAAAATCACCCGTGGGTCACAGACGTCGACGAAGAACTGGCCAGAATCGACGAAGAAAAGAAAGCCGCTATGGAAGAATACGGCGACGGCCTTTTCAATCACGCTATGGGCGCCGACGACAGCCAGGAAGGCGGCGACAGCGCCGGCCTGAATGGTGGTGACGGCAATGACGAATAATGAAGCATACTGGACAGAAAGAGCCTTGAAACGCGCCGAAGAAGCCTACCTTCACGACGCGGCATTGACGGCGAAGCTGTTCCAGGAATACGAATCCGCCGCGAAGGCTATCAAGCGCGAAATCAGCGCCTTCTATTCGAAGTACGCTGGCAAGTATGGCCTTACATACGATCAGGCCGTCCGTCTTCTGAACCGGAAGGAATTCCAGGAATGGAAAGCAAGTCTGGCGGAATATGTGGACTATATCGCTACGATCCAGGACCCGAAGGTCAAGGCGCTTCTGACGGCACAACTGGACGCCCTGTCGGCGAACAGTTCTATTTCCCGACTGGAAGCCCTTCAAGGTCAAATCGACCTGATCCTGAATGACCTGTTTGACAAAGGTGTCGCACAAATGAAGAACCAGTTCGGCGACGACTTCGTCGAAGGTTATTACAAGAAATGTTATGACCTTCAATCCAGGGCCGGATTCTTCAACGAGATCGCAAAGATCGACTATGCGGCCATTGAAAACGTCGTTTCTTATCCCTGGTCCGGCGCCATGTTTTCCGATCGCCTATGGCAGAACAAACAGGCGCTTCTTTTCAACACCAGGGAAGTTCTGACCCAGGGACTTATCCAGGGAAAAAGCGTGAACGTCATGTCTTCCGCCCTGGCGGCCAAAATGGGCCAGTCCTACAAGAACGCCGAACGCCTGGTCAGGACAGAAACCACGCATATTCACGCGGAATCAGATCGGGCCGCATACAAAGAAGCCGGCGTCGAACAATATGAATTCATGGCGACGCTGGAAGTCCGAACCTGTGACGTCTGCGGAAGCCTGGACGGGAAACACTTCAAAGTCAGCGAAGCGAAAGTCGGTGTCAATTATCCGCCGATACACCCGAATTGTCGGTGTACTACGGTAGAATATGACCCAGACGACGCCCTGGACTGGTATAATTCCGGTCAACCTATGCCGAAAGCCAAAACTTACGAAGAATGGTACGACGAACAGGTGGCCAGGAACGGTCAGGGATCGGTTGAGGTTGAGCGACAAAAGGTGTATAATAGAAAAGCAGACCTGGAACAGTTCGAAGCCTATTCCGAACGCCTGGGCGCTGACGCACCTTCTGACGTCGACACCTTCCAGCGCTTGAAATATAGCAAGCCCGACGAATGGTCCGACCTAAAAGGCCTTTATTCTTACAAAGGGCGCGTTCCGGAAGCGACGAAAGCCGACTTCCAGACGTACAAGAAGATCAAAGCTACCGGCATATATGGAACCGTCAGAGTTCCGGCCGCGAAGATTGATACTTCCGCCCTGACGCTTGACGTCGCACACATAAACGAGCGCCGCCACGGTGTCACCCAGGAAGAAGCCGTTTCATACATCAAGAACGCGGCGTTTTCCCTGAAAAGGCGCCACTGGACCGGTGAAACCTTCCTGAACTACTATTCAGAAGAAGGCGCTTCGTATGTGCGGACCAGCGACAACGTGATCCGGACTTCCTTCAAGAAGGACGAATTCGACAAAAAGACAAAATCTGCTATGGAGGTTTTGAAGAATGGAGAATAAAACTGTTTTCTGTCCTGTCCTTCAAAGACAGGTCAACGGCGACGACTGCTTCGATATTTCAATGGTCGCCGAAAAGACAACCCCCGACAGGTTCCTTCCGAAGGACTTGAAGCCGGAAGACTTCACGGACGACAAGAAGGAAATCTGTTTGAAATGCAAATATCACCCCGAATAAGCGTCGATCGGATATTCCGACCGGCGTTTTCTTATGCGTTGAATCAGACATCACCCTTTCGGTGGTGTCTTTTTCATATACAAAAACAGCCGCACCCGTCCGGCGACCAGGCGGAACCGCAAAGCGTGTGGAAGTCACGGTAAACACAGCGGAAAAGAAAGGAGCGATCACACATGATCATTGAAGGAATCAAAAATCTTCTGGGCGAAGACCTGACGAAACAGGTTGAAACAGCGCTGAAAGGAAAAGGCAAAGACGGAAAGGACGTCGATCTGGTTATCGGAAACGACGGAAGTTTCGTTCCAGCCGAAAAGTACAACGGCGCCAATAGCGGCAAGACCAGCGCAGAAAACGCATTAAAAGCCGCCGCCGAAGCGTTGAAGGCAATCGGCGGAAGTGGCGATCCGGCCAAGATCGCCGAAGACGTGAAGACGGCCCAGACCACAATCACAACCCTTCAAACCAACCATGACGCCGAAATCAAGAAGATCAGCAAGAACGCCGCCCTTCGAATGGCCCTGAACGGAAAAGTCCACGACCCTTCGGACATTATCGGCCTTCTGGACCTTGAGAAAATCGACGTCGACGACGCCGGCAATCTGAAAACAGACCTTGACGGCCTTTTGAAGCCTATTAAGGAATCGAAAGCCTATCTGTTCACAGAACCGGCGAAACCTGGCGCCCCTGAAATCAAAGGCGCAAAGCCGGCCGAGCCTGGCGCCCCTGGCGCACCGGCCGCAAAAGCAGACGGCCCCGTTTGCTTGTAAAAACACATAAACTAAAATCAGAAAGGAATGATTTACAATGGCAAGAACAAAAGCAATCAGCCTGATCCAGTCCGGTTCTACGAAGGTAGACCTTGCCGAACTTTCCGGCCTTGTGATCAGCAACATTCAGAAGGACACCCTTTCCCAGGGCTTGAAGTCCCAGGCGTACACTGGCAATCCTGCCAGCGGTTCCGTCGAGTTTAAGCGCTTCAAGAACAGCGCTTCCCAGCCTTACGGTACGGCAAGAACTGCCGGCAAGGGCGACGCGATCACCGTTCCGCCTACTACCGTAAACCTTAACACCCACAAGGAGATCGTCGAAGAAGCCGCAAAGTTCGACCTTGACACTTTCGGCGTCGGAAACATCATGGCCAGACGTGCCGACAACCACGTCGACACTGTGGCGTCTGAATTCGATACCGCCTTCTTCGCCCAGGCAAAGGCCGAAGGTACTTCCTACACGCCGGCCAGCGACGCCGGAATCGAAGACCTTCTGGAAGGTATCATTCAGACTTTGGAAAGTGTCAAGAACGATTATGTTCGCGGCGTTCCCCGTAACATGATCCGCCTTGTCCTTGATCCTCTTACCTACGGCAAAGCCAGAAACTACCTTGACAAAAGCACCAACAACGCCAACGTGGACACGGCCGCCGAAGACTTCGCTATTTTCCACGGTGTAAGGGTATATTCTTCTATCAATCTGCCTGTGACGTCCGAAGCGACTTCCGACAGTAAGACGAAGACCACTACGGTTCACGCTATCGCCATGATCGAAGGCGCTATCGCACAGCCGGCGGTTATCTATCCTTACAAGGAGCCTGAAAAGATTCCTCTTTCCAACGACTATGGCGTGTCTATGTTCTTCGACTACGGCACGAAGGCCCTTACCCCTGACCTTATTTTCTGGTATGGAACTTCCGTCACTGCGTAAGTGACGGAACCTTTATAGGAGGTAGCAACATGAACACAAAATTCAAAAGTATTGTAACCGGCGCGATCCTGGAACCGAATTCCGAAATGGTCGCTGAACAGCTTCGAAAGAATCCTTCCTTCGTTGTCTATGACGGCCAGGAAGCCGCACAGGGCGACGAAAAGCCCCTGTCGAAGATGAACAAGGACGAACTTCTGAAAGTCGCCCAGGACGCCGAAATCGCGGTTCCTGACGGCGCCACAAAGGCGGAGATCGTCGAACTGATCAAAGCCGCACAGGGCGACGAATAAAGCGGAACCGCCGAAAGGTGGTGGAACTATGTTCGAACAGATTCTTTCGTCCCTGGACGGCCTGACTGATCTTGAACGTGCGGACGTCCTTCGCGTTCTTATGTCGAAGGACAGCCGCCTTTCTAAGGTCAAGGCCCTTCTGGGAATCACAACGACGGATCAGGACGACGTTCTGGAATTCGTTATTCAGACAGTCGAAGATATGATCCTGTCGTACATCAATCAGGACACCCTTCCGCCGCGTCTGGAAAACGTCTTGATCGTCATGTGTGTCAGCTATTACAAATCGGCCGGACTGGGAACCACGACGGCCGCCGTCGGTCCTGTGGCGTCTGTGAAGCGTGGTGACGTCCAGACTTCCTTCGCCACCGGTTCCGGTTCTTCCGGATCGGCGAACACCTTCAACCTGGGAACAGACAGCGGCGACTTCTTCGGGTGGAAAACTGTCCTGAACGAATATCGTGTGTTAAGGTGGTGATCCTATGGCCTTCGGAAACGCAAGCGCTGAACGCGCCGCAATCGAATTGACCTACGAAGACACCGCCACCGTGAGCCGTACAACGTCACAGAGAGGGAAAAACAACATTTCAACGTCTTCCCCTTCTGTGATTTACGACGGTATCATTTGCGCGCTATCGTATACAGGTTCAGACAATAGCAGACAGACGGACGCACAGAACAACGTCGATTATGACGCTGTCATTTTCGCCAGTCCGGACCTTCTGGTCCTTCCTGGTGATACAATCGTCGTAAAACGGTTCGGACGGGACGATCCTTCCAGTGGTCGAAACCTGACCTTCGAAGTGATCGGCCGTCCTTCCGTCTATGCGACACATCAAGAAATCAAAGTAAAGGACGGTGATCTGGCGTGAGCGTGGACAATTCTGAACTTTTGGCCTTCCAGAATCAGATTCAGGCATTGAAAGACGACATTCCTGAAATAATGGACAGTCTGGCCATCGGCGAAGGACGCTACGCGCGCGACCAGGCCCGTAAAATCTGCAAGGAAGAAAATATCGTAAACACTGGCGACTATCGACGCAACTTCAAAAGCGGAACAAAGGCAATCCGCGCCGGTAATTCGTACAAAATCGACGTCTTCAACAATCTTGACTATGCGAAGCCGCTTGAATACGGCTTCCGAAGTCACTTCGTTCCTGGCCACTGGGAAGGAAATTCCTTCAAGTACCAGAGAAACGATCCTGACGGCGGAATGTACGTCGGACCGGCCGGCGGCTATGTTCGCGGTCATTTCACCCTTCGGCGCGCTATAAGACGCGCGAAGACAACCCAGGCGGCACGACTGAACCGAAAAATGGATCGGATCATTCGTCAACGCATGAATGGGGGTGGCACAGAATGACATTGAACGACTTCTTTGAAGCTGTCGCCGAAAAACTTGTCGGCCTGTGGCCCGATCGACACGTATTCGTCAACGAAATCCCGAAGGATTCTGACGGGAATTTCTTCGTCGGAATTATCGAAGCGACACAGGAAAAGAAACTGGATCGGCGCCGCCGGCGTCATGTCCAGATTGAAGTTCTTTATTTCCTGGCGTCGAAGGATAACCTTGACTTCAACGAATGGTCTGAAAAAATGCTGGACGAATTCGAATCCCTGACGGTGGTCGAAACAGAAAGTCGTTCCCGACTGGTTCGCCTGACGAATGTCACGGCCAGAAAGGACGACGACAGCCGCGTCTATCAGTTTCTTTTTGACGCGGACTTCTACTTTGTGATCACGCCGGAAGTGATTCCGACTATGTATTATCTGGACCAGGACAACACAATCAGATCGGAGGTAATCGAATAATGGCAACAAAGAAAAAGACGGATTCCGTTGACCAGGCGGAACCTACTTTCAGCAAAGAACAACTGGTCAAATCCGCAACGCTGGGCCTTCCCAGGGACGCCGTGGCGGCGATCCTGAAAGACGGCCAGCAGTACACACGGGAACAGGCAATCCAGCTTGTGACCGAATTTCTTGAAAGGAAGGTGTAACCTATGCCTATTGGTGGTGGTACTTTCACAGTACAGAACAAAATTCTTCCTGGTGCTTACATCAACTTTGTAAGCATGGGAACCAACGCCAAAATGGGAAGCCGTGGCGTCGCCGCCCTTCCCCTTGAACTTAACTGGGGACCTGACGACAAGGTCTTCACTATGACCGCGACCGACTTCAACGCGACCAGCTTGAAAGTCTTCGGTTACGATCCTACCGACGCGAACATTCTTCTTGTTCGCGAAGCACTGAAACGCGCGAAGTCCCTTCTGATCTATCGCGTAAACGGTGGCGGCACGAAGGCCAGCGCAACCGTCGGCGGAATGACTGTCACCGCGAAATATGGTGGCACACACGGAAACGACATCATGGTCGCCGTGATCACCAACGTCGACGACGCGACAAAGGTCGACGTTGTGACCTATCTTGACGGCGCGGTTATGGATAGCCAGACCGTCGCGAAATCCGGTGGCGCCGCTTCCCTGGTAGCGAATGACTTCGTAACCTTCGGAACGGCGGCAACTCTTACGGCCGCAACTGCAACCGCCTTGACCGGTGGAACGAACGCCACTGTCAACGCCGCAAAGCACACGGCCGCCCTGAACGCCTTCGAAGTCGAATCCTTCAATGTGATCGGCTATCCTGGCACGAATACCGACGTCAAGGCCCTTTATGGCGCCTTTGTGAAGCGTCTTCGTGACGACGAAGGAAGAAAGATCGTCGGCGTCCTTTACGACTACGACGGCGACAATATGGGCCTGATCAATGTCAAGAACGGCGTTATCCTGGCCAACGGAACCACATTGACCGGCGACAAGGCCGTCGCCTGGGTGACTGGCGCTTCCGCCGGCGCGGAAGTGAACGAATCCCTGACAAATACGGCCTATGACGACGCTGTGGACGTCGATATTAAATATACGAAGTCCCAGTTCGAAGCCGCTATCAAGGCCGGCGAATTCACATTCTACGCCGACAACGGAAAGGCCCGTGTTCTGACTGACATCAACAGCCTTGTCACGATCGGCCAGAATATGTCTTCCGACTGGACGTCGAACCGCGTTGTCCGCGTTATGGACGGCTGGGCGAATGACGTCGCCCGAATCTTCGGCGAATCTTATATCGGCCTTGTAACCAACAGCGACACCGGCCGACAGCTTTTCAAGGCTGACCTTGTGGCGCTTGCAAATCAGTATCAGTCGATCGACGCAATCAGCAATTTCAAGTCCGACGACATCACTGTCAACCAGGGCGACGGAAAACGCGACGTCGCGGTCGACTGCGCTTTACAGCCGAACGACAGCATGGAAAAACTTTACATGACTGTCGTCGTAAACTAAGAAAGGGGTGACAGACAATGAAAACTTTGAACGCACCTGATACCATTTCCGGCAAGGAAGGCCGCGCCTATGCGAAAATCAATGGCAACAACGAAGAACTGTTCTACGCGAAGACGATCGAAGCGAACGTCGAAAAGAGCAAATCCGAAATCAAGGCGATCGGGAAGCGTATGACTGGCCACAAGACAACCGGCGCGAACGGTAGCGGTTCCATGACGCTTTACTATATGACGCCGCTTTTCCGCGAAATGCTTCGCCAGTGGAAGGAAACCGGAAAGGACGTTTACTTCGATATGGTGGTCGAGAATGACGACCAGGAATCTTCGGCCGGAAAACAGACGGTTCTTCTTATGGACTGCAATCTGGATTCCGTCGTCCTTGCGAAACTGGACGGCGATTCCGACGACGCCCTGGACGAAGACGCCGACTTCACTTTCGAAGACTTCGACATTCTGACACCGTTCACGAAGTTCTAAGCTATCAAAGGAGGAAAACAAAATGGGTAAATTACAGGAATTCCTTATGTCCAACCAGGACGACATTCAGGCAACAGTGGAAGTCGCGGTCAGCGGCTTCCCAGTTCCTTTCACGATTAAGTCGATCACCGAAGGCGAAAACAAGGCCATTCGTAAGTCTTGCCAGAAAATCACCTTCGACAAGAAGACACACCAGAAGACCACGGAAACGGATCAGGACCTTTACAATAACCGTCTTGTGATCGCGTGCTGTGTGGACCCGAACTTCAAAGACGCGGAACTTCAAGCGAAATTCGGTGTCATGGGCGCCGAATCCTTGATCGACGTCCTTTTGAAGCCTGGCCAGTTCGTCGATCTTCTTCTGGGTGTCCAGGAAGTCAACGGCTTTTCTGACGACGTGAACGACCTTCGCGAAGAAGCAAAAAACTAATCACCGGTGGAGGTGTGGACGCTGACGCGGACGGCGAAGCTGTCTACGCACATTACGCCTTGCACCGGTTGAAAATCCTTCCCAGTACGCTTGTAGCCCTTCCCCTTCGGGAACGGGCTTTTATTTATGCTTCGATTGACCTTCAAATCGAAAAGGAAAAGAAAGAAGCACAAAAAGCGAAACGGAAAGGCAAGAAAGGAAGGTGATGAACCGTGGCCGGTGTCGCTACACAAATGACCATTCGCGACGGCATGACTTCGAAGCTGAACCGAATCTTTCAGGCAGTATCGAGGACAAACCGCGCCCTGGAAACCACGGACGCACTGTCGGACCAGGTGAACCCTGGGGCCAACTTTGACAGGGCGGCTTCGGCCGCCGGTCGCGCTTCCGGCCAGGTTGATAATTTCAACAATCGCCAGCGCCAGTCAGAGGAAGGCGCCCGAAAGGTCGCTTCCGCCTGGGGCCTTGTAAAAAAGGCTATTGGTTCAGCCCTGGCGGCGATCAGTGTCCAAAAGGTGATCGAACTTGCGGACAGTATGACGTCGACCAGGGCCAGACTGGACATAATGAACGACGGACTTCAAACCACGGACGAATTACAGTCTATGATTATGAAATCCGCCAACCGGTCCCGCGCCGCCTATCAGACAACGGCTGACGCCGTTTCGAAAATGGGTATCATGGCAAAGGACGCCTTTTCAAACAACGACGAACTGATCAAGTTTACAGAATTGATCAATAAACAGTTCACGATCGCCGGCACTTCGGCCGCCGGTATCGACGCGGCTATGTTACAGCTTACACAGGCCATGTCTTCCGGTGTCCTTCGTGGTGAAGAATTGAACAGCGTCTTCGAACAGGCGCCGACAATCATTCAGACGATCGCGGACTATCTTGACGTACCTATCGGCAAAATTCGCGATATGGCCGCCGACGGTCAGATCACTTCGACGATCGTCAAAAATGCCATGCTGGCGTCTGCTGACGAAATTAACGCGAAGTTTGAAGCTATGCCTATGACCTTCGCCCAAGTCTGGACAATCGCGAAAAATATCGCCCTGGAAGCCTTTACGCCTGTTATTCAGGCGATCGGTTCCGGCGCACAATGGATTTATGACAACTGGTCCACTATCGCCCCGATCTTCTGGGGCCTTGCCAGTGCCGCCCTTGCCTATGCTGTGGCGCTGGGAATCCAGACGGCCGCGACCTGGATCGCAGACGGAGCCGCGAAGGCTTTCTTTACGACGCTTTTAACGAATCCGCTTTTCTGGATCGCCCTTGCGGTCGGCGTTGTCGTCGCCGCGCTTTACAGAATGATTCAGGCTGTCGGTGGCGTGAAAAACGCCTGGGAAATCTGCAAAGCGGCCCTTGTGGTCGCCTGGGCGGCCTTGAAAGTAGCGTTCTTTGCAACCTATAACTGGATCGCGAACCTGATTGACAAGCTGAAACTATGCTGGCAAAGGGCCGGCGTGGCCATAGCCGGATATATGGGCGATATAAAAGTAAACGTCCTGACAATCCTTCAAAATATGGTCAACGGCGCGATCGACATCATAAACAAGTTTATCGGCTTACTGAACAAGATTCCTGGTGTCAGCATTAACGCGGTCGAACAAGTAACCTTCGCCACAACTGCGAAGGCGGAAAATGAAGCCGCGAAGCAAGCCAGAGCCGACGCCTTGAACAAGTACGAATCGGACATCAAAGCCGCACAGGCCCAGCGTGACGCCACCTATTCGGCGGCGAAAAAAGAACTTGCTGACGCTACGGCCGCACTGTCTAAGACCTACGCCAACGCCAAAGCGGAAGCCGCACAGGCAAAGTCTGACGTCGGCGCCACGGACTGGAATGTCGACGGGACAAACGACGTCGGGAAAGTCGATTCTGTGGGATCGGTCGGAAAGATTGACAGCGACGTAAATATCGCCGATGAAGACCTGAAATTCCTTCGCGACGTGGCCGAAATGCGCTATGTCCAGAACTTCGTCACCTTGACGCCGACTGTGGCTGTCGAAGCCCAGATCAGCGAAAAGGTCGACGTCGACGAAGTCGTCGAACGAATCGAAAGCAAGCTGGAAGACGAATTCACAGCGGCGGCGGAAGGAGTGTATAACTAATGAGCAACTACCGAATGACACTGATCGTCGGTGGACGGGAAATCAACATTCCCGTCCTTCCGGCGAAACTGAACGTGTCTTCGCCTGGGAAAAATGAGCGTGTAACAGTGCTTGACCTGGGCGAAGTCCTTCTTTTACGTAAAAAGGGCCTTCGGATTCTGTCCTGGGAAAGTTTCTTTCCGGCCGATTCCGCGCCGTACACTACCGGACAGGTTCGGGACCCTATTTCTATTATTCAGGCAATCCAGAAAGCCAGGGACAGCAAAACGCCGGTCCGCTTCCTGATAACAGGAACAGACCTGGACTGTAATATTCGAATGGGGATCGAATCCTTCGAATACGAAGAACGGTCCGGCGAACTGGGCGACCTGTACTATACGATCAAACTGTACGAATGGAAAGACACGTCGCCGAAGAAAATTGTCCTTCCGGAAAAGAAGAACACACCGGCGAAAACCCAGGAACCGGCCAGAGCCGGAAAGCCTGAAAAGAAATCGAAAACCTATACGGTCAAAAAAGGCGACTGCCTGTGGAATATCGCGAAGAAATTCTATGGCAAGGGAAGCGACTATACAAAAATCTACAACGCCAACAAGGGGACGATCGGAAAGAACCCGAATCTGATCTACCCTGGCCAGGTTTTCACAATTCCATAATGGCCATTCGTATTCAATACCAGAATAACGTCACAGGCGCGGCGTTCGATATAACGACGCTTGTCAGTGGCGCGAAATGGTCGACAAAACGGTCCGGTTCCCCCGCTTCCCTGGAACTGACCGCCATTGTCAACGACGAAATACAGTGGAGCCACGGCGGAATCGTCACCCTGTTAGACGATAAAACCGGACTGTTTTATGGCTACGTCGTAAAAATCAGCCAGAACGAAAAGGAACAGGTTCAGATCACGGCTTACGATCAGACCTGGTATTTGAAGAAAAACAAGGACACCTATGTTTTCAAGGGGAAACGTGCGGATCAGGTATTGAAGCAGATCGCCGAAGACTTCAAATTGAAAACCGGAAGCCTGGCAAACACCGGATATTCTATACCGTCTATGATTGAAGACGGCCAGACGCTTTTCGACATTGTCTTGAAGGCTATCGACTACACCCTGATCAATACAGGAAAAATGTTCGTCCTGTGGGATAACTTCGGGAAACTGACCTTGACAGACGTCGAAACGGCAAAACTGGACCTTTTTGTCGGCGACGGCAGTCTGGCGACAGGCTTCACCTACGAATCAGAAATTGATTCCGAAGCCTACAACAAGATCAAACTGGTCAAGGACAACAAGAAGACCGGAAAACGTGACGTTTATATCTTCCAGGATTCTAAAAATATGACCTTGTGGGGTATTCTGCAAGACTATGAAGTGGTTGACGAAGACATGAACGAAGCCCAGATCAAGAAACGCGGCGGACAAATGTTGGAACTATACAACAGACCGAAGCGATCTTTCAGCGTCAGCGCAATCGCGGACCTGTCAGTCAGAGCCGGCCGCGCCTTGTATATCGGGATCGGCGCCGTGGGCGTGAAATCCTTCTTCATAGTCGAAGAAGCCACGCACGACCTTTTGAAAGAAACAATGTCCTTGAAATTAAAGGTGGTGTAATATGGGACTTCTTGAAACTATAAAACAAGTCGCACAAGCGACCAACGACGCCGGTATGCCGACGGCTTTTCTGTTCGGTTCCGTGACGAAGACGTCGCCCTTGACGATCCGCGTCGACAACCGGTTCGACATATCCGGCGACGCTATTGTGGTTATGAAGGAATTCCAGGCCGGCTTCTATCCTACCCACTACCACACCGGCGTCAAGGGTAGCCCTTCCACCGAAGAAAAGTCAGGTGGAAGCGGCGACGCGTCCTTCGCGGCACATTCCCACACCTTGAAAAGCAACTACCAGACCAACACCGACGCAAAGTCCGAATATTATTACGGCCTGGCCGTCGGTGACAAAGTGGTCCTTCTGCGAAATGCTGGCGGACAGGCGTTCCTTGTCCTGGGAAGGGTGTGATTTTATGATACCGAACGCGTTAAACGTAACGATCGGCGAAGACGTGGAGGTTCAGACCGCCGCCGAAGCGCCGACAAGAACATTCAAAATCGACTTTGACGCTGGCCGCGTCGGTGGCTTCTGTGATGAAACGGAAGCCATGAAACAGGCCATTTACAAGATACTGCAAACAGAACGCTTCGAATACCTGATCTATTCCTGGAATTACGGAATTGAACTGAACGCCGTTGTCGGGAAAAGCTTTCAAGTGTTTGCAAGTGAAATAAAACGTGTAATTCGCGAAGCCCTTCTGGCAGACAGCCGGATCACCGACGTCACAGACTTCGAAGTGGCCCAGATTGACAAAAGAACCGCTTCCGTGAAGTTCACGGCCGAAACTATCTTCGGCGAAATACCTATTGAAAGCGAGGTGAACGTGAATGTATGAGGATATGACCTTCGAAAACATTATGGACCGCTGTCTGGATCGCGTGTCTTCTTCTATCGACAAACGCGAAGGTTCCGTCGTATATGACGCCATAGCGCCGGCGGCGGCCGAACTGGCGATCATGTATATCGAACTGGCCTACCTTATGGACCGCGCTTTTCCTGATACGGAATCCGGCGACGACCTGACAAAGAAAGTCCGCGAAAGAAGTATCTTCCGAACACCGGCAACCGCCGCAATTCGAAAGGGCTATTTTGAAGACGGAAACGGCGCCGCTATGGACGTGCCGATCGGAACGCGTTTTTCCGGTGACAATCTGAACTATACCGTCACCGAAAAGATCGCAACCGGACAGTTTCGCCTTCTGTGCGAAACGCCAGGCGCGGCCGGCAACCAGTACCAGGGAAACCTTTTCCCGATCGACTACGTGGAAGGACTGGGCGCGGCCAGACTTGCGGACATTCTGATCAACGGTGAAGACGAAGAAAGCGACGAAGACCTTCTTGACCGCTATATGGACAGCTTACAGGCCCAGTCATACGGCGGAAATAAGGCCGACTACAAAACAAAGGTCGAACTTCTTCAAGGCGTCGGCGCCGTCAAAGTGTTTCCTGTATGGAATGGTGGCGGAACCGTGAAGATCGTCTTTGTAAATAGTGACTGGGGAATCCCTTCTTCCGACCTTGTCAACAGCGTTCAAACAGTCGTCGATCCAGTTCAGAACCAGGGCGTCGGTGACGGTATCGCCCCGATCGGACACGTCGTCACGGTCGAAGGTGTGACCGGAACCACGATCAACGTGTCTTTCACGCTGACTTTTTCCGGTTCGGCCACCTGGTCGGCCGTCGAAACGTCTGTGAAGAAGGCTATTCAGGACTACTTTGACAGCCTGGCCAAAACCTGGGACGAACAAGAAAACCTTGTCGTCCGCGTCAGCCAGATCGAAACAAAGGTCCTGAACGTCGAAGGCGTAATCGACATCACCGGAACCAAAATCAACGGCGGAACACAGAATATTTCCCTGGCTTCAAATGCGATTCCAGTTCTGGGGGTGGTAACAAATGGTTCTTAAAGAATACTGGCCGCGCTGTCTGCAAGAACTGATTGAATTTCAGCAGATCGCCAACGCGGAACAACCTGAATTCGAAAAGGTCGTCAGTGACGTAAAATCGGCCGCTGACGACTTCTTTCTGGTGTCCCTATCCGAATATGGGTGCGAACGCTGGGAAAAGATTCTGGGGCTTTCTGTGGAGCCTGGGGACACATTACAGGACCGCCGCGACCGAATCCTGATTAAGTACCTGGATCAGCTTCCCTATACTTACAGGACCCTTTTGAAATACCTTGCAACGGTCAGCGAAGACTTCACAGTCACCCTAAACGAAAACGCCTACGATCTATATATCAGAATCCGCCTGGAAGGCTACGCCCAACGCGACGCATTGGCGGCAACCCTGGGACAAATGATTCCGGCGAATCTGGTTCTTCGCTTGCGGACGGATATTCCACAAGACGACCAACCGGCCAAAACGGCCGCCTGTTCCGCTATGGCTACAATGAACCGGCACAAATACACGCCGGCAACGTAAGGAGGAAAAGCAAATGGCAAAATTCAAGTCCATTGTCACGGACGGCGGAAGCGAAGCCCTAACGGCCCTTATCGCGTCCGGACAGAAATTGATACTGACACGCGCGGCCGCCGGAAGCGGCGTCGCCCAGGTCAGCCCGAATACACTGACCGATCTTGTAAACGTGGAAAACGTCAGCGCCAACCTGTCCGAAAAGGAACTGGTCGAAGGTTCGCCTTCGATCATGCAAATTCCGGTACAGGTGACAAACGAAGGTCTGGAATCGAATGTCTGGATCAGAGAAATCGGCGTCTTCGGCCTGGACATCAGCGGAAACGAAATTCTTTTCTGCTATGGCTGGCTTGACGGCGAAGACAGCGACAACGTCCTTCCGGCTACAACCTTTGAAGAGGACGCCGACACAGTCCACATTCACGACCTGGCCGTCTTTATCACCAACCAGGAAGCGGCGGCCGTGTCTGTCCAGGTGGGCGTCGGTTCCTTTGTAACAACCGCACAAATGACCGCATACGCCGCGCCTGTGCTTCATACCCAGGCCGCGACAACGATCAACGAAACGACCGGCGAAACCACGGAACAGGTTCAGCGGCGCCAGGACAACGACATTCAGTCGATCCTTGAACAGTTGAACACCGGATTCACCGGAACAACCGTCACACACACTTTCGTTCCTGCACAGCTTCAATACTGGAAAGGCTACGACGGAACAGGAATTCCGGAAGGTATTCTGGATCAATCCCTGAACCGTCTTTATTTATGACCAGAATCGGCGCCACACCGTCGGAAACGTCTTGCCTTATATCGAACCTATTCACAGAAATTCGGCCCGTCTGCGGCCGCTGTGAGGGCGACAGCGTGGTCCTGTGTGGCGTAACCTACGAAGGACAGGAAGAAACCGTCGTCCTTCGTGATTATGGCTTCGACTATTCCGGCGATCCGGAAGCCGTCGAAAATATCCGAAAGCGAAGGTGTATCTATGGGAACAAGAAGAAACTACCAGCGGACTTCGAATAAAAATGACAGTCCGCTTCACGTTCTTCCGGTGGCCGAAAAACTGATCGACTACACCCTGGACCTGACCGACAACGCGAAACGCTTTCCGAAGCGCGTCCGTTTTTCGATCACAAACAAGATTCAGGGCCACGTCATGGCCATATACGACGACCTACTGGAAGCAAACGAAATATTTCCGATCCGCACAGAAGCGGACCGGACAGAACGGCTTCGTTTACAAAGGGCCGCCTTGACCGAGTGCAAGAAACTGCTTCACATGATCGAATTATCGAAGAAGCGAAGCTATATCGACAAGGACACCTTTGACTATTGGACGAAGTTGACCCTGGACGTTAAGTTCATGACCGCAAAATGGTACAAGGCCGAACAGGACACCGCCGAAGCGATCGCCCCGTCGGACCCTATACCGGAAAGCGTGTAATGATATTTAGGGAATGACCTGTTACCCCGAACGCCAGCAACGCGAACAATGCGCGCAATGTCAACACGGACGGCAGTCTGAACAACAACAACGCGTACAATGGCAACAATGGCGTTCGGCCGGATTTGGTGGAAAACGCGACCGAGTAAGGCGAAGAACCTGAAAACAGAGTACCCCAACAAAGGAGGTCATTTCCTTCCGAAGTGCCGGAAAGGCCACGGTAAACACAAGATTGACGACGAATGGCCTTCCTACTGTGACGGCCGGACTGTAAGCGTCAAGGAGGATTTTTATTTTGAGCGAAGACCAGACATTGAATCTTTCTGACTTCGCGAAGGTGATCGACTTTAACAGTCTATATCAATCGTATACAGAAGCGCGCAAAGGTAAACGGTGGAAATATGCGGTCTGCAAATACGAAGTGAACGTCCTTGAAAACCTTATGTTCGTTCATTTCATGTTATCAGCCCACAAATACCGCCTGTCGCCTTATAACTGCTTCATTGTGAAAGAACCGAAAGAACGGCTGATCATGTATAACAGCTTCCGCGACAAAATCGTTCAGCACAGTCTTTGCGATAATGTCCTGGAACCGTACCTTTCGAAAACTTTCATATACGACAACTACGCAAGCCAGAAAGGCAAAGGAACGCACTTCGGACTTGACCGCCTGAAATATTTCATGTCGAGGTACTACCGACAGAACGGGGCGGACGGCTGGGTCCTGAAATGCGATATTCGAAAGTATTTTTACAGTATCAATCACGACGTTCTGAAAGAACAGCTTCGCCGGCTTATCAAAGACCGCGACGTCTTGTGGCTTCTGGATATGATCATAGATTCCACCGAAGGACCAGGAATCCCGATCGGAAACCATACTTCACAGTGGTTCGCCGTTCTGTACCTGTCCGGAATGGATCACATGATCAAGGAACGTCTGGGAATCAAAATGTACGGCCGCTACATGGACGACTTCTATTTGATTCACCCCGACAAGGGCTATCTTCGTTATTGTCTGGAAGAAATCAAGAAGTATCTGGTCCCTTTAGGACTGGAATTGAATCAAAAGACGGCCATTTTCCCCTTAACCCAGGGAATCGACTTCCTTGGATTCAGGACCTATCTGACCGACACCGGAAAGGTCGTCAGAAAAGTCCGCCGTGAAAGCAAGAACCGAATCCGAAGGAAATTGAAGAAATACCGTCACCTTCTGGACGAAGGCCGGATCGACTTCGAAACGATTCTTCAATCCTATTCTTCGTGGACCGGTCACGCCGAACACGGCAACAGTTACCACTTGATCAGGAAGACGGACGACCTGTTCTTCAACCTGTTCAAGAATGAATTGGAGGGATTAACCTATGGCAAAATTACTATCCGCTTTGCCCGTTGGAAGCGTTGTCAAGTCGACGAACACGAAATACAACGGGAAAGTGATCAGGTGGATCGTGGGAACCCAGGACACAGCCAACGGCCGAACGGGCCTGGTGACCGAGAAAATGATCACTCTGAAATGCTTCGACGCGAAGGAGCCTTCGAACACGAACGGTGACCGCCGAAGCTACGGAAACAACCGCTATTCCCAGTCTAATATTGACCAGTGGTTGAACAGCCAGGCCGCGTCCTGGTATTCCGCGCGTCACAGCTACGACGCACCACCGAATAACGCCAACGTGTGGAGCAACTACAACGAATACGACACCGAAGCCGGATTCCTGTCTAACTTCGAAGCAGACTTCCGAAAGGCTATTCTGGACGCCGTGATCCGTGTCGCAAAGAATACCGCCACCGACGGCGGCGGTTATGAGGACATCACCCGAAAAGTCTTCCTTCTGTCGAATACCGAAGTCGGCCTGTCCAACGAAAACAGCGTGGCCGAAGGGACCCTGTGGTCCTACTTTTCCAGCGCCGCGCGCCGCCAGTGCTACCCGACCGCCGAAGCTGTCAGCAATTCGGAATACACAAGTTCCAGCTTGAACGCGTCTTCTTATTGGTATTGGTGGCTTAGAACCCCGAACGCCAGCGGCGCGCACTATGCGCGCCGTGTCAACACGGACGGCAGTCTGAGCTACCTCAGCGCGTACTATGGCAGCCTTGGCGTTCGGCCGGCTTTGTATTTGGAATCTGGGAATCTGGTATCCGATTCAACAGACACCGACGGGGCCTATATCTTACAGTGGAACCAGCCGCCGTCTGATCCTTCTTCTATTTCCTACGGCACACCGCAAGCCGGAAACAGCCTGGTTCTTTCGACGGGCGGTTCTACCGATCCGGAGGGCGACGCCATTTCCTACGTCTGGGAAAGGAAGATTGATTCCGGCGCCTATGTCCAGTTAGGGATCACCACGGCGAAGACCTTCACCGACACAGTTCCGACGTCTGGCACAACTTACACGGCGCGCGTGAAGGCAGTCGACGCGAACGGTCTTGAATCCGGTTACTGTACCGGATCGGCGAAAACCATTTCCTACAACACGCCGCCCGTGATCAGCGGTTCGGATCAAAACCTGGGATCAAAAACAGCGCCGTTTACATACCAGTACACGGTCACAGACGCCCAGGCGGCCACCCAGACAATCACGGTCACGGAAAAACTGACCAACGGGACCCAGACGATCACGCTTCGCACCTATGCCGCGACCAGCGGCGCCCAGAACACCGTCGACCTGTCCAACGTATGGCTTCCGCTTCTTTCCGGAACCCACGTCCTGACGATCACGGCCACCGACAGCGCCGGCGGAAGCGCAACGCGAAAGATCACGTTCAGCCGCACCGTCAGCCGTATCGCGGCGGCGCGCGCGTTCAATACGGACGCCCTGGTTCAGAAGGTCTTTGTTTCCCTTTATCCGGCGACGATTCCGGCAGACGCAACCCTTCACCTGGAAGTCACGAACAACCCGTTCGACACTTCGCCGGTGTGGGTAGACATCACTGACAAGGCGAACAGACTTGTCCATGTCTTCACGAATACGACCGCCGCGAAAGGCTATGGCCTGGGCTATCGCTTCTATATCACGAAGGGAACCCAGGAAATCGAAATCACCCAGGCGACGATCCGTTTCGCCTAAACGAAAGGAGGAATTCGAAATGTTTGATCCTACACAATGCGAAAGCGTGAGCATGGCCCAGGCAAAGGCCCAGGAAGAACAAAATCCTGTCAATGCCGCTTTGCGCGCGACTTCGATCGCCTTCGTCGCTTTGGCAGAATCTGGCCAGATCGACGACACAACCGCAACGGAAAACGTCAGCCAGTTCGCGTCCTGGGCTTACCCTGTGGCGTATGCTGTCGGCAATATCCGCCAGTATAACGGCGAACTTTTCCGCTGTGTTCAGGCTCACACTTCACAAGCCGACTGGACGCCTGACGCCACCGCTTCCCTTTGGAAGAAAGTCGGCGATCCGACGGAAGAATGGCCGGCATGGTCCCAGCCGATCGGCGCACATGACGCCTACAACAGCGGCGACAAAGTGTCCCACAACGGGAAACACTGGACATCTAACGTCGACGCGAACGTCTGGGAACCTGGCGTCTATGGCTGGACGGAGGTGACAGAATGACCGAAGGAATCATAGTCGGCGTTCTGTCGCTGATCGGTACACTGGCCGGAACCTACTTCGCAAACCGAAAAAGTTCCGCCCTTATTGCCTACCGTCTGGAACTTCTTGAAAAGAAGGTCGACAAACACAATTCCGTCGTGGAACGAACCTTCAAACTGGAAGAACAGGCGGCCGTTATTGAAGAAAAAATCAAGGTCGCGAATCACCGTATAGAGGACCTGGAAAACCGGTGAAATCGCGCAAAAAGAAACGCGAGTTTTCCAAAATCATTATAACCATAGTCGGAGCCGTCACGCTTGTCGTGTCGGCTTTTACTATGGCCGTTGTATGGAAAACAAGCGACACCGCGCCCCTGGCGTATTTGATCCCTTCGGTCTTCGGCGAACTGGCCACCGCGACCGGCTTTTATTTCAGCAAAGCGAAGGCCGAAAACCGGATCAAACTTCGGAAATTATATGGTCCTGAAATCTACAATGACACGAAGGAGGTATAAACGTGTTTAACGCATTACTTGAAAATCTGACAAATATCGGCTGGGCTATGCTGATCTTCCTGTGTGCATACCTGGCAAACGTCGCCTTTTCCCTGTGGTACAACATCAAAATCAGGAAGGAAGACTTCGACCGCGAAAAGCTGATCGCAAGCGGCTTGAAAATCCTTGTTTTCATCGTTGGCCTGACGCTTCTGTGTACGGCTATTACTGCACTTCCGATTTTTGCAAACGAAGTCGGCTGGGCTATTCCTGACGAATACACGGACATTTTCGCCGATCTTGTTATCATTGGCGCCGTTCTGCTTGTGTCCTGTAAATACATCAAGGAAGCCTTCACGAAGTTCGTTGCCATTTTGAACACCGGTTCCGTGGAAAATGTGGAAAACGTACCGGAGCCGGAAGCAACCAACGCCGGAAAGGTCCAGATCAGCTTCATGGCCGGAAATGGAGGGAACGAAAATGAGTAACAGCAAACTTGTAAACTATACGCGCATTTCCCCGAACAAGAACAGCCCCAGAAACCACAAGATCGACACGATCACGATCCACTGTGTCGTCGGCCAGTGTTCGGTCGAAACCCTGGGGAACATCTTCGCGCCAACTTCCAGACAGGCGTCTTCAAACTATGGGATCGGCTACGACGGCAAAATCGGAATGTATGTGGAAGAAAAGGACCGTTCCTGGTGTAGTTCTTCCGCGTCCAACGATAACAGAGCGATCACGATCGAAGTCGCGTCCGATACAAAGCACCCTTACGCAGTCAATGAAAAGGCGTTCGCCGCGCTTCTTGACCTGGTGACTGACATCTGCAAGCGAAACGGGATCAAACGCCTTGTTTGGTCCACCAACAAAAAGGACCGTATGAATCACCTGAACGGGTGTAATATGACCGTCCACCGTGATTATGCAAACAAGGCTTGTCCTGGCGACTACCTGTATAAGCGCCACGGTGAAATCGCGGCCGAAGTCAACCGCCGCCTGGGAGCCAGTGCCGAAAAGCCGGCAGAGAATAAACCAACCACTGGCGAAGTGATCCACACTGTCAAAGCCGGCGAAACATTGTCGAAGATCGCCCAGAAGTACGGGACAAACTATCAGAAGATCGCGGCCTATAACGGGATCGCAAACGCAAACCTGATCCGCGTCGGCCAGAAAATCAAAATTCCGGCAGACACCCAGGCCGCCCAGTCTTTCAAGAAGGGTGATAAAGTAAAGGTCCTGAAAGCTGTCACCTACACAGGGAAAGCCTTCAAGACCTATTATGACAAATATGACGTGATCGAAGCCGACGGCGACCGTGTGGTCATTGGTATCGGAAAGACAGTCACAGCGGCCGTCAATGCGGCAAACCTGAAAAAAGCATAACGGCAAAAGGAAAGCGGCCAGGGATATTCCCTGACCGCCTTTTTTTATTTTCCGGTGACCATTGAAAGAGCCGACACGAAAAGGTCCTGTCGCGCGACTGAAAACTGATATGTCTTCGATCCAGCCTGTACGACGACAGAGCCGTCGACAGGTGTCACCGCTGTCAATGCTGAAATCTTACATTCGAAACCGGCCTGGTTATGAATGAAGACGATCCGCCTATTCGTTAAAACGATAGCGCCTGAATAGGTTTCTGTCACTTCGCCGTAAACCGTCCGACTGGAACCGCCGCCAGTGCTTACCGACACGCCCTTCGCAACGCGGACACGGACGCCAGCACCGCTTCCGGTTCGGCCGACAGCCTTGTTCTTCGTGACAATCTTCGTCGCCGGCGCGTAATAGTGGGCGACTTCGCCTTCTTCCAAAAGAACCGGCGTCCCCGTTACAACAGGAAGTTCGCCCTGTGCGATCGCTGAAATCGCGTTTTCTTCCATGAACGGCGTGTTTTTGGCCACTTGTGCCGCCTGTCTGGCTTCCTTCTGCTTCTTGACCTTGTTCGCACTGCAAAACAGCCCAACGGTGACAATGGTCAAGACGACGATCCAGCCCCACAATGATACTTCCGGAACCGCGATCGACACAATCACCAGGATCAGATCGACAATAGCGGCCAGGATTCCGAATATAATAGCGACTATTCGCATTATATCCCCCCTTCCTACTTGTAAACTTTATAAGGTTCTGACCTTTAACACAATTATACGTGAAAAATGTGTTAAAAACAAGAATGACGCTGAACATTAACACAAAATTTTCGGGAAGGAGGTCACAACTTGAAAATATATGACTATAAAGGCCGGAAGAACATCAGCGGAAACAGAATTCGCGAAGCACGATTGAAGAAGCGACTGTCACAGGCCGACTTCGCCGCCAGACTGCAAATAGCCGGAATCACTATGGAGCGCGACAGCGTCAGCAGAATAGAAATTGGAACGCGCTTCGTCGCCGATTATGAACTTATGATAATAGCTGAAATCCTGGACGTAACCGTCGACTGGCTACTGTCCGAAGACCGCGAATAACACAACGGACCACTGGCGTATTTTTGAACCGCCAGGGTCTTTTATTTTTTGTTTCCCCTTGACAATATAATACCGGTATTATATAATATTCGACAGAAAGAGGTGACTACACTATGGCACAAGCGCAGATCGAAGCAAACAAACGCTTCCGCAAGAAATCCTATGACCGAATCGAAATAACAGTTCCAAAAGGCGACAGAGAAAAGATCGTTCAAGCCGCCAGCGCGGCCGGTATGAGTGTAAACGCTTTTATCAAAGAAGCGCTGGCCGAATATATCGCCCACACAACCAAAAAGTAAAACGAAGGCCCTGTCCACAAACGGACGGGGCTTTTTGTATATCAGGAGGAATCAAAATGAAAAAGCGCAGATTCAAACACCTGTCCTGGACTGACAGGCTGAAAATAGAAACAATGTTAAAGGACAAGCGCCACAAACAGGAAATCGCTGACGAAATCGGCGTTCACCTGAAAACAATCTATAACGAAATCAAGCGTGGCCGTTATATTCATACGAATTCCGACCTGACCGAAGAAGAACGATATAGTCCGGAAATGGCCGAAGCGGCTTACCGTGAACACCTGGCCGCAAAAGGTCCGGACTTGAAAATCGGGAACGACCACGAACTGGCCCAGCATATCGAAAAGAAAATCGCCGAAGACGGTTATTCGCCAGCCGCCGTCCTGGGTGAAATTAAGGAACAGGGCCTTGAATTCAAAACGTCAATCTGTGAATCGACCTTGTATTCTTATATCGACAAGGGCGTCTTCCTGACTATCACGAACAAGAACCTTCCTGTCAAAGGACAAAAGAAACGCCCGTATAACAAAGTCAAGAGGGCGAAGCGGCCGCCGGCTGGAACCAGTATCGAAAACCGCCCGAAGGAAATCGACGATCGCGCTGTCGTTGGTGACTGGGAAATGGACTGTGTCGAAGGCAAAAAGAAAACAAAGAAAACCCTTCTGGTTCTGACCGAAAGAAAGTCCAGACGTGAAATCATTCGTCCTATGCGCGACCAGACCGTCCGAAGTGTGGTTCGTGTCCTGGATAGTCTTGAACGTGAATACGGCGCAAATTTCAGCAAAATCTTTCGAACGATCACTGTCGACAACGGTTCCGAATTCGCTGACTGTGCCGGAATGGAAAAGTCCTGTCGCCGCAAAGGCAACAGGACAAAGATATACTATTGTCACCCCTATTCGTCATACGAAAGAGGATCAAACGAAAATGTGAATAGAATGATCCGCCGTTGGTTCCCGAAAGGAACAGACTTCCGGAAAGTCACAGCGAAAGCGATCCAAAAGGTCGAAGACTGGATCAATAACTATCCCCGTGAAATACTGGGCTTCCGGACCGCCGAAGCCGTTTTCCAGGAAGGTGTCGCGTGTCTTACTTGAATTTTTTTATGAATTTTTGCAATTTAGTCTTGACTTTTTCACTATTTTTTTTAATTTTTCACAGTTCATAAAGCTGCACACAAAAACAGAGGATGGTGCAAGCACCACCCTCTGTAATATAAGTGTATAATCTTAATCTGGGGTTAAATCTAGTAATCAAGTTTAAATCAATCGCCAAAACACAATCCCAGCTGGCGTCCTGTACGGATAATTTCGCTGTCTACAGGAACCTGACGCGGTTTTGATGCTGCCTTTTGAATAAAGACGGTAAGAATCTGATCATGATACAGTGAAACCATAACATTATATTCACGTCTTAGGCAAGCCTCTGCTGCTGCCACACCGTAACGCGTTGACAGTACACGGTCAAACGCTGTAGGCGAACCACCACGCTGCAGATAACCTAATACGGTACAGCGTGATTCGATGCCTGTCTGCTCTTCAATGGCCTGTGCCACCTTTTCGCCTGCACCGCCAAGGCGGATTGGCTCAAAGCTACCCTCGACCATACGCGCAATCGACATCTCGCCACCCTCAGGACGTGCTCCCTCAGCAACAACTACAATACTGAAATTCTTGCCGGCAGCCTTGCGTGCCTGAATCTTAGCAATCACCGGCTCCAGCTTATAAGGAATTTCCGGTAGCAAAATAACGTCAGCACCGCCTGCAATACCACTGTGCAAAGCAATCCAGCCAGCATAGCGGCCCATGACCTCCAGCACCATAACACGATGATGTGATTCAGCTGTAGTATGCAGCCTGTCAAGTGCTTCGGTAGCCATAGCCATAGCAGTATCAAAGCCGAATGTCCGCTCTGTGCAGGGCAAATCATTATCAATGGTCTTGGGTACGCCGACAACCTTAATATCACATTCACGCGCCAGCTCGGCACCAATATTCAGGCTACCGTCGCCACCGATAACAACCAAGGCTTCTATATCGTATTTACGCAGGTTTTCAATAACCTTTTCGCGCATATCCTTATATACAAGCTCACCATTTTCTTCAACAGCAAAATGGAAGGGATTATCACGGTTCGTGGTTCCTAAAATTGTTCCGCCGCGCGGTAAAATACCCGATACTGCAGCATAATCCATTAATTTCAGATTATCGTTTATCAGGCCGTTAAAGCCATTGAGTACGCCATAAACCTCACAATCGTTCTGCAGGAAGGTTTTTACAACCGCACGGATTACAGCGTTTAATCCCGGGCAGTCACCTCCGCCGGTCAAAACAGCAAAGCGACGTTTTTTCTGCTCCATATCAAGCCTCCGCTTATTAACTATTAACCTTCTACGTTCCAGATCTTAAAGCCATCGGGGCTGATACGGATAGCTTCGGTACCGTCAAATTTGTCATAGCACAGGTTACCGTTATCAATGTATCCGGGCCATGCGGTTACGATGGTAAACTTTTTGCTCAGCTTACGCATCAGGCTGTCGGTATTGATGTGGAATACAGGTACAAACAAGGTCTGCAGTCTGTCAAGAATGATAACATCTGCATTGTAGCTTGCCAGAATATCAGCAAACATATCAGGAGCATACAAGCCTCTGTCAGCAGCCGGAATTGCCAGGAATTCCTCACTGATCAGCATACGGCAGTCAACGTAGGTCCATTTTTGAGATTCTGCAGCTTCACGTAAAACTTTGCTCTTGCCACTGCCCGGTTTACCGGTAACAATAACAACATTTCCTTTGTCGGCCTGAGCCTCTGCTACAACCTTCACTAATTCTTCAACTTGATTCATCTGAAAAACCTCCTCTAACACCGAAGTGTCAATTTTTCTTTACTGACTTGTTAATATATCTATTCGCTATACTTGTCAAAAATCCTCTTAATAAAAAAACACCATTCTGAAAATTTCAAAATGATGTAGATTTTTGTTACAGTTTTATCAATTATCCGCTTTTTCAGGAATTTTTATTCTTGAAACGCTCATACGGATCAATAGCCAGCAGTCCGCTGTAAACTGTACGCAGATCAGTAATATCTCCTTTGCTGATGATATATTTTTCAAGTTTACGCTTTACACGCTGCAGCGCATTATCAATAGATTTGATATGACGCCCCAGCTCAGCAGCAATTTCCTGATAGGATTTGCCATCAAGATAGCTCATCAGAACCTTCCATTCCAGGTCACTGAGAATATCATTCATCTTGCTTTCAATATCGCTGAATTCCTCACGGCTGATAATCATATCCTCCGGATTGGCAACCTTCACACCGCTGATGACATCCAGCAGCGTGCGGTCACTGTCCTCCTCATAAATTGGCTTATTAAGCGATACATAGGAGTTGAGAGGGATATGCTTCTGTCTGGTAGCAGTCTTTATGGCCGTAATAATCTGCCTTGTTACGCACAGCTCGGCAAACGCACGGAACGATGCCTGCTTATCGGCACGGAAATCACGGATAGCCTTATAAAGACCGATCATGCCTTCCTGAATAATATCTTCACGCTCGGCACCTATTAAAAAATAGCTGCGAGCCTTGGCTCTGACGAAGTTTCTGTATTTATGCAGCAGATATTCCTGTGCTAAAACATTATCATGCTGTTGTGATTCTAAAACGATTTCCTCATCAGTCATTTTTGCAAAAGCGTCATTGGGATCGTTTTGCATTACAGTATCTGTAGCCATCAATAGCATATCCTCCGTCTGTTTATCTATCTGCCACTGTCTTGCAAAACAGTTATTGCAAATATCTTCATAATAAAAGCATCAGTGTTTTTATTATATCCTGCCTGGTGTTTTCCGTCAACTTTTCTCCCGACGCAATTTTTCCAGATGAGCCAGCACATGCCCGCTCACCCTTCCGCCAAGCTCGTTTCGGTTTAAAGCCCGTCTGGGGACATGCAGACGCTCGGCAATTTCCTTCTTAGTCTTATAATACTGCTCGCGGAATTCGCGGGAGGAAATGCGGTACGCACCTGCTCCCAAAATGTTAATCTGCTCCGCGTAGTCACTGGTTACAACGAAAACCTTTGCCTGTACACGTCTAAGCTCGTAGGCTCTGCGTTCAATCCAGGAATCTGCCGTTTCTCCCTCATCGGTAAATACAACGTCAATGCCATGAATTTTTTCGGAAGCAGCAGCGCCTGCCACCTCCTGAGCATCAAAAACTACGACAGCACGATAGCCTTTAAAGGCAGCATATTCTGCCACACCCGCTACCAGCAGCTCGCGTGCATGCTCCAGGTTTTCCTGGCGCAGCTGGGCAAAATCCTTCCAGGCGTTAATTACATTATACCCATCAATTATCAGATATTCGCCCATGCCTTCACCTCTTTAGAATTGATGTCGTTGACGTACTACCTCGTACATCAGGACAGCTCCCGCAGCCGATGCGTTCAAAGAATTAACGCCGCCGTTCATCGGAATGCTGACAACATCATCACATTTTTGTTTTACCAGTCGGCCTAAGCCTCTGCCTTCAGCGCCGATTACCAGTACAATCGGACCGCTCATATTGGCAGCATAAAAATCAACGCCATCCATATCAGCGCCGACAACCCAGCAGCCGCGTTGCTTAAGCTCTTCGATAGTCTGGGCGATATTGCCGATTTGCACAACAGGTACATATTCAACCGCACCTGCGGAAATCTTGGCAACAACAGCGTTCAGCGGACAGCTGCGACGGCGCGGCATCAGCACACCATGTACACCTGCTGCATCAGCACTGCGGATAAGCGCGCCCACGTTCTGCGGATCCTGCAGCTCATCCAAAAGCAAAATAAACGGCTCTTCATTTTTTTCTGCCGCACGGGCAAAAACATCCTCCAGAGTACGGAATGCAATCGGTGCCGCCAAAGCAGCTACACCCTGATGACGCAGGCCTTTAGCAAGCTTATCCAGCTTTTCGGCCTTTACGGTTTCTACCGGCACACCCTTTTGCTTTGCCAAAGCAATGATTTCGCCCAGGCTGCCGCCATGAGCGCCTTCCTGCAAAAGTATTTTGTTTATTGAACGCTGACTGCGCAAGGCTTCACTAACCGCATTACGTCCAGCTATTAAATCATTATTCTGCTCAGCCATAGTTTCTCCTTACTGCTTTTGCTCTGCCTTGGCTTTTGCTGCCAAAATTGCCTGCAGACGTCCGCAGGACATAGCGCCCTCGTGACAAACGCCTTCAGATACACAGGTTGGACCTGCATTTTCAAAAATAACCGGTGCCACAGCCTGACATTGACGCAGCATCTCATTAGCCAACGCACGGATTTCCCATTGTGCGCGGGTGCAGCAGCGCAGGCTGAAGAAGTTCAGCAGAGAACGTGCGTTAAACGTGCAGACAATCTTTGTTTCTGTTGCGTTAGGCAGAATATAACGGGCATCCTCAGCCGGAATATCAAGCGCGATAAACTCATCATACATTGCCTGAATCTCAGTCATCAGCTTGTCAAACTTTGCCTTAGCCTCAGGCTTAGAGGCAATGGAAGCAGGCACGATTGTTTCAAAATCATGCTCCTTCACATAGCGCTGAGATTGCTGGGAATAAGAAGCAATACGGTGGCGCACCAGCTGATGTGTCAAAACGCGGGATACACCTTCGATAGCAAAGGTAAAGGTAACATGCTCCAAGGTGGACAAGTGCCCCATGCTTACCAGCTTGCGTACCAGATTTGCTGCCTGCTCATCACTGATTTTTTCTTCCAGCTGAGCAGCGCCGATCGGTGAATAGCACAGACGTGCGCTCATAGCCACAGTACGCTCCGGCTCCGGCGTATGACGTACTAATTTTACCATCATATTTATCATCTCCTCTCTTTTCAACGGACAAATAGAGGGGTATTATTTTTTGTGATTTTCCTGCATATATTTGCTGATAATATCAAAGGAAAGATCCATAACCTCTTGCAGGCGCTCCTCGCGTTCTTCAAGGAACAACCAGCCCAAAAGTGCTTCAAAAGCTGTTGCCATACGGTATTCATGCACTGAGGCGCTTTTCGGCACCATCGACTTGGCATTACGGCCGCGGCGGAAAATAACGCTTTCCTCCTCGCTCAGGCCAGCCTCCAGCTGCTGCATTGCCTGACATTGGCACACTGCAGAAACCATCTTGGAACCGATGTCATGTACAATGCGTACATGCTTGGAAGTCGGCAAAAGGCGCAGACGGACATACATAGAAAAAACTACGTCGCCGATATACGCCAACAGAATCGGATTTATTTCCTTAGTTGCAGGAAAAGGAGCACCGGCAGCCGCACAGGCTGCCAGGGCATGCTCCTTTAGCATTTTGTATTGTTCAAATTTCATTATTGCTTAGACCACTTTACGCCTTGCGGAGTATCCTGAAGCACAATGCCGATTTCATTCAGCTTGTTGCGCAGCTCATCTGCCAGTGCGTAATTTTTGTTTTTACGTGCATCCTGACGCATAGCGATAAGCATTTCCACCAGCTCAGCTTCCTTGCTGTCGCCTGCCTCTTCTGCAGCCGGAGCAGCAGTTTTTTCCAGAACACCGATGATAGAGCAGGTTTCTGCGAAAACATCGTTGAACATAGCAACCAGCTTGCCGTCCGGTTTAATGCCGGCATCAACAACTGCCTTATGGTAAATGTTGATTTCCTTAGCCAGGGCAAACATATGGCTGATAGCCAGCGCAGTATTGAAGTCATCGCGCATAGCTTCCATAAATGCTTCACGCAGCTCTTTAACCTTCTCGCGCAGTGCCAAGCTTTCGGCAGTCGGGCCGGCGCTCAGCATTTCGCTCAGCTCACCCAAAGTTTCCTGTGCCTGACGCAGACGTGCAAGGCTCTTTTGTGCTTCAGTAAGACGCGCATCGCTGAAGTCCAGCGGGCTGCGATAATGCGTGGAAACGATGAAGAAACGCAGAGTTTCCGGATCGTAATGCTCTAAAATATCGATAACCATGAAGAAGTTGCCCAGAGATTTGGACATTTTTTCTTCGTTAACGGTAATAAAGCCGTTATGCAGCCAGTAATGCACGAAAGGATGAATGCCGGTGCAGCCTTCGGACTGGGCAATCTCGTTTTCATGATGCGGGAAAATCAAGTCGCTGCCGCCGCCATGGAAGTCAAAGGTTTCGCCCAGATACTTCATGCTCATGGTAGAGCATTCAATATGCCAGCCGGGACGACCGGGACCCCAAGGGCTCTCCCAAGCAGGCTCGCCCGGTTTAGCGGATTTCCACAGCGCAAAATCCATCGGATTATGCTTGCGGTCATCAACGTCTACACGCGCGCCGGCCAGCATATCCTCAATGTTACGGCCGGAAAGCTGGCCATAGTATTTAAATTTTTCTACACTGTAGAAAACGTCGCCGTCAACAACATAACCGTAGCCATTGTCAATCAGGCATTGAACGGTTTTGATGATATCATCGATATGCTCGGATACACGCGGATAAACGTGCGCACGGCGCACATTGAGCTTATCCATTACTTCAAAGTAGGAGTCAATGTAGCGGTTGCAGATATCATACCATTGTACGCCTTCTTTATTGGCAGTGTTGATAATCTTGTCATCAACATCGGTAAAGTTCTGTACATGGGTTACGTCATAGCCTTCATGCTCCAGAAAGCGGCGGATAACGTCCCAGGTTACGAACGGACGCGCATTACCAACATGCGGATGATTGTACGGAGTAACACCGCAAACATAGATGTTGGCTTTGCCGGGATGAATAGGTACGAATTCTTCTTTTTGTTTGGTTAAGGTGTTATATACTTTAATGCTCATAATAACTATTCCTTTGCAAAAATTCTCTGAGCGACGAGAAGGCCTTGGATGCAAGCAACGCCGTTACGAAGCAGTTGAAGCCTTATCGTCGTTCATCAATCAAAGAGTTACGCCTGCTTTTGCCAAGCTGGATTTAATGCGTTTTGCAGTACGCTCAACGCCCAACAGCGGAACCATTGCTGCCAGCTCAGGACCATGCTGATTACCGGTCAGAGCGACACGAATCGGCATGAATACATCCTTGCCCTTCAGCTTAGTTGCTTTCTGAATCTGCTTGAACAGAGCTTTAACTGCAGCATTGTCCAGGTTTTCTACCTTCGGCAGCTCTTCCAGCAGCATATTGATAACGGTCGGTACAGTTTCAGCCTTCATGACTGCTTCTGCTTCCTCGTTTTCAAAATCGAATTCATCATTGAAGTACATTTCTACGCATTCCGGAATCTGCGCAGCATAGGAAATGTGCTCCTGTGCGGTTGCTACAACGCGTTTCAGCCAAGCCAGCTTCTCGCCTTCTTCTTCGCCGGTCATGTAGCCTGTAGCAATCATGTGCGGTTTAGCAGCTTCAAAGAATGCTTCCGCATCCAGCTGACGCATATAGTGCTGATTAATCCAGTTCAGCTTGTCGATATCGAAAACAGCAGGGTTCTTGGCAACACGGTCCATGCTGAATTCGTGAATCAGCTCGTCCATGCTGAAGATTTCCTGCTCGCTGTTCGGAGCCCAACCCAAAAGTGCCAGGAAGTTGTTGATAGCTTCCGGCAGGTAACCCAGCTGACGATATTGGTCAACACTGGTAGCGCCGTGACGCTTGCTCATTTTGGTGTGGTCCTTGCCCAGAATCAGGGAAATGTGACCGAAGGTCGGTTGCTTGAAGCCCAGTGCATCATAAACAAGGCATTGGCGCGGAGTGTTGGACAGATGCTCTTCAGCGCGAATTACGTGGGTAATGTGCATCAGCGCATCATCGATAACTACAGCATAGTTATAGGTCGGAATACCGTCAGATTTAACAATAACGAAATCACCGATATTATTGGAATCAAAAACTACATCGCCACGAACCATGTCGCGAACGAGAATCTGCTGGTCGGCAGGAACGCGGAAACGAACGGTCGGTTTGCGGCCTTCAGCTTTGAACTGAGCAATCTGCTCTTCGGTCAGATGACGGCATTTGCCCATATAACGCGGCATTTTGCCTTCTTTAATCAGGCTCTGGCGTTCTTCCTCCAGCTCCTCATCGGTGCAGTAGCAATAGTAAGCCTTGCCTTCAGCCAGCAGCTTGTCAGTATATTTTTTGTAGATATCAAGACGTTCCATCTGATGATACGGTCCGTTCGGGCCGCCAACATCAACGCCCTCATCCCAGTCCATACCCAGCCACTTCAAAGCAGCCTTGATATTTTCCTCGGATTCCGGGGTAGAACGCTCACGGTCAGTATCCTCGATACGCAGAATCAGCTTGCCGCCGGTTTTGCGGGCCAGCAGATAGTTGAACAGCGCACTGCGCGCACCACCGATATGGAACGGGCCAGTCGGGCTCGGCGCAAATCTTACTCTAACTTCATCATTACACATTGATATATCCCTCCAAATTTATCTATTAACATTAGATTTACCAAAAAAGCACAATCACTCCAGCTCCGGCTAAAATAAATTTCCTTCCGCCGGTATATCCAAACAGATTACACTTATCAGTCTAATTATTATATCACATCTTGACAATGCTCGCCACAGCTTCAGCGGCAATACCTTCGCCTCTGCCTGTAAAACCGAGCTTTTCTGTTGTTGTTGCTTTAACATTTACGGCAGACTCAGCAACATCAAGAACCTTGGCAACATTAGTACGCATTGCGGCAATATAGCCTGCCAGCTTCGGGCGTTGGGCAATAATCGTCACATCCACATTATTAACCTGCCAGCCAGCCTCCTGCAAAAGCTTTTTAACATGCAACGTCAGCTGCATGCTGTCTGCACCCTTAAAGCGCTCATCTGTATCTGGGAAGTGCTTGCCGATATCGCCCATGGCCGCAGCGCCCAAAAGCGCATCCATCAGCGCATGCAGCGCTACGTCAGCATCACTATGTCCTAAAAGGCCTTTTTCATAGGGCACATCAACACCACAGATGATTAATTTACGGTCTTCTGCCAGCTTATGTACATCATAGCCACAGCCAATGCGAAACTGCGGCAGCATAATCTTATTTTCCATTTTCCTGCTCCTGTTGTGCCAGCAGATTTTCTGCAAAGAGCAAATCCTCCGGCGTGGTAATTTTAATATTTTCGTAGCGCCCCAGCGCTGTCGCTACCTTATGTCCCATCAGCTCTACTACCGAAGCATCGTCGGTAACAGCAGCGGGATGCGCCGCCAAATGTGCGTAAGCCTGCTTCAACAGTTCTGCGGTAAAAATCTGCGGTGTCTGTACTGCCATCAGCGTACTGCGCTCAGGCGTAGCAGTTACAATACCGTCGGCGCCGACAACCTTGATGGTATCCTTCACCGGAACGGCAGCAATTGCGGCGCCATGCACCTTAGCGGCAGCCAATGTGCGTTCAAAAACAGCGCGTCCCGCAAAGGGACGCGCGCCATCGTGTACAGCGATATAGCAATCTGTTTCCTCTACTGCGGCCAACGCATTGGCAACACTGTCCTGACGCTCCTTGCCGCCGGCTACTACGCAAAACGGCAGCGTCCGAAAATAATCTTTCTGATAGCCTGCCAAAAGCTCACGGCCTTCAACAACCTCCTGCGGCGCCAACACGACAACGGCACGCTTAACCAGACCTGTTGCCTCCAGCATATGCAGACAGTGCACCAGAAGCGGTGCACCGTTCAGCATAGCAAAGGCCTTATTAATCCCCAGCCCCAGACGCTTACCGGCGCCTGCAGCCGGAACAATTACAATAAGTTCATCCTTGCCCATCTCAAAGCTCCTATTTTGTTTTTGCGAAAATCATTCTTCCGGCAGATGTCTGCAGTACACTGGTTACCACAACAATCGCACTGTGACCAATAGAGTGACGTCCGTTTTCTACGACAATCATAGTACCGTCATCAAGATAAGCAACAGCCTGTCCCTGCTCCTTGCCTTCCTTAACCAGGAATACGTTCATTTCCTCGCCTGCAACAACTACCGGTTTAATAGCGTTCGCCAGCTCATTGATATTCAACACCTTAACGCCCTGAATACCTGCAACCTTATTCAGGTTATAATCATTGGTAATAATGTCAGCGTTAGCCTGTCTTGCCAAACGTACAAGCTTAGCATCCACGCCTTCCAGATCATCGTAATCGTTATCTACGACCAGAATACGGCCCTTGTAGCTTACCTGCAAATCATGCACCAGGTCCAGACCGCGACGGCCTTTAGCACGCTTCATATTATCCGAAGAATCCGCCAGCTTCTGCAGCTCCTCCAACACAAAATTCGGCACTACCAGCTGACCGTCCAAAAAGCCTGCAGCCATAATATCCATAACACGTCCGTCAATAATGACGCTGGTATCAAGCAATTTATTGCTGCTGTAAAGACGATCCCCCAAAGGGCCCTCCAATACGCTCTTTGTTTCATCGACAGGCTTTACGGGCTTACGCGTAGGAATGCGGTTAAAAAACTCCACAATATCATTATGCTTACGCAAAGCCAGCTTAGCACCGACAACCGAAAGTACAAGGCTTAGTACGATGGGAATAAACGGTCCGATAACCGGCAGTCTGGAAAAAGGACTGCCTATCAGATTTGCTAAAATCAGACCGATGCCGATACCGAAAATCATTACCAGAATATCACTGGTAGGTACGCCGGAGAGAGAAACCGTCAGACGTTCAGCGTAATTGAACAGCCATTTTGTAATAAACGGTGCCAATACTAAGCCAAGCCAGGAAGATATAAAAAGACCTGGCAAGGTCAGTATCATGGTAGCAAAGGTAATTCCCATTAAGCCATTGCCGTGTAAATCATAGCCCAAGTAATTTGATAAAAACGGTAAAGATAAATTTGTTAGTATGAGTCCGGTTACAATAATAATTAACGATATGCTCAGGCTAATAATTTTTCTCAGCATTTCAATTCCTCCTTTCTCTGAATTTCTGATACATAGTATTTCATCCTACTATTATATCAATTATATAATACAGCTATAATCCGCAAAAAACAAGTAAATAACTTTTTTAAATATGACATTAATGAAAAAAAGGCCTAAAAATTTTGCAAAAAAACCGTTTTAAAGCAGTTTCTAACTCAACAGCCTTAAAACGGTCTTTATATTCTGCCTAATTACAGCAACGCTCTAACCAGTTGCCCGCTTTCTCTGCGTCCACATCCTTAATCAGCATTATTTCACTTTGCAAAATCTGCTTCGTACTGTGCAGCAATCTGCGCTCACCTACGGAAATTTTCTTTCTGCGTTCTAAAATAGTCAGTATTTTAAAGATTCTTGCGACCTCAGCAACACTGCCGCTTTTTATCTTCTGCATATACAACTGAAAGCGCCGATTCCAGGAAATCGCCTTCACCGTCTGTACATCCGGTACTTCATGCAGCGTATTCTGAATTATTGCCAGAGTTTCATCATCGCCAATATAACGTAAACCTAATTTTTCGGCGTTTTCTACCGGTACCGACACTGTCATATTGTCAAAAAGCATTTGTAAAATGTAATACTTCACAGTCTCGCCATCCTGTATATGTGCTTCTATATCCTTGATAATAGCTCCACCATGAAGCGGATATACCACTCTGTCACCCATCGCAAACATCTTCAACCCTCCTAAAATTATAATCTTGATAAATACATTGTAGCACGCCCCTTCTTTATTGTCAAAAATATTTTATTTTACCACTATCTTTCTAATATGTCAACCTTTAACTAGGATGTTGGTCTATCTTCAGAATTCTTTTAACATTTAGCGATAAAACTACACTTAAAAGAATAATATTTTACAAACTGTTAACTAATTACGGCTTCTGCTGCCCCGTTAAGCTCTTGCAAAAGATATTTTTTTCTTGCATAATATAAGTGTCTAAAACAGTAAAGGAAGTAAAAATTATGGACAGCAACGAAAAATATGAATTATTATTAACACAGCTTCGCGCAAAAGAAGGCTTTATCTGCGATATGGATGGTGTTATCTACCACGGAAATAACCTGTTGCCCGGAGTAAGAGAATTCGTAAACTGGCTCTATGAAGAAAAAAAGAGCTTTTTGTTTTTGACTAACGCCAGCGAACGCAGTCCCAAAGAACTGCAGCAAAAGCTTTTACGTCTGGGACTGGAGGTTGACGAAAGTCATTTCTATACCAGTGCTCTCGCCACTGCCAAATTTATCCATTCGCAGGCCCCCGGCTGCAGTGCCTACGTTATCGGCGGCCCCGGTCTTGTCAATGCTCTTTATGATGCCGGCATCACAATGAATGATGTTAATCCCGATTACGTTGTAGTCGGCGAAACAAATTCTTATAATTATAATATGATTCTCAAGGCAGTAAGCCTGATTAACCAAGGAGCACGCCTGATTGCAACAAACAGCGACCTTACCGGCCCCTCTGATTTCGGTATCATCCCCGCCTGCCGCGCACTGGTCGCACCTATTGAGCTTGCTACCGGCAAAAAGGCTTACTTTGTCGGCAAACCTAACCCCTTGATGATGCGCACAGGCTTGCGTCTGCTGGATGTTCATTCAGAGGATGCTGCTATGATTGGCGACCGTATGGATACAGATATCGTTGCCGGTATGGAAAGCGGTCTGATGACAGCTCTTGTTCTGAGCGGCGTAAGTACGTTGGAAAATATTAAGGAATTCTCCTACCGTCCGTCTATCATCTTAAACGGCGTCGGTGATATCCCGAACAAATAATGTTATACCTCACGGACTGCCGCACTCGGCAGTCCTTTTTCTTTAGCGCAGCACTTGACTTAAAGTACACTCTAACATGTATAATGTAAGCAAGAATTATATAAAGGAGCCTTAATGAATAATATGCGTATTTTTCTTTTCGTCGGTACGATTGATGCTCTCATGAGTATCATCGGTTATATGTATTATCGCCATTATCTGCCCTTCGGCCGCACACTGACCTTCGGGCTTATATATCTGCTGATGGCACTCGTCACAGCTATCAGTGTCATTCTGCCGCAGGGAACGCCTCATTTTCTGCTTAAGCTTACTGCGTGGATAGAAGGACTTTGGATTGCCTTTTGTTACTATACGCTTCTGTTGGCAATCCTGCACCTTCTCTGTTGGCTTATAAGCAAACTCGCCAACTGGAATTTGCCTTCAGCAAAAATAAGTATTATCGGTCTTGCCTTTATCTGCTGCTTCATTGCTTGGGGCAGCTGGCGCGCCTTTCACCCGACAGTACGCACAGAAGCGCTGGTAACAGAAAAGCTGCCGCAGAATGCTCATTATAAAATTGTCTTTCTCACCGACCTGCATATGGGACGAATACTCGGCCATGACTACGCAGAACGTCTGGCAGCACGCATCAACGAGCAAAAGCCGGACTTTGTTGTAGTCAGCGGCGATATGCTTGATGAGCGCATTTTTTATGTAGAAGAGGAGGATACGCTTTCTGCTCTGGCGCAAATCAAAGCGCCTGTCTACATGGCCTTCGGCAACCATGATTATCTTGATGAACTATTGCGCTGGCAACAAATGCTCACAGACAAGGGCTTCTACATCCTGCGCAATACCGATACCATTATCGACAACAAAATCAAAATAACCGGTATAGATGATTACAGCAAAAACCGTACCAACAGCCAGCTTATAAATCTTTCCTCCCAAAACAAAGACTACTACAGTATTCTGCTCGATCATCAGCCTCGCCGTATGGATGCCGCTGCAGATGCGGGCTATGATCTTTATCTGGCTGGTCATACGCATACAGGCCAGCTTTTTCCCAACCGTCTGGTAACGAAAAAAATGTACAAGTTGGATTATGGACGTACAAACTTTGGTAATCTGACCGCAATCACCAATAACGGCTACGGCTTTTGGGGACCTCCGGTTCGTACAGAGGTTGCTCCGGAAATGGTTGTATTGGAGCTGCGAGGAAAATAACTTCTTCCGGATAAAGCTTTCCAAAAAAATACACAGCAGACTAATATAATCTGTTGTGTTACAAAAAATAGGACCACTGCGTGTTTATAGCGTAGTGGTCCTTTTGATTGACATTATTCAGCTTTTTCTTCTTTAGGTGCTTCAACAATTATTTTGGCATCAACAACATTTTTCTTAATGGACTCAATGCCGCGTTTGCATCCTGCCATTGCCTTGTAGCCTTCACCGGTAGCAATAATCTGTCCGTTGGTTGCCTTCAGACGGAAGCGGAATTCTCCGGCCTTGTCTTTATAAACCTCAAATTTTGGATGCTTACAAGGGGTAAAGCCTTCTGCCGTCTGGTCCTCTATCGGAGCAACAGGAGCATTATTGATAACACTGGCAATACCTTTACGACAGTACTTCTCATCCTTATAAACCTGGGAGCTGGCAATGACTTCACCATTTGCAGCTTTTAAATTAAATTTAACGCCATTTTTTGCCTGAGAAATTACGAATTTACCCATTTTGCAGCCTCCTTTAAATTTAGTATGGTCTATATGTTTATTTTATGCCATCAGCACTAAAAACACAAGTATTTTTATTAAAGCAACACCGTTTAGCAATTTTTAATCGATAACATTCTCTAAAGAGCCGATTTTTTCGATAGAGCAAATGATTTTATCGCCATGCTGCAAGAATGTCGGCGGTTTCATACCCATACCGACACCTGCCGGAGTACCAGTAGCAATAATTGTACCTACAGCTAATGTCATGCCCTCTGACAGCTCTGCAATGGCCCCACAGACAGTCTGAATCATGTAACGGGTATTACTGCTCTGGCGCAGCTCTCCGTTAACCGTACAGCTGATATCAAGAGCCTGCTCATCGCCGATTTCATCCGCTGTAACAATACACGGTCCCATAGGTGTAAAACCGTCAAGGCTTTTTCCCAGATACCATTGCTTATGACGCGTCTGCAGATTACGTGCACTGATATCATTAATAATTGTATAACCAAAAATATAATCTCTGGCGTTTTCTTTGCTTACACCTTTAGCATCTTTAGCTAAAATCACTCCCAGCTCTGCCTCATAGTCAAGGCTGTCTACTAAGCCTTCATAACGAGGAATACTTTCACCGCTTGCTGTAGCTCTGTTTACCCGCTTGGAAAAATAAATTGTGTAGGGACGTTCACCACCGAAGGCTTCGCTGGAAAAGCGTCCTGCTTCCTGAGCATGTGCATCATAGTTAATACCGAGGCAGACTACATCCTGACGCGGATGAACGATAGGTGCTAACAGCTTTACTTCCGCAAGCTTGACTGCAGCGCCCTGCAGAACATCATCATTATCAGCCAGGCGCTCCAGCTTTGCCTTCACCTCAGGCGTATAACGGCATATCAATTCATTCATATCCGCAACTGCCAGTTCCGGCACAAGTCTTGCCAATAAATTCAGTCTGTAAACTGCTTCATTCTCACGAAAGCCAACAAGAATTTCCTCACGTCCCGCTATCTCTACTGTATAAAAACGCATTATATCTTCCTCCTCTTGGAATATTGATAGTTTGTATCATGCTAAAGCTATAGTATTTTCGGATCATATATCCGGAAATAGGATTAGCATAACATTATTATACACATACAATCCCCGGAACGCAAAAAAAGCAGGAACCGAAGTTCCTGCTTTTTACAGCTCTAAATTAGATGAGTTCGATGATAGCCATTTCAGCTGCATCGCCACGGCGAGGACCTACTCTGTAAATGCGAGTAAAGCCGCCTTGTCTGCCTTCATATTTCGGAGCAATTTCTTCAAACAGTTTTTTGGTAATGGTTTCGTCAACCAGAACTGCCATAACCTGACGACGAGCATGCAGGTCATTGCGTTTTGCCAAAGTAATCAGTTGAGCGGAATGCTTAGCAACTTCTTTAGCTTTGGTAACGGTGGTTTCGATCTTACCATATTTGAAGAAGGAAGTTAAAATGCTGCGAAACAGAGCCTTACGGTTGCTGGAGTTACGACCCAGTTTTCTGTATGCCATGTACTTCTGACCCCCTTAATTATTCTTCATCGTTTTTACGAAAATGCAAGCCCATATCCTCAAGTTTCTTTTTAATCTCTTCCAGAGATTTACTACCCAAGTTACGAACTTTAATCATATCAGCTTCTGTTTTCTGGATCAATTCTTCGACAGTATTGATACCTGCACGTCTCAGGCAGTTATTGCTGCGGACGGACAAATCCAAATCGTCGATAGACATTATGTTTTGACCCTCTTGCTTGCTCGGTTCGGGAGCTTCAGGCTCAGAACCGCCAGCTACAGTGATTACAGAACCTTTGCCATCACTGGTCTGGAAAAGCTTGAGATAGTCAATCAGGATGGTGGAAGCCATGTCAACAGCTTCATCAGGCTTTATGCTGCCATCTGTCCAAACTTCCAAAGTAAGCTTGTCATAGTTGGTAACATTACCTACGCGGGTATCGTTAACAGCAAATTTTACTCTGGTAATCGGAGAGTAAATGGAGTCTACCGGAATAACGCCGATAGGCTGATCAGGCTGTTTATTTTTGTCCGCAGGTACATAGCCACGGCCTTTATCAATATGGATTTCCATATTGAAAACTGCGTCTTTATCTAAAGTCGCAATATGCAGCTCAGGGTTCAGAATTTCAACATCGCTATCAGCAATGATATTTGCAGCAGTAACTTCCTGTTCACCGGAACATTCGATACGCAGAATCTTTTCCCCTTCACCTTCCATTTTAAGGCACAAAGCCTTAATGTTCAGGATGATATCAGCAACATCCTCACGAACACCAGGAATGGTAGCAAACTCATGCAGAACACCGTCAATCTTGACGTAGGTTACTGCAGCACCCGGCAGGGAGGACAGCAGCACACGACGCAGGCTGTTGCCCAGCGTGATGCCGTAGCCTCTCTCGAGCGGCTCCCAAACGAATTTGCCATAACGACCATCTTCGCTGACATCAGATGTAACCATCTTAGGTTTTTCAATTTCAATCATTCGGAAAGCCTCCTTCTATCGCGTATTACCACAATACGTCTCATAAGTGGGTGGCACAAGATATTCACTAATTATTTGGAGTACAACTCTACGATGAAGTGCTCTTCAATAGGAACATCAATTTCCTCACGAGTCGGGAAACGGTCTACCTTACCGCTAACGTTAGCAGCGTCCAGTACCAGCCAAGCCGGAACTGCTTTGGTAGCCAGAGTTTCGTCCATGCCTTTGAAGTATTCTTTAGCACGGCTGTTTTCCATAACGGTTACAACATCGCCAACTCTTACCAATGCGGAAGGAATGTCCAGACGTTTGCCGTTAACAGCAATGTGGCCATGTCTTACGATTTGGCGAGCCTGACGGCGGGTGTTAGCCAAGCCGAGGCGGAAAACTACGTTGTCGATTCTTCTTTCGAGGAGGATCAGCAGGTTTTCACCGGTGATGCCTTCCATCTTTTTAGCTTTATCATAGTAGCCACGGAATTGTTTTTCCAATACGCCATAGATAAATTTAGCTTTTTGTTTTTCAGTTAACTGAATGCCATATTCGCTCTTTTTTCTGTTTTGGCGGCGAACTTGGCGTTTAGATTCCTTGCTAATGCCCATGAATGCGGGAGCTAAGCCCAAAGATCTGCATCTTTTCAGGACAGGAGTTCTATCAATTGCCATCTATTTACACCCCCAATTATACTCTTCTACGTTTCGGCGGACGGCAGCCGTTATGCGGGATCGGAGTAACGTCTTTAATAGAGTTAACTTCCAGACCTGCAGCCTGAAGTGCACGAATTGCTGCTTCACGGCCAGCGCCAGGACCTTTTACATATACTTCTACTTGTTTCAAGCCATGCTCCATAGCAGCTTTGGTTGCTTCTTCAGCAGCCATTTGTGCAGCAAACGGAGTGCTCTTACGGCTACCACGGAAACCGAGGCCGCCTGCGGAGGCCCAGCTCAGAACATTACCTTCGGTATCAGCGATGGTAACGATAGTATTATTGAAGGTGGAGCGGATATGTGCTACACCGTTGATTACGTTTTTGCTAACTTTTTTCTTGTTGCGAACAACTTTCTTGCCAGCCACTGGTTTATCCCTCCCTCGCTAATTATTTCTTCTTGCCTGCAATAGTACGTTTCGGACCTTTACGGGTGCGGGCATTGTTTTTAGTGTTTTGACCACGAACAGGCAGACCCATACGATGTCTTCTGCCACGATAGCTACCAATTTCAATCAGACGTTTAATGTTCAGGGATTCCTCACGGCGGAGGTCACCTTCAACTTTATAGTCCTGATCCAGAGTTTCACGGATCTTAGCAACTTCTTCTTCAGTCAGGTCGCGAACGCGAGTGTCCGGGTTAATACCGGTTTTAGCTAAAATTTCACGAGAGAGAGTCAGGCCGATGCCGTAGATGTACGGCAGAGCATACTCAATACGTTTATCTCTCGGTAAATCGACACCAGAAATACGTGCCATTAATGTGCACCTCCTTCTTATCCTTGTTTTTGTTTATGTTTCGGGTTTTCGCAAATTACCATTACATGGCCTTTACGTTTAATGACTTTGCATTTTTCACATATTGGCTTAACAGACGGTCTTACTTTCATAATTTAAACCTCCTCTTTGCCTGTTGGATTATTTATACCGATAAGTAATTCTTCCACGATTGAGGTCGTACGGAGTAAGCTCCACGGTAACCTTATCACCAGGCAAAATCTTGATGAAGTTCATACGAATCTTACCGGATATATGTGCTAAAATTGTATGGCCGTTAACCAGTTGAACTTGGAACATAGCATTGGGAAGTGCTTCTAAGATTGTACCTTCAACCTCAATAACATCCTGTTTGGACACTGTTGTACCTCCTTATTTGCTACATCCGAGACTAACTTTAACGTCGGCATACACTTTATCGATAGGCTGCAAGCCATCGATTTCTTTGTACAGGCCTTGTTTTTTGTAGTACTCAATTAACGGTTCTGTTTGTTCATGATATGCATGCAGACGATTTACAACGGTTTCTTCTTTATCGTCGTTACGTTGATAAAGGTTGCCGCCGCATTTGTCGCAGACATTTTCTACCTTGCTGGGGTTAAAGCTTACATGATAGGTAGCACCGCAAGCTTTGCAGATACGGCGGCCAACTACACGCGCAACCAGCTCGGAGTCAGGAACAGAGATATTAACAACACCGGTCAATTTAATGCCCAGGTCTTTGAGGATTCCGTCGAGAGCAACTGCTTGCTCCTCAGTTCTCGGGAAGCCATCTAAGATGAAACCATTTGCACATTCGGGTTTGGACAAGCCTTCACGAACAATGCCGATGGTTACGACGTCGGGGACAAGTCCGCCAGCGTCCATGTATTTTTTTGCCTCTTTACCAAGTTCGGTGCCTGCGCTTACTGCTGCACGGAACATGTCTCCTGTAGAGATATGAGGGATTTTAAATTCATCAATGAGTTTTTCTGCTTGAGTGCCTTTACCAGCACCCGGAGGTCCCATTAAAAGAATGTACATTCTGAACTCCTCCTATTTCATAAAGCCATGATAATGACGCATCAGCACCATGGACTCTATCTGCTTCATAGTTTGTAATGCAACACCAACAACGATCAACAAAGCGGTACCGCCGAAGTACACACCTTCAATGCGAGTTACCCATCCGATAACATGAGGCATCAGCGCAATTAATGAGAGGAAAATCGCACCGGCCAAAGTTATTCTGGACATTACCTTGTCAAGATATTCTGTAGTAGGATTACCGGGTCTTAAACCGGGAATAAAGCCACCGTTCTTTTTGATATTATCGGAAAGATCTCCGATGTTCAGGCTTACTGCTGTATAGAAGTAAGTGAAGAACAAAATCATCAGAACATATAATGTGGTCTGCAGCGGGCTGCCCCACTGAAAGAGCTTACCCATTGCTTTAACCCAGGGAACATCAACGAACTGAGCAATTGTTACAGGGAACATCAACACCGAAGAAGCGAAGATGATCGGAATAACGCCTGCCTGGTTGACCTTCAGAGGGATATAGCTTGTATGACCGCCATAAGCCTTTTTGCCTACTACACGCTTAGCATACTGAACGGGGATTTTGCGAATACCCTCAGAAATGATAATTACGAAAACTACCATCGCCAGGGCTATAGCCGCGAACAAAATAACGTTCAATAAGCTTACCGTGCCAGCCTGCAGATATTGGAAAATTACCTTAAGTCCATCCGGCAGTCTGGATACGATACCGGCAAAGATTATCAGGGAAATACCATTGCCGACACCGCGAGCTGTAATCTGCTCGCCTATCCACATAAGGAAAACGGTTCCTGCAGTAAGTGTGAGAGCAATAAGCAGGATTGAGAAAATCCCGGGGTTATTAATCGCCATCTTCAGGCCGTAGGCCATACCGCAGGCTTGGATAAACGCCAAAGCCACCGTCAGCATACGTGTAAGCTTTGTCGTTTTCTTGAAGCCTTCCTCACCTTCCTTGGACCATTGTTCCAAGGTCGGTACAACTACCTTCAATAACTGTAAAATAATTGAAGCATTGATATATGGGGTAATACTCATAGCAAAAATGGAGAATTTGCTCAAGGCGCCGCCACTGAACATATCAAGCAGTCCGAAGAGGTTACCGCTGCGGAAAAGCTGTTCAATGACAGAAGCGTTTACGCCAGGAACAGGTATATGTGTTCCAGCCCTGAATACGATGAACATGGCGAGAGTAAATAAAACTTTTTGCCTGAGTTCTGTTATTCTAAATATGTTTGCAAGGGCTGCTAACACTTTAGATCACCTCAATCTTACCGCCAGCTGCAACGATTTTCTCTTCAGCGGATTTGCTGAAGCCCATAGCTTGTACAGTAAGCTTTTTGGTTAATTCGCCATTGCCAAGAATACGGATGCCGTCGCGAATATTCTTAACAACACCTTCTTCAATAAGCATTACAGGTTCAACAACGGTGCCGTCCTCAAAACGATTGAGTACGGAAACGTTGATTTCAACATAATCTTTACCAAATTTATTGTAGAAACCGCGTTTAGGAAGACGCAGGTACAGAGGTCTTTGACCACCTTCAAATCCAGGGCGCTTAACACCGCCGGAACGGGATTTCTGACCTTTCTGGCCTTTACCGGAAGTCTTGCCCAAGCCACTGCCCAGGCCACGACCTACGCGAACTGCTACACGTTTAGATCCCGGAGCGGGAGACAATTCATGTAAATTCATCTTCAGTACACCTCCTTGTCTTACGCTTCTTCAACCTTCACGAGATGTTCAACCTTGTGAACCATGCCGCGAATAGTTGGAGTATCTTCTTTAACAACGCTAGTATTGATTTTACCTAAGCCCAGAGCTTTAACGGTTGCACGCTGATCTTTGGGGTAACCGATCAGGCTGCGGGTCAGGGTGATTTTAATTTGTGCCATGACAAAGTCCTCCTTAGCCCAACAATTCTTCTACGGTTTTACCACGCAGAGCTGCAACAGCTTCAGCACTCTTCAAGGATTTCAGACCTTCAATGGTTGCACGAACCATGTTGTTCGGGTTGGAAGAGCCTTGAGATTTAGTAAGAATATCACGAACGCCAGCCAGTTCCAGTACGGCACGTACAGGGCCGCCAGCGATAACGCCGGTACCTTCTGCAGCCGGTTTCAGGAATACGCGGCCTGCGCCGAATACACCGATGTTTTCATGAGGAATGGTAGTACCAACCAGCGGTACAGTAACCAGGTTTTTCTTAGCGTCTTCAACGCCTTTACGAATAGCTTCAGGAACCTCTGCAGCTTTACCCAGGCCCATGCCTACATGACCATTTTCATCACCTACAACAACAAGTGCAGCGAAGGAGAAACGACGTCCGCCTTTAACAACCTTAGCAACACGGTTGATGAAAACGACTTTTTCTTGTAATTCGTTTTCTTTATTTTCGAAGTTCGCCACTTTATTTCCTCCTTCTCTTAGAATACCAGGCCAGCTTCGCGAGCAGCTTCAGCCAGGGCAGCTACACGGCCGTGGTACAGATAGCCACCACGATCGAATACAACTTCTTTTACACCCTTAGCCAGCGCTTTTTCAGCGATTGCTTTGCCTACAGCTTTAGCAGCCTCAATGTTGCCGCCGTAGTTTTCTTTCAGATCTTTTTCAACGGTGCTGGCAGCAGCGATAGTTTCGCCGGTCTCATCGTTAATAACCTGTGCATAAATGTTGGACAGGGAACGGTATACGTTCAGACGAGGTTTTTCAGCAGTACCGATAATATATCTACGAGAACGGAGATGACGTTTTTGACGTTTCTCGTTTTTATCAACTCTGTTAAGCAAGAGTTTCACTCCCTTCTTTTAGAAATTATTTCTTGCCTTTAGCGCCGGCTTTACCAATCTTACGACGAACATGTTCGCCTTCGTAACGGATACCTTTACCTTTGTAAGGTTCAGGCGGACGCAAAGTACGGATATCTGCAGCAACTGCACCTACAACTTCTTTATCAGCACCGCTAACAACGATCTTGTTCGGAGCGGGAACTTCAAAAGTAATACCTGCAGGCGGCTCTTTTACAACCGGGTGAGAGAAACCCAGAGTGAAGTTAATGTTTTGGCCTTGCTTAGCAGCACGGTAACCAACACCATTAATTTCCAGAGTTTTGCTGAAGCCTTGGGTTACACCGATGATCATGTTGTTGATCAGGGTGCGGGACAGACCATGCAGAGAACGGCTTTCTTTTTCATCGTCCGGACGTTCAACGGTGATTACACCATTGTCCATGGTCAGCTTCATGTTTTTATTGATTTGGCGAGTTAATTCGCCTTTAGGACCTTTAACGGTCACGTGATTATCTTCAATAGTAACTGTTACACCAGCGGGAACAGTAATTGGCATCTTACCAATTCTAGACACGTACGAGCACCTCCTATCTTTTTAGTATTACCATACGTATGCAAGAACTTCGCCGCCCAAGCCTGCTTTACGAGCAGCTTTGTCGGTCATCAAGCCTTGGGAAGTAGAAATTAATGCAATACCCAGACCTCCGAGGACTCTAGGCAGTTGGTCTTTTTGAGAGTAAACTCTCAGACCAGGTTTGGAAATACGTTTAATACCGGAGATAACCTTCTCTTTATTAGCACCGTATTTCAGGCTGACGCGGATAACATTTTGTTTGCTGTCAGCAATAACTTCGAAATCTTTAATGAAACCTTCAGCTTTCAGGATTTCAGCAATAGCCAGCTTAATCTTGCTGCCGGGGATTTCAACTTTATCATGATGAACTGAATTTGCGTTACGAATACGGGTAAGCATATCAGCAATCGGGTCAGTCATTACCATACTTAAATACCCTCCTTCCTTGTTGTCTGTCTTACCAGCTTGCTTTGGTTACGCCCGGAATAGCTCCTTTATAAGCATATTCACGGAAGCAGATACGGCAGAGGCCAAATTTACGCATATAGCCATGAGGTCTGCCGCAAACTTTGCAGCGGTTATAATGACGAACTTCGAATTTCGGTTCGCCTTTCCATTTTTCGATCAGGGCTTTTTTAGCCAATGTGTTCCCTCCTCACTTATGCGCCGAACGGCATTCCGAGGAGTTTGAGCAGCTCTCTAGCTTCCTCGTCTGTCTTAGCGGTAGTCACAATGATGATATCCATGCCACGAACTTTATCGATCTTATCATATTCGATTTCCGGGAAAATCAATTGTTCTTTCAGACCCAGTGCGTAGTTGCCACGGCCGTCAAATGCGGAAGCATTTACGCCACGGAAGTCACGTACGCGCGGAAGAGCGAGATTCATCAGTTTATCAAGGAAATAGTACATACGGTCGCCACGCAGGGTTACTTTAGCACCCAGAGGCATGCCTTGACGTACTTTGAAAGCTGCGATGGATTTCTTAGCTTTGGTGATAACAGGTTTTTGACCTGCGATCTGAGTCATATCAGCAACTGCGCTTTCCAGAGCTTTGCTGTTGCCTACAGCCTCGCCAACACCCATGTTGATTACAACTTTCTCAATTTTAGGGATTTCCATTACGTTTTTATATTGGAATTTGTCATGCATAGCCTTAGCTACTTCAGACAAATATTTTTCTTGCAATCTGGTCTTTGCCATTCAGTTATTTCCTCCTTTCCCGGAAAATTATTTATCGATTACTTCACCGCATTTTTTGCAGGTTCTTACGAAAGCACCGGCAACTTCGGTCTTTTTAATACGGGTAGCTTGTTTGCAAACCGGGCATACCAGCATTACTTTGGAAGAAGCGAGCGGAGCTTCTTTAGTAATGATGCCGCCTTGAGGATTTGCCTGAGACGGTTTGGTATGACGTTTTACTTTATTCACGCCTTCAATAACCACTTTGGCTTTCTTAGGCAGAGCTTCAACGATCTTACCTTGCTTGCCTTTATCCTTACCGGACAGTACAAGAACGGTATCGCCTTTTTTAACATGCAGCTTTACAGCATTTGCCATGTCAAGAACACCTCCTTACAGTGCGTTATCTAATTTCTTACAGCACTTCCGGTGCCAGAGAAATGATTTTCATGAAGTCTTTTTCGCGAAGTTCGCGGGCAACAGGCCCAAAAATACGAGTGCCGCGCGGGCTCTTGTCGTCTTTAATTACAACTGCTGCGTTCTCATCAAAACGGATGTAGGAACCGTCTGCACGGCGAACACCTTTAACGGAACGAACAACAACTGCTTTAACTACGTCGCCTTTTTTTACAACGCCACCGGGTGATGCATCTTTAACAGCACATACGATAACGTCACCGATATTAGCATATTTACGGTAAGAACCGCCTAATACACGGATACACATAACCTTCTTAGCGCCAGTGTTGTCACCAACATTAAGGATAGTTTGTTGTTGTATCATGGATTTCCCTCCCTTGCCGGACTAACTCTTCGGCAAAATTATTTAGCACGCTCTAAGATTTCAATAACGCGCCAGCATTTATCTTTAGACAGCGGACGAGTTTGCATAATTTCAACTACGTCGCCAACATGTGCTTCGTTATTTTCATCATGAGCTTTAAATTTAATAGTATGTTGTACGCCTTTTTTGTACAGCGGATGCTGAACGAAACGTTCTACTGCAACTACGACAGTTTTCTGCATTTTATCGCTGACAACTTTACCAATACGGGTAACACGTGCGTTTCTTTCTTCGGTCACGACTGTTTCCTCCTTGTTATACTTCAAAACAGTTAAGCCTTGAGCTCACGTTCACGCTGGATTGTTTTGATACGGGCAATGGATTTCTTAACGTCACGAATTTTCATCGGATTTTCACATTGACCGGTTGCCATTTGAAAACGCAGATTGAAGAGTTCCTCTTTCAAATCTGCCAACTTGGTGTCTAACTCAGCAGCAGACAATTCACGAATTTCTGTTGTTTTCATTAAGCTTCACCACCCTTTTCTTGTGCGGCAGCTTCAGCTTCCTGTTGAGCGCGAGTTACAAATTTGCATTTGATAGGCAATTTGTGGCTAGCAAGACGCATTGCTTCTTTAGCAACTTCTTCGCTAACACCGTTCATTTCGAACAGAACGCGACCAGGTTTAACTACTGCTACCCAGTACTCCGGAGAACCTTTACCAGAACCCATACGAGTTTCAGCAGGTTTTGCAGTAATCGGTTTATCCGGGAAAATTTGAATCCAAACTTGACCGCCACGTTTGATATAACGTGTCATTGCGATACGGGCTGCCTCAATCTGGCGGTTGGTAATCCAAGCGGGCTCCAATGCTACCAGACCGAAATCGCCATGAGCGATTCTATTACCGCGCATAGCACGGCCAGTCATACGACCTCTATGTTGTTTACGATGTTTAACTCTCTTCGGTAATAACATGTCTGATTATGCCTCCTTTGCCGGAGCAACTTTAGCTGCTTCTTTGCTTTCAGGAAGAACTTCACCTTTGTAAATCCATACCTTAATGCCGATACGGCCATAAGTGGTATGTGCTTCTGCAGTGCCATAATCGATGTCAGCACGCAGGGTGTGCAGAGGAATGCTGCCTTCACGATAGGATTCGCTGCGTGCAATTTCAGCACCGCCAAGACGACCGCCGCAGGTAATTTTGATACCTTTAGCACCCATACGCATGGTACGGCCAACGCATTGTTTCATAGCACGACGGAAAGCGATACGGCGTTCCAGCTGTGCTGCAATGTTCTCTGCAACCAAGGTTGCGTCCATATCCGGGGTTTTAACTTCTACGATGTTGATTTCGATAGCGCTCTCAGTCATTTTCTTCAGGTCGGATTTCAGCAGTTCGATGTTGCTGCCTTGACGACCGATTACCATACCAGGTTTTGCAGTATGGATGGAAATGCGGGCTTTATTAGATGCGCGTTCGATTTCTACTTTAGAGATACCGGACAGGAACAGTTTTTCTTTGATGAACTCACGGATTTTAATGTCTTCTAACAAGAATTTCTCATAGTCTTTGCCAGCGTACCATTTGGAATCCCAGCCTTTGATAACGCCAACACGGAGACCATGCGGATTAACTTTTTGACCCACTATCTTTTCCCTCCTTCTGACGGGATATTATTTTTCTTTAACTGCTACAGTTACGTGGCTAGAACGTTTCAGAATTTTGAAAGCCTGTCCACGGGAACGAGGATGAATACGTTTCATGGTCGGACCTTGATCTACTGCACAGTAGGATACGATCAGGTTATCCACGTTCATGTCAAAATTGTGCTCTGCGTTTGCTACTGCACTGCGCAGAACTTTCTCGATTACCTCAGAACCAACCTTCGGGGTATATTTGAGGATCGCGAATGCTTCACCAACGGATTTGCCGCGGATGAGATTGATTACGATGCGCAGTTTGCGCGGCGCAATACGGATATATTTTGCAATTGCCTTTGCTTCCATTGTTTGGTCCCCCTTTCCCCTTATTTTAAGCCGGTGCTCTTATCTGCGTGACCTTTGTAAGTACGAGTAGGAGCGAATTCTCCTAATTTGTGGCCTACCATATCCTCGGTAATGAATACCGGAACATGTTTGCGTCCGTCATGAACCGCAATGGTGTGACCAACGAAAGACGGAATAATAGTAGAGCTGCGAGACCAGGTCTTAACAACTTTTTTATCATTAGCGGCATTAAGCACGTCAATCTTTTTCAAAAGACTTGCATGGACAAAAGGTCCTTTTTTAACTGATCTGGACACTAGGTTAGCCTCCTTTCCTTATCCTGTTTTATTATTTAGTTCTACGTTTCAGAATTAACTTAGTAGAAGCTTTCTTCTCTCTGCGAGTACGAGTACCGAATGCACATTTACCCCAAGGAGTAACAGGACGTTTACGACCAACGGGGGAGTGACCTTCACCACCACCATGCGGATGGTCGTTAGGATTCATAACAACGCCGCGGTTAGCAGGACGGATACCCAGCCAACGGCTGCGGCCAGCTTTACCGATGCAGATGTTTTCAGCATCAATGTTACCAACTTGACCGATGGTTGCACGGCAGTTGATATGTACTTTACGGATTTCGCCAGAAGGAAGACGGAGCAGAGCGTAGTCGCCCTCTTTAGCCATCAGCTGAGCGCTGGTACCAGCACTACGAGCCATTTGGCCGCCTTTACCAATTTTCATTTCCACGTTGTGTACGGTAGTACCAAGCGGAATGTTTTTCAGCGGCAGGCAGTTACCGGTTTTGATATCTGCGTCAGGACCGCTTACTACGATATCGCCAACTTTCAAATCAAGCGGAGCGATGATGTAACGTTTTTCGCCGTCAGCATAGTTGATCAGAGCGATACGAGCGTTACGGTTAGGATCGTATTCAATGGTAGCAACCTTAGCCGGAATGCCGTCTTTGGTACGCTTGAAATCAATGATACGATATTGTTTTTTATGACCGCCGCCTTGATGACGAACAGTCATTTTACCGGTATTATTACGGCCTGCATGTTTACCAAGTTTTTCAACAAGCGGGCGGTAAGGCTTGTCAGTCGTAATCTCTTCGAAGGCAGACACAGTAATAAAGCGTCTGGAAGGAGAATACGGATTAAAGCTTTTAATAGCCATTTAATTTACCTCCTATACGTTAATTACATTCCTTCGAAAAGGGGAATCGTATTGCCTTCAGCAAGCTTCACGATAGCTTTCTTATAATCGGAACGTTTGCCAACATATTTACCCATGCGTTTGGTTTTGCCCAGTACGCGGATGGTATTTACATTCAATACTTTAACTTTGAAAATCGCCTCTACAGCTTGGCGAATCTCTACTTTGTTAGCATCCAGGGGAACCTGGAAGGTGTATTTGTTCTCCTGCATCATCTGAGAAGTCTTTTCGGTGATGATGGGACGAATCAGTATATCGCGAGGATTAGCAGCCATTATGCGAGCACCTCCTCAATTTTTTCTACAGCATCTTTAGCAAGGAATACCTTTTTGCTGTTCAGGATATCAAAGCAGTTCAGACCCATGTTGGTGATGGTGGTTACTTTCGGCATGTTACGTGCGGAAAGAGCAACGTTTTCGTTGGAACCATCGGTGATCAACAGAGCTTTAGTGTCAACAGCTTCAAAAGCTTTCAGCAGAGAAGCTACTTGTTTAGTTTTCGGAGCGTCAAAAGCCAGGCCTTCAACAACTACCAGTTCACCAGCTGCTACTTTAGCAGACAGTGCGCAGCACAGAGCTAAGCGACGTGCTTTACGAGGCATTTTCTTTGCATAGCTGCGGGGTTGGGGACCAAAAGTGGTACCACCGCCAACCCATACGGGAGAACGGTTGGAACCGCAACGAGCGCGGCCAGTACCTTTTTGTTTCCAGGGTTTACGACCGCCACCGCGTACCATAGCACGGGTTTTAGTAGCGGAAGTTCCTTGACGTTGGTTTGCCAGCTGCATTACAACTGCTTGATGTACTACAGCTTCATTGAACTCAGCGCCAAATACGGAATCATTTAATTCTATTTCACCGGTTTGTGCACCGGAAAGATCATATACTGATAACTTCGGCATTAGAAGCATCCTCCTTTCTTTCGCTTATCTTATTATTTGTTAGGTTTTACGGTTTCCTTCAATACTACGTAAGAACCAGTAGCACCAGGAATAGCACCCTTAACCAGAATAAGATTACGTTCTGCGTCAACCTTAACAACGGTCAGACGTTGAACAGTTACATTTGCATTACCCATACGGCCAGGCAGTTTTTTGCCTTTGATTACACGGCCGCCAGGACCGGAATGCATGGGGCCCATAGAACCAGGCTCACGATGAGACTTAGAACCATGTTTCATAGGTCCGCGAGAGAAATTGTGGCGCTTAATAGTGCCTGCAAAACCTTTGCCGCGGGAAACGCCGCTTGCGTCAATCAGTTCGCCTGCAGCAAAAATATCAGCAGCGATTTTATCGCCTACCGCATATTCGGAAGGAGCAGCCAGACGCAGCTCTCTGACAAATTTAACCGGTGCTACACCAGCTTTGTCAAAATGGCCTTTCATCGGTTTGGTGGTATGTTTTTCTTTAATTTCACCAAAACCAAGTTGAACAGCATTATAACCGTCTGTTTCTTCGGTTTTGTTTTGAAGTACAACGCAGGGGCCTGCTTCTACAACAGTAACAGGAATCAGTCTGCCATCAGCTTCAAAAATTTGGGTCATGCCCAGTTTTTTGCCTAAGATACCTTTAGCCATTATTGCACCTCCTCCTTACAGTTTAATTTCAATATCTACGCCAGCGGGCAGGTCAAGACGCATCAGAGCATCAACAGTCTTACCGGTGGGTTCCAGAATGTCTACAAGACGTTTGTGAGTACGCATTTCGAATTGCTCACGGGAATCTTTGTTAACATGCGGAGAACGCAGAATAGTGTAAATGTTTTTTTCTGTAGGAAGGGGAATCGGACCGGAAACTTGTGCACCGGTACGTTTTGCAGTTTCTACAATCTTAGAAGCACTTTGGTCAAGTGCTTTATGATCATACGCTTTCAGGCGTATTCTAATCTTTTGAGACTTAGCCATTAAAAAATATCCTCCTAAATTCGCCCAGTTTCTATGAACGGACATACTCCGTGAAAATCTCCCTGTCTAACAGGCAAGCAACCTTTCACATCATCGCAGGGCCATACCAACAAACATAAGAATAGAGGGGAGGTTAACCCCCCTCATATTCTTCCAGGGATCTAACTAAAATTATTTCTCTTCTACTTCGGAAACAACGCCAGCGCCAACGGTACGGCCGCCTTCACGGATAGCGAAACGCAGACCTTTTTCGATAGCGATCGGGGTGATCAGTTCTACTTCCATGGTTA